>PPYE01662467.1_pt1 | contig 19456 bp, 29 predicted proteins | sample 1559881 | NCBI WGS metagenome assembly PPYE01 (sample SAMN08240022, study PRJNA423297) | Human gut metagenome, whole genome shotgun sequencing project. | reverse complement strand
TGAATGGGTAAACCGTTTCGAACCGGTCACCGGCGCGAATGTCCAGCGTCTTGCTCATTTGTCTGCCCCCTCGCGCAGCAACTCTGCGTATTCAGAGGCCGCTCTGCTTGCTCTGGCTTTCCAGCCGGTTGTGATGTTGTTGTCTTTGATAGCCTCTTCAGCAAACATCAGAGCGAACATCTCAACCCCATCAGCCTTAATTCCGGCTACGATGCGATCGGTGGCGGGGGTTTCGACTTCAGCCATTACCTGGAGAGCCAGGCCGTAGAAGTCGTCTTTTACGCAACCTGCGTATGTGATACCGTCAACAGTGTTCAGGTGTCCGTGGTTGTAACCTGCTGCGTAAACTTCCTCAGACTGTTCACGAATGGCCACATTCTCCGCAGCCAGCTTTTCCATTTCGATGCTACGACCTTTCCAGCCCTCCCACATTGCAGCCATCATCATGAACCAGACATTCCCGCACCCCACCTTCTTCTCGTTAAAGAACCAGGTTACGAATTCAATGCTCATATCGTTTTGCAGTGCAATCTGTTCGACTTCGTTTTTCATTTTCTTACTCCCGCCAGGCAATAGTTAAACAGGTTGGTCATTGGGTTTACTCCACCAGGACGCTGGCGATACTGAACAGACGGATCGCTTTCGGTTACGGCTGTCGTGTCAATCAGGGTGTATCGGTAGCTCCTGCACTCTCCCTCACGCTTAACCTGGCCGTCCCGGTTCATCTGCCACAGGGAGGAGTTGACCACTGAAGAGTCAAGCCCGGTACCGCGGCGGATATCCTGAAAGCTGCAGCCAGGATGCTGGCCGATGAAGTTAATAACGGCTTGTTTGCCAGAGTTCTTTTTCATCAGATAAGCCCTCTCTCTTTCCCGCGCAGGTATTCATCCCACAGCCACTGAGCCGGAGTTAACGCACCGAGCGATGCCGCATTTGGCATGCATCCGAAGCTTTTGCCTTCAGGGTGAAACCCCTGCTGACGGCTAACATGGTTTGTCGGAATGGCTTCCTGGTTGTTCTCCAGAGCCAGTACCGGCGACGGTATTTGTTCTCCGGCGGCGACTTTCAGCGCCCAGTCTTCCAGCTTTTTAGCAGCATACTTCTCGGTTTCTGCCTCGCTGAGCTGGCGCTGGTACATTGCTCGCCGGGTATCGGTAACAACCCAGTACATAACAGGGTGAGACCACGGGAAGCGCTCAGCACCGCCGGTATGCAGCCCTTTTTCACGGCTGTAGCGGTGGAACTCGTTCATCACGTCGACAAGAGTCACTCCCAGCACGGTGCCGCTGTCCTTGCACCACTTGATGAACTGGCCCGGAGATGGCCAGAACGGCGATTCACTGGCTCTCGCATGTCGCACGCCGGCGGATAACTGCTCGCGGGTGCGGATCCCGTTTTCGGCAAAAGCTGCAATCCACTGGCGCTTCGCTGTCTTCTCTTCGGCGTCGGTGCGCAGATTGGTCTGCGTTGACGCCGGGAAGATCTGCTTCAGCTGACGGAACAGGGAGTCAACCAGTCTTTCAGCTTCGAAATCGAGAAGCCTCTGCGGCTCCGTACTCCCTGCAGCCATTCTGGCCAGCGCATCACCATCGCGATTGCTGATCGCGGTCATAAGCTGAGCGGTCATATGAAGTCCTTCCAGCCTTCAGGGCTGTTCCAGTGTGGGGAATCGGGTTCGCTTCTCTGGCGCCCGGAAAGCGGATTAACTCTCGCGTTCCTGAGCCATACCCGGAATGCCGAGTTCCAGTCGATCAGCTTTGTGCCGCGGGCCTGGTGATAATCACGAAAGTTCAGCAACTCGGTTTCAATGTTGATCCCTTTCTCCGAGGCAATCGCAATGTGATCTGCCGATGGCTTGAAGGCAGGAGGGAAAGGTATCTCCCCGTTGGGTGAAATGCCGATCCGTCGCTTTGCAGCCTCGCTGATAAACTGCCCTCGCGCAGAGAGAGAGTCTGGTTCAGTGACTGGTTCAAAAGAGTGACTGGTTCTGGTGCCATCTGGTGGCATAGGGGGTGTGCCATCAGATGGCATAGGGGGTGCTATTTCATGGCATACCCCTGTGCTTTTTGATGGCATAGGGGTAGCATCAAGGTTCAGATAATATACGTTGGATGTATTACCTTTCCCGTTGTTAACCCCAACGCGATTTTCACGCTTGAGAAGCCCCATATCCTCAAGCGCATCAATATGATTGCGAACAGCGGATTTGCTGCATTCGCACTGGTCGGCAATATGTTGATACGAAGGCCAGCATTCGCCCTTGTCGTTGGCATTGTCGGCCAGCTTGATAAGAACGAGCTTACGCAGTGAGTTTCCCACTTTGACCCCCATTGCTTTCGCCATAAGTGACATGCTCACGTGCTACCTCCGGATTGTTTACTCTTACAGATTTACCAGGCATAATTACCTCGCAATCACCTCTTCGTTTTTGCACCTGAAAGCCGTTAGTGTTGCTGCACTGCGGCTTTCGCCTTTTACGCACTTCATCAGTCCCACCCAAGCGGACCAGGGCGGCACCGCTCCGCACGCAAACCGATATCTGCCAGCGTTTCTACTGACTGCAGGTAGTGGCGGGAAACTACCACCGCCTCCGGCGGAACAACCTGCAGACCCAGCGCTGATATTTCCTTCGCCATTTCGGCGTAATACCCCTCGCTCTTGCGGCGACTGATTGTCGACTCGCTAACCCCTCGCATTTCCGCAAAAACCTTTTGGCCAATGGATAAAAGCCGGTTTAACAAAATGCCTTCAATCTCAATTGGGTTGAGGATTGGCGGCTCTAACTTTCGGGCTATTGCATTCTCCATCTGTGATACTTCCTCTGGTGGTGTTTGAAAGGCCGCTGGTTAGGCGGCTTTAGGCTTGCTGACTTCCCGGATCTGAGCAGCGGTAAACTGGCCGCCAGAAGCGAGAGCGATCTTTTCTGCGTAGTTGGTTTCTTCGGTGTAATCCGTCCTCGGCAGGCTTCCGTTAGCAATCCATTTGTAAATTGCGCGCGGCGAGCAACCACAGGCTTCAGCTACGACAGGAACCCGAATCTTTTTGATGATTTCGCCAAGACTATTCGGTGCCATGTTTAACCCTCAATAATGAACTGTGAGTACATATTAAGTCGGAACTGATAGTTCACGCAAGTGATATTATGATTGAACATATGGTTCATGAAGAAAGAGCGCGAAAAGAATTCTCTCAGAGGCTAGCGCTGGCCTGCGATAAAGCTGGATTGATACCACATGGTCGACAGGCTGAGATCGCCAAGAGGATGAAGTTGACCCCTAAGGCCGTAAGCAAATGGTTCAATGGAGAGTCGATTCCAAGACGCGGAACGCTGAAGGCACTGGCGTCTCACATTGGTACGTCAGCGTCGTATCTGCTCGGTGATGTCGATGAGGACGGAATCGATACAGAGACAACCCCAACCCTTAAGGATGTCTTTCGCATTGACCTATTGGATATAACGGTTAGCGCTGGACCAGGCGTTATCAATCAGGAGTTCGTGGAGATCCTCTACTCGGTTGAGTATGCGCCAGCGGAAGCCCGGCACATGTTCGATGGGCGTAAGGCTGAGAACATCCGGATCATCAACGTCCGGGGTGACAGCATGTCTGGGACGATTGAGCCGGGTGATCTGCTGTTCGTCGACATCAGCGTTAAGAGCTTCGACGGCGACGGGATATACGCCTTCCTGTACGACGATACTGCTCACGTCAAGCGCCTGCAGAAGATGAAAGACAAGCTGCTGGTTATCTCAGACAACAAGAGCTATGCAGCCTGGGACCCGATCGAGAAAGACGAAATGAATCGGGTATTGGTGTTCGGAAAGGTGATCGGCAGCATGCCGCAGACGTACAGGAAGCATGGGTAAAGCCTTAGCACGCAGAGGAAGCATGTCTGATCTGATTATCCCAATACTCATTACTTTACTGATTATCGGACTGGTTGGGATAGTGCTCAGGCTGGATAAAGTTTTCTTCAAGCGGAAGGATGAGCGGGATGACTTTGAGTGAGCCAGACCGGTAGTTCGATGTGTTTTTGGTAATGCCGCAGACGTACAGGAAGCATGGTTAGTCATGCCTGTGGACTGATGCGGTGTTTGGGAGATCAGAAGCAAGGGGTTCAAACCCGTTGACGGCTCTCTAGTGATGCACAACAATGATTATATGTAATGGGCGATTTTTAATTGATGTTGGGGTTTCGATAAATTAATGGGCAAAGATAAGCGCCTGACCTTGAAACTTGATGGTACCAGTCCAGACGAGCTTACAATGTCTCGCCTTGGTAAGTATCTATCAGCTCTATCCGACCTTTATGGTTCGGTGGATGCCGTTCACTTTAAGGATGTGAGCGAAGGGTCGGCGTGCCTGAATACCTGGGTGGATAACCAAGCGTCATACGATGCAGTTATACAGCGCTCAATGACACAAGCTGCAACATCTGGAAGCTCTTACTTAAAATTAGTTTCTTTGCTAGCTCAAGATGGTTTTGGCGCAAAATTAATCAACCAGGATAAAGTTACTATTCTTGATTTTCCATCAATCAATGAAGAAGCCCCTTTCGTCGTAAGAAAGAAAGGTAAGGTGCAAGGAAAACTTTACAACGTTGGTGGCAAGGATGACTCCGCGCCAGTGAAGCTTGAGGGGGCTAACGGGGAGACATATCACTGTGAGGCAACTCCCGCTATGGCCGCAAAGCTTGGTGCATTGCTTTTCAAGCAAATACGGGTTTCAGGTGACAGTGAATGGATTAAAAAAGATGGCAAGTGGAAGCTAAAAAAATTAATAATTGAATCCTATGAAGTCTTAGAAAGCTCTAACTTGAAGACTGCTTTTAAAGCATTGCAGAATGCTCCCGGTAATCAATGGACAGAAGAAGATGACACTCAAGCCATCTTAAAAGCTTTAAGGGCGCTAAATTGCGAATAATATTCGATACTAACATTTTAGTGCAGGCCATCACAGGAATGAAAGATGGATGCAAGTTATCTAACCCTGAAAATGGCATGGAAATACCAGATCCCATGAGAAGGGTAGAAGCACTGATCGATATGGTAGAGAGCAGTGGCGGATCCGTCATCATACCTACCCCAGTTTTAGCTGAGTATCTGGTTGGTATTGATAAGAAAGATCACCAAACGCACCTTAATTTAATTCAGAGACAATCTTGTTTTGAGATTGCTAGCTTTGATGAAATATCTGCAATTGAATGCGCTCAGATGCCATCGATAAAAGAGTTAAAGCTTATGATGAAATCTGACACAGCAAGCAAAGTAAAATTCGACCGGCAAATTATTTCCATTGCTAAGGCGCTCAATGTAGATGAGGTTTGGACACATGACAAAGGTGTATTCAACCGCTGCAAAGAAATGGGTATAGTGGTCAAATCACTTGCAGATATAGACCCAGCCCCAGTGCAGGTACTAATTGATATGAGTCATGACGCCCCCTCAGAGCTTCACTAACTTAAAAATAAAACCAGTACCCGGTCACCGCGCCGGGTTTTTACTGCCCTACTCTTCCCTCAGCATCAGCACATCCAGTGCCAGCTCTACTGCCAAACAACCATCACCAAAAACAAAACGTAAAATAAATATACTTTAAGTTCATTGACTTACATTGAAATGAACTATTACCAAATCAAAAATGTACTTTTGGTACTTTACATTGATGAACCATTAGTACATTATCATCTCATCCAAACAACACCGGCAACGCCGGGGTGAAGTCAAAACGTCCCGTTAGCCGCGATAAGGCAAAGGTGAAGAGATGATCCGCGAAGAAGACAAGCCTGCATGGCGTAATTTTTGGTTAAAGGTCGTTCCGTTTTTGGTTGTTGTTATCGCAGTTAGCTATCCGTGCTGGGGTGGCAAATGAGCAAACAAGGCATTCGTTCACTGATTTACTGCCTGCTGATCTGCGGCGTTATCTGGGCAGCGGCGATTATCAAAATTCTGCACGTTACGGGGGTGTTCAATGGTTAGTCATCATTACGGGACACAGACCGTTAACCGCGGCGCCGTTCTCCCAGGGATGCTCGTTAAGCATCGGGAAAGCACCTGGACAGCATCAGCAAATAAACGCGGCCGCCTGTACCTGCATCGCGGGATTGAGCGGACTTACACAACCGACTTGCTGGTTGAAGTTTATCTGAACGGGTTGGGACAAGGTCTCAGCCGGTAATCGAAACGAAGAATTTAACTGAGCTATCAGGCAGCCAATACGGTGCCGGGATTCTTACAACCACATTTCAGGAGCGAGCTATGAACGCATACCGCGCATACGACGTGATCGAAGAGCGTAAGTGGGCCGAGCAAACGCTCACCGAAGAGAAGCAAAAGTGGGTTGACGATCGGGCGCAGGAAATTATCGACGCGCTGCCGAAAGAGCCGTCAGGCCTGTTCCGCTTCTCTGTTCCGATGGACAAAAGTCCATACGAAGGCCTCCGCAGCGATGCAGCTGGTGAGGCATATAACGATCTCATCTCGGCAGTAGCTTACGCCCAGGCGGAATACGACTGGGATCACCGCACCGGCTGCCCGTTTTAACTTTGGGGAATAGCAATGGCTAACGAACTTGTGATTACAGCCAGCTCTCTTGCTGAGCGAGGCATTGACGGCGCTACCTGGAGCGCCCTCAAGAACAGTATTTATCCTGGCGCCAAGGATGAGTCGGTGATGATGGCGCTGGACTACTGCCGGGCCAGAAACCTCGATCCGCTTCTGAAGCCCGTTCATCTGGTGCCAATGAGCGTTAAGGACTCGAAGTCGGGTAAAAGCGAGTGGCGCGATGTGGTTATGCCAGGTATCGGGCTTTATCGGATTCAGGCCGATCGCTCCGGTTCTTACGCTGGCGCAAAAGAACCAGAGTTCGGCCCGGACGTCACTCTGACGCTTACCGGTATTGAAGTGACCGTACCTCAATGGTGCAAGTACACGGTCAGCAAGCGCATGCCAAGCGGGGAAATCGTCGAATTCAGCGCGAAAGAATACTGGGTTGAAAACTACGCCACCGCCGGCCGCGACACTACTGCGCCAAATGCAATGTGGAAAAAGCGCCCCTATGGCCAGCTGGCGAAGTGTGCCGAGGCTCAGGCTCTGCGTAAGGCATGGCCTGAAATTGGCCAGCAGCCCACTGCCGAAGAAATGGAAGGTAAAACGCTGGAAGTGGATGCGCGTGACGTAACGCCGCGCAGCACTACAGAGGCGCTCCCCCTGGTCGCCAGTGAGGAAACGCTGCAGGCAATTACCGACCTCCTGACGTCCCTGAATAAGGACTGGGATCAGGACTTCCTGCCTCTGTGCAGCAACATCTTCAAGCGTGACATTTTCCAGGCATCACAGCTCACCGAAGAAGAAGCGCAGAAAGGCTTTAGCTTCCTCCAGAAAAAAGCGCAGGTGGCAGCATGACCGGAAAAACTGTTGAAGTGACCTGCAAGTGCTGCCCGGACAAATTCCTGGCCCGAGTTGCTGACAGAAAAAGAGGCTGGGCGCAGTTTTGCAGTAAGTCATGCGCAGCTTATTGGAAGCAATATGGCCGTCGTAGAGGCCATCAATCATTAGAGATGCGTCAGGCGGCCATTGACAGAAATTCAATTGAGCGACTTCAGCGCGATAAACATGGGCGCGATTCATCTAGAGGTTTTGTTTATGTAGGTGGATTTGGGCCATGGGATGACCATAAGGACTGCTGACATGACACCAGAAATTATCCTCGATCGAACTGGCATTGACGTTACCCGCGTTGAGCAGGGAGATGAATCCTGGCACCGCTTACGCCTCGGCGTGATCACTGCCTCGGAAGTTCACAACGTCATTTCTAAGCCCAAGTCAGGCAAGAAATGGACTGATATGAAGATGTCCTACTTTCTTACGCTCCTTGCCGAAGTGTGCACCGGCGTGGCGCCGGAAGTTAACGCCAAGGCGCTGGCTTGGGGGAAACAGTATGAGGCCGACGCTCGCACCCTGTTTGAGTTCACCACCGACGTGAAGGTAACAGAGTCGCCGATCCTTTTCCGTGACGAAGGTATGCGCACCGCCTGCTCACCAGACGGCCTGTGCAGTGATGGCCGCGGCCTTGAGCTGAAGTGCCCTTTCACCTCTCGCGACTTCATGAAATTTCGGCTTGGCGGCTTCGAGGCTATCAAATCCGCCTATATGGCCCAGGTGCAATTCAGCATGTGGGTAACCGGGAAGGATGGCTGGTATTTCGCGAATTATGACCCTCGCATGAAGAGAGAAGGCATTCACCATGTCGTTGTTGAGCGCGACGACAAATACATGTCCGACTTCAACGAAATGGTGCCGGAGTTCATCAGCAAGATGGATGAATCGCTGGCGGAGATCGGCTTTACCTTCGGGGAGCAGTGGAAATGAAACATTACCGCGACTCCATAACTGTAGGAAAAGTGAAGTGTCTGTACTCCGTCCTCCATCGTGGCTGGCTAATGCCATCGGGTGAAGTGGTAAGAAACCCGTTAAAGGTTCAAAGACTGGCTGAAGAGCTGGACACGAAAAGAGGTGCGCGATGACTGATTATGGCGGATCGAAAACTCCAAAAAATGAACGTGACTACTGGCAAACGCCGATTGAAATTTTCAACGCGCTCGACCGCGAGTTTGGCTTCTGGCTGGATGCTGCAGCCTCTGAGAGTAATGCGCTATGCGCTCACTATCTCACTGAGCTGGATGACTCGCTGAACAGCGAATGGACGTCATGCGGCTCGATATGGTGCAACCCACCCTATTCCGATATTGGGCCGTGGGTGGAAAAGGCAGCCGAGCAATCCCGGGCGCAGTATCAGGCCGTAGTGATGTTGCTACCAGCTGACATCTCTACTGGCTGGTTTATTTCAGCCATGCAATCAGCTGATGAACTCAGACTCATAACCGGCGGCCGTGTTCAGTTTGTTCCGGCATCCGTTACAGGAAAGCGCAAGAGCAACCCAAAAGGCTCGCTTCTGTTTATCTGGCGCCCGTACATCACCCCGCGACACATCATCACGACCGATCCTCAACGGATGCATGCCGCTGATAAAGCAGCTTGGGTTAACGCCAAGCCATCTCTATGTGGAGATAGGTATTTTGAACGGATATATAAAGGAGCGCTGACATGCCAGAAATCATCGATCAGGCCAACGAGCTGGCAGAGCGCCGGCTTGAAATGACCATCCAGAATATGCGGATCAACCATGCGGCGGTATCGGCTACTCACTGCCGCGACTGCGGGGAAAAGATACCCGAGCGGCGCCGGGAACTGGTGACAGGATGTCAGCGCTGTGCTGACTGTCAAGAAGAAGAGGAATTACGCGGTAAGCATCGGAGGTGATATGGCATCTGACAAACCGATAACAGCACAGCAGGCCGCCGATTTGCTCATCGTGTCGGCGCGGGTGATCTACCGCCTTATTGATTCTGGGGAGCTCGCCGGCCGCAAGGTCGGCAACAAGTACAGAACGACAGAGGCTGCGTGTATTGCATATTTGAAAACCCCGCGCGATCCTGTCATTGCGAACGCGGGTGAACATAAAGGAGAAGTTTTATGTCAATCACCCTCAGGGGCGGCGTGTGGCACTGTCATTTCTTTACGCCGTCAGGAAAAAGAGTTAGGCGATCTCTTGGCACGGGGGACAAAAAGCAGGCTCAGGAGCTCCACGACAAGCTGAAGGCGGAAGCGTGGCGGGTTGACCAGATCGGCGACCTGCCCGTCAGAACCTTCGAAGAGTGCTGCATCCGGTGGCTGCGGGAAAAGGACCATAAGCGATCGCTGGATGATGACAAAACCAAAATTGAGTTTTGGCTGCAGCATTTTTCCGGCCGTGATGTCTCGAAGATAACGGCGGAGGAAGTTCATGAAGCCGTTAACGGGATGATCAACCGTAAGCACCTGCAGGTGTGGGAGAGTAAGCGTGATGCCGCGATGAGGAAGGGAAAGCCGGTTCCGGAGTACAAACCACGGCAGGTTTCGCAGGCTACGAAGGCGCAACACCTTTCCTTCATTCGCTCCCTTCTCAGGGCCGCGGCGAATGACTGGGGCTGGATAAAAACAGCTCCTGTTATCAAAACCCGCAAGCCGATCAGTAAGCGGATACGGTGGCTGACCAGAGAAGAAGCTGAGCGGTTGATCGAGTGCATGCCGGAGAGCATTAAGCCAGTGGTGATATTTGCACTGGCAACCGGCCTGCGCCGCTCAAACATCATCGGGCTTGAGTGGCAGCAGGTCGATATGCAGAGAAAGGTTGCATGGGTAAATCCGGAGAACGCAAAAGCGGGCAAGGCGATTGGCGTGGCTCTGAATGATACCGCATGCAGGGTATTAAGGGATCAGATAGGGAAGCACTCCCGGTGGGTGTTCGTTCACACCACGGCTAAACATCGCCCTGATGGAACACTAACGCCCGCGGTTAGAAAAATGCGGGTGGACGACAATAATGCCTGGCGCGCCGGGTTGAAAAAAGCGGGGATCGAGGATTTCCGTTTTCACGACCTCCGGCACACCTGGGCGAGTTGGCTGATCCAGTCCGGCGTCCCGCTTTCTGTTTTACAGGAAATGGGAGGATGGGAGAGCATCGAGATGGTGCGTCGTTATGCTCACCTGGCGCCGAACCACCTGACCGAACACGCACGGAAAATTGACGCCATTTTTGGCGCTAGCGACACAAATACGACACAAGGAGGAAATCAGGCTGGCTTGAAACTTGCGTAAGTGATTGTTTCTTAATGGCACGCCCTACAGGATTCGAACCTGTGACCTACGGCTTAGAAGGCCGTTGCTCTATCCAGCTGAGCTAAGGGCGCCCTGAGAAGCGAGTGCTTCGCGGAGTGAAACGCGTGGAATTATACGGTCCACGTCGGTTGAGTCAATCCATTTTGCCAGGAAACTGCGGGCTTATACGACGCTGGCGAAATATCCCCCACCAACTGTACAAGAAGCATACCGCTGGGGCTCGTGCGCGCGTAAATCGACTCAGTGGCCAGGCGCAACGCACCTATAACCATGCAATTACTATAGCCATAACAGGCTAAATTAGCCTCAGACAAGATAAAACAGCAAACGAGGACTGACAGCGAGGCCCGCTTCTGACAAAATATCCTTATCCCCCTTTCGTAAAGATACAGATGGAATCCTCTCTCTGATGGCAGCAAAAATTATTGACGGTAAAACGATTGCGCAGCAGGTACGCTCTGAGGTTGCGGAAAAAGTGAAGGCTCGCGTTGCGGCCGGAAAACGCGCCCCTGGGCTGGCCGTCGTGCTGGTCGGCAGCAACCCGGCCTCGCAGATTTATGTCGGCAGCAAGCGCAAAGCATGTGAAGAAGTGGGCTTCGTCTCCCGCTCTTACGATCTCCCGGAAACCACCAGCGAAGCCGAGCTGCTGGAGCTTATCGACACTCTGAATGCCGATAAGACCATCGACGGTATTCTGGTTCAGCTGCCCCTGCCGGCAGGGATCGATAACGTCAAAGTTCTCGAGCGCATCGCGCCGGATAAAGACGTCGACGGCTTCCATCCTTACAACGTTGGCCGCCTGTGCCAGCGCGCGCCGCGCCTGCGTCCGTGCACTCCGCGCGGTATCGTGTGCTGATCGTCGCGGTGGGCAAACCGGGCTTTATTCCTGGCGAGTGGATTAAAGAAGGGGCGATTGTGGTCGATGTCGGCATCAACCGTCTGGAAAGCGGCAAAGTGGTCGGCGACGTGGTGTATGAAGATGCCGCCGAACGCGCGTCCTACATCACCCCGGTTCCCGGCGGCGTTGGCCCGATGACCGTCGCCACCCTGATCCAGAACACGCTGCAGGCGTGCGAAGAGTATCACGACGTTGAGGAGGCCTGAGATGGCGACATTTTCCTTAGGTAAACACCCGCACGTTGAGCTGTGCGATCTGCTGAAGCTGGAAGGCTGGAGCGAAAGCGGCGCCCAGGCGAAGATCGCCATCGCCGACGGGCTGGTAAAAGTCGACGGCGCGGTGGAAACCCGCAAACGCTGCAAAATCGTCGCTGGTCAGACGGTGAGCTTTGAAGGCCAGAGCGTGACCGTCACGGCCTGACAACGAAAAGAAAAACGCCCGCTTTTGCGGGCGTTTTTTTATGGCTTACTTCCGGCGCCAGGTGGTGCCCTGCGGGCCATCTTCCAGCACAATGCCCATCTCGTTGAGACGGTCGCGCGCCGCATCCGCCGCCGCCCAGTCTTTCGCTTTGCGCGCGTCCAGACGCTGCTGGATGAGCGATTCGATCTCCGCCACTTCCGCGTCGTCAACCTGCGCGCCGCTCTGCAGGAACGCCTCCGGCTCCTGCTCCAGTAGACCCAGCACCGCAGCAAGCTTACGCAGGTGGGCCGCCATGGCGTTCGCCGCGGCCGCGTCCTCGGTTTTCAGGCGGTTTACTTCACGCGCCATATCGAACAGCACTGAATAGGCTTCCGGGGTGTTGAAGTCGTCGTCCATCGCCTCGATAAAGCGTGCTTCGAAGGCTTCGCCCCCCGCCGCGTCGACGGATTTGTCCGTCCCGCGCAGCGCGGTGTACAGACGCTCCAGCGCCGAACGCGCCTGCTTGAGGTTCTCTTCGCTGTAGTTCAGCTGGCTGCGATAGTGGCCGGACATCAGGAAGTAGCGAATCGTCTCCGCATCGTAATACTTCAGCACGTCGCGGACGGTAAAGAAATTACCCAGCGATTTCGACATCTTCTCGCGGTCAACCATCACCATGCCGGAGTGCATCCAGTAGTTGACGTATTCGCCGTCGTGGGCGCAGGTGGACTGGGCGATTTCGTTTTCATGGTGCGGGAACATCAGATCCGAACCGCCGCCGTGAATATCGAAGTGGTTGCCAAGCTGCTTGCAGTTCATCGCCGAGCACTCGATATGCCAGCCCGGACGGCCCGCGCCCCACGGCGACGGCCAGCTCGGCTCGCCCTCTTTCGACATTTTCCACAGGACGAAGTCCATCGGGTTACGCTTGACGTCAACCACGTCGACGCGCGCCCCCGCCTGCAGTTGATCGAGATCCTGACGTGACAGCAAACCGTAGTTCGGGTCCGTCGGCACGTCGAACATCACGTCGCCGTTATCTGCCACGTAAGCATGGCCTTTGGCGATCAGCTGCTCGGTGATCTCAATGATCTCCGCAATATGGTGCGTTGCGCGCGGCTCGCTGTCGGGACGCAGAATATTCAGCGCGTCAAAATCTTTGTGCATTTCGGCAATCATGCGATCGACCAGCGCGACAAAGCTTTCGCCGTTTTCATTAGCGCGCTTAATGATTTTGTCGTCGATATCGGTGATATTGCGCACGTACTTCAGCTTATAGCCGAGAAAACGCAGATAGCGCGCCACGACGTCAAAGGAGACGAAGGTACGTCCATGGCCGATATGACAGAGATCGTAAACGGTAATACCACACACGTACATGCCGACTTCCCCGGCATGGATAGGTTTAAATTCCTCTTTCTGGCGCGTCAGTGTATTAAAAATTTTTAACATCGAAGATTCCGTGTAGACGTGTGTGGGTAATGAAGTCTCTATAATACCCATAATTCAGACCGGACGCAGCACACATTGCAAGGTGCATCGACCCCCGCGGTTATGCTATAACACCCCCCTATATCTCACCCGACACCGGGTGCTAGCACCACACTCATCGGAACAGGATGCAAAAATGGTTACTTTCCACACCAATCATGGCGATATCGTAATCAAAACGTTTGACGACAAAGCGCCGGAAACAGTTAAAAACTTCCTGGACTACTGCCGCGAAGGTTTCTACGACAACACCATTTTCCACCGTGTTATCAACGGCTTCATGATTCAGGGCGGCGGTTTTGAACCTGGCATGAAACAAAAAGCGACCAAATCTCCGATTCAGAACGAAGCGAACAACGGTCTGAAAAACACCCGCGGCACGCTGGCGATGGCCCGTACTCAGGCGCCGCACTCTGCCACCGCGCAGTTCTTCATCAACGTGGTTGACAACGACTTCCTGAACTTCTCCGGCGAAAGCCTGCAGGGTTGGGGCTACTGCGTCTTCGCGGAAGTGGTTGAAGGCATGGACGTGGTGGACAAAATCAAAGCGGTTGCCACCGGCCGCAGCGGCATGCACCAGGATGTGCCGAAAGATGATGTGATCATCAAAAGCGTCACCGTCAGCGAGTAATTCGTGGCGACACTTTTCATTGCAGATTTGCACCTGCAAACAGAAGAACCGGCGATCACCGCCGGTTTTCTGCGTTTTTTACAGGGAGAAGCCCGCCAGGCGGACGCTCTGTATATCCTTGGCGATCTGTTTGAGGCATGGATCGGCGATGACGATCCTAACCCGCTGCACCAACAAATTGCCTCGGCAATCAAAGCCGTCGTCGACGCCGGCGTGCCGTGCTACTTCATCCATGGCAACCGCGATTTTCTCGTCGGCCAGCGCTTTGCTCGCCAGAGCGGGATGATCCTGCTCGCCGAAGAAGAGCGACTGGACCTCTATGGCCGTGAAGTCTTGATCATGCATGGCGACACGCTGTGCACCGATGACCAAGGCTATCTGGCGTTTCGCGCCAAAGTCCACACCCCGTGGATCCAGCGTCTGTTCCTGGCCCTGCCGCTGTTTATCCGCCGTCGCATCGCCGCCCGCATGCGCGCCGACAGCAAAGCCGCCAACAGCAGTAAATCAATGGAAATTATGGATGTGAATCCACAGGCGGTAGTTGACGCAATGGAGCGGCATCACGTGCAGTGGCTGATCCACGGCCATACTCATCGCCCGGCGGTCCATGAACTGCAGGCCAACGGCCAACCCGCATGGCGTGTGGTACTTGGCGCCTGGCACAGCGAAGGTTCGATGGTCAAGGTGACGCCGGACGACGTCAAACTAATCCACTTTCCGTTCTAATTCCTGCGCGAGCACAATTCCGAAAGCGCCTTTTGCCCGGGCGAAGGTGCGCGCTTCCCCCCGCCCTGCATGCTAGTCTTCCACAACGTCACTCTCAAGGAACGAGCATGAGCAGGAAAAAGTGGAGTCAGCCGCTGATGTGGGGAATGATCATCGCGATCCTCAATCCGTTAGGGGTAAGTTATATCGCCTTAATCGGCGTCGTTATCGGCAACACGCTGACGTTTGTCTGGTGTGCGATGCTGGCGTGGGCTATCTATTTTTATGCCATTTATTTGCTCTGCACCCGCCCTCACGATAGCCGGCTGGTACAAATCTATTTACTGCTTATGGGCACCCTGATGCTCCCGTGGGGGGTAGTGCTGCTTATCACCTGTATCATGAGAGAGATAAAGGTCAATCAGGCACTCACGCCATCACCTCCAGGCGAGACAAAAGACGGCTAACCATGCGCACGCAACCGTTTTCCTTGCTGGCAGTTCATGCTATTCTCTGTGGCCTCTAAAGCAGTGTGAAACACACCCACAGGAGTTTTAAGACGCATGTCTTCCCGCAATAATTCGGCGCGTATCGCCATCGTGATGGGGTCCAAAAGCGACTGGGCTACCATGCAATTTACCGCAGAAATCCTTGATGCCCTGAACGTTCCGTACCATGTCGAAGTGGTCTCCGCCCACCGCACGCCCGATAAGCTGTTCAGCTTTGCTGAAAGCGCCGAAAGCCACGGTTATCAGGTGATTATTGCAGGAGCAGGCGGCGCGGCGCATCTGCCGGGCATGATTGCGGCGAAAACCCTGGTGCCGGTGCTCGGCGTACCGGTTCAGAGCGCAGCCTTAAGCGGTGTCGACAGCCTCTACTCCATTGTGCAGATGCCGCGCGGCATTCCGGTCGGTACCCTGGCCATCGGCAAAGCTGGCGCTGCGAACGCCGGCCTGCTCGCCGCGCAGATCCTTGCCCAGCATGATGCAGAACTGCACCAGCGCCTGAGCGCCTGGCGTCAGGCGCAAACCGATGAAGTGCTGGATAATCCGGATCCGCGGGGTGCGGCATGAAACAGGTATGCGTGCTCGGTAACGGCCAGTTAGGCCGTATGCTGCGCCAGGCCGGCGAGCCGCTGGGCATCGCCGTCTGGCCGGTGGGGCTGGAAGCCGACCCGGAAGCGGTGCCGTTCCAGCAGAGCGTCATCACGGCAGAAATTGAACGCTGGCCGGAAACCGCCCTCACCCGCGAGCTGGCCCGCCACCCGGCGTTCGTCAACCGCGATGTCTTCCCGATTATCGCCGACCGCCTGACGCAAAAGCAGCTGTTTGACAAGCTTGGCCTCGCCACCGCCCCGTGGCAGCTGCTGGCGGATAAGAGCGAGTGGCCGGCGGTGTTTGCCCGCCTTGGCGAACTGGCGATCGTTAAGCGTCGCGTTGGCGGTTACGACGGCCGCGGCCAGTGGCGTCTGCGGGAAAACGAGATCGATCAGCTACCGGCCGATAACTACGGCGAGTGCATCGTCGAGCAGGGGATCAACTTCTCCGGCGAGGTATCGCTGGTGGGCGCCCGCGCTCATGACGGTAGCACCGTCTTCTACCCGCTGACCCGTAACCTGCATCAGGACGGTATTCTGCGCGCCAGCGTCGCCTTCCCGCAGGCCAACGCTCGCCAGCAGGAACAGGCGGAAAGCATGCTGACGGCGATCATGAACGAGCTGAACTATGTCGGCGTGATGGCGATGGAGTGCTTCGTTACCGCCGAGGGGCTGCTGATTAACGAGCTGGCGCCGCGGGTGCACAACAGCGGCCACTGGACGCAGAACGGGGCGTCTATCAGCCAGTTCGAGCTGCATCTGCGGGCGATTACCGGCCTGCCGCTGCCGCCGCCGGTGGTCAACAGCCCGTCGGTGATGATCAACCTGATCGGCACCGATCTTAATTACGACTGGCTGAAGCTGCCGCTGGTGCACCTGCACTGGTATGACAAAGAGGTGCGCCCGGGTCGTAAAGTCGGCCACCTGAACCTCACCGACAGCGATACCGATCGCCTGAGCGCGACGCTGGAAGCGATCAAGCCGCTGCTGCCGCCGGAGTACACCAGCGGCCTGTTCTGGGCGCAATCGCAGCTCAGCTAAGCCCTTCGTGCCGGGGATTTGATCTATCCCCTTCCCCGGCACACCTTGAGGCGCGTACAATCCCCCCCTTGCTGTAAAGCTCATTTCTGTTTTGACTTCAGAGGATACCCCATGACCAATGGGACGGATTATCGCGCCATTCTCGCCAGCGATACGCCACTGATTGACGTACGCGCCCCGGTGGAGTTTAGCCAAAGCGCGATGCCGGCGGCGATCAACCTGCCGCTGATGAATGATGAAGAACGCGCCGCGGTCGGCACCTGCTACAAGCGTCAGGGGCCGGAAGCGGCGCTGGCGCTCGGCCATAAACTGGTCCAGGGTGACCTGCGCGCCAGCCGTACTCAGGCGTGGCTGGAAGCGTGCGCCCGTTACCCACACGGTTACCTGTGCTGCGCCCGCGGCGGCCAGCGCTCGCATATCGTCCAGCAGTGGCTGAAAGAAGCTGGCGTGGATTACCCCCTGATCGTCGGCGGCTATAAAGCGCTACGCCAGGCGGCGATCCAGGCCACCGACGACCTGGTGCAGCGCCCGATCGTGCTGATTGGCGGCTGCACCGGCAACGGCAAAACTCAACTGGTCTGCTCGCGCCCGGACGGTATCGACCTGGAAGGGCTTGCTCATCACCGCGGTTCTTCATTCGGTCGAACCCTGCAGGATCAGCATCCGCAGGCCACCTTTGAAAACCACCTGGCGGTCAGCCTGCTTAAAAAAGCCGAACAGCAGACCCGCTGGGTGCTGGAAGATGAAGGCCATATGATCGGCGCCAATCATCTACCGGAGAGCCTGCGCCTCCGCATGGCGCAGTCGCCGCTGGCGGTGGTGGAAGATCCGTTTGACGTTCGCCTCGAACGGCTGCGCGAAGAGTATTTCGATCGCATGTATCGCGACTTTATCGCCGCGTATGGCGAAGAGAAAGGCTGGCAGGCATACGGCGAGTATCTGCATCACGGCCTGTTTGCCATCCGCCGTCGCCTGGGGCTGCAGCGTTTTGCTCAGCTCACTGAACGGCTCGATGAGGCGCTGGTGCAGCAGCAGCGCACCGCCAGCACCGAGGCGCACTTTGCCTGGCTGGTACCGCTGCTGGAAGAATACTACGACCCGATGTATCGCTATCAGTTGGGGAAAAAAGCCGGGAAAATTCTCTTTCGCGGCAGCTGGCAGGAGGTCGCAGCCTGGCTGGCGAAGTAATCGCATGCTCTATTGTCCCGGCTTGCGGCGTAAACGCCTTAGCCGGGCTACCGGTCGGCGCGATTTGTAGCCACGGTAAGCGCGCGCGACCGGGGAGTTGTGACCGCTTAGAAGTCGTAGCGTAGACGGACCAGGTTCATATCGCCAAGGTTGTCGGTGCTGGAGGTAAACACGTGTTCGTAGTCAACGCGGAAACCGTAATCCAGCTGGAAGCTAATCCCCAGACCGTTATCGATACGCTGATAGTTGCGGCCGTTCACATATTCCAGACGGTCGCCCATAAAGTACGGCTGAATAGATTTAACAGCGTATTGATTGATCGGGAATTTATAGCCCGCAAAATATTCAATCCCCCAGGCGTCACCGGCAAAGTAATTATGCACATCGGTTTTCTTGGTGGTGAGGAAGTTCTGATACCAGCCGCCGCCGAAGGAGAAGGTCCAGTTATCCGGGGTCCAGCTCAGCGCGGTACCGACGATATTCTGGTCATAGGTTTTGCTGTCGGCGCTTGACGGGTCGCGCATTTCGGCGCGGGTGTAGTTCCACGCGGTACCCCAGGTCAGATCCTTCATGATGTGGTAGTCCGCGCCAACAGAACCACCGCCTTTACGCTTGTAACGCAGGCCGTTACCCGGCAGGTATTCGCTGTCTTCGAACAGATAAGAGCCGTAAAGATCGACATCACCTACAGTTTTCTTATATTTCAGCATATTACGTGAACGATAGGAGCCATCGTAATCGCCATTAATACCGTTCCCGGGGGCCTGACCGATCATATCGTAGTCCCAGATATCGGTTTTCACCCCCACCACATCATAGTAAATGCTGTTCTGCTGCCCGTAGGTTAACGTACCCCAGGTATCGCTTTTCAGGCCGGTATACAGCATGCGGCGGGTGGTATTGTTCGCGCCTTCCGCGTAGTGGTTATCCCAGTCAAACAGCGCCGGAATGTTCACACCCAGCTCATAGTAGCTGATCCAGCTAATATCATCGAACAGGTAGTAATCCGCCGCGAAGCGGAAGCGGGTGCCGCCGTCAAAACCGTTACGCTTATAGGAGCCTTTGTCGCCATCGCCGGTCATCATGTTGAACTGCGGCCGGATACTGCCGCCGACGGTAAAGTTAAGCCGGCTTAACGGATCGCCCGCCTGCGGATCTTGTTTCAGCAGCGTAATCTCCGCGTGGGAAGGCAATGACGTTAACGCTAATGCTGCGCCGATCGAGATCGCCAGCGCTTTTATTGTGTGTGCCATAGTTTTTCCTTGATTAATAAGCCACCTTATATTTTCC
>PPYE01759030.1_pt1 | contig 19477 bp, 25 predicted proteins | sample 1559881 | NCBI WGS metagenome assembly PPYE01 (sample SAMN08240022, study PRJNA423297) | Human gut metagenome, whole genome shotgun sequencing project. | reverse complement strand
CGCCACGGGAATATCTGCGGCAGCAGGCCAGTAATGGGTTAAGTGATAACAGGTGTCTGGAAATATAGGGGCAAATCCAGTGCATAGCTCCCCCTGGTTTAAGACGCACTTCTAACTCGGATGACCCCGATATCTGTCTAAATTAAGACTTTTTGATGATTCTCATAACAAAGTGATTCATATACCCACTTATAAAATATGCCAACAGATAGAACTACAATCAAGTCAATAGATAGATCTTTGCTTCAACTTAAACCACATTAAGCTATATTTAATTCTGTTAAATAATAGATTTACAGACAAATCATCTACACGAACAAATAAAACACAAAATATACGATCGAGTCATATATAAAAAACAGATCTTTATATGGAAATTTCAACAAAAAAGGCCAGATAGCTGGCCTCAAGATAATAAGTGAAATAAATCGATCGAAATCAATGATTTAGGTCAGAACTTAAAAATCCCAAATTTGATTGTTTTAGAATTCGTATCAGTCTGCAAGGCAGTTCGATTTTCACGAAAAAGGCTAAAACCTTTCTGATTCAACTTAATCTGCTCGACTGAATCTTTGATTATCTCTTTGCCAAAAGGCTCCTTCTTGATACCTAACATCCCCTGGTTCTCAACACGCCAGTTGTTACGATGAGTCTCCATCCAGCCCACAGGCTTACCATCACGATCCAGTTTTGGTACTTTGACCATTGTCTGGCCTTCTTTCTTCAGCCTGATAATGCTACCTGGTTTTACTCCTTCCCTTGAGAGTTCATCTGCAAGATTAGCCCCCCAGACAACCATTTCAGTATTGTTCTTAAGAGTTTTCACTCTTAAGAAGTTTTGCTGTTTTTTTACGGGATCAAATTGATAGTTTGTTCTGCCAAACTCGACGACTTCATACAGGTTACGCAATCTGTCAGGCTCTTTTCTAAGCTTCTGCTTGAGTCCTTGTTGATAGCGATGTGTGGCTTTCACATCATAACCCTTTAGCTGGAGATTCTTACAAAAACCATCACGCATATCCCGCAAATCGTTTTTACGTATATTGATCCTTTTCCCATTATTATCAGGAATACGGAGTAAAGCGTGAACATGTGGATGATGTTCCTTGTCTGTATGATATGCAAGGAAGAATCTGTTATCCGGGTACTTTTCTTTCAGGAGTTTTTCCACAGAATCAAGAGCATCTTTCTCGCTAACGCCTGCAATCTTAGGAGAAGAAAAAACAATGTTATGTACAAGATTAGGTGCTTTCTCATCTTTGTACATCAATCTGTCTTCAGGATCTGACAGATACTTATAAGCATCTGAACGCTCCCTATCACAATCTAACTGGTACTCTTTACCATCATTATCACGTAAGGTAATCTCACCTTCACGCGTAATATAGTTAATAGAGTTTTTAATTCCTCGTTTAGTCTTTGAGCTACCAGTAATTTTAACCATTACTTCACGGCTTGCACCTCTTGTGTTGATTCTGGATTGCACCTTCTTAACGTAATCTTTTCCACCATTACGCAACTTATGCGCAAGAGGCAGTTTAGCACTTTTTTCATTCTGCCCTTTCGCTTTCCTGATCCGATAGTCTTTATCATTATTTCTTGCCATACTTACCCCTGTTTTCTGGCAGATTTAACATTGATAACATTTTGTCGTGCCAGAGTGATTTTGTTAACTAACTTTTTAACATCATCTATACTCTGATTCAATTTTTTAATATCATCCCAAAATGCAGGATCATTAACTTCAAGCAATTGCCGTTTTGCGATAATATAAAAAATATTTTGTCCTATTCTGTCTACAGCGTTTCTAGCTCCTCGCAATTCTGCAATCTCACGATCGAGTAAAACAGGTGCATTTGAAATTGTTTGATTTAAGCGAAAACGAATTTCTTTAGATTCAGACCATCCATTTTTTAAGGCCTGCTCCTTAATAACACTCATCATTGCTGTTGACAAACGAACTTGTTTTACATGATTTAAATCTGTTCCGTCATCATCAACCCTACTCTTATCAAAACCTGTATTTTTTGATATAATTTTTTTAGCTAAATCAGCAAAAAATTTCGCAGGTGTTTTATTTGAAACATCTTTAATTGCTGTAAATAATTTTTCATAATCATCATTACTTACTCTAAAACTCACATACTTCATACCACCTCCAAGAACCCCGTGTAGCGGCTGGCGTAGACACTCAAATGTGCACATTTGTAGTGGCTACGCCTATCCTGCGTCTTGTCCTCTATGCACTTACAGACGATACCATCATAACTTATCAGGAATTGTATCAGGCGATCACAAAAATGAAGCCAGAATCAATCGATATAAACCGACTATCGGCGCAGATACAGCGCCCCGCACCGTTGCTACGCACCGTCACGGCGTACCGTTCGCAAGCTCACGCGCTAACTGCGAAAAACCGGGCTTTGCAGTGCGGGGGGGTATTTTGCAAATTTCAACTCAGTTAGTTCGCCAGAACTGGCGAACGTCCCCGGCGCGATGCAGCTACCAGGCAGAACATAACCACAGTTCGCGCCTCTTCAAAAGGATTACATCAGACAATTTTGCCTCAAGTCTCTGGCTTTAACCAACGACGATATTTTTTAATTTTTTGCCTTATCACCTCATTTCTTTGATTTGTTTTTAACACAAAAAGTGGTTCATAGTGTCGTTCTCCCTGTCCGTTAGTCCAACACATAAGCACCTCATTTTTTACCTGAATAACGTTAAACCTGACGCCACCAGATTGCTTTTCTGCGTTTACTTTACTGATAAAGTCCTGTTTATTCATATGTACCGCCTTATATCAAATCAGTCCCAAGATTTTTTATCCACCAACCAAGCTCTGAAAATTCCCATGGGGTTAGGCGAGGCATAAGAACGCGTTCACGCTTTACAATTTTTCTGGCAAGAATTACAATTTCCATTGTTGACATTTGAATACCCTAATTCTCTGTTCAACGGAGTCAGGTTGTTGGCGCAATCTGACTCCAAATTATTATTCCTTCATTAAATCCTCTTTTATTTTTCTTTTTGCTTCCTCCTGTTCTGATGGTGAATATGCAAAGTCATACCAGGAATCTACGCAACGGATGACTCTTTCTTTTGTTAACCCACATTTCTCAAACCAGAATTTAACATTTCTGTTTAAAGATGCTAACGCACTAAATTCTCTATCCATTTTCAGACCTTTATTAAAAGGGGGAGCATCCCCCCTGATTAATTAGTAGTAAGATGAAAAACGATGTTTTTCCTCTGGAAGAGTTTTATATGCAGTTTCAAAATCTTCGATTTTGATTGCCAGTTCATCACCAAAATCTTTTATCTGGCGCTTAAAACATTCACCAGTAAAATCATTTAAAACGGGAGTTTTAAAACCGACCATTGAATCGGTATATTCTGAATTGGCGCGAATCTCGCGAACGGTGACGGTTTTTTTACCGTGAACAGAAAGAACCTGGTAGAAGGTTACATTGGTTTGCTCATAGCCCCATGATGATACAAAGACATCACCGACAGAGACAGTATCATTTTTAAAAGTTAATACTTTCATTTTTATCTCCCGCCCAGCTTGGGCTCTGGATGAAAGAGAACCTGTTTCTCTTTCTTGTGTTTCATTATACCTGCATTTGCAGGTATGGCAAGTTATTTTTTTACTAGCCTGTAAGACGGATGCATATTTGCAAGTAGTAATAAATACTGATATTCACCAACAGATAAAGAACGACTGGCCTTACCTGCACTTTCTTTCATCTGCCAGGAATTCAGTTGATAACCAAAAATATCAGCAGCTTCTTTAAGAGTAAGACCTGCTGCAACCCGTGCATTTTTTACTTCTTCAGGCGTGGGTTTATTCTGCATTTTCATCCCCTTTTGTCAGACAATCACACAAGATCCCATTATCCAGAAGCATTAATGATGCCCGGTTGAGTCTTTCGTCCATTATCAATTTTCTTACTGTTTTCCTGCTTTTAGTTTTATCAATCGTCTTAACATATTTTAAGACGTGAAAAACCGTATCCCCATCTTCATCCATCGCTCTGACTACATAGGAGTAATTACCTCTGTTTTTCTTGATTATCTTATCTTTATCCATATTATTCCTCATAACTAAAAAGGGGCTTAATGCCCCTTTTTATCTATAACACGGTATGTAACCCTGTTTCCTGTGTAAATAAACACGCTAACTGATCACAATAGATATTATCGAATCTTGAAATATCTTTAACTTCAGCACCACGAACACGAGAAAATTTCACCTGGTACGTATCAGTAAAATCCAGTTTAATTTTTACTAAGTTGATGCCTTTCATTGCAAAATTTGACGGCAAACGGAAAGTTAAACCACACTCACCGTTTTCATCAAAGTAAGAAAAACTTTTAGCACCAGTCATAACAATAAAACGATTACCACCAAGTTGACGTAAAATCTCTGTGGCTACAGATTTAGCGTAGTTTTGCATTTTTAACCTCCCGCCCACTTTGGGCTATGGATGAAAAGGAACCAGTTTCCCTTTCTGATTTTTATTATACCTGCATTTGCAGGTATAGCAAGTTATTATTTAAAAAGAGGCGCGAAAAATGGTTACGTTCTGCCTGGTAGCTGCATCGCGCCGGGGACGTTCGCCAGTTCTGGCGAACTAACCAAGCTGATTTAAGCAATACCCCTTCCCCCTCCCTGCAAAGCCCAACAGACCAGCAGACCATAACTATGCTGATTTGCGCCGCAGAATGCCGCAGTTAGCGCGAGCGCCAGCGAGTTTACGCCGTCCAGGGTTTCCCTGAACGGGGCGCTGTACTGCGCGTGCGAGCGTCAGCGAACTACGGGCGCAATGCGCCAGAAATCACATCGCCTTCCAATGTGTATTAATACACACCGTTAAATTATTGCCAGTACGCAATTGTACGATTTGCCGATTAAATACCAGTGAACGTCAGGCGGGATAACTGCGGTTTTGATTATTTTTTGCTGGCATGGAAATTCCCCCGCTTAGGGGGAACTGGAGAGATTAGTGGCTGGATTTACTGAGAGTGAACTGTAATCCGGCTACCGATGTAAGTTGTGCAAGCGTTGTGATGGTCGGGTTACCGTTGGGGGATAATGCGCGGTAAATACTCTGACGGGCAAGGCCAGATTTCCTGGCAGCTTCGGAAATGCCCCCTCGCGCCTCGATTACCTGACGTAGCGCAACAAGAAAACCGCCTAAACCACCAGGCTCGTTTATCTCTTCCAGGGCATTAGCAAGATAAGCATTTGCATAATCAGGATCTGCGCGCAATTCTTCAATCATGGCGGCATTGTGATCAACGGATGCCGGATAATCATTTTTCTGCGACTTCACATTTTTGGTGGCTGTCATTTTTTTGACCTCTTTTTAAAATCTTGCAGATAACTAACGGCTTTATCTAAATCGGCTGTCTGAGTTTTTTTATTCCCTCCAATGAGCAGAAGAATTATTTCGCCATCTTCGATTGAATAATAAACCCTGTAACCAGGACCGTAATCAACTCGTAATTCCCAGACACCGTCCCTTTCGAATTTATGATCTCCAAAATTTCCGCCCATAGCGCGGGCAATTCTGGAATCCACCTTTAACGCTGCGGTCTGGTCTTTACGTCTTAATTTTTTCATCCAGTCGGTGTATGGAACCTCACCGTTTTCTGTCTGATATCGTTTCGCCGTGTAAGGCATCTTGCCGCCCTCATTCCCTTAACCTGTGCACATTGTCTCTTATAAGTGACACCAGATCAAGAAAAATGTCTCTTTAAAGTGACAAAACGTGAGTCTTGTGTGACAGAACCTGGCTTTCAGGTCAGGAAAAATTGGCTTTTTGACGATCAGATTAAACGCTCTGTAACGCATTCTGAGCATTTTTTCCGTTCCATTGTACTAGCCCTAGTCTTGATGGCGTTTAACGCCTCTCAACGCTTTTTAGCAGCCTTGTTGCTGTGATCTGTTGTCATGATCCGGATAGTAGTTCAAGCTTGATCAAAATTTCCTCAAGGGAACGACTGTTTTGTGAATACCCTCTAAAACGTGCTGTATCGCATTCTGAGTGATTTTTTCGATCTCGCATGGTTTTCCTCATGGTTTTATCGAACGAAGCGGCAGAAAGCGATTCAGGGCTTCTCAGTGAAAGATCCAAAAAGGATCAATCAACGGATCGTATGATCTGACTTCTTTAGATTTTGAGAAAGGAGACACCGCTCGCCGCAGCCGAACGACCGAGCGTAGCGAGTTAGTGAGCGAGGAAGCGGAATTGCGGCGGGTTAACATCAGGCACTTACGCGCAGTGGTTGAAAAATAAGCACATCGTTTTCAAGTGCTGCTGTTCTGGTTCAAAGTGATCTGTCCTCTGCTAACAAAACGAGTTATCCACAGAAATTGTGAATGCGTAATTTTCGGCTGAGTTATCCACAGATTTTTGTGATTTTTTGCTTCTAACACTTATTAAACTTTAGATCTTAAATGTAGATCTTTAGATCTACTTTAAGATCTTAGAAACTTAAAATACTTTTGCAAAATCAATGCCAATATTTTTTATATTTTATTTTCAGTAGATTACGCGTAATTTTTCACATGGCGCTCACGTGAAAGGTGGATGGCTATGCCGTGAAAGGTGGATGGCCATGCCGCGAAAGGTGGATGGCTATGCCGTGAAAGGTGGATGGCTATGCCGCGAAAGGTGGATGGCTATGCCGCGAAAGGTGGATGGCTATGCCGTGAAAGGTGGATGGCTATGCCGTCAGGTGTTGCCGTCATATCGATCTCATAATGAGATCAAACTGTTGTCATGGTTACATGCTACGTAACTATTTGAAAAATAACCATACGCCTATTTTTTGTGCGCTTGACGCTTTTTTATCGAAAGGTGGATGGGTATGCCGTTTGAATTGAGTTTTCTGAATTGTGAAAGGTGGACGGCTGTGCCGTTGTTTTGATCTGTATAATATATTGATAATTAAGGTGATTATATTCTGCTAAGAGCAGATATATATCTTGATTAAAGGTGGAATTATAAAGGTGGATAAATCCACTTTACATAATCCACCTTTTAGAATACTCTGTGTATGAATGGTTGTTCTAAGGAATAGACAATGAATTTACTTAAAGTAACACCCAAGACGAAAATCAGGCACAGGAATGAAATAAACAACACATTTTCTGCTTTGCCTTTGTCAGCAAGAAGAATTCTGTTTATGGCAATGGCACAGATAGATTCACGTCAGGAGCTTTCTAAGGGAGAGGTTTTTAGAATAACAGCAAAAGAATATGCTTTTATTGCTGATATAGATACTTCTGTTGCATATAAACAATTAAAAGAGGGGGCTGAAGAACTACAGGTTAGTGTTATTCGTATTCCTAAAAATAAGCTTATTACATCTGTTCAGGACAACGAATCAGAAACGGTTTCGAAGAAACGAAAAATTCCATCAGATGCGGTGCGTGTTATGAACCTTACCTCTTTTTGTGACTATGTGGAAAGTGAAGGATATGTTGAGATTGGTTTCTCAAATGTCATTGAGCCTTATATCACGATGCTTAAAGATTCTTACACTACGCAGGTGTTGTTATCCTCTGTCAGACTTACAGACCAAAATGCAAATATCTTATATCAATATATAAGGAAGCAGATCAGCAACGGGAAAAATAAATCTTTTGATGTATATATATTAGATTTAAAGGATGAGTTAGAACTGTATAAAATCGAAGATGGTGAAAAAGTTTATTTGTATCAAAATTACAAAGATTTCAATAAAGCATTTTTAAATAAAAACATTGAAAAAATAAATCAATTCACAGAAATTAAAAAACTTTCTGTGACAATAATTGAACGAGTTGCTAGAAAGGCTACAAAACTACGTTTTTCTTATCAGGTAGACAAAGAAAGTGAAGGGCAGGATTATCGAATCCCAAAAGGGTTCAGGGGGGCATAATGAAGGATAACATTTATCAGTTTCCCGTAGGTGAGCAAAAGAATGCATTTAAAAATGCTGTTAGCACCAAAAGACGGAAAGAACAACGCAATAAGGCCATTTCTAAAACTGGTGCACTATTACGACGGTTTCTTGATTGGTCATTCTTCCTGGTTCGCTTAGGTCTGGCTACCGGGCTGCACATTGTGATCTGTCTGCCGTTCGCGGCGTTGATTGCTCTCAGGAAGCCAATTTTCTGGATTGGTGGCTTGATTTGTGTGATCACATACTATCATCTTGACCATCAATTTTATTCTGACAAAAACTACACGATTCCTTTTCTCGTTTCAGCCTGGATACTGAGTTTTGTCAGCTTGCCTGTGCTCGCATTTCTGAACAACAGAATGCCCTTTCATCACCTGCTAGGCCTGGAGTCTACGGAAGAAAAGAGCCATACCGAGACCGAGTGCTAAGGGCAACAAATTGAACAAGACGCAGGATAGGCGTAGCCACTACAAATGTGCACATTTGAGTGTCTACGCCAGCCGCTACACGGGGTTCTTGGAAAAAGAGAGAAAATATGGATACCAGGCTACGCCAGTTAATGAGTGATGAAGAGTTAGAGTTTTTTAGCCATCTGACAAGATTATGTCCTGAAGGTATGATTCCGCTTGCCAGAGTTAAATTAACTGAGTTTGTTTTTCCGCTTGCGGAATATGGTACTGATTTATTTTACCATGATTTTAAAGAGTTGAATAAATTAACTGTTCCTTTTTTAATTTATTCTTTTAGTAAAAAGAAACCAGTATGCGTTATTTATTATTTGCAAGCTACTGATACCGGTTCTTATGATGCTCTCGAAAGTTGGCTAAAGAATTGTCAGATTGAACTATTCAAATTTTACTCGGTGAAAGATCTTTATCTGAACGATGATTTTATGGATGCAATAAAACGATGATATGCAAACCAAAAGAGTAAAAACTGACTATCAACGTGTGCGCTATGACAATTTTTTATTTTAAGCACTATCGATATGGCTGGGAATGGAAATTTCTGTCAGTGCCTGCGGGATGATGAAGAGTAATTAAAAATAAGCCCACATATTTGCGGGCTTAACAGATGCTTTATCATAATTTATTGCCTGTTATCCTCTAAAATAATTAATAATTGTCCTAACATAGTTGTAAATACCAATGCTGCTATACCAATCATACCGTACTTGTTTGGTACACATGATAATAATAAAGAGCACGTAGATACAGTTATATAAAATATTCTGATGTTATTTTTTTTAAGTAGTGATGATATCTATATTATACATAACGCTATAAGACTAAACGCGATTGAATTTATCATTGTTTAATCCTCTTTTAATTGATCAGCACATATCGATCTTACCGCCCAGTAACATAAAAATGAAAACCGTTGTTACTGGGAGCAACATTGCCAGGATGAAAACGATTAGATTACTTTTCCTGCCAATATTGAATACTATACCAGCCAGCACTACTAAAAAGAAAAATGCAACAGGTACTGTCCATGTAATGACAGGATTATAGTCTATAATGCCTAAATCAAAGATGCAGTGTTCCATAGATTGAAAATCCCCTAAAGTGCCCTAATGTCTGGTTATAAACTGGCATTATTCCGTATCCTCACTTCACAAAATCTTCCGGCTTAATGCTTGATTTAAAGTCTTCTTCTTTCGAGCGTTCTGCCTGCCAGGCTATGTACCATACAAACAAAACAACAGTTCCGATGACAAAATACGATGCTGGTTCCAGTAATACTGATGTGTCACAGACTATAACCTTGTCTGCTGTACAGATACTGTCATCTGAAAATCTCCACACACTATAACCCACGAGAAATAATCCAAGTAAAGGCTGCACACAGAGCATGTAAAAATTGAATACAGATTTAATGATCTTTATGAGCATATTTTTATCTCCTTTAATAGTGTGTAATAAAACACACTATTTATTCACGGTTGGTCTTCCTGCTTTCGGGCTGTTTTTCCTTATATCATCAAACAGCCTCCGGCGTTCTTCTGCTGATACCAGACGTAACGCTGCCAGTGCTGCTCTGATAACTTCAGCACGGCTTGCACCGTACTTGTTCTGGAACACCTGCGCTGTATCCAGATCATCATCTGTCATAGTCAGATTTATACGCGTTACTGCGGATGCCGATGCTGGTTTTTGTGCAGCAGAACTTACAAACTGGCGTAAATCCAGCGGTTTAATTTCCTGATCAATTTTCTTTGGGAGCTTTGCCATTAGATTCGGTATCCTGTTTTTTTGTAAGGTGTGTAATTATACACACTATTAATAATGTAAGTATATCATCGCCTATAGTGTGTAATAATACACATTACAGAACATCCGTTTCTTTTAACAGTAATTCAATCTCTCCACGGGCTTTGTTTCCCCGTTTATCATCGTATTCATGCACGCCCATACCACTGTTATAGGCTTTTTTATGTACAGTACGCATATAGATACGCTGGCGGGGAACCGGAAGCCAGTCCGGATCATCATTGAGTTGTCGGCGCAGTTCTGACGCTTCGCTGTCTGACGGATTGGTTGAGCACTTATTCAGAACAATCCATGCTTTCATTGACGGATTGACTCCGGCCTGTGCTGTTTTAATGTCGAAAACCAGCCGTCCCAGCGTGTTGATCTCGATGCCTGATCCTGGCTCAATGAATGTGAACAGAATGTCAGCACAACTCAGTGCCTTAACGAAGGCCGGAGATTTCATTCCTGGCGTATCAACAAACACATAATCAAAGCGGGCAGCCAGTTTTCGTGCCATTGCCGGAATATCTGCGTAGCACTCGAAATACGGTATTTCTGACAGTCTGGCGTTGGTTTTACGATCCTCGATGAAATCCTTGATACTTCCCTGTGAGTCTGTTTCCAGGAAACAGGCTGTTTTCCCTTTCTTTATGACACATACACATAAGGAACAAAGCACGGTGCTTTTTCCTATGCCGCCTTTGTGTCCTGCAACTGTAATGATTTTTCCCATCACAAAATCCTCTTGGTTAAATGGTGTGTATTAATACACAATTTTATGTGATGAAAGTATAACCGTACAATTGCGTGCTGGCAATAGTTTAATGGTGTGTATTATTACTCATTATTAAGGCGCATCAGGGTATCCAAGAAGCTGTTTTGCAAGCTGTGGATCGCAGGTAAAGGACAGGCCACTTCCTGTCAGGACGTCCAGCGAAAAAACGCGGGTGTAAATCTCGGTGCTTCTTGCATAACGGTGTCCCAGCAGGGATTGCAGGACGCGCGGAGGAACGCCACTCATTGTCAGGTGCATGGCGTAACTGTGGCGGAACGTGTGAGGCGTGACCGGAACCGAAAATGTTACGCCGTCACGCTCTGCCCGTGCCACTGCGGTGTTTATCCAGTTCAGCGGTGTCTGTCTCGATGTTATGTCCCACACAGGCTGATGTTTGATCCGCTTTTTCCAGGTCGCCAGGTATTCCCGCATACGCAATGCGTATCCGGCATCCAGAACAGGAACCAGCCTTACAGCAGGCTCCGGTGGTTTTCTGTATCGCGGATCAGGATGTAATGGTGGATGCCTGGTGGTCGGGCGTCCTGGTCTTCTTTCTGCTTCTTTTAGACGTTGCTTGAGTGTTTTCAGGATCACCACGGGTTGCGGGTACTGCCGCGTCGGAGTCAGCATAAAATCGGCAGGTTTCAGCGCCAGAGCTTCGTTCAGTCGTGCTCCGGTATTCCAGAGCGTCTCAAAGTACATACGGATGTTCAGATCATCGATGTAGGAGAGAAGCAGTGAGACCTCCGGTGCTATCAGATATTTCGGCATTCCTGCGCCAATCTGTGCTGCCAGATCCCGCATATTACGGGCTGCATCGGGAGAGAGGGTTAAATTCCAGACGTCGCTACGTGAAATCTGGAAAATGCTGGCGGGTAAATGACTCAATTTTTTAATCTCCGCACCTGTTTTTTTGGACGTGCCAGCAATTATGACCTGAAGCAGAGGTGCGTCCGACACAAAAATTCCGATCACCAAAAAAAATTTTGGACATTTTTTCCGATAATGCATTTTTGTCCAGGGGGATATGAACGACAGGGCAGGGCGAAAAGGAAGCGGTTATCCTGAATAACCCAGGATATGGGCACATATACCGGAACAGGGCACCGTATAAAGGAACAGAACATGTGAATGTTGTAACTAATTAGGTATGGACAAAATGACCTGAATGTCTAACTGCCTGGCGAATTAAACCGGAGCGAGGGTAATCTTGTTCAAAAATACTGTAGCGGTCGCAGCTGAGGATCGCGCTGGCCAGCGTGCCCGATGCGTCACCGGCGCAAAGCTGATTTGTTGTTTTACAGTGAGTTAGGTTGTTTGGTGTGCGAAAAATATCGGTGAGTATTTTTGATAGAGTCATTAACGGCGGTGCGCTACGTGAAATCTGCGATTTTTCGGAGAGGTTTACCGGAGAGAATTGACGGGAGAACGGGCAGAAGAAAAGCCGCTGCCGCGCCCCGTTTTTATCGGAAGTAAATATTATAATTAGTAATTAAGACAATAACCAACAACAAAAGCGGAAACACATTTTTAATGGGTGCTGCTGCGTTCGCAAGCCCCATTGTACTTACAAAACTGAATGCAGCCAGTAATACTGAAAACATCACGAAAAAACACATCTCAATAACATTACCAGAATGAGATATCATGGGGAAAAATATTCCGACAGAGTTAACCAGGGAAGACACAAGAGTTAAAACGACAAAGAAATTGTTAACAGGGAAAACAGTGTCATTTTTAGCAATTGAGCTATCTTTATCCTTCTTTAAAATAAAAAATTTCATTTCCCCCCCTAAACTTTGCTTATACGTGACGACATATTTCCCCCTGGAATTATAAAGGATAACGCCCTCCAGAGAAAAGGAGGGCTGTAAAATCATTTCTCTATGAGAAACTCATCAAGAGAGCGACCGCCAGCCAGTGCTTCAGCAATCGGTTTTGGCGCACGTCCACGACCAGACCAGTATTTAGTTTCACCATTTTCTTCAAACTGATACTTGGGAGGCGCTTTGGGTAACGTTTTTTTACGTGTTTTTGGCGCATCTTCGGTAATGCCAAGCAGTTCTTCCGGTGAGAAACCCTCTCCGGCGATTAACTGAAGCAGTTCCTGACGTTTCCGTTCACGCTCTGCTCGTTCAGCCGCTTCACGTTCAGCATCTTCACGACGTTCTTCAACAACAACGTTCAGTTTTTCCTGCATTTCGAGCAATTGCTCAAAATCAACTTCACGGGCAAAAACACGCAATGAACGAATATTCATCATAGTCCGGCTGATAATGCCGTATTCATCTTCTTTAGTCAGTTCGCTCATATAATTAATCCTCTTATTTAGTGTACGTACTTCCAGACGCCGGAAGGCACCTTATCATAAAGTTTATTCATCACCAGTTCTGCTCGGCGATGATCTGCGGCAGAATAAAATGCCTCTGATTCTGATAAAGGCAGTTTGTAACGGTTAATCTCAATAACTTTTTCAAGAGTATCTCTTGATGTACATTTTCGTAACTGAAAAAGCCATTCCTGCTTTGTTTTCACTTCTTAGCCCTTGCCGGAAAACCCAGCTTCCCTGTTTTCTTATCCTCAAGGACAAGAACTGTATCATACGTTCCACCACTTTTCTTTTTAAATCCCTTAATCAAATCGGTTTTCCCTGATTTAACCAGTTTTTCGGCCTGTGCCTGGGTGATTTTCTTACCAGAAAAATCACTCCAGATTTTAAATTCACATCCGGTACAGAAATAACCTTTCGGCCTGATAACAATATGTTTACCACAGGAAGGGCAGGGAGAGTCCAGGCGTTGAAACTGCCCTGCTGGCGCAGCGGGTTCAATCTTCATCTCGCCCAGGTCAACATCAGAAATCATGCCTGTCAGTTCACCGTACAGCTCATTAATAAACTCTTCAACCGTCAGGTCGCCATTTTCAATGGCAGACTGTTTTTCAGACCATAATGCTGTCATATCAGGATTAACCGCTATACCTGGCAGGGCATCAATAAGCGCATATCCGGTATCAGTCGGAATAAGTTTCCCTTTTTCGAGCGTGATATAGTTTCTCTTCTTCAGCGTTTCCAGAATGGCAGCGCGTGTAGCTGGCGTACCAATACCGCCATGTTCATCTTTTTTGTCTTTATCCTTATCCTTCAACAATTTTTTAATCGTTGGATCAGTGACAAAATCCGCGACACGAACAAGCGCAGCAAGCAAGGAGGCTTCGGTGAATAACGGCGGCGGTGTTGTTTTCTTCTCATTAACAACAACTTCTTTTGTCGTCAGTGTTTCTCCTGTACGAATTTTACAGAGCAGTTCAAAAGCGGAATCATCATTATCTTCTGATTCACCTTCGTCTGTGGTTTCCGCGCCAAGAAACGCCTCAAATCCGCTGTCAGTTGTTTTTCTGGCACGGGCACAGAACGACTCATCACCACACTGAATGGCAACCGATACTTCCTGGTATGCTTTTTCAGGCATGAACTGAACAAGATAGTGTTGTGCGATCGCCAGGTAAACATTGCGCTCGTCGGTGCTGAGTGCGTTAACATCAGGCACACTGGCGGTCGGGATTATAGCAGTATGCGCAGTCACCTTTGCACTGTTAAACGCTTTGCTTTTACGTGCAGAATCAATATCCAGCGACTGAGGAAAGACTGATTTCAGGGCATCGATAACCTGCGGCGCTTCGCTGAATTGTTCATCAGAAAGATATGAGCAATCAGAGCGGTTATAAGTAATCGCTTTATATTTTTCACGTAATTGTTGCGTAATATCCAGCGTTTTTTGTGCCGTCATTTTGAACTTTTTGTTCATGTATTGCTGGAGTCTGACCAGGTTAAACGGCAACGGCGCAGCCGTTTTTTTATCATCAGTTGCTGCCGCTTCAACTGTAGCCGGTTTTCCTGCAAGGGATGCTGCCGTTCCGTCTGCCCACGCTTTATCAAGTAATTTACGGTCTGTCATCGGAGCAAATTCCCCTGGCTTCCAGTTCGCCCTGATAACATCAGCACCACGCTGAAAGACTCCGGTCATGGTGTAGTAAAAACTGGATTTATGGTTCTGGTTAGCACGGGTACGATTCACAATCAGGCCAAGAACGGGAGTCTGGACGCGCCCGACAGACAGAACGCCCTGATATCCTCTGGCTTTTGCAGGAATGGTGTAAGCACGCGTCATGGAGAAACCATAGACGGCATCAGCAACTGAACGCGCCAGCGCCTTAAGGTAAAGCCCTTTGAAATCACGATTATCTTTAAGATTTGCCAGTGCCTTTTTCACTGCCGGAAGCGTGTTGTCGTTTATCAGAACGCGCTTCACGGGTTTTGTGTTTCCTGCATATTCCAGGACTTCATCAACAAGTAGCTGTCCCTCATCATCAGGATCGCCAGCGTGAACAATTTCAGTCACGTCTCCACGTCTGATAAGTTCGAGAATCGTTTTAACCTGTTTTGCTGCACTTTCAACAGGCTGATACTTCACGGGATAAAGACGTAAAGGAAGCGTTTCAACCTTCCAGGCTTTGTATTCAGGATTATAGTTTTCCGGCGGTTGTGATTCGATAATATGACCAAAACAGTTCGTCACAATGGCGTTATCACTTTCAAACCAGCCATCATGGCGGGTAAAATTGCCACCAAGTGCTCTAACAATATCATTTGCTACTGCGGGTTTTTCTGCGATAAAAAGTCTCATTTTGTTATCCTTTACATTGAATTAATCTTTTGGCACAACGGATAGCGCGTTCTTCCGATACTGTATGTTGCCAGTTATCTTTACTTACTACTCTGAATCTGCGCTCACAGCCATTAAAGGCAAAAATTCCCTCACGGTTAAGTATATTAGTTGCAATATCCCACTCTTTAATTCTCAAAAAGGCTGTTACAGCAAAACCAGAATACGAAGCAATTTTTGAAATGATGCATTCATCAGCTTTTATTAACGCGGCAAAAGGAACTATCTTTTGATGACCACACGAAATCAGAGGGAGTGTGTGAATATCATAATAAGCTATTGAATGACAATCCATGCGGGTATCATCAATAGCTGCCAGCCAGAATCCTGCCTGGTCTTTTATTTTTCTGCTAATATCTGAATCTGAAACACCAGGGTTTAATAAATATCCACCATAACAGATATGGAAGGGGTGAGCAGATTCATCAATATCAGGAAGTTCTTTTACCGGATTTTCTTTCCAGTCCTTCAGAACACCGAATTCAAGAGCATCCAGCAAAAACTTTCGTTCAAATCCATCAAACAATGCATATTGCATGTGTTAATCCTCCAGGTAACTTAAATAGTCAGGTTGCGCCCCGTTCTTTTTATAAAGTTCTTCCCTTTCCTCTATATCTTCATCTGCTTCCTGCACGCTCAGATCAAGGGTTCCTCTCAAAAAGGCACGAGCATTTTTTATTACATCCACTGATAATTCATTTTTGGTTCCGCGAATCATTCCGATTGCGATATTAATAATTTCCTTGATTTCAGCCGGAGTCGTTCTGTCCAGCACTGCGCCAAGCTCTTTAAGGTCAAATTCTACATCTTCTGGTAAGTACATTTTGGCACAAGCGGCAGCGGCTTTGGTTCTGAAAGCACCTACAGAGATTATCCTGTCAATTCGACCTGGACGTTTTCTAATTCGTGGGTCGATGCGTTTTGGATAGTTTGTAGAAAAGATCACATATGTTCCTGCGACATTTCGCGGTGTATCAGCTCCATCAAGAAAACTTAACGTTCCGGCATCAGCCCGATAAAGTTCATCAACCTCTTCAGCTATAATAATGACGGGTATTTTCTTCTGAGCAGCGGCGTAGCAAACATCTTTAAAGTAATCGTCGGCATAAACAAAAACATACTTATCCTGATACTTTGCCCCCAAAGCTTTTGCGATAGTTGTCTTGCCTGTTCCTGGGGGGCCAGTAAAGAGCACTTTACGCATACCTGACTGACCATATCGGGTATAAAAATCAATATCAGAAAAGAACTGATTAAAGTCGTTTTCCAGCTCGTCAAATTTTGGATGAACTGAGAAACGCATAGCATTTTCAATTTCCTCCTTTCTTGCCTTACCGTGATAATAAACACCATCATAGTACCCAAGTTTCCAGATACCTTTACGTGGTAATGAGCGGTTTAATTTAGCGCGTCCTGCCTCGCAAAGATTGTGGAGCATTGACATACTTTTAGTAGTCCCAACGGCGTACTCCATCCTGACTTTAGAGTTAAGAATGAAGCGAATAATATGAACAACTTCATTTTGACCAAGATGAATCCTGTATGCACCAGAACCATCTTTGAACATAAGTTTTTTAATTCTCCCGGCTTTAGCCATAACAGGGCTACTTCCCGTATGAACAACGGTTGAAGCAACAGGTTCGATATCCAGATTCGAATAAATTTTACGGTTCTTTCTGTTTATAAAAATCTCTGCCACTTTAGGATAGTAATCACAATCCTTTACGACAGTTCCAAAATTATCTTCACCGTAATATTCTTTGTGAAGCCGTAAAGCCTGCTCTACCAGAGTTAATTTACCCATAAGCGCACCATGTATATTTAAAACCGTGACACTGCCTGAAATTTATTTAAGGTAGTGGAGGGGTTGGACAAGCAACGCGCGTCAGTTCTGTTTATGTCGCCATTCCCACGGTGGAACCGGATTACTGTCAGCCCATAAACCTCGTTTTTGTTCCTGCGCTTCCCGTTGCAGAGCCGGTAATGACTCATCCGCGTTGTAACGTTCATATACCCATGCAGCGCCAGACTGAACCATAAAGCGGCTGGCATCCGTGCCGTTCGTCGTGAACACACGACCGATAATGCGTCCGTAGCGGTCTGTCTGCGTATAAGAGACGGTAACTGATTGTCCTGCGAGCAGAGCTTTAAGCTGATTTGCTGACCAGTGCCCGAAAGCCTGTTTCTTTTCAGGGGCATCGATATTTATCAATCGGACTCGAATCGGAACTTCATACACAACAATTTTTGCGGGTAGTGTTTTAATTTCTATGGTGTCGCCATCGAGAACGCGAATAACTCTCCCCTGGATTTCAGCCGCAAACAGCGAACCAGAAAAAATGGTGACAAAAAAGAAAACGTATTTTGTCAATTTCATAACTTCTGTTCACCTTTTTGTGGATATGTAATAAGTTCATCCAGGAAACAGGATGCAAATGACAAGAGAAATGCGGATTTCAAGAAAATCCTTGCCAGTGTAATTTTCTCATCTGTAGTAGCACTTTCCCATGTATTAATAACATCAGTAAGAAGTTGTTCAGGCACAAAGTAAAATGCCATCACCAGTGTGACTAACAGCATTACTGGCATCAGCTTTGTGCTTCTGTAGAGAACGCGCCAAAACCAGTATAAGGCCACAGCTAAAAACACAAATAACTTATTCCAGTTAAAATAGCTCTTAATGGATATCATTTTTCTCTCCCGATAATTCATTACCCAAAATGTGTACTAACGCCATTCGGTTGTTCAACCCCGCAAATCCCAGATTAAAATCTGGAATCTGCGAGGTTATCATTGATGATTACTTACAACCTTCTGACCAACCAATACGATTCATAGAAGGAGAGCAATCAGGTTTAACAAACTTACCTTTCATCCATTCAGCTTGTTTTTTCCCCGCATCGGTATTCTCATAGCTTTGTCTTTCAATATTACTTGCACCAGTTTTCTGACTGTTAGCCGAGTTCTGTTTTGCAAAAGCAGAAAAGGTCGTCAGTGACAGAATCATTGCATAAACTAATGGTTTCATTTTTATCTCCTTTCACGTATGTAGATAGTTTATTACCAGCCACCCGCAAAACCTGCGCCAAGAACAGTGTTATGAGATGAATCCCATGAAACGTTCAGGCGCACGTTTGTGTTTAATGACGTTTTATATTGAATGCCTGCTGCAACCGCATTTCCATTCTGATAATTACCAACACCAATACCATATGAGAAGCTATTTTCAGAAACATACGGGATTGATGATATTGCTGTTACACCTGCAATACCGGCATTAAGACGTTTTTCCGCTCGTTCAATTTTACGGTTTAATTGTTCGAAGCGCTGATTTGATTGATTGCTTAACTGACTGAATCGGTTATCTGTATAGTTATTCGCATTTTGTTCAGCTTTATCGGCTGCATTCTGAGCATACTGTATGCTTTGCTCATATTTTTCATTGGTATAACTGATACCTTGTTGATATTTCTTATCCGTATAGTTGTTTGATGTGCTGATTGCCTCATTTTTGGCATTGTTGATATTGGTATTCAACTCTGTTTTAGTATCACTGATTTTGCTGTCGGTGTAGCTATTCGACGAACTGATCGCGTCATTCTTCGCACTATCAATATTGGCGTTCAGTTCTGTCTTCGTATCACTGATTTTACTGTCAGTGTAACTGTTGGACGAACTGATCGCGTCGTTCTTTGCCTTATCAATATTGGCATTCAGTTCTGTCTTCGTATCACTGATTTTACTGTCAGTGTAACTGTTGGACG
>PPYE01585388.1_pt1 | contig 19482 bp, 14 predicted proteins | sample 1559881 | NCBI WGS metagenome assembly PPYE01 (sample SAMN08240022, study PRJNA423297) | Human gut metagenome, whole genome shotgun sequencing project. | reverse complement strand
CGGCTCATACCTTACAGCGTGGGACTTTCACCCACCGGATTCCAAGCCCTTTTCTGGGCGCACCCTATAAAGTAAAAAACAGAGACGCGGCCTCCGAAAAGGATCACATCTCTGTTTTTCTGATACAGCGAAGCAAAACTCCGCCTTTTTACTGACCTTTTTATGGGTCTTCTTATGCTTCCTCGTAGCTGACTTCCATATGGACTTTTCCGGATTTTTTGCGGAAAAACGCGTATGCAAGACCAAATACCAGTACCACTACATTGGCAACAAACTCCCACTGTTTCAGATCACTGAACAGAAGTGTTGTCTGCAGAATCAGGGAGATACCGCCTATTACAGCCCAGAACAGAAGCACACCGTTGCTTACATGGAATCTTGATTTGTTCCACACATCCGGAATCTTCTTGACCATATTGTAGGAAGTAAACGCCAGTATTGCGAAGAATACGTTGTTTAAGATAACTGCCATGTTGCCGATCGTGGAGATCGGAACATTGAACAGGATAACGATCACACACTCCAGGTAGAACATGGTGAGGATGACTGTAGGTGTTTTGTATTTCTTATGGATCGTAGCAACCTTAGGCGGGAACCATCCGTCAACTGCTGCCTGCAGGATCGGTTTTGTAACCCAGCCAAGTGCAGAGTTCAGGGTTGTGGACAGTGCGAACATGGCACCGCCGACAATAAAGAATACATGCAGCGGATACGAAAGCACTTCCGCGGATACCAGTGTCAGAGGCTGATTGGCAACTTCCGCTACCGGAAGAACGCCGGATGCAACCACTACCAGACCTGCATAGAACACCGCGATGATGCAGGTAGCTACAATGATGACAAACGGAATGTCCTTGGTGGGGTTCTTACACTCCGCACCCAGATGGATGACAACGTTCGCTCCGCCTACGGCCCAGGTAAACAGGGCACCTGCGGACAACATGGATTTCACACCGTGGGTCATGAATTCCGGCTGTTCAAAATAAGTCGGAGTCACATGGGGCAGACCGAATACGATAAATGCTGTCAGGGCCAGAATCATGATCAGCATCAAGGCATTCTGCAGTTTGGCTGCTCCCTCAATTCCCATCAGGTTCGTGACATAGAAGACTGTCAACACGATGAGTGCGATCAACTGGCGTACAAAGCCGTTGGAAGACAGTGCCGGGATCAGGCCCAGCATATAATCCGCAAAGCTAAGAGCGTACATAGCCAGTGCCGTCCAGGACAGGATATGAACGATAACGAAAAATCCTGCGCTGACATCATTTCCAAGAAGTGCAAGCTGTGTGTAGAAACCGCCTCTCAGACGAACCGTACCTGCTACAAATATCAACGGAATATTGGTAAAAATAGTAAAAACAGCGGCGATCAGCATGGAAATGCTGGCTGACCTTCCTGTCATGGCAATACCGATACCTACCATGGCAAAAATACCGGAACCGATCGTCTGTCCGATACCAATGGACAGCAGTTCTTTTCTGCCTAATACCCTCTTTAGTTCTTTGGTTGAAGCAACTTCAGACATATATTCCCTCCTCTTTTATGCGCTAATATTGTATATAGACATAACTGCATCTGATTAAACAAAAAGATGCACAGACTCCCCCTGTACTGCCCGCCCCGGGGAATCTGCATTCCCCGGGAGACAGTGCATTAGAGAAGAGGTTATGTCTATGTCCTGCCGTTATGCGTATTTTCCTGCAAAATATCCGCCGCTTACTGCCTGCAGAATCTTGCCCGGTTTGATACAATCACCTACTGTGATAAATTCCGCGTCGTTTGTGCGGAGTTTCTCCACCTCATCGATCTTGGCTCTCATGCCCACAGACAGCAGAACCGTGTCTGCCGAATAGATGACTTCCCTGCCGTCTTTGTCTTTTGCGTGTACACCGTCATCCTCAATGGAGGTAACTGTGACTTCTGTATACGGATGTAAATTCTCTGTGCGTTTTTCGTATTCCAGCATCATGGCTTTCAGATGCAGGATCGGTGCGTCCGGAGCCAGTTTATCCTGCATTTCCAGAACGGTCACATCCTTTCCTTCCATAGCCAGGGCCAGACCTTCCTCGCATCCCACAAGACCGCCGCCGATCACAACGACTTTCTCTCCGAATTTCAGGTCCGGGTCGCGAAGCTGTGTAACTTTTACTACATTTTCTCTGTCAACTCCCGGGATCCTTGGGATGATCGGTTCTGCGCCCACTGCGCAGACTACTGTATCCGGTGCAATCTCCCGGATCAACTCCGGTGTTGCTGTTGTATTCAGGCATACCTGGATCGCTTTTCTCTCCACCATGCGGATCAGGTACTGCAGATAACTTCCAAGATCCTCTTTGAAGGAAACATCGTGGACAGCCACGTTGAGCATACCGCCGAGACGGTCCGCTTTCTCAACCAAAATAACTTCGTGTCCCTGCTCTTCCGCTTTCAGGGCTGCCTGCATACCGCCCGGGCCTCCGCCGATCACCAACACTTTCTTAGGCTGCGGTTTCGGCTGGTACATACCTTCTTTTAAGTCACGTCCGACTTCCGGATTTACCACACACTGGGAAATGCCGGAGCACATATCTACATACGGAACGAAATCCAAAGACAGGCAGTGATTACATCTCACGCACGGGCGAACCTCATCGAAACGTCCTGCTTTTGCTTTGTTCGGGAATTCCGGATCTGCCAGGATCTGACGGCCCACATAAATCACGTCTGCCTTGCCGGATGCAATGATGTCTTCCATCTCTGCCGGATCAGACAGGGCACCTACCGTCGCGATGGGTGTCTTCACATGTTTCTTAATTGCCTCTGCCAGATATACATTGACACCATGCGGCAAAAATGCGGACGGGAACATACGGCATCCGGAGTTCACGTCACGGAAGGAAGTGGCGGATACATGGATCAGGTCCACTTTGCCGTCCAGCATTTTCGCAAATTCAATGGCGTCCTCTATGCCGTAGCCGCCTTCCATGAATTCATCACCTGAGATACGGATCTCAATGGGGAAGTTCGGTCCCACGGCTTTGCGGATACGGTCAATGACCATAAGCGGGAATCTGGCGCGGTTTTCAATGGAACCACCGTATTTGTCTGTTCTTGTATTGTACAGCGGGGATAAGAATTCGCTGAGCAGCCAGCCATGGCCGCCGTGGATCATGACCATATCAAATCCGCCGAATTTTGCTACATAAGCGCCATGTGCAAAGGCATCTGCGATCTCATTCATGATGTCTTCGTTCATGGGTGTTACATCCACACCGTATACACCCGGCTGCGCACTTGGTCCGTAGATGATCCCGTTTGTGTACTGGGGATGGGCACGGGCACCGCTATGTAAAATTTCAATATTTGCCAGTGCGTTGTGCTGATGGATTCTGTCTGTCAGCTGCAGATGAGACGGCATAAATCCTTCGTTGTCCAGGTTGCAGAGGTTTCCATGGGCACTTCCCGTGTGGGCGTGGACCAGAGTCTCACCTCTTGTGACAATAGCCGCACCGCCTTTTGCACGGTTTTCAAATGCGGCAAGGTTCTGCTCGGATAAGAAGCCGGATGTATTAGGCTCTGATCCCATGGGAGCAGTTGCGATACGGTTTTTCAGGGTTACGTTTCCGATTCGTAACGGACTGAATAAATGTGGATAATTAGTTGACATAATAGCACCTCATTTCTCGTCCTACAACATGTATATTCCGTAATCCTGAAAAAAGAAGACATAGAAAGAGCAGCGCGCCATAATCCGGCACACTGCCCTTCCCTCTTGCTTTCTGTTCTGTTTTTTGTATATCCCTGTATCAGGTCAAATATTCAGCTATTCTCTGCGGCCATTCCCTCTTCCAGCCATCTTCTGAACACCAGCTCCCGCAGATGGAACAGGGAACCCTGGTCAGCATACTGTTGGAAAGGAAAACTGCTGATACCCTTTTTTCCGCACAAAAGCCGTATCTCCCTTATAAGCCCGTCTTTGTAGGAGGAATTCTGCGGCAGAATGACTGCCTGGTACCTGTCGTTTTTGCGTTCCAGTTCGTAAATGCCGCTTTTTACAGGTATGTAGGCATAAGGGCTGACCACACCGAATTCCTTCAGGAAGCATTCCACGCTGAAACGGTACCACTCACTTCCGTAAATAACGGCAATGGGCTTTTCCCCCTGCAGCTTGGCAATATTGCTGATAGTCTCATTGGATACGGACAGGACCACCTTCTCCACCGGTATCCTGTCTCCGCCTTCCACCACATGCTTCACGGTTGCCCAGACCTCATCGTGATGGTTAATGGTGGTGGCGAACAGGTCGTATTTTTCTCTGTTTAATATGCCGGGCTTTTCCCTGATTTCATCTATGAGATACGCGTCCGCATGGACATTGCAGAAGTCTGCGATCTCCCGGGCTGTATCCTGCAGAAATTCCTCGCTGCAGTCTATCCAGGCAAGCTTCAGCCTCTCTCTGTCCGGGACATGCCTCCAGGCGCTATCCATGAACATACGCTCAATCTCTTTCTGGCTTTTGCCCATGGATGCCAGCTTTTCTATGGCATCATCGATCACCCCGCATACTTTTTCATCCATATCAGCTCTTCGGCTGGTGTCCACATAAGTGCCGCTGCCTTTTTTCGTGGATGCATAGCCGTCCCTGCACAATTCCTCATATGCCTGCTTCACCGTGTTGCGGGCCACATGCAGATTCTCGCTCAGCTTCCGCTCCGGCATAAGCCGCTCCCCCTCTTTCAAGGTGCCGTTCTCTATCTCTGCCATTAACTTCTGCGCAATCTGAAGATACACAGGTATCTTTCCGTTCTCTTCTAATGTCCAGCTCATATTTCGCCATTTCCCTTCTGTCTGTCCATCTTGCCTACCACTTCCACCATGTGCATCCACGATCCCTGGTCAATCTCATATTCCATGGGAATGATCCTGCTCCTGCTTTTCCTTGCCCTTGCCACCACCTGCAGTGTCCACGCACTTGCATACTCTATGTAATCAGGAGAAATAATCAGGGGCATTCCCTGCCGGCAGCAGTTGTCAATGGCCTCACTCATCTCTTCCTCACTGGCAAAGATCTGTTCATTTGTCTTGCCCAGATGCTGCAGGGTCCTCCTTGCATTCTTCAAAAATGTAGCGCTCCTGTACAAAATGCAGATGGGCTGGTCTTCCGGTATGGTGGCCAGACGCGCTATGGTCTCTCTGCTCTCCACCAGCGCAAAGGTCTCGGTGGGAATCCCCAGAGCATCCGCATACCCTATGAACTCCTGATAATGGCTCTGGGAGATAAAGGCCAGATCACACCTGGAACTGATCACTCTGCTCCCTGAGAGCAGTTCCTCCAGCACATAGGTTTCCACCGTCAGATTGGGAATGGATTCCACCACGGGTACAATGGAATGCAGGATCTCAATATTGCACTCCACCAGTGCTGCACAGATTTTCTGTTTTTCCTGAAAATGGCTGACCAGTTCCTGCTGTGCCAGCAGAAACACCCGGTTCATTGGCAGACCGCTGGACGACACTTTTGAGAACATTTCCTCCACTATATCCGAAGGACTTTTTCCCCTGCTCTGCCCGTTTTCCGGCTGCTTTTTCTGCACATAGGCGCCTCCGCCGCGGATCTTCTGCACAACGCCTCTGTCCTGCAGCCAGGTATATGCTTTTTTCACCGTACCCACGGACAAACCGGAAGCCTCGGCCATTCTGACCTCTGAGAGAAGCCGTTCCCCCGGAACCAGGATGCCATCCGCTGCCTGCTGCTCCAACTGCCGGGCAAGCTGAAGATACAGCGGTGTCCCGCTGTTCTTATCTATCTCTATTTTCTCCATCGCAACAACCTTAAACTTTCTTTTTCTCTGATAAATCTATTGTATCATATCCCCACATCTAAAAAAAGAGACTGCCGGAGGGAAAATTTGTACATTCTCCCCGACAATCTCCTGATATGGCTGATTTCAGGCGAATCAGTCCTCAAAGGTCTCTTTCAGTTTGTCCATAAAGCCCTTTTTCTTTTTCTCTGTACTGCCGGACGGGCGGTTGCCGCAGGCCTCATCGAATTTTCTGAGAGCCGCCTTGGCATCCTCATTCAGCTTGGTAGGCACCTGAACCACCAGTGTCACATAGTGGTCACCGCGCACGCTCTTATTTCTGAGAGACGGCACACCTTTGCCTTTCAGACGCACTTTTGTGTCTGTCTGAGTACCCGGCTTCACATCATACATTACATCTCCGTCCACTGTGCTGATGCGCACCTCACCGCCGAGGGCAGCCTGCGCAAATGTAATGGGCGCTGTTGAGAATATGTTCATATTCTGCCTCTGGAAAATCGGATGGCGGGCTACAACAACCTCAACCAGCAGGTCTCCTCTCGATCCGCCGTTTGTTCCCGGTTCTCCCTTATCTCTGATACGGATACTCTGTCCGTTGTCAATACCTGCCGGTACAGAAACCTGGATTTTCTTTCTCTGGTTCACGTATCCGGTTCCGCGGCAGTCTGTACATTTGTCCTTGATCACCTTACCGGTACCGTGACACTCCGGACAGGTCTGTACATTTCTCACCATGCCGAACATGGACTGCTGGGTATATACCACCTGGCCTTCCCCGTGGCATTTCGGACAGGTTTCCGGGGAAGTTCCCAGCTTCGCACCTGTTCCGTGACAGGTATTACAGGTCTCCTTCAGGTTCAGATCCAGCTCTTTTTCACAGCCGAACACTGCTTCTTCAAAGGTAATGCGGATGGACGCCCTCACATTGGCACCCTTCATAGGGCCGTTGTTGGCTCTTCTTCTTCCGCCGCCGCCAAATAGATCGCCGAAAATATCGCCGAAAATATCACCCATATCGGCGCCGTCAAAACCGCCGAAGCCTCCAAAGCCTCCTGCTCCGCCGGCACCTCCGTTTTCAAAGGCCGCATGGCCGAACTGGTCATACTGTCTTCTCTTATCCGGGTCACTCAAAACGCCGTAGGCCTCTGTAGCCTCCTTGAATTTCTTCTCCGCTTCTTTGTCTCCGGGGTTTACATCAGGATGGTACTTCTTTGCCAGCTTACGGTATGCGCTTTTGATAGTGGCGTCGTCAGCGCCTTTGTCCACGCCTAAGACTTCATAGTAATCTCTTTTATCTGCCATTGGTCTTATTCCTTTCTAAACATACAGTCAGGCATGGAGTGCTGTAAACACCCCATGCCATCCAAGTCATTTACTGACAAAGCTATTTTATACTTCTCTGTAGTCGCCGTCAACCACATCATCACCGTATGCTTCATTTCCTCCCTGAGTGCCTGCGTCCGGGCCCGGACCTGCCTGTGCTCCCTGGGAAGCCTGTGCCTGCTCATACATCTTGGCGAAGAGTTTCTGTGCGCTCTCCATCAGTTTGTCTTTGCCGGCCTTGATGTCAGCCACCTGAGCATCTGTGATCTCGTCTGTATTTGCACAGCTGTTTAACAGTTCTTTTAATGCGTTCAGATCTGCTTCTACGGCAGTCTTGTCATTGGCATCCAGCTTGTCGCCTGCCTCTTCCAGAGCTTTCTCTGTCTGGAATACCATAGCGTCAGCATCATTCTTGGTGTCTACAGCTTCTTTTCTCTTCTTATCCTGTGCTTCGTACTCAGCAGCTTCTCTTACTGCTTTATCAATATCATCATCGGACATGTTGGAGCCAGCTGTGATGGTGATGTGCTGTTCTTTGCCTGTTCCCAGGTCTTTTGCAGATACATTTACGATACCGTTGGCATCAATATCAAAGGTAACCTCAATCTGCGGAACACCTCTTCTTGCAGGCGGAATTCCGTCCAGACGGAACTGTCCGAGGGATTTGTTGTCTCTTGCAAACTGTCTCTCACCCTGTACCACGTTGATATCCACTGCTGTCTGGTTGTCGGCTGCTGTGGAGAAGATCTGGCTCTTCTTGGTAGGAATGGTTGTATTTCTTTCAATCAGCCTTGTTGCGATACCGCCCATGGTCTCAATGGACAGAGACAGCGGAGTAACATCCAGAAGAAGGATATCGCCTGCGCCTGCATCGCCTGCCAGCTTACCACCCTGTACGGAAGCACCCAGAGCTACACACTCATCCGGGTTCAGAGTCTTGCTCGGCTCTTTGCCTGTGAGCTGTTTTACTTTGTCCTGTACAGCCGGGATACGTGTGGAACCACCTACTAACAGTACCTGGCCCAGTTCGGAAGAGTTCAGTCCTGCGTCAGACAGTGCGCGGCGAACCGGCTCTGCTGTTCTCTCTACCAGGTCATGTGTCAGCTCATCAAATTTGGCTCTTGTCAGGTTCATATCAAAGTGCAGAGGTCCGTTGCTGTTCATGCTGATGAACGGCAGGTTGATATTGGTTGTGGTTGCGGAGGAAAGTTCTTTTTTCGCTTTCTCTGCAGCTTCTTTGATTCTCTGCATTGCCATTTTATCTGCGGAAAGGTCTACACCTTCGGATTTCTTAAACTCAGCGATCATGTAATCTGCAACTTTCTGGTCAAAGTCATCACCGCCCAGACGGTTGTCGCCTGCTGTGGATAATACTTCGATCACGCCGTCACCGATTTCAATAATGGAAACATCGAAAGTACCGCCGCCTAAGTCGTATACCATGATTTTCTGCTCTTTCTCGTTGTCCAGGCCGTAAGCAAGGGCTGCTGCTGTAGGCTCGTTGATGATACGTTTTACTTCCAGGCCTGCGATTTTACCGGCATCTTTTGTTGCCTGACGCTGAGCATCGTTGAAGTAAGCGGGAACTGTGATAACTGCCTCTGTTACTTTCTCGCTCAGGTAGTTCTCTGCATCACTTTTCAGTTTCTGAAGGATCATTGCGGAAATTTCCTGCGGAGAATATTTTTTGTCATCAATTGTCACTCTGTAATCGGTTCCCATATGTCTCTTAATGGAAGAGATGGTTTTATCTGCATTGGTAACAGCCTGACGTTTTGCCGGCTCACCTACCAGTCTTTCTCCTGATTTTGTAAAAGCAACTACAGACGGTGTGGTTCTTGCGCCTTCTGCATTGGCGATAACTACCGGCTGGCCGCCTTCCATAACACCTACACAACTGTTTGTTGTACCTAAGTCAATACCTATAATTTTACCCATGATAAATTCCTCCTGAATTTAAAATCAATTAATTTTCCTGTTCTAAGCGGTTTTACGCTCCGCCAGAGCGTTTCATCTATGAGATAAAATCCGGGCGGGCCGTCCCGCCGGAGAATTTGGGTTGCGCCTTCGGCGCACCATCTAAAACTAATTGGCTACCTTCACCATACTGTGTCTCACTACATGTTCTTTATAAAGGTAACCTTTCTGGAACTCTTCTACAACCACATTCTCACCGGCTTCTTCATCCTCCACATGCATCACTGCATTGTGGTAATCCGGATTGAACTCCTGCCCTATTGCTTCAATAGGCTTTACGCCGATGTCTTCAAAGACGGTCATCATCTGTTTGTAAATCTTTGTCATACCGTCAGCAAAGGGACTTTCCTTTTCATTTTCCGGAACTGCTGCCAGACCTCTTTCAAAGTTGTCAACCACCGGAAGTATCTTATCAATCACTTCACGCGCACCGATCTCATACATGGAAGCTTTTTCCTTCTCCGTACGCTTTCTGAAGTTGTCGAACTCTGCCATCTGGCGCTTTACCATATCGGTGAGCTCTTCTATCTTTTCATCTTTTTTATCCTTTTTCTTTTTACCGAACAGACCCTTTTTCTCGGCCGTCTTTCCTTTTGCCTGCTCATCTGTCTGGCCTTCTGCCGTCTCAGCAGCCTGATCCTCATCATCACCGGCCTCTTCGCAGGTGGCCTCCTCTGCCAGAGCCCTGTCGTCTTCCTCTAAGATATCTTCTGTCTTCTCTTCAGAAGCCGCATCCGGCTGCATCTCTTCATATATTTCTTTTTCTTCTGACACGAATCCGTACCGCCTTTCTAGGTTTTCTTAAATATCTTGTCCAACTGCGTCTTCAGCGTTTTCAAATTGTCCACTACATTCTCATAATCCATACGCTTCGGGCCTATAATTCCGATGGTTCCCTGCATACCGTCTCCCAAATCGTATGTGGCTGTCACAACGCTGCAGTCTTTCATAGTTTTAACAGGGGTTTCATTTCCAATGTATACCTGAATGCCGGTATTTTCTTCGGAATTCATAGTATCTTTTACCAAATCCACCAGCTCCTGCTTTTCCTCAAAAGCGGAAATCAGTTCACTGGCCTTTGAGGTATCTGCCAGCTCCGGATATTTGAAAATATTAGTTGTTCCGCTGGTGTATATTTCCACCTCATCATCGTCCACTGCAATGGCATTGGCCACCGCGTCAATGACGCTTCCCACAACCGCGCTGTGAATACCTGCCTGTTCTTTCATCTTGGTAATCATGCCCAGATTGATTTCCTCAATAGTGAGGCCGTTTAACTGTGTATTGAGAAGCAGGTTCAGCTTCAGCACTGTGTCATCGTCCATAGGCTCCTGAAGGGTTATCATGTGATTCTTCACTATATTTCCTTCAATCACCAGAACTGCCAGAAGCTGCATCTCAGCCACTTTGGAAAGCTGGATGAATTTTAATTTGTTCCTGTGATAGGTCGGGCCGGTAATCATGGTTGCGTAGTTGGTGCTGGATGCAAGAACCTTCACCACCTGTTTGAGCACCTTCTCCATTTTGTCGGTCCTCTCGATCATCAGTTCCTTAATCTCCGAAACTTCCTGTTCCTTCTCCCGCATCAGCTCATCCACATAGAGACGATAGCCCGCGTCTGAGGGAATCCGTCCTGCTGAAGTGTGGGGCTGTAAAATGTACCCCAGTTCCTCCAGGTCTGACATTTCGTTCCGGATGGTTGCAGAGCTGAGATTCAGGTCAGTGTATTTTGAAATCGTTCTCGATCCAACCGGTTCGCCGGTTTCCAGATACGTCTGGATAATGGCTTTTAATATCTTTTTCTTACGCTCATCCAGTTCACTGTCCATTATAATCTCCTTTCTGCTTCCGCATTGATGGCCCCGGATGTTGTTTCCGGTGTTGTTAGCACTCGTTTGTGTGGAGTGCTAACATCTATGTTCTTAAGATAGCACCAGCGTGTTTATTTGTCAAGGGCTTTATATTTTTTTTAGAAAGTTACAGAATCCGCAATAATAGGAAAGAAAAGGGACGCAAAGAAAAACAGAGGGGCTGCTTCTATTTAACAGCATTCCCTCTGTTTTATTATAATATCAGTAATTTCTTCCCGCTGTCCTTTATTTGGCATGGACTATATAATAGTTCCTTCCAGATACAGACCACCGAGTCCTGTCAGCTCCAGATGGATGGGCTTTTCCATAAAATAATCTTCACTCTTTGTTTTAAAAAGAATGATATTGTATTCCATACTGCCGTCTTCCAGCACATAAGAAATCTCCTGGTCTTCCGTAAACGGCGTCCCGTCCAGATTCACTGCCTTTCCATCCTCAGGGCTCTGCACAATGTTTTAATCCTCCTCGTTTTCTGCATTGTCTATATTCTTCCCATCAACGGTGATCAACGTCCGGCCGAAATCAGGCTGTTCTCCCTGTGGTGGTTCATACTCCTCCACCTTTAAAGAGATGCGCAGAAAATGCTGATTCACAATTGATCGCCGGAAATGTTTCAACACATTCTTAATTTCTTCCAGACCTCATTTCCAAAGCACGGCCGCCTGCTGTTATTTTCTTTTATATAAAAATGGCCGGCGTCCCGTAATATCCGGTGCGCCAGCCATTTTTTATGCTGCTGCTTTTTTATTAAATACTTTATTGATCACAAATACCACAACAATCAGGGCCGCAACTGCAAAACCCAGAGAGGCAGCACTCTTGGTCGCCCCTGCAATGATAAACGCCACGAGAGCGATCACGCCGTTCACAAGTGCATAGGGCAGCTGGGTCCTCACATGTTCGACCAGATCACATTCCGCACCTGTGGAGGACAGGATCGTGGTGTCAGAGATTGGCGAGCAGTGGTCTCCGAACAGCCCTCCGGATAAAACCGCGCCTACGGCAATGGCAAACGGAATGGAGAATGCCTGTGCCATTGGTATGGCAAGAGGCATCATGATCGCAAAGGTTCCCCATGAACTTCCTGTGGAAAAAGACACGAATGCCCCGAACAGAAAGATTGCCGCAGGGACCAGCGCTGCGGAAAAGCTCATGGATTTCAGCACATCCACAATAAACTGCGCCGTGCCCAGTTCACTGATCATACTTCCCAGGGACCAGGCAAGAATCAGGGTGATCGCCACATCCGTCATCCCTTTCATACCGCCCACATACGCCTTGAATGTCTCGCCGAAATTCATGACTTTGAAAAGACAGATCATTAGGATCAGAACCAGCGCCCCGAAAAAGTATCCCATGGTAAGTGCAACCCTGAACTCGTTGCCGTCCACCTTCTTAAACGGAAATCCCAGCGGTGCCAGCGTGGCAAACAAAGTGACAAATACAACTACGATGGGAAGGATCACCATGATCGGTTTTGCATTCTTTTTCGAGTATACCCCGGTGTTTTCTTTTTCCTCCTCATGCTCTGTAAAGCTATAGTCTGCCTTCTCTTTCTCTGCCTTTTGCTCCGCTTTTTTCATCTGGAAAAAATCTATCTTTGTAAATGCGATCAGCGGAATCATAATAATTGCCAGAATGGCATAAATCTGAAACGGAATGGCCTGCACAAAGGTAGTGTAATCTGATGCCTTTACGCCCAGATTGTCAAACTCTGACTGGATGAGTCCCATAATATACACACCCCAGCCGATAAACGGGATCAAAATAGCCACCGGAGAGGATGTGGAGTCCAAAATCCAGGCCAGTTTTTCCCTGGAGATTTTCAGCTTGTCAAACAAAGGCCGGAACACAGGTCCCACCAGAAGCGGGGTTCCCAGGTCGGAAAAGAAAATAATGATCCCGCCTGCCCATGCGCAGAGCTGTGCCTTTAACTTGGTGTTAACATAGCGGTATGCGCTCTGCCCGAAAGCCTGCGCGCCTCCTGACTTTTCCATCAGCTTGATAAATCCGCCGATGAACACCACCAGTACGATGACGCCCGCATTATAGCTGTCTGTAAGCTGTACGAATAAATAATCACCGATCATAGATTTTACCGCTAAGAACGGGTTACCGTGGCTGAATATCAATACACCTGTAAGTCCTCCGCAGAAAAGGGAAAGAATCACATTTCGGCTCTTGATCGCCAGGATAACAGCTATGATGGGCGGCAGTAAACTTAAAATACCGTAATTCATAGGTTTCCTCCCAATATATAATATTTTCACGCAGAAAGGGCCGTGACCGGTTATCTGAAAGCGGCCATGGTCCTGTATTTCTGCCCTTTTTATGGGCAGTCCATGAGTAATATTACATGATTCTGAATAAATTTACAAGAATTTTATTTCGTTACCGGGGAAATATATTTTCGGCAAAAGAAAACGGCGGAGTAAAATCCCCCGTAAGGGACTTTGCCTCCGCCGCTCATCTATGCTTGGGCTTGTGAAGATTTGCTTGTGAAGATTTAATTCTCTGATATCTCTTCCAGATTTTTTCTCAGCTCTATCATCTTGTCACGCAGCTCTGCTGCCATCTCGAAATTCAGATCCGCTGCTGCTGCCCGCATCTGTTTCTCCACGTCCTTTATCAGCTTCTGCAGTTCCTTTTTGTTCATGGATTCCGGGTCCTTTATCAGTTTCTTCTCCGTCTCGGCCACACTCTTGGAGATACTGATAAGGTCACGGACTGCTTTTTTGATGGTCTGCGGTGTGATGCCGTGGGCCTCGTTGTACTCCTGCTGCAGCTTACGGCGGCGCATGGTCTCGTCAATGGCAAGACGCATGGAGTCTGTTATGGTATCCCCGTACATGATAACACGTCCGTCTGAGTTACGGGCCGCACGGCCGATGGTCTGGATCAGGGATGTCTCAGAACGCAGGAATCCTTCTTTATCCGCGTCCAGAATGGCCACAAGGGTGATTTCCGGAATATCAAGCCCTTCACGGAGCAGGTTAATTCCCACCAGCACATCAAAGACATTCAAACGCATATCACGGATGATCTCCGTGCGCTCCAGTGTATCAATATCGGAGTGCAGGTATTTGACACGGATGCCCAGCTCTTTCATATAATCCGTCAAATCCTCTGCCATCCGTTTTGTCAGCGTGGTTATGAGTATCTTATTGCCTTTTTCCACTTCTTTATTGACCTCTCCCACAAGGTCATCAATCTGTCCCGCCACAGGCCGCACCTCCACCATGGGGTCCAAAAGCCCTGTGGGGCGGATGATCTGCTCAGCCCGCAGCAGTTCATGGTTTGCTTCGTAATCTCCCGGGGTGGCGGATACGAACATGATCTGGTCTATTTTGCTCTCAAATTCTTCGAAATTCAGAGGACGGTTGTCAAGGGCTGACGGCAGACGGAATCCGTAGTCCACCAGCGTGCTCTTTCTGGAGCGGTCACCTGCGTACATACCGCGTATCTGGGGGATGGTCTTATGGGATTCATCTACAATGATCAGATAGTCATCCCCGAAATAATCCATCAGTGTATATGGCGCCTCCCCGGGTTCCAGCCCGGAAAGATGACGGGAATAGTTCTCGATTCCGGAACAGAATCCTGTCTCCTTGAGCATCTCAATGTCAAAGTTAGTCCGCTCTGAAATCCTCTGGGCTTCCAGCAGCTTATCCTCACTGCGGAAGTATTCCACACGCTCCTTCAGCTCCTCCTCGATGCCAACAGCCGCCTTCCGTATCTGCTCAATGGGCACTACATAGTGGGAGGCCGGGAAAATAGCAATGTGATTGAGCTGAGATTTTATTTCACCGGTCAGGGTGTCAATCTGGGTGATCCGGTCAATCTCATCCCCGAAAAACTCCACCCGCACTGCCATATCTGTATAATCCGCCGGAAAGATTTCCAGAACATCCCCGCGCACACGAAACGTACCGCGGTGAAAATCCATGTCATTCCTGTCGTACTGGATATCGATCAGCTCTCTCACCACATCGTCACGGTCTTTCTCCATACCCGGGCGGAGGGAGATGATCATGTTCTGGTAGTCCTTCGGGCTTCCGATACCGTAGATACAGGATACACTGGAAATGATGATGACATCCTTCCGCTCACTCAGGGAGGAGGTAGCGGAGAGACGGAGTTTGTCTATCTCGTCGTTGATGGATGAGTCTTTGGCGATATAGGTGTCGGATGAGGGGACGTAGGCTTCGGGTTGGTAGTAGTCGTAGTAGGACACAAAGTATTCTACTGCGTTCTCGGGGAAGAACTCTTTAAACTCGCCGTAGAGCTGTGCAGCCAGGGTTTTATTGTGGGCAATGATAAGGGTCGGCTTCTGGATCTGCTGGATGACATTGGCCATGGTAAAAGTCTTTCCAGACCCCGTAACCCCTAGTAAAGTCTGGCATTGGTTGCCTTCTTTGAAGCCTTTCACGAGGGCTTCGATTGCCTGCGGCTGGTCGCCGGTAGGCTGGTATTCTGAGTGTAATTTGAACTCCATAATGTATGTTTACCTCCGTGGTGACCCAACAAAAAGTTCGCCTATAGACCAAAAATTCGTAAAACAGAGTATTCAGTACCGTGGTCTATAGGCGAACTTTTTCCATTTTACGAATAAAGGTCACCAAAACCTGTTTTTAGATACGTCGTAACACCAGATAATACCTGGTGGAAATGGCATTTCTTAAAGTCACTAAAAATTATAACATAGACATATGAAAAAGTATAGGCAAATGCGGAACATTTGTTCTTTTTTCGTTTTTCCCTATTATCGTTTCATCTGTTTCTATTACAATAAGTAGTTTTCAACAGGGATAACCGTATCCAATACCTCGGAGTTCATTAAAATCTCGTCCTCTTCCTTTGGCATGACATCATCGATAAAAGGCTGCAGTTCGTCTAAACAGTCAGCAATGATACCTCTTTTATCCCCATACACATCCATTGTGATCAGTTCTTTTGCATGGCCCATCAGCTTTGATACCGCTTTGGGATTAAAATCATTTTTAAGAAGAAGGGTGCAGAAGGTACTCCTCAGGTCATGCCAGCGTATATTCGGAAGATCATGGTCCATCAGAAGTTTTTTATAATGCTTCCAATGGAAGTCTTTGCTTCTTGGAAGTCCGTAACTGGAACAGCAGATATATTCCAAGTCATGAAATGCTTCCGACCTGCGCCTGCGGTTCTTTTAATAAATTTTCCGCTGTTCCAGGATAGCCTCAAATACATAATCCGGGATTGACAGTTCACGGTAACTGGAGAGGGTTTTCAATCCCACCTCCTGTTTTGTATAAGTCTTTGGGTCAAAATCTTCTTTTTTGTATTGATCTTCTTTCCCAACTGACGCTGTACCCGTAATGTACGATTGATGTAATCAATATCCGTATATTTTACTTCATTGATCTCTCGTCTCCGCAGTCCCATCAGCACATTAAATAAAACCTGCATATGGATAGGGGAACTTCTGCTTGCTTCCAGCAATATAAAGATCTGCTCCATATTGAGTGTCTTCTGTGTATCAATATTTCTGGTGTGGTATGGCTTCTTATCAACCTTCTTAGGCAGGTTGACTCCAGCTGCCGGACTCTCTGCTATGATTTTTTTCTCCACAGCATACCGCATGGATATATTCATGACTGTTTTTACCAGTCTTGCTACGGATATAGAATACTCTGTCTTTTCGTTGTAGAGTTTCTGTATATCGCCGCGATTGATATCTACCATCTTTTTACCGCCTAAAACAGGTATGATATGCCTGTACACAATACCTGCAAAAGTCTCATAGTTCTCGTTGCTTTTTACACGATTTTTGATGTCTTCCTCTATCCAGTGCTCCATGAAATCTTTTACCTGTACATTGGCGTATACTACATAGCTACCGGCATATAATTCTCCTATTGTTTTTTCTCTGGCAGTATTCGCCTCTTTCACTGTCTTAAATCCCGCTTTCTGCTGAGACCGTTCAGAACCATCCATATACTTGAAAATGACACGATAACCAAATTTGCCTTTAATGGGGATCACGTTTTTTACTTCCCATTCCACATATTGCTGCAGACGTAGATCAAGCTTCATAACATGTCACCTCCTAAGCAGCGTCCATCGGTACAAACGCATGGTTCATAAAGGCCAGAATATTTTCATTTTCATCCATGCAATCACAGTAGTATTCAAATGTCGTATGTACTGAACTATGGCCCAGAAGTGCAGAGATCTTGATAAGCGATACCTCCATCTCCAGTAATATGGTGGCATACATACGTCTCAAACCATGGATCGTGATATGAGGCAGGCTGTTTTTGATGCAGAGTTTCGTCAAAGCATTGTTCATGGAAGTGATACCATGGGGTTCCCCATTGGCCTGGCAGCTTATGTGTTAGCCAGCAAATTAAGATTTCTGTCTCCTGCAAAAAATCAGCGTTTTAAAATCGCAGCTCCTATAATTCAGCTATCCTATTGTGCCGTTCCATGCGGCACTTTCTTTTTGCTTGCCTAATACCTGGATTTCCGCTATAGTTATCTCTGACACTAAAAAAAGAGAAAGAACAGCCCTTCCTACAGTTCGTTCTTTCTCTCACACCACCGTCTGTGCCATGCCCAGGATCATCGTCCTACTTATCCGGCATCTGTACGGTTGTCCTAATGACAATACTATGATAAGAAAAAATTCTCTGATTTGCAAGCTAATTCGTATAAAAACTTCATCAAAAGTCCTTTTTGACTCCTACATGGACTCTTTTCGCCCCGAGCTGAAAACCTGTCCCTGTTGTGGAGCAAAGGGCAACTGCCATATCCATGCTTATTACGGCAGAGGTATTGTCGATTTCATAAATGGAAAGCCGGTAAAAAGTGAGGTGGTCATCCTGCGTCTTATCTGTGACTGCGGCGCTGCCCATGCCATCCTTCCAGATTTCATCATTCCTTATTCCGGATATGGTCTTTTCTTTATCCTCCGTATCCTTGCGGAGGGTTTTACCCGCTTCTCTTCTGTTGAACGTCTCTGTGAGCGTTTTTCCGTTACCAGGAACCAGTTCTATAAGTGGCTGAACCTGTGGAACACTCAGAAAGAGGAATGGCTTGGGACATTGGCCTCCATGGAGACTTCCGGCCTGTCTTTCCTGAAACACCTCATCCGTATGCCTGCTTACTCCGCTTTTGCCTCGGAGTTTGTTTGTCGCTTCAGGACTTCCTTCCTGCAGTGCCGCCAAAATCCGGCGCATTACTGCCAACGGGTTTTTGACCCCTGATGTATTTTGATGTGACCACACGACCGTGGGATGGTCTTTCATGGAAAAACAAAAAAATCTTTCCGATGCAGCAGCAATGGCGCAGTTCCGTCTTGCGCTGATTGCCCCTGTCCTGCATGACCTGTACCCGGATGCGTCCAGGAACGCTTATTACCGGCGCATCACCGCCGAGCCCCTTACCCTGCCGGACGGCTCTATGTTCCAGTACAGCCCCCAAAACCCTCAGCAAGTGGGTGTCTCTTTATCAAAATGGCGGGATTGATGCCCTCATGCCGCAGGAGCGTTCTGACAAAGGCTCCACCCGTGTACTGCCGGATACGGCTATCGAGGAGATCTTCCGGGTCAAGGAAGCCTTTCCCCGCCTGAATGCCACGCAGATCCACCGGCACCTCATAGAAGAGGCCTTTATCCCGGCATCTGTCAGTGTCTGTGCCGTCCAACGTTTTGTGAAGATACATGACCTCAAATCCGCACGAAACCCGAACATGCGTGACCGGAAGGCTTTTGAGGAGGATTCTTTCGGAAAGATGTGGCAGGCGGATACCTGTTATCTCCCTTACATCACAGAGAACGGACAGCGCAGGAGGGTCTACTGCATCATGATCATTGATGACCATTCCCGGTTCCTTGTAGGCGGAGGCCTGTTCTACAATGATAATGCCTACAACTTCCAGAAAGTCCTCAAACAGGCGGTCGCTGCTCACGGGATCCCCTCAAAACTGTATGTGGACAATGGCTGCAGCTACTCCAATGAACAGCTTTCCTTGATCTGCGGTTCCATCGGGACGGTCCTGCTCCATACAAGGGTCCGGGACGGCGCTTCTAAGGCAAAGATTGAACGGCAGTTCCGGACACTTAAGGAAACATGGCTCTATACGCTGGACATTGATTCCATCACATCCCTGGATCAGTTCAACACGCTCCTTAAGGACTACATGCGTTCCTACAACACCTCTGCCCATTCCGGTATTGGGTGTGCTCCACTTGACCGGTATCAGCAGACCCGGCTCTCCATCCGGATGCCAAAGTCACGGGAATGGCTGGATGAATGCTTCTTAAACCGCATTACACGAAATGTGAACAAGGATTCTACTGTTTCCATTGATAAGGTATCCTATGATGTGCCCATGCAGTTCATCTCCTCAAAAGTGGAGATCCGTTTCCTGCCGGACGACATGTCCTCTGCGTTCATCCTTTACGAAGGGGAGCATTACCCCATCCGTCCCACGGACAAAAATGAAAACTGCCGGACGAAGCGCTGCAATG
>PPYE01662529.1_pt1 | contig 19484 bp, 15 predicted proteins | sample 1559881 | NCBI WGS metagenome assembly PPYE01 (sample SAMN08240022, study PRJNA423297) | Human gut metagenome, whole genome shotgun sequencing project. | reverse complement strand
CCAGGAGACGGTGGAGGCCCTCTCCCGTACCCTGGGCCAGATCCAGACCCCGATATTTATCGCCCCTGGCAACCACGACTGTTACGGCCCCCGGTCGGTATACGCCAACACCGTATGGCCTGACAACGTACACATCTTTTCCACCGTGTCGGTGGAGTCGGTGGCCCTGCCCGAGCTGGGCTGCACCGTCCACGGGGCGGCCTTCACCACCCCTCAGGCCGACCGCTCCCCCCTCATGGGCTTTACCGCCCCCCGGGACGGACAGGTCCACCTGATGGCCCTCCACGGCGACGTGGACGGCAAGGGCCGCTACGGCCCCATCGACCCCGCCGATATTGCCGCCAGCGGCCTGACCTATCTGGCCCTGGGCCATATTCATGCCTGCTCCGGTTTGCAGAAGGCGGGGGATACCTGGTGGGCCTACCCCGGCTGTCCCGAGGGCCGGGGCTTTGACGAGACGGGGGACAAGGGCGTACTGGTGGTCACCGTGGGGGACGACCCCAGCGATGTTACCGCCCGGTTCGTGCCCCTGGCCGGCCGGCGGTATGAGATCGTGGAGGCCGACGTCACCGGGGCGGATACCGCCGCTCAGGCCCTGGAGGAGGTGCTGCCGGCGGAGCCCTGCGGCGACTGCTGCCGCATCCTGCTCACCGGCCAGCGGTCCTTTGGGCCGCCCGATCTGGCGGCTCTCACCGCCCAGGCCCAACCATACTACTACAGCGTCACCATCCGGGACCACACCAGACAGCTGCGGGACCTGTGGGAGCGGGCGGGGGAGGACTCCCTCACCGGCCTGGTCCTGCGCCAGCTGAAGGCCCAGGGCGGGCCGGAAGCCGAGCTGGCCGCCCGGTTTGCGTTGGCGGCGCTGGAAAACGGGGAGGACCCCTGCCCATGAAAATCATTCGTATGAAAGCCACCTTCGGCGGCCTGGATCACCGGGAGCTGGAGCTGAAGGAGGGGCTGAATATCATCGAGGCCCCCAACGAGGGGGGCAAGTCCACCTGGTCGGCCTTCCTGCGGGCCATGCTCTACGGCATCAACACCAAGGAGCGGGACAAGCAGGGCTACATCGCCGAAAAGAACCGCTACCAGCCCTGGAACGGCGGAGCCATGGAGGGCGTGGTGGAGCTGGAGTGGAAGGGGGAGCAGATCACCCTTCGCCGGGGCCCCAAGGGCAACACCCCCTTCGGCAAGTTTGAGGCGGTGTATACCGACACCGGAGAGCCGGTGGGCTTCCTCACCGCCGACAACGTGGGGGAGACCCTCATCGGCGCCCCCCGGGAGGTCTTTGAGCGATCGGCCTTTGTGGGCCAGGGGGGCGCGGCCATCGACGGCGCCCCCGCCCTGGAGGCCCGCATTGCCGCCCTGGCCTCCAGCGGGGAGGAGGACGTGTCCTACTCCCGGGTGGAACGCCGCCTGCGGGACTGGCTCAACCGCCGCAAGCACAACAAGACCGGCCTCATTCCCAAGTTGGAGGAGGAGCTGGCCGGCAACGACGAGATCGCGGGCCGTCAGGCCAAGGCCTTCCGGCTGGCCCAGGAGGCCCGCCGGGAGATGGACAAGCTCCAGACCGAGCACAAGCGCCTCCAGGCCGAGCGGGACGCCCACCTGGCCCGGGCCATGGCTGCCCGCCGTCAGCGGTGGGAGGAGGCCCAGAGCGCTCTGGAGGCGGCCAGGGGGCAGGTGGATACCATTGAGGCAGAACTCAACCGCTATGGCACGCCTCCCGACAAGGCTACCCTGCAAAAGGCCCAGGGGGAGCTGAACCAGCTCAACGCCCTGCATAGCAGCCGAAAGCAGGCTGAGGAGCGGCTGGAACAGGCTCAGGCTCAGGAGGCGGAGGCTGCCGCCGCCGCGGTGGATCCCCTGTTCCCCGACATGACCCCCGAACAGGCCTGGGAGCAGGCCAGCGCCGACGCCCAGACGGCGGGGGAGGTGCCCCGCTGCGGCGGACTGTATGCCGGGGGCGCCGTTGCCCTGGTGCTGGCCGCCGGGTCCCTGGTGCTGGCCTTTACCGGAGTGCTGCCCGCCCTGTGGATGGGCGGCGCGGCCTGCGGTGTGCTGGCCGCGGTGGGCGTGGGCCTGTTTGCATCGGCCGCCCTGCGGAAAAAGCGAGCCGGGACTCTGGCGGCGGAGCTGCTGGAGCGCTATGGGGTGGAGAACCCCGAGGGCATCCTCACCCGGGCCAATGCCTACCGGGAGGCCTGCGTGGTGGCCGGACAGGCCGCCAAACAGCGGGAGGAGGCCCAGCAGGCTCTGGACGCCCTGCTGGCCCAGGACGAGAACACCCGCAAGGCCCTGCTGGAGCTGGTCCACCCCTTTGCCCCCACGGTGAAGGATACCTTCGGGGTGTCGGCGGCCATCTCCCGTGCCCTCCAGCTGGAGGAGCGGCTGGCCACCGCCCAGGTGAAGCTGGAGGGAGCGGAAAAGCTGGCGGCCAGCCTGCCCCGGCCCGAGCCGGTGGCGGCCGACCCCGGGGTGGAGCCCCGGTTTGACCCCGCCGGGACGGCGGCCCGGCTCAATGCGGCGGAGGGGGAGCTGTCCCGGCTCCGCAGCGGCCTGGCCATGGCCCAGGGCGAGCTGAACACCCTGGGGGACCCGGCGGAGCTGGAGCTGCGACAGGAGGAGGCCAGGGAGGAGCTGGAGCGGCGGCAGACCGAGCACGCCGCGCTGGAGACTGCCCTCAAGGCCCTGGACGCCGCCCACGCTGGGCTTCAGGCCCGGTTCTCCCCCGCCCTCAACCATCTGGCGGGGGACTATCTGGCCAAGCTCACCGGCGGCAAGTACGACAAGGTGTCCCTCACCCGGCAGTTTGAGGCTCTGGCCGAGGAGGCCGGCGGCCTCCAGCCCCGGCGGGCCCTGGCCCTGTCCCAGGGAACGGCGGACCAGCTCTATCTGGCGGTGCGGTTGGCGGCCTGCAAGCTGGTGCTGCCTCAGGAGGAACCCTGCCCCCTGGTGCTGGACGACGCCCTGGCCAACTTCGACGACAGCCGTGCGGCCCTGGCTCTGGAGTGCCTGGAGGAGCTGGGGGAGGAGCGGCAGATCCTGCTCTTCACCTGCCACAGCCGGGAAAGAGCCTGGCAGGAGGGCCGCTGACGCGAATTTCCCTTGCAATCGGGGGAAATTGCTACTATAATCAATCTATCAAAAATCGCTCCGGCTAAAGGATTCGGAGGGAAAGATAGTGTGAAAGAAAACCGTCAGGGTTGTCTTTCGCGTCCAGTCAAACACTTTTTGAACCTTCAAAAAGTGCTGAGCTTGCCGAAAAGACCTTTTCGGCAAGCTCTATAATGTGGCATATTCCAAGCATATGGAGCTGATGGCATTGGCAAAAGAAAAGACCCAGGAGCAGGAGCTGGAGGGGAAGGACGCCCTGAAGGTGGACCTCTACTTCTGGTTACAGGCCCTGGTGATGGTGCTGGTGGCCCTGATTCTCATCTTCACCTTTGTGGGGCGCATCATCGGCGTGGTGGGCTCCTCTATGTATCCCACCCTCCATGACGGGGACCTGCTGCTGCTGCAGAGCATCGGTTATACCCCCAAGCAGGGAGACGTGGTGGTGCTGACCAAGGAATTTGACGCCTCCGAGGGCCCCATCGTCAAGCGGGTCATCGCCACCGGCGGTCAGCACGTGGTCATCGACTACGACGCGGGCACCGTTACCGTGGACGGCGAGGTGCTGGACGAGCCCTATATCAACCCGGAGGAGGTCATGCGCCAGCCCGGCGGGGAGACCCTCACCGACGTGGTGGTGCCCGAGGGCTCCATCTTCGTCATGGGCGACAACCGCAACCACTCCTCCGACAGCCGGGACGTGACCCTGGGCACGGTGGACGAGCGGTATGTGCTGGGCCGGGCCCTGTGGGTGAAACGGCCGCCCACCGGGCGGCCGTTTTTCTCGGAATGACGGGTCTTTGTACGAGCTGCGCATTTTGCAACAGGCCCTTTTTGCATCTGTCAGAACAGCCAGAACAGCAGCTCCTCCGACAGAGTCATGCCCACCTTGCGCTGGAGGGCCAGGGAGGGGTCGTTGTCGGCCCACACCTGCCCGTAGGGGTATATCCCTCGCTCCAGACAGGAGGCGGTCATGGCCAGCAGCAGGGCCTCCCCGATGCCCCGGCGGCGGTACTCCGGCAGCACCTCCAGCATCCCCATGGAGCCCTCGATGTGGGTGGCGATAAACCCGGCGGGCTGCCCGTCCACAAAGGCCCCCAGCATCCCCCGGTCGATGGCATCCTCCATGTAGGAAACTCCGCCGAAGGAGTGGCTGTAGTGCTCCTCCGTCCACACCGCCCAGCTGCGGTCCAGCCACCGGAGCTCTCCGTCAAAAGAGGGGACTACCGGCGGCTGGGGGGCCAGCCAGGCCGACTGGCGGCAGATCTGTTCGGTCTGAAAGCCGAAGTGGGCGGCCAGCTTGTCCTTGTACCACATCTGATGGCCGGTGAGGATGACACACCCATCCAGCATGGGGAGCATCTCATCCAGGGCGGCGGGGGTTTCCGCGTCCAGGAACCACACCTCGCTGGGGGGATCGTAGAGCAGCACCCCGTCGGGTCCTGCCCGGCGGATCTGGGCGGTTCCCCGGCGGAGCACCTCCAGCATATCGATGTACAAAAGCCGGTTGCCCGTCAGCCGGGCCAGGGCGATCTCTTTCTGTGTCATGCCTTTCCTCCTCGGTACAGCGGCAGGGAGATGATGAAGCTGGTCAGCTTGCCGTTGCTCTCGCAGCGGATGGAGCCGCCGTGGAGCTCCACGATCTCCTTGGCGATGGCCAGACCCAGCCCAGCCCCGCCGGTGCGGGTGGAGCGGGCGGCGTCCAGCCGGTAGAATTTCTCAAAGATGTTGGCCAGCTCCCCCTCGGGGATCTCCAGCCCTTCGTCCTGAATGGTGATTTCTGTGTAGGAGCCCATGGCCTTGGCCACCACATCCACCGTGCCCCCGGGGATGGAGTAGCTCACCGCGTTGCGCAGCACGTTGTCGAATACCCGGGCCAGCTTGTCCGGGTCCCCCCGCACCACCAGGTGGGGCTGGATGTCGGCCACGCAGGTGAGGTTCTTTTCGGCAAAGAGGGGGTAGAACTCGTCGGCCAGCTGCTCCAGCAGCATGGACAGCTGGATGGGCACCTTCTCCCCCGCTCCGCTGTCCAGATCCATTTTGGTGATGTCGAAAAACTCCCCCAGCAGCTCCTCCAGCCGCAGGGCCTTGTCCAGAGCGATGCCGGTAAATTTGGCCCGCTGCTCCGGAGCCAGGCCGGGGTCATCGTGGAGCAGGGTCAGATAGCCTACCACGGATGTAAGGGGAGTCTTGAGGTCGTGGGCCAGAAAGGCCACCAGATCCCCCCGGCGCTGCTCCGCCTCCTGGGCGGCCCGCTCCCGGGCGGCCAGCTGGCGGCGGATGGCGTTCAGGTCGTCCTGGATAGGGGAGAGCTCCCGGGGAAGGACCACCGGGTCCTCCCGCTCCTCCACCAGGCGGCGGGTGGCCGCCCGGATGTCCTCCAGCCAGTGGGTAAAGCGGCCCATGGCCAGGTAGAAGGCGATGAGCATGAGCACCATGATGCAGACGGTGAGGATCTCCTGCTTATTGTCCCGGATCAGGATCTGATAGAGGTGGGCGGCATCCTCCGGGCTCTGGCCGAAGAGGGTCTGGGCCGCCCACAGAAAGAACCGGGCGAAGGGGTCCTGAAGCACCCCGTCCACCACCACCTCCAGCAGGAAGATGCCGGCGGCTCCGGCAATGAGGGTGCCCACAATGACCACCAGCAGCATTTTCAGTTTGAGACGGGTGTATTTCCCCTTCACGCGGGCCCCTCCTTTTCCTGGGCGTGGCGGCGGGCGGCGGAGCGCTTGGCGAACCGGCCCACCGACCAGGCCCCGCCCAGCAGCAGCACCTCCAGGAAGGAGGCGAACCGCCACAGCACCATACCTACTGCCAGATGTTCCCCGAAGATGGGGCCCATGAACAGATAGAAGCTGCCCTCCGCGCCGCCGGCATTGCCAGGCAGCATGATGATGCGGGAGAGCACCATCACCAGACACTGTACCATCACCAGCTCCCAAAAGGAGAAGCCGGTGAGGCCCAGCCCCCGATAGAGGAAGAAGGGGATGGAGAACAGGGCGGTAAGCTCCACGAACATCCCGGCGTACAGCCATACCAGCAGCCGCTTGTTGCCCTGGAAGGCCCCCAGCTGCTTGCAGAATTCCTCCACCTTGTTCATGCCCTTGTCCACCATGCCCTCCTTGGCCATTACCTTCCAGTGCCGGGACAGAAAGGTGAGGATGCCTCGGATGAGCCGCTGGATGGGGGCGGGACGAATGGCGGTAAAGACTGCCAGACCGCACAGGAAGAGGTAGAGGGCAATGAGCACTCCGGCGCCGGCCACGGCGGCTCCCAGGCTGGCCTTTCGCCAGATCAGCTCATAGGCCAGGGCGGCCACGGCGTAGCCGGTGTACACCATGGTGTTGGCCACCGCCTTCCAGGTGTAGATGGAGGCGGTGTAGGTGGCGGACATCCCGGCATCGTACATCAGCTTGAGCTGGACGGGGGCTCCGGCGGGGCCCAGCTTGTAGTAAAATTCCCCAATATAGGCCGCGTCAAAGCAGCCGGCCAGCTTCATGGGGCAGCCGGCGGCCTTGCCCATGCCGTAGAACAGGATGGCGTCCACGCTCTCGCTGAAGGGGATGCACAGGGCGGCCAGCAGCAGCCAGCCGGGCTGTACCTGGGCCACCAGGGTCCGCAGATCCATGGTGCGTGTCACATGGACGATGAGCGCAATGAGAATGACGCCGCCGATGCTCAGGCCCGCGATGGAAAAGATGCGGTTGAACAGGGCGGCCTTACTGTGCTTTTTCGTAATGTTCACTCCATTCTAATAAGCCCGGCGCAGGGTGCCGCCGCAGGCGCAGCGGTAGCGCTCCGGGTGGGCCACCAGTGGGGAGCGGCGGGCGCGGGGGAACTGCCGGCCGCACTTGGTACACACCACCAGATGGCGGATGGGACGGATATCCTCCACCCCCAGCTGGTCACAGGTGCCGGTGCGGGAGATGGTATAGCCGTAGGCGGCGTTCATCTGCCCGGCGTAGGCCTTCCACCGGACGCCGTGGTCCCGGCAGCCGGGGCAGGTGTGGAGCACCTCGTGGGCCAGGGTCTGGAGGCAGGCCTCCTCCGGGGCCTCCAGCAGCCGCTGGGCCAGCTCAATGCGGTAAGTGCCGTCGGCCTGCCGGATGCAGCAGCCGAACCGGGTCACCGCCCGGCGGTTGAGGCGTACCTGGGGGAGAATATGGGGAGAGACCGGGATGCCCAGGGCTTTGGCCTGGGCGACCACCCGGGCCAGCAATGTATCTGCGTCGTGCATGGAACAGCCCTCTCTCTGGAAGAATCAGAATTGTAGACTTATATTGTACCACTGTTGGCGGGAAAAGTCACCACCGGCGCCCCGGGCCGACCCATCTTATGATTTTATTACATTTTTTCCGCCAGCTTGACGAAAATACGGCCGGACCGGTATAATCGTGACAGAAGGAGGGATGGCTATGGAGGCCAACATTCTGGTGGTGGACGACGAGCCCGAGATCGCCGATCTGGTGGAGGTCTATTTGCAGAGCGAGGGCTGCACCGTCTACAAGTGCAACACCGGCACACAGGCCCTGGCGGTGGTGAACAGCCGGTCGGTGGACCTGGCCATCCTGGACGTGATGCTCCCCGACATCAGCGGCTTTACCTTGTGCGGGGAGATCCGCAAGGACCACCATTTCCCGGTGCTCATGCTCACCGCCAAGGCGGAGGATATGGATAAGATCACCGGACTCACCATCGGGGCGGACGACTATATCACCAAGCCCTTCAACCCCCTGGAGCTGATGGCGCGGGTAAAGGCCCAGCTGCGCCGTTATACCCGCTACAACGAGGCGGACAAGGGGGACAGCCGGGATATTCTGGATTTCAACGGCCTGGTCATCAACCGGGCCACCCATGAGTGCACCTTGTACGACAAGGAACTCAACCTTACCCCCATCGAGTTCGACATCCTGTGGATGCTGGCGGAAAACCGGGGGCAGGTCATCTCGGCCGAGCGGCTCTTTGAGAGCGTGTGGGGGGAGAAGTATCTGGACCGGAACAACACCGTCATGGTCCACATCCGCCGCCTGCGGGAGAAGATGGGGGAGCCCTCCCGCAACCCCCGGTTCATTAAAACCGTGTGGGGCGTGGGCTACAAGATCGACTAAAAACCCCCGTCTGAAATTTTTGAAAAAATTGCGAAAAAGCTGTTGACAAAATGGGACACTTCGGATATACTATCTCTTGCCCTGTTCGTCCGGGTGCAAATGGCGGCATAGCTCAGGTGGCTAGAGCATACGGTTCATACCCGTAGTGTCCCCGGTTCAAATCCAGGTGCCGCTACCAGACCCAAAAGACGGCACGTGCCGTCTTTTGGGGTCCCTTTTCCGAGCTATGGAGGCGTAGCTCAGCCGGTAGAGCACTTGCTTCACACGCAAGGGGTCACAGATTCGAGTTCTGTCGTCTCCACCACCAAAAAAGACATCCGTTTGGATGTCTTTTTTGTTTTGTTTGCAGAAGTCCGTCCGCTTGACAAAGCGGGGATGCTCATGCTATAAAAATAATATCATATGACTGACGGATAATGTGGAGCCTACCACATGGAGTATGATAGTAAAAAGCCGACCGTCTGGGCGAGAGAAGCCCGGACTGCCGGCTTTTCTTCATGCAAAAAGGAGGTATGGTTCCCTATGACACAGGGGAGGGTCCACTCCCTGGAATCCATGGGGCTGGTGGACGGCCCCGGCATCCGCACGGTGGTCTTTCTGCAGGGCTGCGCCCTGCGCTGCCGCTACTGCCACAACCCGGATACCTGGGCTGTGGACGGCCCGGCGGAGACGGTTACCCCCCGGCAGCTGGTGGAGCGGCTGGTCCGCTTCAAGCCCTATTACGGCAGCACCGGCGGAGTCACCTTCTCCGGCGGGGAGCCCCTGCTCCAACCGGAGTTTCTGGCCCAGTGTCTGGCGCTGTGCCATGAGGCGGGCATCCACACCTGCCTGGACACGGCGGGGTGCGGTCTGGGGGAGTACGGGGCCATCCTGGCCCACACCGACCTGATCTTGCTGGACGTGAAGCACTACACCCCCGAGGGCTGGCGGCAGGTCACCGGCAGTTCCATGGCGGCCTTTGACCGCTTCCTGGAGCAGGCCCAGCAGGCTGCCGTCCCCCTCTGGGTCCGCCATGTGGTGGTGCCCGGCCTCACCGACGGGGAGCCCCACCTTGCCGGGCTGGAGGCCTATCTGAAGGGGCTCAGGCACATCCGACGGGTGGAGCTGCTGCCCTACCACACCCTGGGAGTCCACAAGTACGCGTCCCTGGGTTTGCCCTATCCTTTGGAGGGGGTGCCCGCCATGGAGGGTGGGGCCCTGGAGCACTGGAATGAACGCCTGAACCGCACCTGCGTTCAGGTCTGAGAAAAGGAGTCGTCATATGAGCATTGATGTAAATTGTACCGCCTGGCAGGGGTTTCGCACCGGCGAGTGGCGGCATTTGGTGAACGTCCGTAATTTTATTCAGAAGAATTACACTCCGTATTTGGGAAATGGGGATTTTCTGGCCCCTGTTTCCACAAAAACGGCGGCAGTGTGGAAAAAAGCCGAGGCCCTCATCATTGAGGAGGTGAAGAAGGGGATCATTGATGTGGAGACAAACGCTGTCTCCGGCATCGACAACTTCGCCCCCGGCTACATCGATCAGGAGAACGAGGTCATTGTGGGCCTCCAGACCGACGCCCCCCTCAAGCGCATCGTCAACCCCTTCGGCGGCATCCGCAACGCCACCTCCGCCCTGGAGCAGTACGGCTATCAGCTCAACCCGGAGATCGAGCGCCACTTCCGCCTCTACCGCAAGACCCACAACGAGGGTGTGTTTGACGCCTACCCCAAGCGCACCCGCCTGGCCCGAACGGCGGGCCTGCTCACCGGCCTGCCCGACGCCTACGGCCGGGGCCGCATCGTGGGCGACTACCGCCGGGTGCCCCTGTACGGCACCGACTTCCTCATTGAGGAGAAGAAAAAGGACCTGGACATGATCGACGGCCCTATGACCGACGAGCGCATCCGCCTGCGGGAGGAGGTCCAGATGCAGATCCGGGCCCTGGAGCAAATGGCCCATATGGCCGCCAGATATGGCTGCGACATCACCCGCCCGGCGGAAAATGCCCATGAGGCGGTACAGAACCTGTATATGGCCTATCTGGCGGGCATCAAGGAGAACAACGGCGCCGCCACCTCCCTGGGCCGGGTGTCCACCTTCCTGGATATCTACATCCAGCGGGACCTGGACAACGGCGTGCTGGACGAGCAGGGGGCCCAGGAGCTTATCGACCAGTTCGTCATCAAGCTGCGGCTGGTGCGCCACCTGCGTACCCCGGAGTATAACGAGCTCTTCGGCGGCGACCCCACCTGGGTCACCGAGTCCATCGGCGGCATGGGGGTGGACGGCCGCACCCTGGTGACCAAGAACTCCTTCCGGATGCTCCATACCCTCACCAACCTGGGCACCGCCCCCGAGCCCAACCTGACGGTGCTGTGGAGCCCCCATCTGCCCCAGGGCTTCAAGGACTACTGCGCCAAAATGAGCATTGACACCGACTCCATCCAGTATGAGAGCGACGAGCTTATGCGGCCCATGTACGGCGACGACTACTGCATCGCCTGCTGTGTCTCCGCCATGGCGGTGGGCAAGCAGATGCAGTTCTTCGGGGCCCGGGCCAACCTGGCCAAGAGCCTGCTGTACGCCATCAACGGCGGCGTGGACGAGAAGAAGGGCATCAAAGTGGTGCCCGATATCCAGCTGGACACCGACGAGGTGTTGGACTACCCCAAGGTGCTGGGCAACTACAAAAAGGTGCTGTCCTACGTGGCGGAGCTCTATGTGGATACCATCAACATCATCCACTATATGCACGACAAGTACGCCTACGAGAGCAGCCAGATGGCCCTCCACGACACCCTGGTGGAGCGGCTGGCCGCCTTCGGCGTGGCGGGCCTGTCCATTGCAGCCGACTCCCTGTCGGCCATCAAGTTCGCCAAGGTGCGCCCCATCCGCAATGAGAAGGGCATCGCCGTGGACTTCGAAGTGGAGGGAGACTGCCCCAAGTACGGCAACGACGACGACCGGGTGGACGACATCGCCGTGGAGCTGGTGTCCTACTTCTCCGCCGAGCTGAAAAAGCACCCCCTGTACCGGAACGCCATCCACACCCTGTCTGCCCTCACCATCACCTCCAACGTGATGTACGGCAAAAAGACGGGTGCCACCCCCGATGGCCGGAAGGCGGGGGAGCCCTTTGCCCCCGGCGCCAACCCTATGCACGGCCGGGACAAGAACGGGGCCCTGGCCTCCCTCAACTCGGTGGCCAAGATCCCCTACCGGGCGGTGTGCCAGGACGGCGTGTCCAACACCTTCTCCATTGTGCCCTCCGCCCTGGGCAAGAGTGAGGGGGAGCGGGTGGACAACCTGGTGCATATTCTGGACGGCTATTTCCTCCAGGGAGCCCACCACCTGAACGTCAACGTCATGAACCGGCAGCTGCTGGTGGACGCCATGGAGCATCCCGAACAGTACCCCACCCTTACCATCCGGGTGTCGGGCTACGCGGTGAACTTCTCCCGACTGAGCCGGGAGCAGCAGCTGGAGGTCATCAAGCGTACCTTCCACGAGCAGATGTAAAAGGTCATAAAAAAACCGCCCTGCTTCGGCAGGGCGGTTTTTCGTTCATTAGAAGTACTTCTTGATGCCTTCGGTGGCCAGAGACTCGTCAGCGCTGATGGTGACGGTGAACTTGATATTGTTCTTCTCGGAGAAGCTGTTCAGCCAATCCAGGAACTCCTCAACCGCGTGGTCGGTGACGTCGGCGGTCACAATTTTGGTCAGGCTGTCGATGAACACATGGGTAATATCGTAGTTGCCGGCATAGAGGCCGCTGATGAAGCCCTTCATAAAGTCGAAGTTGCAGACATCAAAGTGGCTGGCCTCAACCAGGCGAATCTTATAGTGAATGTCATAGGTCAGCTTGGGGCCGCGCTCAATGCAAACGACGTTGCCATTCTCGCTGTGAACAGCGGAGTTAATGAGCTCGATCATCTGCTTGGTCTTACCGGTGCCCTTGACCCCCATGATCACTCTCACCATAATTATCACTCCTTCTTAGTCCGCCGGGACCACCCCGGCCTGGTGCATTTATGTTACCATTTTTACCGTGGGATTGCAACTGATTTGCTCAAGTTCACAAAAAATTCCCACGGTTGGCGTTCCAGGTTGTGACAACCTGGCCGTCACATTTAGCCCAGCCGGGCTTCCAACTCGGCCTTCTTGTCCTCGTAGCCGGGTTTGCCCAGCAGGGCGTACATATTGTTCTTATAGGCCGCCCCACGGAACTACAGTTCCGTGGGGACCCCAAAGATTTGATCTGCTCGGGCGGAATAAATCCGCCCGGCATCAAGGTTTTGCCTGCGGCAAAACGCTTGTTGTGGAGGCCTTACAGTCTGGCTTCCAACTCAGCTTTTTTATCTTCGTAGCCGGGTTTACCCAGCAGGGCGTACATATTATTCTTGTAGGCCTCCACGCCGGGCTGGTTGAAGGGGTTGATGTCCATCAGGTAGCCGGTAAGGCCGCAGACGTACTCAAAGAAGTAGATCAGCGCGCCCACGCTCTTGGCGCAGCGGCCGGGAGCGGTGACCATCAGGTTGGGCACGCCGCCGTCCACATGGGCCAGCAGGGTGCCCCGCATGGCCTGCTCAGCCACGAAGGACAGGTCCTTGCCCGCCAGGAAGTTGAGTCCGTCCACGTTGTCGGGATCGTGGGGGATGGTGATGGCGGGGCCGTTACTATTCTCAAAACGCACCACGGTCTCCAGCATGAGGCGCTCGCCCTGCTGGATGTACTGGCCCATGGAGTGCAGGTCGGCGGTGAACTCCACGCTGGCGGGGAACAGGCCCTTGCCGTCCTTGCCCTCGCTCTCGCCGAAGAGCTGCTTCCACCACTCGCCGAAGAACCGGAAGGAGGGCTCGTAGCCCACCAGGATCTCCACCTTTTTGCCGCCGGTGTACAGGGCGTGGCGGGCGGCAGCGTGCTGCCAGGCGGGGTTGGCCTCACCGGGCACAGCCAGGGTCTCCATCTCCTCCCGGGCGCCCTCCATCAGGGCAGCAATGTCCACACCGGCGCAGGCGATGGGCAGCAGGCCCACGGCGGTGAGCACGCTGTAGCGGCCGCCGATGGCGTCGGGCACCACGAACTCCTCATAGCCCTCGGCGTCGGCCAGACCCTTCAGGGCGCCCTTGTGGGCGTCGGTGGTGGCGTAGATGCGCTTGCGGGCCTCCTCCTTGCCGTACTTCTCCTCCAGCAGATTCTTGAAGATACGGAAGGCCACGGCGGGCTCGGTGGTGGTGCCAGACTTGGAGATCACGTTGATGGACCAGTCCTTATCCTTGATGAGGTCCATCACCTCCAGCATGGCGTCGGTGGACAGGCCGTTGCCGGCGAAGTAGATGGCGGGGCCGTCCTTGTGGGTCAGGTTGAAATTGGGAGAGTTGACCAGCTCCACCACCGCCCGGGCGCCCAGATAGGAGCCGCCGATGCCGATGACCACCAGGGCCTGGGAGGTAGCGCGGATGCGCTCCGCCGCCGCCTGGATGCGGGCAAACTCTTCTTTATCATAGTCCCGGGGCAGGTGGACCCAGCCGGTAAAGCCGCCGCCGGCGCCGCTGCCGGTCTCCAGCTTCTGCCGGGCGCTCTCCAGCGCCTCCAGACGGCTGGTGAGCCAAGTGTCGGGCAGGAAAGAACGGGCGTTGGAGGTGTCGATTTGAATCATGGTGACGTCACTCCTTTTATGTTTCACAAAGCCAGAATCGGCTGATGCCTTTATCATACACCCGGGGACCGGCTTTGACCAGAGGAAAAAGCCAATTCCCGGAAAAACCTTTAGGCCTTACGGACCCAGATGGTGTTGTCGTTCATGGTGGTGGCCTCGCCCCAGTCGGACAGGCGGTCGTGGGTCAGGCAGTTGACGGTGTTCTCGCCGGGATAGACGCCCTCGGCCACCACCGTCATGGGAGCCACCGCCCGGTCCAGAGCCAGGGTGCAGGTCATCTCGCCCAGCTTGTTATAGCACACCACCTGCTCCCCCTGGACCAGGCCCAGACGGGCGGCGTCCTCGCTGTTCATACGCACCGTCATTTCCCCCCGCAGGTCCCGCAGGGTGGAGGACTCATTGAAGGAGGAGTTGAGGGTGTGGACCGCCGGGGCGCAGATCAGGTGGAAGGGGTCGGAGCCGCCGTGGGGCGGGAACCAGCCGATGATAGGATCGTCCAGATGGACCTTGCCATCCTCGGTCTGAATGGGCAGGGGGAAGGGGGATTCCAGCACCACCGGCTCCCCGGCAAGTACCTTGTCCTTCTCCTCCCGGGAGAGGGCCCAGCTGTCCTCCACCATCTGGCGGCACAGCTCCTCCGCGGTGCGGCCCTGGAAGGGATCGTCCAGGCCCATGGCGGCGGAGAGCAGGGTAAATACCTCAAGGTTGCTCTTCACCTCGCCGGGGGCGGGAACCACCGCCGGGGCGTACTGGATCTGCCGGTACCCGTAGGGGGTGTACAGGTCGGTCTGTTCCACCATGTAGGGGGCGGGCAGGATGATGTCGGCGTATTTGGCGGTGTCGGTCATGTACCGCTCATGGACCACGGTAAACAGGTCCTCCCGGGCCAGGCCCCGGCGGACGGCGTTCTGGTCGGAGGTCACTGTGGCCGGGTTGGCGTGGTAGACGTACAGGCTGTGGATGGGGGTGGAGAGTCCCTTGCCCTCCAGGGCCCGGCCCAGCTGGTTGATGTTGATCATCTGGGTGTTTGGCCCGGCCAGGTCGGGACGCTTGACGGTGGACTTGTCCACCAGATCGGGGGAGGAGCACACGCCATAGGTGCCACCGCCCTTCTTGGCCCAGGCGCCCACAGCGGCGGGCAGAGCGGTGATGGCCCGGGTGGCCTCGCCGCCGTTGCCCGAGCGGGAGAAGCCGCTGCCCAGCACGATGCAGGGGGCCTTGGCTCTGCCGTAGGCCCGGGCCAGGTCCCGGATCACATCGGGGGCCTGACCGATGAGACACTGGGTCTCCTCCGGGTCCCACACATCCAGAGTAGCCCGAAACTCCTCCCAACCAGCGGCGTGCTCAGCCAGCCATGCCTCGTCGGTGAGTCCCTCCTGGTCCAGCACCTGGAGCATGGACAGGGCCAGGGCGCCGTCGCTGCCCGGCTGGATCAGGATGGTCTGGTCGGCCAGCTCGGCGGAAGCGTTTTCGTATACATCAATAAGGATGATTTTGGCCCCGTTGGCCTTGGCCTTCCGCAGGATGGGGGCCAGATGGGCCCGGGTGGCGGGGATATTGGTGGACCACAGCAGGATCAGATCACTGTGCTCCACATCCCAGGGGGCCAGGTCGCAGGAGCCCCCCATGACCTTCTGCCAGCCGGTGGACTTGGCGGTGCTGCACAGGGTGCGCTTGAGGCGGCTGGCGCCCAGGGCGTGGAAGAAGCCCTCTCCGCAGTTGCGGTGGACCACGCCCATGGTGCCGGCGTAGGAGTAGGGCAGAATGGTCTCCGCTCCGTACTGGGCGATCAGATCTTTCCAGCGGGATGTGATTTCTCCGATGGCTTGGTCCCAGGAGATGGGCTCAAACTCCCCGGTCCCCTTGGCGCCGGTGCGGCGGAGGGGAGTGAGGATACGCTCAGGGCTGTTGATGGCCTCCGGCAGATTGCGCATCTTGGCGCACACCCAGCCGTCGGTGAAGGGGTTGGCCGGATCACCGGTGATGGAGGTGACGGTATTGCCCTCGGTCTCTACCAGCAGAGAGCAGCCCTCAGGGCAATCATAGGGACAGGCAGAACGACAAGTGGACATGATGATAACCTCCTTTTGAAAAAGGCCGCCCGTGGGCGGCCTTTTGCGAGCAAAACAGGAATCATTTGCGTAGGGGCCGACGCCCACATCGGCCCAGTACCTTAGTTTTTGAGGCTCTGCATGGGAGCGGGGATACGGCCGCCCCGGGCCACAAAGGCCTCAGCGCTCTCGGAGTGGACGGGCATAACGGGGGCGGAGCCCAGCAGGCCGCCGAACTCCACGGTGTCGCCCACCACCTTGCCGGGGGCGGGGATAATGCGGACGGCGGTGGTCTTGGAGTTGACCATGCCGATGGCGGCCTCGTCGGCGATGATGGCGGAGATGGTGGCGGCGGAGGTGTCGCCGGGGACCGCGATCATGTCCAGACCCACGGAGCACACGCAGGTCATGGCCTCCAGCTTGTCCAGGTGGAGGGTGCCGGCACGGGCGGCGGCGATCATACCCTCGTCCTCACTGACGGGGATGAAGGCGCCGGACAGGCCGCCCACATGGGAGGAGGCCATGACGCCGCCCTTCTTCACCGCGTCGTTCAGAAGGGCCAGGGCGGCGGTGGTGCCGTGGGTGCCGCAGGTCTCCAGACCCATCTCCTCCAGGATGCGGGCTACCGAGTCGCCGATGGCGGGGGTGGGGGCCAGGGACAGGTCCACAATGCCGAAGGGCACCCCCAGACGGCGGCTGGCCTCCTGGGCCACCAGCTGACCCATACGGGTCACCCGGAAGGCGGTCTTTTTGATGGTCTCGGCCACCACGTCAAAGGGCTGACCCTTCACGTCCTTCAGTGCGTGGTGCACCACGCCGGGGCCGGACACGCCCACGTTGATGATGCAGTCGGGCTCGCCCACACCGTGGAAGGCGCCGGCCATGAAGGGGTTGTCCTCCACGGCGTTGCAGAACACCACCAGCTTGGCGCAGCCGAAGCCCCCCTTGTCGGCGGTGAGCTGGGCGCACTCCTTGATGGTGCGGCCCATGACGCCCACGGCGTTCATGTTGATGCCCGCCTTGGTGGAGCCCACGTTGACGCTGGCGCACACCAGATCGGTGCGGGCCAGGGCCTCAGGGATGGCGGCGATGAGCTTCCGGTCGGCCTTGGTGGCACCCTTCTGCACCAGGGCGGAGAAGCCGCCGATGAAGTTGACGCCCACCGCCTTGGCGGCGCTGTCCAGGGCCACGGCAAAGGGCACGTAGCTGTTGGTCTCGGAGGCACCGGCCACCAGGGCCATAGGAGTCACCGAAATGCGCTTGTTGACAATGGGAATACCGAACTCCCGCTCAATGGCCTCGCCGGTGGCCACCAGATGCTCGGCCTGGCGGGTGATCTTGTCGTAGATCTTGCGGCAGGCGGCGTTGGGATCGGAGTCGGCGCAGTCCAGCAGAGAGATGCCCATGGTAATGGTACGCACATCCAGATGCTGCTGGTCAATCATGTGGATGGTGTCAAAAATTTCGTTGGTATTGATCATAACGCTTTACCCTCAAATTCTGTGCATGGCGTTGAAGATGTCCTCCCGCTGGGCGCGGATGGACAGGTCACGGTCCTTGCCCTCCTGCTCCATCAGGGCGGCCAGATCGGCAAAGGGCATATCGCAGTTGCCGGCGTCCACCAGCATGACCATGGTGAAGTAGTCCTGGAGGATGGTCTGGCTGATATCCAGAATATTGACGTTGTGCTGGGCCAGCAGGGCGCAAACGGCGGACATGATGCCCACACGGTCCTTGCCCAGAACGGTGACAATGGCTCTCATACTTGATAACTCCTTTATTTCTTCTGTCTCTATGAAAACGGCGCCGGTCATTCCCGGCCCATCTCATCCAAAGTCATGCCGAAGGCGGGGAGGAAATGCTCCAGAAAGTAGTCCACCTCGGGCAGGTTATAGCCTTTCAGCGCATCCAGCGTCTGACGGGCGGCCTGCTGGAACTCGCTGTTGCCCGCCTTCAGCTCCTCCAGGCACTTGATGTGGGCGGACAGCTTGTCCGCGGCCTTCACCAGGGCCTTGGTATCCGGGTCATAGTCCTCCCGCAGCAGGGGGGAGAAGGCGGGGCGCAGCTGCTCCGGCAGCATGGCCAGCAGCTTGCCGGCGGAAAATTCCTCCACCTTTTTGTAGGCGTCCCGGATCTCCGGGTCGTAGTACTTGATGGGGGTGGGCAGGTCGCCGGTGAGGATCTCAGGGGCGTCATGGTACAGGGCGGCCATGGCGGCCAGACCGGGATCGGCCTCTCTCCCGAACACATCCCGCCGGATCACCGCCAGGGCGTGGGCGAGCACCGCCACCATGTGGGAGTGCTCCTGAATATTCTCCTGGAAGGTATTGCGCATGAGCCCCCAGCGGTTGATATACCGCATCCGGGACAAATAGGCAAAAAAAGGATGTTGATCCACAAAAAATGCCTCCCATCCGTCGAAACAAGTTATTTTACCATAAAAGTAGGGCGGTGTAAACGGCAGGCGGTTAAACTTCCTGTCCCAAAACAGGAACAAGGGCCGGAAAAAATGAACAGGAAAAATGATGCAAAATTTCCCGTTACAGGGCGAGTTGTGCTATACTGGTATCACATAGAGCCGCACTGTCGATTTGGTGCGGATGCAGGAGAAGGAGGAACACACATGGCTAGCAGGAAACGACGGTTTGTGAGCATTTTGGCAGCCCTGGCGCTGTTGCTGGGCTTGCTGCCCGCTGCCTCTGCCTCGGCGGAGGACGGCGGCTCCTACAGTTCTTCGATTCAGTGGAGTTTCAGCGGGGATACGCTGAAGCTCACCGGTACCGGGCCCATGCTGTACGGTACCACCACACCGTGGGACAAGTATAAGTCGGACATCCGCCGGGTGGAGGTGGGGTACGGCATCACTACCCTGTGCAACAATGCCTTTGCCGGCTGCACCAGACTGACGGATGTGGAACTGCCCGGCTCTCTCCAGAACATCGGCGACAACGCCTTTGCCGACTGTACAGCCCTGACCTCCATCGAATTTCCCAAATCCCTGGAGTTGATCGGCAACGGGGCCTTCCGCAGCAGCGGCCTGACCTCGGTGGAGTTCCCCGGCTCGGTGGACTTCCTCTATAGCGAGGCCTTTGCCTACTGCGACGGACTGACGGAGGTGGAGCTGCCCGACACCATCCATACCATCAATGGCCAGGTGTTTTACGGCTGCGCCAACCTGACCACCGTTGATCTGCCCGCCATCTCGGTGATGGGAGAGTATGTCTTTGGGGAATGCCCCAAGCTGAAAACCGTGTACTGGCCGGAGTATATGAGCGCCAGCTACAACTATTTTAACGGATGCAACCCCCTGACGGTTTACTATGAGGGCAGCCGTGAGGAGTGGGAAGGCATCGCCCAATGGAAGGGACAGCTGGTGCCCACAGGGTCCGTCATCCATTACGGCAGCGGAGGCTCGGGCACCGAGACCCCCACTCCGGAGCCCACGGTGACGCCCAAGCCCACGGCGACGCCTGCTCCGACGCCTGCTCCGACACCGGCTCCGACGCCTACCCCCACGCCCACACCGGCGCAGACAGGCCGGGCCATGGAGGACGGGAAGTATCCCA
>PPYE01740359.1_pt1 | contig 19488 bp, 21 predicted proteins | sample 1559881 | NCBI WGS metagenome assembly PPYE01 (sample SAMN08240022, study PRJNA423297) | Human gut metagenome, whole genome shotgun sequencing project. | reverse complement strand
CGGAAATCAAATACACAGTCTTTGAAAAGGAGTTTCCTGACCGCTATGCCGCCATTGCTTGGATTTGCTGTAACCAGCTTGGTCGTCGAAATTTGACACCACAGCAGAAGAAATATTTGATTGGACAGCGGTATGAAGCGGAGAAGCTGGCTAATTGCTTCCGAGGAAATCAATACGCTTTAGTAGGCAAAAGTGCTTCGGGTCAAAATGACCCGAAGCAAAAATCCGAACGAACCAGTGAATGCATCGCACGAGAAATTAATACCAGCGAAAGCTATGTCCGTCGTGCTGAGCGTTATGCTAAGGGAGTCGATGCTGCCGAGGAAATAGAACCCGGCATCAAAGAGGAACTGCTTTCAGGCTCCATTAAACCCACGGATACTGCTGTGGCAGCTATTGCCAAAGCCAATCCTGATGATCGTCCAGCTTTAGTTGAACAGCTACGTCAGTCAAAGCTAATGTCAGATAAAGCACCAGTCTCAGTTGAACAGCAAGCATCGACAGAGATTGAGCCTTCATCAATTACTGATGATGAAGCTCAGCCAGAGCCGGAAGAATCTGAGCTTCCTACCCGCCCCATGACAGAAATCCAAAAAATCCTTGCGATTTCTTCCGGTATGGAAACGGCGGAAGAACTGGCCGATGAAAGTACCATGTTCTACGAACTGGAGGACGCGGTATCCACCATGATTCGCCGATGTCTTCGCTGCTTTGAAAGCTATCCGGGTCTTTTAAATAAGAAATCGTACCGCCGCAAGGTACTGAAAATATTCAAAGAAGCCATTCAATTTATTAACAAAATCGAACAGGAGGAACCAACATGAAGAACCTGATTAACTGCCCCTTTGACGAGATGATGATCTACAGCAAGAACCTGGAAGTCCCTCGTAACGCTTATCAGCGGGAACTGAATCCCAACCGTGTCCGCAAGATTGCGGCAGAATTTGACGAGCATATCGCCAATGACCCGAAGGTCAGCTTCCGTGACGGCCACTACTATGTTTTTGACGGTCAGCACACCATTGCCGCCAGGAAGCTCCGCAACGGCGGTCAGGACTTACCCATCCGCTGCAAAGTGTTCTATGGCCTCTCCGAACTGGATGAAGCTATTTTGTTTGCTCAGCAGACTGGTACTTCCGCCCAGCTCACCGCCGGTGCGAAACTGCGTGCGCTGATTTACGGCAATGACCCGGATGCGGTGGCTTTCCTGAAAGCTACGGAGGATGTTGGCTTGCGGCTGGACTACAACCAGGACAGAGGCAAGTACCGGATTGGCTGCGTTGGCACTGCCTACTCCATCTACAAGAAGGTGGGCGAAAAAATTTATAAGGAAGGGATGCAGCACATTGTAAATGCCTGGGACGGCGCTCCGGATTCTCTTCGCTTTGAGATTCTGCTTGGCGTGGTGTTCTTCGTAGATCTATATCACGATGAATATAGTCCTAAGCGCCTGGTAGAGCAGCTGCGCCGGTATGATCCGCTTACTATTTACCGGGAAGGTCGTTCCCTCGGAGTAAATATGGCTGGATACAAAAAGTATATGTACCAGGTCTACCGGATGTATAACGGTAACAGCCGTCGCTATATGCTTCCCCTGAAATTTTGATGCCGGACGGATAAAGAAGACCGACCCGTAATAGGTATAGAATAACGAACCCCGGAAGGGAGGTCGCCGTGACTATTTTATTGAGCCGCATCATAAGATGGAAGGGGGAAATCATGTGGCGTATCAATCCGTAGAGGAAATGAAAAACGTAGACCCTCGGACGGTTGACCGCTCCCAGCTGGTTGACCGCGAGAGCGTCCGTTTAGACCCGGACGCCGGATATGAGGAACGCTTGAAATCCCATATCCGGCAAATCCGCAATCCTTACTGTTACTTAGACGGAGGCATTGTTGTGAAGCTGGCGTTCCAGCCGAAAGGCCCAACCATAGAGGAGCGTGTCAACAGCGTGTATCTCTCCGGCAGTTGACATCCTTTTCAAATGTTCTGCCGGGATGGTAAGATAAAACCGGGTCAAAAACAAAACAGGAACACGAGCCGCAGCCACGATTTGCTGGGGCTTGTACTCCTGCATTTATAGTAGGATCAGCCTCCGTCTTTCTGTGATGATACATTAGAAAGATTGGAGGTTTTTATAGTGCCAGAAAAGATTTATCGGACGGGAATCTATGCGAGACTTTCCCGTGAGGACAACGAACACGGAGAAAGCAATTCCATATCCAGTCAAAAGGCCATTTGCATGGAGTACATCTCCCGCCATCCAGACCTGGAACTGGTGGAGATTTACGATGAAGATGACGGTTACAGCGGAACCAACATGGAGCGTCCGGGATTTCAGCGGATGCTTCAGGATATGCGCTCCGGCAAAATTGACTGTGCAATCAGCAAGGATCTGAGCCGGTTTTCCAGAAACTACATTGAGGCAGGAAATTATCTGGAGAAGATTTTCCCGTCCTTGGGCATCCGCTATATTGCCGTCAATGACTGTTATGACAGTCTGGCACCGGGAAGTGCTTCGGATGCTATCACACTGCCGTTTAAGAATCTGGTAAACGACATTTACTGCCGGGATATATCGGTAAAAATCCGAACCAACCTGGAAGTGAAGCGCCGGAAAGGTGAATATGTTGGCTCTTTCGCTCCGTATGGCTACCAGAAATCCACAGAGGATAAAAACCGTCTGGTGGTGGATGACGATGCAGCTGAGATCGTAACCATGATTTTCGGAATGTTTAAGGACGGTTTTCCCATCCTGCGCATTGCACAGCGGCTGAATCAAAGCGGTGTGCCCACTCCGATGGAACACAAACGCCAGCAAGGGGTAAGATTTCAGACAGCGTTTCGGCGGCGGGATGTTCCCCAATGGGAATACAACACCATCGCCAGAATATTGAAGAACGAAGTTTACTTAGGCAACCTGACTCAGGGCAAGCGAGGAACGCCCAACCACAAGGTACATGATATTCGTCTGAAAGATGAAGCAGACTGGATTCATGCAGAAGCTACCCATGAAGCGCTGATCTCACCGGATGATTTCATGGTGGTGTCGGAACTGCTCAAACGGGATATGCGGGCTGCGGATGACAGCGGACAGCATTATTTGTTTTCCGGATTCCTTTACTGCGGGGATTGTAAGCAGGGTATGGTGAGAAAGACTGTGACGCGCAGTGGGAAAAAGTATATTTATTATGTCTGCGGAAAACATCGGAAAGAAAAGAACTGCTCTCCCCATTCTTTCAGTGAGAACCGACTGCGGGAAGTTGTATTCCATGCAATCCATGACCAGATTGAAACCGTTATGCACCTGGATCAGGTGCTTGCGTTTATCGAACGTCTTCCTCTGGAAAAAAGGAAATCTTTCAACTATGAAGCACAGATTGTCAAAGTAGAGGAAGAAATCGAACGGTACAGGAAACTGAAGCTCCGGCTCTATGAAGATCTGGCAGATGGCGTGATTACAAAGAGCGAGTATACAGAGTTCCGCAACGCCTATACGGCTCGGATTGAAGAGAAATCTGAAACCGTGGAACGTATGAAGAAAGAACAGGCGCAGGCGGCAACTACCGGTATGACGAACCGTGCCTGGGTAAAGGCGTTTGCTCAGTTCCAAAATATTTCGGAGCTGGATCGCCGGGTGTTGGTGGCACTGGTAGACCGGATTTTTATTTACGAGAACAAAGCGATTGAGATTCAATTCAAATACCGGGATGAATACGAGCTGGCGCTCCGCTATGTCCAGGAATTTGAAGAAAGGCCAGCTGCGGCTGGCTGAACATAGGAGGATACCATGGCAAGAAAAAGCAGAAAAAATAGCAGTCAGCCGGAATCGGCAGCACAGATCGGGCAGATGTCCTATGTCACTGCAATCTATGCACGGCTGTCTGTGGAGAACAGCGGAAAACAGGACGAAGGCGCTTCTCTCCAGAACCAGATTGATGTTTGTAAGGAGTATGTTGCAGGCTGTCCCTATCTCAGACTTGCGGAGGTTTACGCCGATAACGGAAAAACCGGCACGGTTTTTGACCGTCCTGCCTGGAACCGGCTGATGGATGATGTGCGTAGCGGTAAGGTGGAGGCTATCGTGGTTCGTGATCTGAGCCGATTCGGGAGAGATTACATTGAAGTGGGCAACTATCTGGAAAAGATTTTTCCGGCATTGGGAACACGCTTCATCTCTGTCAAAGAAAACTTTGACAACTTTACCTGCGGCAGTTCCATGGAGTCTCTCTCTGTGTCGCTCCAAAATTTGATTAACGCCCTGTATTCCAGAGATATTTCCCGTAAGGTTTCCACGGCGCTCCTGGCGCAGCAGCAAAACGGAACCTTTCAGAGCCGTAACCCGCCTTACGGGTATATGTGGAATGAAGATAAATCCGCTTATGTAATTGACGAGGCTGCCGCTCCTTATGTGCGGAATATATTTCGCTGGAAGATGGAGGGCGTTTCCGTCAATTCCATGATTCACCGCTTAGAAGAAGCAGGCGCTGTCCATCCGGAACTTCGCAAGCGTGAAAATGGTTCCCGACATGGCAATCAGGTTGGAAAAGGCTGGGCAAAGTCCACGATAAATTCCATTCTTGAAAACCCGGTCTATCTGGGACACACGATTCACGGCAGAATGCGTACCGCTATTTATAAGGGTGTCAAGAAGCATAAGGAAGATCCAGAGAACTGGATTTGGTATGAAAATACGCATCCGGCGATCATTTGCCAGGAAGATTTTGATACAGTTCAGCATATTCTGGCGGAGGCCAGTCGTATCCGGCAGGAGAAAATGAAACAGTCTGCCATTATCCGGGAACAGATGATTGATTTCTTTGACCAGAAAATATTCTGTGCAGACTGTAAAAAGCGAATGTACTTCCGCCGACATCGGATTGACAAAAAGGGACCGGAAGAATGGATGGGGTCATATGAGTGCAGCACCTATACTTCACGCCACCACGAACACTGTACAAAGCATTATATACGACAGAATGTTCTGAATGAAAAAGTGCTCACTGTCATACAAGATCAGCTACGGGTTGCCCTCAACTACGAGCGGCTGCTCAGTATCTTAAAGGGAAGCAAGGAAGAAAGCAATCTCAAAGAAAAGTACAACGCCGCTGTCTCCAGTATCAGCTTGAAGCTGAATGCCCTGAATCAAAAACGAAGCAAGTTATATGAAAGCTACGTGGAAGGTATTCTGAATGAAGAAGAATATTCTTTTGCTAAGAAGACCTATGAGAAAGAACATGAACGCCTGAGTCAGCTGATGGATGAAGCGGTTCAGCGCCGGACAAAGTTTCTGGATTCTATTTCTCCGGATAATAAATGGATGGCTATGATGAAGGCGGCCACCGGTACTACGGAACTGACGCAGAAGCTGGTGAATACCATGATAGAGAAGGTTCTGATTTATGAAAATGGCGCTGTCGAAGTTGTTTTTTATTATGATGATGTGTATCAGGAAATGTGCCAGAGTATTCTGGAAATGCAAAAGAAGCAGGAGGCGATCTCATGAAAGAACCAAAAGTTGCCATTTATATCCGTTTGTCCTTGGCTGACGAGGATACACGCCGATCCAAAGAGGAAAGCGACAGCGTACAGCATCAAAGACTACTGATCTACGAATTTCTGAACCGGCATCCGGAATTAAAAGATGCTCCGCGCACGGAATTTGTAGACGACGGCTTTACCGGCACAAACACTAATCGTCCGGCTTTTCAGAATATGATGAAAAAGCTCCGCTCCGGTGAACTGAACGTCCTCGTTACGAAAGATTTTTCAAGAGCCATGCGGGACTACACGGAAATGGGAAACTATCTGGAATGTGTGTTCCCTTTTTTGGGTGTGAGGTACATCTCTATCAATGATGGTTATGACAGCAACGATTATAAAGGTGTTACCAGCGGAATGGATGTAGTAATCCGAAATATTGTCTATGCGTCTTACAGCAAAGACCTGTCCGTGAAGACCACAACGGCAAAGCTGCAAATGATGAAGCAGGGCAAGTATGTGGGCAGCATTGCTCCTTACGGCTATCAGTTTCACCCGACTATCCGCAACAAGCTGGCAATTGATCCGGAATCTGCTTCGGTGGTGCGAAGGATTTTTGATCTGGCGCTGGCAGGAAAAAAGACCAGACAGATTGCGGAGATTTTGAACATAGACGGCATACTGACACCGGGCAGTTACTTCCGTCTGAAACATCCAGGCCAGAACCGTTTTCAGAAACGGAAAGAAAGCAACGGCTGGAATTATCATACGGTGCTGGGCATCTTGCATCAGTACGAATACACTGGCGCAACAGTTGGGCATAAGCGTTCCAAAGCTGCTGTCAATGTCAAAAAAGCGCTTCCGAATAAGAAAGAGGACTGGATTGTAGTGGAGAATATGCACGAAGCCATCGTAACTCATGAGGAATTTCAGAAGGTGCAGGAAATACTGAAGCTCGGCAGGAAACGCGGTAGTCATGGAATACAGGAGTACCCATTAAAAGGTGTTGTCCGATGTGCAGAGTGCCATCGGATAATGACTCGCCGGACTGGCAGAAAAGGCGCTGTATATTATCTATGTGATAAGTCGGCATCCGATCCGGGCGCATCCTGCCCACGGGGAAAGCATTTCATGGAGACTGACATTGAACAGGTAGTGCTTCATGCCATTCAGCAAATGCTTACTTTGTATCGGCAAAAAGAAAACCAGAAAACAGCCTTACAGTTTACCCGGACAGGCAGGATCAACGCCTGCATGGCTGAATTGACCCGTCTGCAGCAGCTTCAGGAGCGCTACCGGCAGGAAAAACTGACTCTGTATGAAGGTTATATTGCCGGTGACTGTAGCAAGGAACGCTATCTTAAGAAAAAGGCTGAGGTTGATAAAACAGTTCAAGAACTGGATGAAGATGTAAAGAAACAGGAATCGGCTTTGGCCGCTCTGGAGGAGGAAGCTCATACCTCGGAAAATCCACTGCTGGAACTGAGCAGACAGTACCGGGATACCCCATCTCTTACCAAAGAAATGGTACGGGGATTTATTCAGGATATTTACATCTATCCGGATTCGCAGATTGAGATTGTATGGAAATTCCGGGACTGCTTTGCAGACCTGACAGACAATCAAACAGAAGAAACGGAGGACAATTATGGAACTGACATTCAAAGATAATACTGCCGCAGATTTGCAGGATCGTGCGTGTAGTATTCTGTTATCGCTGAGCATGATGGCTGACGTGAGAAACAGAAAGATTGATGGAACCAGTGAAGTGGCTCGTGTATGCCGCCAGGAGCAGAAATATCATTATCAACGTGCCGTGCTTAATACCTTGAGGCTTCTCGGCGTGATAATCGGACATACCGAAATGGCAAGCGACAAAACTCTTGAAACTATCAGCGAAACCGGTTATGATGGCTTCCTTCACATAATTCGTCAATATGAGGCATACTTTGATTTAGACGACAAATTCGAGGCATAATCCTCCTGATGAAAAGTCGGAGGACGCGGCGGGCAGACAGCCCGGAAACGTCCTCTGGCTTTTCAAAATTTTTTGGTTCTTTGTTGACACAAGGAGATATGTCCAGGCTGGGCCGGGACTATCTGAAAGTCGGCCAGGTGATGGAAATTCTTCGTCAGCGGGGAGTGCGGCTGATTGCCATTAACGACAATGTAGACACCGACAAAGGGGACAATGACATGACCCCATTCTTGAATATCATGTATGAGTTTTACGCCCGTGACACGAGCCGTAAAATCAAGTCGGTATTCAAGGCCAAGGGTATGAGCGGCAAGCACCTGACGGGGACGGTGATCTATGGCTATCTGTGGGATGAAAAACGGGAGCATTGGCTTGTGGACGAGGAGGCCGCCGCCGTGGTGCGGCGCATCTTCGCCATGACGCTGGCGGGCTACGGCCCCTACCAAATCGCCACCCAACTGACCCAGGATAAGGTTGAAATTCCATCGGTACATCTGGCGAGATTTAACGAGGGGGTGAACCGTACCAAGCCGGTCAAGGACACTTACGGCTGGGGTTCTTCCACCATCGTCCATATTCTGAAAAAGCGGGAGTACCTGGGACATACCGTCAATTTCAAGACCCGCAAGCACTTCAAGGACAAAAAGAGCCACTATGTTGACGAGAGCGAGTGGACGATTTTCGAGAATACCCATGACGCTATCATCGACCAGGAAACCTTTGACAACGTACAGCGCATCCGGGGGAATGTCAAGCGATACCCGGACGGCTGGGGCGAGGCCGCGCCGCTGACAGGGCTGATGTATTGCGCTGATTGCGGAGGGAAAATGTATGTCCATCGCTCCAACAACGGCAAGCGTGTCCATCAGTACACTTGCGCCCAGTATGGCAAAGTCCCCATTGGAACGCTCTGCCCCACCCAGCACCGCATCAATGAAAAAGTCGTGCTTGACCTGATTTCCGGGATGCTCCAAGCGATTGCCGATTTTGCCAAATCTGACCGGGCGGCGTTCATCCGGGAAGTGCAGGAGGCCCAAGCCAGCCAGCAGGATAGCGACATCAAAAAGAAAAAGCGGAGGCTGTCGGCGGCGCAGAAACGGGCCGGGGAGTTGGAGCGGTTAGTCTGTAAAATTTATGAGGACAACGCTTTGGGCCGGTTGCCGGATGCCCGGTATGCCGCTCTGGACGCACAGTACGCCAAGGAGCAGGAGGAACTTGCCGCCGAAATTGCGGAGTTGGAAAAGGCCGTCAGCAGCTACGACCAGGGAAAGAAATCGGCTGAGAAGTTTATTGCCCTGATTGACAAATACCAGGGCTTTGAGAATATGACGAACACCATGCTCAATGAGTTTGTCGAGAAAATCCTTGTCCATGAGCGTGACCGCAAGGGCAGTATCGAAACCACCCAGGCGGTGGAGGTCTACTTCAATTTTGTGGGCAAGTACATCCCTCCGGCGTTCCGGGACGTAGAGTTGACCCCGGAGGAACAGGAGGCCCTTCGGAAGAAAGAGGAATTGAAAGATAAGCGCCACCAAGCCTATTTGCGCCGCAAGGCCAGCGGTTGGCAGCGACAGTATGAGGAACGCACCAGGGCGGCGAAAAAGGCCAAGATTGACGCAGGGAAAGCCACTATCCGGGCCGAGGATATGGCAAAGGGTATCTATGCCCGTGTTGCCGATCTGCCCCGCCAGGAGCCGAAACGGGCGGTTATGCAAGTCCGCCCTACGCTGTGAGAGAAAGGAGAACACCGCCATGAAAATCGAATTGGACTATGTGAAAGTGGGAGATTACTACCTCCCCGACCTGACGATAGAGCCGCCGCCTGACCGCAGTTTGGGCAAGTATGGCCTGTTGCGGTTGCAATATCTGAAAGAGCATCGTCCCACCGTTTGGGCCGAGCTGGTGATGGAGGGCAAGCTGTACGCCCATCTGTTGGAAGTGGAGGATGCCGCCCAAGACCTGTTGGACAGGATGATGCCGGGAATGGCAAAGGGGGCCGGGGCCACCGAGGACTTGAAAGCCCGTGACCCCATGCGCTGGGTGGGGCTGATGAATTGCTGTAAGGCCCAGGTGGAGGAAATCATCTTTGCGGAATTGATTATGATTTGACAGAAATGCGGGGCAATCCCCGCATTTCTTAATAATAGCACCTTGCATATAGGGCAAGTGACAGTCTATACTAATTTCGACAAAATCTAAATGCACCGTGAGGGGTATCAGTTCTACACAAGCCTATGTGGGAAAAACTGTTTTCAAAAATATTTCAAAAACCTTGTAAGATTTTTTGAAATGCGAAGTCTTATAAGGGAGGAGGTGAGAAAGTGGCAGGTTCCAAAGATGAATTTGAGGAAATCTATATCAGGTACTTTAACGATGTATTTCTTTTTCTCAAAAAGCTGTCCAAAGATGAAAGTATTGCAGAGGAAATTACAAGCGAAACATTCTTCAAAGCAATGCGCTCAATAGATGCTTTTCGCGGCGATACAGATATTCGCGTTTGGCTTTGTCAAATCGCAAAGAACTGTTACTTTTCTCACTTGAAAAAGCAACAGGGACTTGTAGATATTGATGATATTGAATTTACAGATAACATAGACACCATTGAGGAACAGATAATAAACCGAAGTGATGCTATGCGAATACATCTGCTGCTGCACAATTTAGCCGAACCATATAAGGAAGTTTTTATGCTACGGGTTTTTGGAGAGTTGAGTTTCAAACAAATCGCAAAAATTTTCCAAAAGACAGATAACTGGGCCTGTGTCACTTATCACCGGGCAAGAAACAAAATACTGGAACAAATGGAGGCCAATAATGATTGATAGATGCAATTTAATCAAAGACATACTTCCGCTTTATGTAGAAGATATGGTAAGTACGGACACAAGAGAATTTGTTAGAGAGCATCTTGAGCATTGCGCGGAGTGCCATGCGGAGTTTGAGCGTATGCAGAAAGCTACGAATTTCATCCCTGATGCTGACCCTGATACCGATATTGTGCCGTTGAAAAGAGTAAAGAGGGACTTATTTATCAAACGCTTGCAGACTATTTGTTTCACGGCAATCTTGGCCTGTGCTATCGTGACGATCATTTTCGGGATTTTGACATCACCCAAATTTTTCCCCTATTCCGATAACCTGCTCAATGTGATTGATGTCCCTGATGGGAGCGTTATCATCACCTTTGATAGCGAGGTGACAGGGTATAGCTGTAATGAAGTGTTTGACAATGAAACAGAAACGGCAATTTATCGCATAAATGCTTGGACTACCACTTGGGACTTACATTTGTCTAATCGTGGAAAACAAAATATGGTGATACCTTTTGACCGTGAAACTGAAATTCAGATTTTCTATGCTCAAAACGATGGCTCCGAGGATGTACTGATCTATGGGTCAAATCAAAACACGGAAGAAAGCGGCGTAACCCTGCCAAGACTGATCCTGATGCCGTATTTCCTATTAGCTTTTCTCGCCCTTGTTGTCCTTGCAATTCTACGAGTGCTATTAAGAAATAAGCAAGCAATCATTGCTTGGATTGATAGGGCTATACCGTTCCCAATTTCCTATATGGTAGCGCAGCTTTGCACAAAAGGATTTAACTTCACGACATATTCATCGCAACGAGATTTTTGTATTATCATCCTGGTTGCTATACTGCTCTATTTCGCAATGCTGACGGGAAAATCTCTTTATAGAGCAAAGCTGAACAATTCGAGGGGATAGAAGAAAAAGCATGAAAAAATCTCTGTTTAGGCTAACGGATATGTTAGAGCTAAGTATCGCATATATCTTTTGCTTTTCTCTCAATTTGCTTTTGGATTATGCAAGGGCTTTGGATTTGGACGCCTATATTCTAAAGGCTTTTTTGAAAAATTTCATTGATTACCAGCCATTGATTGTTTTGCTGTTTACGTTCATTGTGATAGTGTTCCATTATCAAATGCTGGAGAGAAAAAAGGCAGAAATATTTTGCAGAATACTTGTAGGCGGTACTGTGTTTTGCATCACCATTCGATATGTGCTTGACTGTCTCACGGTACTAATTTTCGTTTATCTTTTATCGGCTTTGGTAAATCTCCATTTTGGTTTCAATTTAGCCGGCAATTTTTATTTAGTCCCTATTTTTGTCACATACATACTAATCAGCGCAAGGCGGGTACGGAAATATGAAAATATTTAAGTTCATTGTTTCAAAAATATTTTTGAGAAAAGCGATACTTGGTATCGGCATCATGCTGTTGCTTCTCATGGCGAATTACATAACCTTTACTGCTGCCCGTTCCATTTTGTCAACATTTCAAGGGTATCAGGAAACGAAGTACGTAAATCAAGAGGGAGTTTACATCGCCAACTTAGACCCGAATAGTCATATTGATATGAGTATAGTTGGCGAAAGCGGAACACAAGCAGTATATGACTATTTGAACAGCAGCTTTAAGTATGCTTTTTATACAGACGGGTTTATTGTCTCCGTTCCAAACAGCGATGATATGAAAATATCATTAGGCTATATGAACGAGCAGTATTACAGATTAAATGGATTTGAGCTTTCGCAAGGAACGGGTTTAGATTTTGACTATCAATTAGACGGGGAAATCCCTGTTTTAATAGGAAAAGGGTTAAGGAAAACATATCCCGTTGGAGCAACAATAGAACTGGAAGAATCTGTTCTTGGGCGGCCTTTAACGCTAAGGGTTCAGGGCGTATTGACGCAAAACGCCTACCATTCCAATTACTATGCCCTTAACTCCAAGGCATACTACAATTTCTCAATCCTCTTTCCAGTGAATGAGGAATTTATCAATCATGCGAACATGGACATCAAATTTAATGGTCTTATGGACATTATACTTTTGGACACCTCGGAAGAAAAAATAGCGGATTTGAGTGAAGTTATCAAAGACAATCTGGGGTTGAGATTTAATTTCTTTAGCCAAAAGGAAAACTACGACTATTTCAACGAATACTATCTTCATTCACTAAAAATTATATTCATAACGACCCTTATTCTGCTGATCGTCATAACTTGTCTTTCTGTTTGGAACGTATTGGTGAGTGTTCGTCTGATGCTGAAAGACTTTACGATCAATCTGTTGGTGGGATTAAGCTACTCAAAGCTGAAAAGAATTTTTTATGGTTACTTTGGGATGCTCTCCTTTGTTAATGTAGCACTGATTGCCTCATTCACCGCTTTTAACCGATACGGGTGCTGGTTAAGGAAAGACGCTACCTTTGCCACTTACGGATTGTTTGGTTTGATAGGAATGGACTGGCTGGCTTTGTTGCTGGTTGTCATTTCTGATATTGCTATCGGAATAATTGTTGTCGAAAGTATGCTGTGGAAAATCAAAAAGGTTCCAATCTCCTTGGGGGTGTTGCAATGACGAAGATTATTGATCTAAGCATTAAAGAAAAAATCTATAAGAGCAAAAAGGCGCAGATTTCAATACTAAATGATTTCAGGCTTGAAGTTGCCGCCGGTGAAAAAATTGCCATTGTAGGCGAATCGGGAGCAGGCAAGAGTTCGTTGCTCAATATCATTGGATTGCTTGATCGAAATTATTCCGGTGAATATACGCTTTTCGGTTCTCCGACAAATCAGTTACATACAAGCCAGTTAGCGCAATGGCGAAATCAACGGATTGGTTTTGTTCTTCAAGAGTCGGCACTCATTAACTCTTTGACGGTTGAAGATAACATCAAACTACCGTTTCTCTATTCTGGCCCTGACAAAAAGGGTGTTGGGGAGATCGAGGATTTCGATGCTATCGTTAGTGCGATTGAGATCAGGCACATACTAAAAAAGAAACCTCTTGAATGTTCCGGCGGCGAAAAGGCCAGAGCTGTATTTGCCAGAGGAATCATCATGAAGCCTCAAATTATTTTGGCTGATGAACCTACGGCGTCCCTGGATGTGGAGAACAGAGAAAGAATTGTAACCTTGCTTTTTAACATGAACAAAGAGTTTAACACCACTATTATTACTGTAACTCATGATTTGGAAATAGCCAATCGTCATGATAGAGTAATCCATCTTGAAAGGAGTAGATAAAATGGGGTTTTTTGCGATGATTGCGTCAATGCTGCTGGGGATATTGTTTGTTGCAATCGGGATTTCCCGCAGAAAGCAAAAGGGGTGGCCTATAATCCTTATCGCACTCGGAATCGTGCTTGTCCTCATTGCGGTTTATTTGGGATTTCCTAAATAAAAGTCAATAAAAGTCAAGTCTGCCCAGCGGCAGAAAAGAAAAAAACCGCTGCTGGGCAGGCCGATTCCTCATGTCCAAACGCTCTTTCCAGCGGCGGTTTTGATTATTCAAAGCCGCCGTTTTTATATCCACCGGCGGCACATAGGAGGATGCCGCCATGCGACTATGGAGAGATAGGCACTTGTCAAAAAAAGCCTGACCCCCGCAGCGGCGACCTCCACCCAAGGTTGCGAAAATCGTCAGTTTCAAGTTAATTATGTCGTATCCAGCACCCGAATGGCCTCGCGCCGTCCGGGTGCTTTTGTATTCCCAGGCCAGCGATACCGACCCCGCTGCCGTTCCCCGCCCCCTCCGTTCAGACCCCAAAAATCTGAACGGAGGAAAGGACGATGGAAATTACTATCAACTACTGTGGACAAGCTGTGTCCGTTTCGGTGGAGGTCTATGAATATCTCACCCAGGCCGACCACAAGGCGGAGAACCTTGCCCATGAACAGCGGCGGCATTGGGACGGGCGTGAGTGTGACGAGTACATAATCAGCACCGAGGGCCGCTTGCCCTATTGTGCCACCCCGGAGGAATTGGTTTGCCAGCGGGAAACGCTGGATGAAATTCTGGCGGTGCTGGCGCTCTGTACCCTCACCCAGCGGGAGCGGTTTTTGCTCTATGCCCTGCATGATTTCAGCTATGCGGAGATTGCCGAGATGTGCGGTTGCTCCAAAGTCGCAGTCCATTACAGCATTGAGGCTGTCCGCAAAAAGTTTTTGAAATTTTTCTAAAACCTACTTAACGATTGACCCCCTAAGTGGCTACCAGGTGAGGGGCGTTAGCTCCATCACCGGGAGGGACAAGCAGTTTCGGCTGTTTGTCCCTCCTGCCATTTAGGAGGTCAAAATGAAGATTATCAACCTACGGCTCCATTACCCCCACTGTCAGCAGGACAAGCTGGTGGAGGTCAGCGAGGAAGTCTTTGACGTGCTGTGCCAGTCCGTCCGGGAAATGCGGAACTACGAGCGCCGCAAGCGTTACCACCGGGCCTATTACTCGCTGGACGCTTTCGACTGGACGGAGAACTACGCCCTGGAACACAGCCCCTCCCCGGAGCAGCTTGTCATGCTGGCGGAGGAACAGGCCGAGCGTGACAGGCTGGCCGCTGCCTTGCGGGAGGCTTTTGCCTATGTCACCCCCACCCAGGCCCGCCGCCTCTGTGCCTACTACCTGGGCGGGCTGACCCAGCAGCAGATCGCAGACCGGGAGCGCGTTCACAACAGCAACGTGTGTCTGTCCATCCGCCGGGGGCTGTGCAATCTCCGCCGCTACTACGCCGACCACCCCCAGGGGAAGTGAGGGCGGCATGGCAATCATCAATTTGCGAAAGCACTATTACCCGCTCTACACAAAGGACACATTCATTGAAGTGCCGGACGAGGTTGCCGCCGTCATGGAGGAATGTCGGCTCTACGAGAACCGGCAGGAGGGCCGGAAAAGTTACTATCACGTTTACTCTATGGATTGCAGCCCCGGTATCGAGAACCACGCCATGTTCCTGGTGCAGTCCCCGGAGGATTTGATTATCCGGGAGATTGACGAGGCCGCTGAAGAACTGCTGTTGGAGCATTTGGCGGAGGCCATCTCCCAGTTATCCCCCACCCAGGCGCGGAGGCTCCATGCTCGGTATGCCCTGAAGAAAAAATTCCGGGAGATTGCGGCGGACGAGGGCATCAGCGGCAGTTGCGCCTGTGACAGTGTGACCGGCGCTCTCAAAAAGTTGCAGAAGATTTTTGCCAAAAATGGCTGGCTGGAAAAGGAGGATTGATATTTATGGACAAGCCCCAGGAGGAACAGCAGGTCGAGAAGAAAATCGGCCAGTTGCAGAACCAGCAGAAGATTTTGCTGAACCGAAAGCGCAGCGAGGAACGCCGGGAGAGGACGCACCGGCTGATTGAGCGCGGGGCCATTCTGGAGGCCGTTTTTCCCGCTGTCGTTGACATGGAGGGCGAGGAAGTCAAAGCGTTTTTGATTGCCCTTTCCCGCTTGCCGGGGTCGGCGGAGCTTGCAGAAAAGACGCAGAACGGCAGGGACGAGGGGTAGTCCGTTCGGAGAACGGCGCACTTATACACCGTTCCGGTGTCGTGCGCCCTGCCGGGGGCTGTTGCGTCCTTCGGACGCGATGGGGGTTGACACCCCCAAACCCCCGCACCCCCGCCAGAAAGTGACACCCGCTGCGCGTCTGTCACTTTCCGGCGGGGCCAATATCCGTTGCCGGTAGGAGGTGCTTTTTTACGGCAATTTTTCACTGTCCAATCCAAATCATCCAGAGGAGCCAGGGCAAGTCCGCTGTGGCCGCTGCCGCCTATCGGAGCGGCGAAAAGCTGGTAAACGAGTGGGACGGCATGACCCACGATTACACCCGCAAGGGCGGTGTTGTCTATACGGAAATCATGCTGCCCTCTCACGCCCCGCGGTCGTTTACAGACCGCTCCACCCTCTGGAACAGTGTGGAGGCAATCGAGAAGTCCGCTACCTCTCAGCTTGCCAGGGAGATTGAAGTGGCCTTGCCGGTTGAACTGTCCAGAGCGGAGCAGCTTGCCCTTGTCCGCTCTTTCGTGAAAGACAATTTCGTTGACGCTGGAATGTGCGCCGACTTTGCGCTCCATGACAAGGGTGACGGCAATCCCCACGCTCACATCATGCTCACCATCCGGCCCATAAAAGAAAATGGGGAGTGGGGGGCGAAGTGCCGCAAGGTTTACGACCTGGACGGCCAGGGCCAGCGCATCCCTGACGGCAAAGGCGGCTGGAAAAGTCACCGGGAGGACACCACCGACTGGAACCAGCGCAGCAACGCCGAGAAGTGGCGGGCGGCGTGGGCGGCTTATGCCAATCGTGCGTTGGAGGCCGCGGGCAGGCCGGAGCGCATCGACCACCGCAGCTACAAGCGCCAGGGCGTTGACAAAATTCCCACCGTCCACATGGGGCCTGCCGCCAGTCAGATGGAGCGCCGGGGCATCCAGACGGAGAAAGGCAACATCAACCGGGAGATTGCTGCCGACAACAAGCTGCTGAAAGAAATCAAAGCCCGCATTACCCGGCTGTATAACTGGAGCAAGGAGCAGGCTGAAACTGTCCCCGCCCAGGGTACGGAAAGCATCGTGGATTTTCTTTTCCAGCACAGACAGACAGCCGCCCAGACTTCAAACTATGCCAAGGTGAAAACGCTCAAAGAAAATGTTGCGGTGGTTAATTTTTTGCGGGTAAATGGCATTTCGTCCATGCAGGAATTGTTTGACAAGGTTGCCGCCATGAACGGCGATTACTACGACTTGCGCGGCAAGATCGTCAAGGCGGAGCGCCGGTTGTCTGTTCTGAATGAGCGTTTGGAAATGTGGGCGCAGTATCAGAAGTACAAGCCTATCCGCCAAAAGCTGGACAAGGTTGCTCCTGGAAAACGGGAGCAATTCGAGCAGCGGCACAGCGCCGACCTTGCTCTGTTCGATGCCGCCGTCCGTTACCTGGACACGCTGAAAGCCTCTGGCGAGAAGATTACCCCCAAGGCGTGGAGGGCAGAGGCCGTAAGGCTGACTGCCGAAAAAGATGCTGATTATCTGAAAATGCGGGATATGCGGGAGGACATTAAGGCGGTTGAAACTTTGAAAAAGACCGCCGAACGCCTTGCCAAAGAGGGCCAGACACAGCGCAGGAAGGAACAGGAGCGATGACCTATCAGCAATATCGGGCCGTCCGGCGGCTGGTACATAGCTGCTGCAACTACCAGGACGGCAACTGCCTCCTGCTGGACGATGGGGAGGAATGTGTCTGCCCGCAGGCCATTTCCTATTCCTTGATCTGCCGCTGGTTCCGGGCCGCTGTTCTACCGCTGGACGGGGAATTGTGCGCCGCCCTGTTCCCACCCCCCTCCGCCGGACGGCGGCGCTGCCGGGAGTGCAAGCGGATTTTCACCCCGCCCAAGCACAACACCCTTTACTGCCCCGACTGTGCCGCAAAACGGGCCAAACGGAGCAAGCGGGATTGGGCCAGAAAAAAGAGGGCTGGTGCGTAGAAAAAGTACCCTCTGAAAACCCGCTTATATCAAGGCTTTCAAAGCCGCCCTCGATAGGGGGCCTGTATGTTTCCATTCTGAACCCCAAAAACGGCTCTCTAACGGCCCATAAATCGGGAGGTGAACACGATTGCCGATTACATGACCGCCGACACCAAATTGCCGCCCTACCTGCCCTACCCCCGTTTTCTGATGGAGGCGGATTTGACGCAGTTTTCCAAGCTGCTGTATTCCGTTCTGCTGGACAGGGCCAATCTCTCCCTCGCTAATGGCTGGCAGGACGATGAGGGACAAATCTACATCGTCTTTCCCGTCTGCAAAATCGCTAATGCGGTTGACCGCAGCCCCATGACTGTCAAGAACGCATTGACCGAACTGGAAACGGCTGGCCTGATTGAGCGCAGGCGGCAAGGCTTTTCCCTGCCAAATCGCATCTATGTGAAGATACCAGATGGACAAGATATTGTCCTACTGACGGACAAAAAATTGTCCCATAGAGGGAAAGAAACTTGTCCCACTGATGGACAAAAAGCTGTCCCTATGACGGACAGAAAATTGTCCCCTAATAACTTGAGTAATAATAACTTGAGAAATAGTAACTTGAGTGGAGTGAGAGAGCGCCCGCCAGCGCGAGGCCGCTATGAAAATGTTTTTCTGACCGAGGCCGAGATTGCGGAACTGCAAGCTGACCTCCCCACCGTCTGGCAGGAATACATTGAGCGGCTATCCGAGTATATGGCCTCCACCGGCAAGACCTACAAGAGCCACGCCGCCACCATCCGCCGCTGGGCCAAGGAGGACAGGCGAAAGGGCAAGGGCGTGGCTGACTATTCGTGCAAGGAGGGCGAGAGCCTATGAATGATTTTGACAGCATCATCAAGCGCATCACCGTGACCCGGCTGGAACCGGGGGACTACACCGGCGAGGACGGGCTTTTGTATTGCGGGAAGTGCCGCACCCCGAAACAGTTTCGCATGGAGGCCCCACCGATGGAGGGCCGCTTGCTCCCCCACCCCTGCCGCTGTGAGCAGGAGCGGCTTGACCGGGAGGCGGCGGAGCAGGAGGCCCGCCGTCACCGTCAGGCCGTGGCTGATTTGAAAGGCAAAGGCTTTACTGACCCGGCTATGCGGGAGTGGACTTTTGCCAACGACAATGGCAAATGCCCACAGATGAAACACGCCCGTTTCTATGTTGAGAACTGGCCGACCATGCAGGCGGAGAACATCGGCTATCTGCTGTGGGGCGGTGTTGGCACAGGGAAAAGCTATTTTTCCGGTTGCATCGCCAACGCCCTGATGGAGCAGGAGGTGGCCGTCCGCATGACAAACTTTGCCCTGATACTGAATGACCTGACCGCCAGCTTTGAGGGCCGGAACGACTACATAGCCAGACTGTGCCGCGCCCCGCTGCTGATACTGGATGACTTCGGCATGGAGCGCGGGACGGAGTACGGTTTGGAGCAGGTCTACAACGTGATTGACAGCCGTTACCGCAGCCGCAGACCGCTGATCGTCACCACCAATCTGTCCCTGCAAGATTTACAGCATCCCCAGGACACCGCCCATGCCCGCATCTATGACCGGCTGTTGGAGATGTGCGCCCCCATTCGCTTTTCCGGCGAGAACTTCCGCAGGGCCACCGCACAGGACAAGCTGGCACGTTTGAAAAATCTGATGGATTGAAAGGAGCCGCCTATGGCAAACAAACTTCCCCCCGCCACCGCAGGCATGACCTTCCCCCGCCCCAAGCCGGATAC
>PPYE01275752.1_pt1 | contig 19488 bp, 20 predicted proteins | sample 1559881 | NCBI WGS metagenome assembly PPYE01 (sample SAMN08240022, study PRJNA423297) | Human gut metagenome, whole genome shotgun sequencing project. | reverse complement strand
AATGTGGGCTGCTCGCCCACACCTCGCCAGCATTTTTGAAAAATTGCTGGAGCAAAAAACTTTTTATTTGCCTGCGGCTCGTTGCTTACAGCCAATATCAAAAAAATAATAGCAATAAAAAAGCAGAGTACGATTTTTTTCCGTACTCTGCTTTTGTCTGTTATGCGATATTCGTAACCCCAAACCCTGCATCTGTAACAACCTTAATCAAGGTATCATCTGCAATCGGATGGGTTAATGTCACCGTTGCCGACTGCTTTTTGAGGTTGACTTTTGCCGTTACACCGTCCAGCGATTCCAACGCCTCTGTCACCGATGCCACGCAATGCCGGCACAGCATGCCGTCAATGATGAGATGTTTCTTAATTCTCTTTTCAAACATCGTTGTTTCCTCCGCTTTTTTCTTCTTGCTCTTTGTAAGAGCGACCCGTTTCTTTTCTTCTTTATCATAGCATGCTTTTTTGTCAAATTTCGTTGGTGACTTGAAAACTTTATGAAAAAGAAGTATGACGGGGAAAATCATATTTGAAAAATTTATGTTATCTTCATTTCAGCAGTTTGTTTTTGCACGTTAAAGCGATAAAACAAAGAGAACTATTATGTGGTACTATGTTTCCATTGCCGTAATACATACTCATAAAACAGCAGCCCAATTCCGCCGGAGATACACTCCGAAATTGGAAATGACAGCCATGTGTATTGCAGCCCGAGGAATGAAAATGCCCAGAAAATCGGCACTAGGCAGACAATCTGCCGCAGCAGCGAAAGAAATACACTCCGAACGCCAGCCCCGATTGCCTGAAAGAATACGGGCATCATCAGCGAGAATACAGCTGGTAAGAAGCTTGCTCCGATAATCGGAAATGCCTGTGCTCCGATGTCGTGCACTTCCTGACTGTTCGAGAAGATGTCAACCATCTGCCGAGGAAAGAATACAAAACAAATGACACCAAGCACCATAAACAATGCGGAAATCAGGAACGAAAGATTCATGGTGCGTTTGCAGCGACTGTAGTTTTTTCGTGCAAGGTTGAAGCTGATGACGGGAACGATGCAGGTTTGCAAGCCAAACAACGGAATGAAAAAGAAGCTTTGCAGCTTATAATACAAGCCCAGCACGGTTACAGCTGCATCAGAGAACCCGGCTAGGATGATATTCAGGGCTAAGATATACACGGTATACAACCCCTGCATGAAAATAGAGGAATAGCCGTAAAAGTAGATTTTTTTTGCATAGTGTCCCAGTTTCCGCAGGGCTGGCGGTTTCCGAAAGCCTTTGATTCCGGTAATGATTGCAGCGGCAACCTGTCCGAGAACCGTTGCAATGGCTGCCCCAGCAACGCCCATTTTCGGGAAGAATCCAATGCCAAAGATGAGTAGCGGGTCGAATATAATATTGATGAGTGCTCCGGTAATCTGTGCAAGCATTGGCAGCCGCATGTTGCCCTGTGCCTGATGGACTTTTGTCCAGTTGCCTTCTAAGAACGAACCAAGGCTGCCCACACTGACAATGATGCCATAGGTCACTGCAGCATCAATGGCTGCCGGAGAAGAGGCGGAAGTCTTGACATAGAGTTGCATGATGAAAACTGATACAATGGCAAGCACTGCCCACATGACCACCGCCAGCACCATGCCCGTACCAGCGGCAGCGTCTGCTTTTTGGGGCTGGTTGAGGGCGTATTTGCGAGCCATGTAGGTATTTGTTCCAACACCTGTCCCGACTGCAAGGGCGATGATAATCAATTGAAGGGGATAAATGACAGTCAGGGCTGTGAGGGCATCGGTCGAGTACTTGCCCACGAAAAAGCTATCGACAATGTTGTAAAGTGCCTGAATCAGCTGTGCCAGCATAACAGGCGGAGCAGTTTTCAGGAGAATGCGTCCAATGGGGGCAGTACCGAAAAGTTCGTCTTGATTTTTGGTTGTCATAAGATGTCGTCTACTTTCTGTTTTTATGATATGGTTGCAGGTTACGAGCCGCAGCCAATCTCTATTTTTATTTGTGCGGTATGATTATAGCACACGCAGGAAAGACTGTCAAGCAGAAGAGAAAAGACTTGCTTTTTTACAGGCATTATGGTATGATTTTGATAGAAACGCCTGCACAAAAGGGTGAGAATCAAAACAGGAGGATGAAACTTATGCAATATGAAATCAAAGGCGGCTCTATGCCGGTTGTTGTTTGTACGCTGCAAAACGGGGAATCTATCAAAACAGAAAAAGGTGCTATGAGTTGGATGTCGCCCAACATGGAAATGCAGACCAATGCTGGCGGTGGAATTGGGAAAGCATTTTCTCGTATCTTTACCGGAGAATCCATGTTTCAGAACATCTATACGGCACGGGGCGGAACGGGACTGATTGCGTTTGCCTCCAGCTTTCCGGGAGAAATTCTGGCAATTCCGGTTTCTGCATCTCGTTCCATTGTTGCCCAGAAACACGCATTCTTAGCGATGGAATCCGGTGTGGAGGTGAAGTTGTTCTTTCAAAAGCGGTTTGGCTCAGGGCTGTTCGGCGGAGAAGGCTTTATTATGCAGCAATTTCTTGGAAACGGTATCGTATTTCTGGAGATTGATGGCAGCGTTGTCGAGTATGAATTGCAGGCAGGGCAGTCCATGCTGCTGGATAATGGCTATTTGGCGGCGATGGATGCAACGGTAAAGCTTGAAATCGAAAAAGTCAGCGGAATTGGAAATGTATTGTTTGGCGGAGAGGGCTTATTCCATACAAAAGTAACCGGCCCTGGACATATCTGGCTACAATCTATGCCAATCAATCAGATGGCATCTGTGCTGCGACCGTATTTTGTAAGTGAGAATAATAAATAATAGGAGTATCAGAAAATGGAATGTAAGTATTGCGGTGCGGTCTACGATGAATATAAAGAAGCAGATTGCCCTTACTGCGGAGCACCGCCCCCCCAAGCGGAAGAGGATGACACAGTAAAAGTAAAGTTTAAACAGAAAACCTATGAATTTGAGATTCCAAAAGTGATGATTTCTGCCGGAGCAAAAGAACAGCTGCAATTTCTGCGAAAGAATCGATTTCTGGCGATTTTGCTGTGTGCTGGGGCTTTTTGGTCTGGCTGGGTTGCATCGGCTGTATGTGGGAAAATATGTGTCAGGGATTCTGTACTTTTTGACTGCTGGCGGATTTTTTATCGGAACGATTTGTGATTTGTGTGCATTATCGAAAGGGTCGTTTAAAACGGCAGATGGCTTGCCGCTGAAATAGTCTACATATCCCACGCTTTCTTTGCATATTTATATCAAAAAAGAGGAGCGTGTTGTTATGGAAGACCCAACACAGCCGGTGTTTCCGGTATCAGAACCAGAATCTGTTTCCATGCCGCAAGAGCCTGTGATTGTGACTGACTCAACACCCCATACTAAAAAGAAGAAACACAATGGTGATTGCATGGGGATGCAGTTGTTGTTGACGGGGATTCTGGCGGCAGCCGTGTTTTCTCTGCGATGGGTGAATGCGTCTTATCAGACTGCACTATTACAGCTCTATCAGACACATTTCCAAGCTCCGGCAGAGCCATTGCTTGCACAGCTGTTGGAGCGGCTGGAATTTTGGGTGCATTAAATGTTTTGTCTGCGAATTGGCAGTATGATGGTACGAATTACCGTTCCATTTCTGGCGATTTTAGCGTGGTTGTTTGCCTGTTCGGATTCTGGCTTGCGGCAGCTTGCCTTTGGAGCATGCTTGCTGCATGAGAGTGGACATCTTGTGATGATGGGACTGCTGCGGCAGCCTGTCCGGCAGATTACCTGCTATGGGGTCGGGATTCAAATTCAGGCAGAAAGCTGTTTGTATCCGCTTTGGCAGGACGCCCTTGTGCTGCTGGCAGGGCCGTTCTGTAATCTGCTCTTTGCTGGGGTGCTTTGGCTCTGTGGTGTGCGAGAGGCAGCAGTTGCCGTGCAGCTGGGAACAGGAATGCTGAATTTGTTGCCGTTTCAGCAGCTGGATGGAGGGGCATTTTTGCGGCTCTGGCTGCCGGAGCAGGGCGAGCTCGGCGAGGGTGATTCCCCACAGTGTGGGGAAATGTCCCGAAGGGACAAAGGGGCAGGGCATCCTCTAAACAGGGGGCAAGCTGCCCCCTGCAAAGAGTGGACGATGAGTATGGACAAAAATCTAAGAAAGACAAGGAAAAATGCTGTTCGCCATCTTAAAAACAAAGAAACTTCCTGCAAATTGTAATCTAAGAAAGATTCATAACAAATTCGGATAACGCAACCATCGGCGAACAGCACACAGGCAGACAGCGAAGCGATTCTGCCGAACCGTACGCAATTGGTTTTCCTAAGAGCAATTCTTCTTAGAGAAAACGATTTTCAGCGTCCGGCAAAAGGGGGTTCCACCCCTGCTTTTGCCTGCCAGCGTGCTGCAATTGTCCCGTTGCCTTGTCCGAATTTGCAACTTGTTTCATAAAAAATAGCTAATTTTGAATTGGCAAGTTTCAAAAATGCAATTGCAGCAAGAAAAACAGACTGCAAAATCAATTTGCTTCGCAAATGTGGGCTACTCGCCCACACCTCGCCAGCATTTTTGAAAAACTGCTGCACCGAAAAACGTTTCATTTGCCTGCGGCTCGTTTTACAGAACACACCTTACATTATACAAATAAGAAAGGAGCGATTCCCATCAATCTTTTATCAAAAATAGAACCGTTATTATTAAAAGTACAAAAGCCTGCCCAATATATCGGCGGAGAAATGGGCAGCATTCGCAAAGACCCCAACACCGTTTCTGTTCGGTTTGCATTCTGCTTTCCGGATACTTATGAAATCGGCATGAGCCACTTGGGCATGAAAATTCTGTACGGCTTGACAAATGCTCATCCGAATTATGCCTGTGAACGGGTTTTCTGCCCGGATACCGACATGGAACAATTGATGCTGGAACATCAGATTCCCCTGTATACACTGGAAAGTTTAGAGCCTGTGGCAGACTTTGACCTCATCGGCTTTACCTTGCAATATGAAATGGCATATACCAATATTTTGAATATGCTGCACTTGGCAGGCATTCCGCTGCTGGCGGCAGACCGGGGCAATGCCTTAACACCCCTTGTTTTTGCCGGAGGACCTTGCGTTTGTAATCCAGAACCGATTGCGGATTTCTTTGACTTTTTCATCTTGGGCGAGGGCGAAGAAGTTAACATGGAAGTGTTTGCCCTCTATGACCGTATGAAGCAGCAGGGTGCGGACAAGCAGACATTCTTGAAAGAAGTCGTCAAGATTGAAGGCGTTTATGTGCCGTCTTTTTATGATGTTTCTTATCATGAAGATGGAACGGTTGCAGCTGTCACACCGAAACATGGTGCACCGGAGAAAGTCCGGAAACGGATTATTTCCGATATGGGAAATGTCTATTATCCAGAGCAATTTGTTGTTCCATTTACAGAAATTGTGCATGACCGAGCCGTGGAAGAAGTCCTGCGTGGATGTATTCGGGGCTGTCGATTCTGTCAGGCTGGGTTTATCTATCGTCCATTTCGGGAGAAACCAGCGGAGGTTGTCTGTCGGCAGGCAGAGCTGCTCTGCCGGAATACGGGCTATGACGAACTTTCCCTGTCATCCTTGAGCACCAGTGATCATGACCAGTTGGAAGCCATTCTGACGGAATTGCTCTGTTATACGGAGGAACGAAAGATTACAATGAGTCTGCCGTCTTTGCGAGTGGACAACTTTTCTGAAGATTTCTTGGAGAAAGTGAAACGCATCCGGAAAAGTGGTCTGACGTTTGCTCCCGAAGCAGGAACACAGCGATTACGAGATGTCATCAATAAAAATGTGACCGAAGAAGAGATTTTACGGGCAGCACAGATTGCCTTTTCCAATGGGTATTATCATGTAAAGCTGTATTTTATGATGGGCTTGCCAACAGAAACGCTGGATGATATTGCAGGGATTGCCCAGCTGGCGGAAAAAATCATCAATCTGTATTTTGAACAGCCGAACCGTTCAAAGGGAAAAGGCGTGGAAATTTCCATCAGTGTGGCAACTTTTGTTCCAAAACCCCATACACCATTTATGTTTGTTCCGCAGGCAACGAGAGAGCAGGTCGCTGAGAAGCAGCAACATTTGATTCGCAGCATTCCCCTGAAACACAAGAAACGCATTCGGGTTAGCTGGAATGACCAGCAGGTCAGCTTGCTGGAGGCGGTGTTGGCGAGAGGGGATCGGCGATTGAGTGCCGTGATTCAGAAAGCGTGGGAGAATGGCAGCCGATTTGACAGCTGGAGCGACCGTTTTTGTTGGGAGAACTGGGAGAAAGCTTTTGCAGAATGTGGACTTGAACCGGCATTTTATGCGAATCGGGAACGACCTGCAACGGAACTTTTGCCGTGGGAGCATTTGGATTATCTGGTGGATAAGTCGTTTTTCCTGCGAGAGTATGAACGGGCAAAGCAGGCAAAGACAACGCCGCATTGTCGAAAACAATGTTCTGGCTGTGGCATCAGTCGAGAAGTCGGAAGATCCTGTTTTTGAGATAGGTTGCAAATTACGAGCCGCAGGCAAAAGCGGTCAAGCTGGCTCAGCTTGGCGGAGAGGGATTGTTAAGGGGGACAAGCTGTCCCCCTTAACAGAGGTATTGATTAGAGGAAATTGGAATCTAAGAGAAATATGTGAAACTGCTGTTCGCTACCTTGAAAACATAAAAAATTCAGAAAAACAAAAATCTAAGAAAGATTCAAAGGCAATTCGGACAACGCAACACCGGCGAACAGCACAAAGGCAGACAGCGAAGCGTTTCTGCCGAACCGGATGCGATTGGTTTCTCTAAGAGCAGTTAATTCCGAATTGGGAAGTTTTAAAAAAATGCAATTGCAGCAGGGAAGCCAGATTGTACAGTTTGATTTGCTCCGCAAATGTGGGCTGCTCGCCCACACCTCGGCAGCATTTTTGAAAAACTGCTGCACCGAAAAACTTTTAGTTGCCTGCGGCTCGGATTTTATTACATATTCTGATTTTTATTTTATATTGCAGAAAGGAGGAAATCGTATGAGCGAAAAATTTGAAAAGTTACGCTTTCGGGTTGCAAAAACTGGCAGAGCAAAATATATCTCCCATCTGGATGTTGTCCGTTGTGTGCAACGTGCCATTCGGCGTTCCGGTCTGCCCGTACATTACACCAACGGCTTTCATCCGCACATGGAAGCAGTTTTTGCTACAGCCCTGCCGCTGGGCATGGAAAGTATCGGGGAAGTCCTAGAAATTTGCTTTGCAGAGCCAGTTGAACCAGAAGCAGCCAGAACTTGCTTACAAGCATCCTTGCCAGAGGGCATGAAACTCCTGCAAGTTTATCAGCCTGTTCATAAAATGGGAGAATTAGCATATGTTCGCTATCGGGTGACCATTCCGAGCGAACAGCCGGAACAGCTTTTCGAGCAGTGGCATGCGTTCTTGCAGCAGCCAGAAGTTCTGGTGGAAAAGAAGTCAAAACGTGGAATGCGGACGGTGGACTTGCTGTCGCAGATTGACTGTCAGGTGGAACAGGTGATTGTGGGGGCGTTGGTGCTGGAATGGATGCTATCGGTCGGGCAGCCAGAGAGCGTCAACCCAAACTTGATTGTAACAGCGTTTGCATCGTTTGCAGGGGTGTCAGCGGAACAGGTGCAGATTTGCCGAACACAACTATGTACAGCAGAACAAACGGAATTTTTATAATTTTCTTGACTTTTCTGTAAAAATATGATAATATGAAGTATATTATTACAGAAAAGGGTGATAATGTGGAAAATCGGGATAAATTGTTTCAAGAGAAAATATATCCCTGTAATCATTATGTAAGGTTGCGTAATGGGTATGATGCTTTATTATTTGAATTGCGTACAGGAGAAAAAGTTTGTGCAAAAATAACAAATAATCCAAAACAAAGATTATTTACTAGCATAAAAATTGGAAAAATTAAAAATAGTGTTGATTTATTTATCGAAATAGATAATTTGTGCAGTACTGACATGATATCTAAAATATATAGTGACATTGATCTATCATTTTTGTCATTTATGATAAATAGATATATAGAAGAACTGAACAAACCATATGTTTCAAGTAGCATGAACTTTCAAATCTTTTTGCAAGCATTAGAATATTATAAATATTATGATTCATATGTGAGCGAGTCATATCTTGAATGTTTGTGTGATATTAAACATAATCTTGTTGTGGAAAATTTTATTAATTGTTACTTTGAACTTGTTTACAAATTACAAGATACTATACAAAAACTAATTAGAAATCAAATTCAAACAAGCAGCAGAATAGGATTTTTTGGTCAAGAAATACCATTTGTAGACTTTACATCCAAAGATATGCATACTCTTTTTTTGAAAGAACAAGAATGGTCTGATAGAAAATTCTTAGAATGGCAAAAAAGATTGTTATCTATTTTATCTTCTAAACCTGCCACTATTTCTCCAGAAGAAGCATTTCAGCGTTCTTGTGCTGCTGCTTATCGTGGAACAAATGGTATTTTTTACATCTTAAAAAAGGAACAACACGCACTCAATGCCGCAACATTTTCTATTATCTATGCGAAGTATATGAAAAAGTTTGCATTTATCGGACGAACAGAACAGACCCGAAAGGTATTTGATTTATTAGTCGTGGATATTGATTTGGCAATGGAAAAGATTCATTTTACTTGTATCAAAAATCGAAAAGCACAACATCTACATATGAACATTGAAGTGGATATTGACCATTTTACTTTTCATTTTCCCTATGAACCCAGTGGTGTTGTCGCCCTTTTTGCAAAAATTACCGCTGCGGTCTGTAATCGAATGTACAATCGAACAGAAAACAAGCAAACAAATGGAGCGTTTTCCAGCGTGCAGCATATCACTACACCGAAGCAAACGAAAGATGGCATACAGGTTGCAACAACCAAAAAAGAACAGAAATTGGCTGTTTTAAAATGGAATAACCAACCTGCAAAACAATCTTCACAACATTCTGTTTATCGTGGTTATAAAATGTCATCTACCCCAAAAGAAAAAAAGAGTTATATTCGCCGAGCACATTGGCAGTCATATTGGTACGGGGCAAGAAATTCTCCTGATCGTTGTAAGCGATTGCGATGGGTGGAAGCGACTATCGTGAATCGAGATGCAGCAGAGAATATTTTGATTACACTATAGTTTGTCATTTCTCTTACAAAAAAGAAATGTGGATTGAAAAAACGTTGGCGATACTGTAAAAGTACACGTTAAAATTAAAATGCTTTTTGTCTTTCATATAAAGGAAAAAATGAATGGAAAAGAGAAAAATCATGCGGCTGGAAAAAAATTTTGCAAAAACCCTTGCATTTTTCAAAAAAGTGTGGTATGATAGACAAGCATGAAAAAAATCCGCCTGTCTGTTCCGGAAGTGACAGGCGAGGTGAATGCCAAAAAAACGACATTCAATCGGACAGTCCGCTGACGGGAACGGTTTCCGGACACTTTTTTATTTTTTACCCGTTCAGTCTGCCGCAATACCGACAGGCACCGTTATGAATGTCTGAAAAAATAGGAGGAACCATCATGGACGCATTAAAAATGATCAGCAATGCCAGCTTGAAGCAGGAAGTTCCGGCTTTTAGTGTCGGCGACACCGTAAAGGTACACGTTAGAATTAAGGAAGGCGACAAGAGCCGTATCCAGGTTTTTGAAGGAACCGTTATTGCAAAGAAGCACGGCGGCATCCACGAAACCTTTACTGTAAGAAGAGTTGCTTATGGCTGCGGTATGGAACGTGTATTCCCGCTGCACTCTCCAGTTGTAGACAAGGTTGAAGTCATCCGGAGAGGTAAAGTTCGCAGAGCGAAGCTGTACTATCTGCGTGACCGTGTCGGCAAGGCTGCAAAGGTTAAGGAACAGATCGGCTAAAAAACCAGTGAGCAGGCGAAACCAGACAGGGACGGCTTTTCCCGTTTTTGTCTGCCTGTTTCCTGCACAAAGAAAAAGGGGACGTATGTGCCCTTTTTTTATTATGTGCAGGTAGATGAAACTGTAAATACTTGCAAACGATACTTGCACCAGAAACGCAAGCAACGGAAATGAGGGCGGAAAAATGGAACCAAACACAGAAGAAACAACCAAAAAAGAGGAAAAAGGAACGTTCTGGAAAGATGCCGCAGACATGCTCGAAGCCGTTTTGATTTCCATCTTTTGCGTCATTATGCTGTTTGCCTATGTATTAAGACCCGTTACCGTAGAAGGACATTCCATGGAATCGACCCTGCAAGACCAGGACAAGTTGTTTATGACCGATTTGTTCTATACGCCGGAACGGGGCGATATTGTCATCATTGACAACGATGCCTCTCATACATTCGATGAAAACGGCAATTTGGTTGAGGGACAGGGACTTTCCACAGTCACCACAGAAAAGCGTTTGATCAAGCGAATCATTGCCGTGGGCGGCGAAACGCTCGACATCAATTTTGATGATGGTACAGTTACCATTGACGGCACAGTTTTAGATGAACCGTATATCAACAATCTGACGCTCAACGACGAAGGTGCGTTTTCCTATCCGATTACCATTCCGGACGGCTATTATTTCGTCATGGGGGACAATCGGCAGCACTCTTCAGATAGCCGTTACCCCATGGTCGGTCTTGTTGCAAAAGACCAGATTATGGGAAAAGCAATCCTGCGGTTTGCACCGATTTCCAAATTTGGCGGGATTTATGACTGAGAACAGGAGGCAGTATGTCTGAAATTCAGATGGGAACGATTCAATGGTTTCCCGGACATATGACAAAAACACGCCGGATGATTGCGGCGAATCTGTCTTTGGTGGATGCCGTGGTGGAAATTCTGGATGCCAGAATCCCCAGCAGCAGCCAGAATCCGGAAATGCAGCGTTTGGTGAAGGAAAAACCTCGCATGCTGCTCCTGAATAAGGCAGATATGGCAGACCCGAACGCCACAGCCCGTTGGGTGCAGTACTACCAAAAGCAAAACCTGCTTGCCTTGCCGCTGGACTGCAAGACCGGAAAGGGCATCAAGCAATTTGTCCCGATGGTACGCAACCAGCTGCTGAAACCGCTGATGGAAAAACGGGCAAGAGCCGGCATTGTCGGTGCACCGATTCGCCTGATGATTGTCGGGATTCCAAACGTTGGGAAATCTTCATTCATCAATCGCATGGCACAGTCCAAAAAGGCAAAAGTGGAAGACCGTCCGGGTGTCACCTGTACGAAACAATGGGTGAAAATTGGCGACCAGATGGAATTGCTGGATATGCCGGGGGTTCTCTGGCCGAAGTTCGATGACCAGGAAGTTGCAAAGCGGCTTGCCTTTACCGGTGCGATTAAAGATGATATTATGGACTTGGAAAGTCTGGCAATGCTCTTGCTGGAATTTTTGGCGGAGCGATACCCGAAAGCACTGGAAGCTCGTTATAAAATGCAGGTTTCCGATGCGGACAGCGGGTTACAGCTGCTGGAACAGCTCGGCAGAAAACGGGGGATGCTGATTTCTGGCGGCGAAGTCAACTATGAACGGGCAGCTATTACCGTTTTAGATGAATTCCGCAGCGGTACGCTGGGACGGCTCACGCTGGAATTACCGGAGGCGTGACAATGGCTCGAACAGCAGTACCACAGTTTGATTTATACGGCTATGATGCCGAAAAACGGCAGCAATTCCCGTTGCTCTGCGGCGTGGACGAAGCCGGAAGAGGCCCACTCGCTGGGGATGTCTATGCAGCAGCCGTCATTCTCTCGCCGGAACACCTGCCGGAGGGGCTGAACGACAGTAAGAAACTCTCAGAGAAAAAACGGGAATTGTTATTTCCACAGATTCAGGAGCAGGCAATTGCCTATTGCATCGCTACCGCAAGCGTGGCAGAAATCGAAGCCTATAACATCTTAGGGGCAACGATGCTTGCCATGCAGCGTGCGGTTGCTGGCTTGTCGGTGCAGCCGAATCACGTCTTGATTGACGGAAACCGGATGCCGGAGCTTTCTATTTCCGCAGAAACCGTGGTGAAAGGCGATGCCCATTCTGCAACGATTGCAGCTGCTTCCATTCTGGCAAAGGTGGCGAGAGATCACTATTTGTTGGAACTCGACCGGCAGTATCCGCAGTATGGCTTTGCCCAGCACAAAGGCTACGGGACAAAGGCACACTGTGCGGCAATTTTGCAGTACGGAGCTTCTCCCGTACACCGGAAGGCATTCCTGAGAAAGCTGTTGCAAGACCATGACACCAAGTGAAGCCGGACGGCGTGGGGAAACTGCCGTCTGCCAGTATCTGCTTCAGCATGGCTACACAATTCGGAAACGCAATTACCGGATACGGGGCGGAGAAATTGACATCATTGCACAAAAGGACGAAATTCTTGCCTTTGTGGAAGTCAAAAGCCGCAGGCAGAGTGAGGGCTTCCCATTGGAGTATCTCTCTCAGCAGCAGCAACTTCGCATTGTGAAAGCCTCTTTGCAATACTGTGCAACAGAGAATCCAGACTGGGCGTTGCAGCCTCGCTATGATGCCGCAGCCGTAGTGACAGAACGGGGACAGATTGTTTCCATAGAATACATAGAAAACGCATTCGATGCCAGTGGGCTGGATGCAATACGATAGGAAAAGGGTGGTTGTTATGTATTATAAAAGTACAAGAGATAGCAGCGTACGGGTAGAAAGTGCCGTTGCGATTTCGCAGGGGATTTCTGCTGATGGCGGTCTGTTCGTACCGGAACAGATTCCGTCGATTACCAAGGAAGAACTGGCTGCTCTGGCAGACAAGACCTATGCACAGCGGGCAGCATTTGTATTTTCCCGTTATCTGACCGATTTCACCGAAGCAGAATTGGTTTATTGCACCGAAAGTGCTTATAACACCAAGCGGTTTGAAACAGAAAATATCGCAGAAATTGCACACCTCTTTGAAGGCACTTACATGCTCGAACTGTGGCATGGCCCAACTTGTGCATTCAAGGATATGGCATTGCAGATTCTGCCGTATTTCCTGACCACAGCTATGAAGAAGCTGCAACTGAAAGAAAAGATTGTCATTCTGGTTGCAACTTCCGGCGACACCGGCAAGGCTGCTCTTGAAGGCTTCAAGGATGTAGAAGGCACAGAAATCATGGTCTTCTATCCGGAAGATGGCGTGAGCGATATGCAGAAGCGGCAGATGGTAACACAGGAAGGCAGCAATGTCAACGTGTGTGCTGTAAAGGGCAATTTTGACGACTGCCAGAGCGGTGTTAAGAAAATCTTTACCGACAAGACCGTCAAGGAAGAACTGGCTGCCGGAAATATGCGGTTCTCCAGTGCCAATTCCATCAACTGGGGACGGCTCGTTCCGCAGATTGTTTACTATGTGTCCTCTTATGTGACACTGGTACAGCAGGGCGAATTGAAAATGGGCGAAACCCTGAACGTCGTTGTTCCGACTGGTAACTTCGGCAACATCCTCGCTGCTTATTATGCAAAGCAAATGGGCGTGCCGCTCGGCAAGCTGATTTGTGCATCCAACATCAACAAGGTTCTGACCGATTTCATCAACACCGGCGTTTACAACCGGAATCGGGAATTCTATGCGACTTGCTCGCCGTCTATGGACATTCTGATTTCCAGCAATCTGGAACGGCTGCTGTACCTGCTGACCGGCGAAGACGATGCACAGATTCGGGAATGGTTCACCGCTCTGTCTGAAACCGGCACTTATGAAGTGACCGATGCCGTTAAGACTGCCCTCCAGAAGGACTTCTTCGGCGGATTCTGCGATGATGCTGCTACCAAGGCAACCATTCATCAGGTTTATGAAACCTATGGTTATACCTGCGATACCCATACTGCTGTTGCAGTTAAGGTTTATCAGGATTACCGCAAGGCAACTGGCGACACCACAAAGACCTTGATTGCATCCACTGCAAGTCCGTATAAGTTCAGCCCGAGCGTGCTCGAAGCCATTGCAAAAGAACCGGTTTCCGGCGATGAATATGCAATGGTTGACCAGCTGCACGAACTGTCGAACCTGCCGATTCCAGCAGCACTGGCAGACCTCAAGAACAAGGAACGCCGCTTTACCAGCTGCATCGACAAGAACGACCTGCAGAGCTTCGTTTTGCAGCAGCTGCACTTAGGATAAGCCATGCAGTTATACGGAATCGGTGACCTGCATCTGTCGCTGGGCGTGCCGGAAAAGCCGATGGACATCTTTCACGGCTGGGAAAACTATATGCAGCTGCTGGAACAACACTGGCGGGCAATGGTTCAGCCGGAAGATACAGTAGTGCTGGCAGGCGACCTCTCTTGGGGCATGACGCTGCCGCAGGCAAAAGCCGATTTCGCTTTTCTCGAAACCCTGCCGGGACAGAAAATTATCTTAAAGGGCAACCATGATTACTGGTGGAATTCCATGAAGAAAATGCAGCAGTTTTTTGCGGACAACGGCTTTGAAAGCCTGCACATTCTGCACAACAATCACTATGCATTTCAGCAATATGGAATCTGCGGAACAAGAGGCTGGGTCAGCATCAACGGCGAAACCGCTGACGCAAAAGTACTGGCTCGGGAAGTGCAGCGGCTGGAAGTTTCCATTCAGTCTGCATTGAAAGAACAGCTCACGCCCATTGTGTTCCTGCACTATCCGCCGATTTATGGAAATTCCTATAACTATGAGATTTTAGAGGTGCTGCACCGCTACGCCATTACAGAGTGCTATTATGGGCATATCCACGGAAAAGCCCATCAATACGCCTTTGAAGGGGTGTATGAGGAAACCAAAATGCACTTAATCTCTGGTGATTATATACAATTTAAGCCTGTAAAAATCGTTTGATTTGTGCAAAAAAGAGAAGTGGAAAATTTCTATAGCCAAAAAAAACGGAATATGGTATAATAAACAAGCGTGCATAAAACGAAAACATTCGCACATGGCTCGTTTTCAGTGTGCGTGGTGAAATAGAAATATGGAGGACGAACAATCATGATTTTAAAATCATCTGAAAAAACAGATGTCAACATGACCGAACTGGTCGCTACTGTTGATGCAGAAACTTTTGAAAAGGCAATTGAAGCCGTTTATCAGCGTCAGAAGAAGAACATTTCTCTGCCGGGTTTCCGGAAGGGCAAAGTTCCGAGAAGACTGTGTGAAAGAACGTATGGCGAAGGCGTTTTCTTTGAAGATGCTCTGAACCTGATTCTGAATATGGAAATGCCGGGTGTCATTGCAGAAGCTGCTCTGAATCTGGTCGATGCTCCGAAGGTAGAAGTGACTTCTGTTAGCAAGGAAGACGGTGCAACTGTAAAGATTATTTGCGTGACCAAGCCGGAAATCCACATCGCTGACTACAAGGGCATGACTGCTCCGAAGGAAGACAAGGAAATCACAGATGAAGATGTTGCAAAGCAGGCTGAAAACGTTTGCAAGAGAAATGCAAAGATGGTTTCTGTGGACGACCGTGCAGCAGAAATGGGCGACGAAGTGACCCTCGACTTTGAAGGCTTCTTTGGCGATACGCCGTTTGAAGGCGGCAAGGGCGAAGACTTCCAGCTGAAGCTGGGCAGCGGTCAGTTCATCCCGGGCTTTGAAGAACAGGTTGCAGGCCACAAGATTGACGAAGATTTCGATGTAACTGTTACATTCCCAGAAGATTACCAGATGACCGATTATGCGGGCAAGGAAGCAGTCTTCAAGTGCAAGATTCACTCCATCAGCAAGGAAGAAATTCCGGAACTGACAGACGATTTCGTCAAGGAAATTTCTGATTTCGATACCGTTGACGAATGGAAGGCTGACGCTAAGAAGAAGCTGGAAGAAAATGCAGAACAGACCGCAAAGGTTGGCTTTGAAAATGCACTCGTTGCAAAGCTGATTGACAAGGTTCAGGACCCGATTCCGCACTGCATGTTTGAACAGCGTGCAGATAGCATGATGAATGCATTTGCAAATCAGCTGAAGGGTCAGAATGTAGACCTTGATCTATACTTGCAGTACACTGGCATGACCAAGGATCAGCTGAAGGAAACATATCTGGAACGGGCTGAAAACGAAGTAAAGCTCCGTCTGGCTCTGGAAAAGATTGCAGAACTGGAAGGTCTGGAAGTTGCAGACGAAGAACTGGATGCAGAACTGACCAAGCTGGCTGAACAGTATAACATGACACTGGATGATGTTAAGGCTCGGATTCCGGTTGCAGAATACAAGCTGGATATGCTGGTAACCAAGGCTCTGGATCTGGTTAAGGATTCTGCTGTTGTAGATAACAGCGAACCGGCTGAAGCAGAAGCTGAAAAGACAGAAGAAGCTCCGGCAGAAGACAAGGAAGCTGAATAATTTGTGCGTTTTTTGAACGCCAACAGATAGACACAACGGGCGAACCATTTTTAGTTCGCCCACTGTGCTATCCGGGAAAAAACAGGTTTTTTGTCGTTTTTTAGACATGTAACAAAACCCAACAAGCAAGAAAGAGAGGAATCAGAGATGAGTAATTTAGTCCCTTACGTTGTAGAACAGACCAGCCGTGGAGAACGGTCTTATGATATTTTTTCCCGTCTGCTGAACGACCGTATTATTATGCTGTGCGACCAGGTCAACGATGCCACTGCCAGCTTAGTCGTTGCACAGCTGCTGTATCTGGAAAGTCAGGATTCCGAAAAGGATATTTCTCTGTATATCAACAGCCCGGGCGGTTCGATTACCGCTGGTATGGCAATCTATGACACCATGCAGTATATCAAGTGTGACGTTTCCACCATCTGCATCGGCATGGCAGCTTCTATGGGAGCATTCCTGCTTTCTTCCGGTGCAAAGGGCAAGCGGATTTCCCTGCCGAACAGCGAAATCATGATTCACCAGCCGCTGATTTCCGGCGGCCTGTCTGGACAGTGCACCGACATCAAGATTCAGTCTGACCACTTAGTACGGATTCGGCAGAGAATGAATGAAATCTTAGCTGCCAACACCGGCAAGCCGATTGAAACGATTGAACGGGATACCGAACGGGATAACTATATGTATGCACAGGAAGCACTGGAATATGGTTTGATTGATAAAGTGATGACAAACCGGTAAGGAGTATACCTATATGTCAGAAAGAAAAGAAACCTGCTGCAACTTCTGCGGAAAGCCGGAAAGTCTGGTAGACAGCATGCTGTCCGCTGGCGATGTGCATATTTGTAACGAGTGCGTTTGCTATTGTTACGAAATGCTCTATGGTCCAACGCCGCAGAGCCGTGCAAAGAGCGGGAAAAAGTCCAAATCTTCTGCAAAACAGATTCAGCTGAAAAAGCCGGCAGATATGAAGAAGATTCTGGATGAATATGTCATTGGACAGGATGCCGCCAAAATTTCGCTCAGCGTAGCCGTGTATAATCATTACAAGCGAATTCTGAGTCAGGATGACGGCGAAGATGTCGAACTGCAAAAGAGCAATGTTCTGCTGCTGGGGCCGACAGGTGTCGGAAAGACATTCTTAGCACAGACCCTCGCACGGATTTTGGACGTGCCGTTTGCAATTGCAGATGCGACCACCATTACCGAAGCCGGATACGTTGGCGAAGACGTGGAAAACGTCCTGCTGCGGCTAATTCAGGCGGCAGATTTTGACGTGGAAGCTGCGGAACGGGGCATTATTTACATCGATGAAATTGACAAGATTTCCAGAAAGTCGGAGAATACTTCTCTGACCAGAGATGTCAGCGGCGAAGGCGTTCAGCAGGCATTGCTGAAAATCATCGAAGGAACGGTTTCCAACGTACCGCCGCAGGGCGGACGGAAACATCCGAATCAGGAATTTATCCGCATCAATACCAAGAATATTCTGTTCATCTGCGGTGGTGCATTTGACGGGCTGGAAAAGCTGATTCAGAAGCGAATGACCCCGTCTTCTGTTGGATTCGGTGCACCGATTTCCAACAAGAAAGCAGAGATGACGAATATCTTCCGGCAGGCAATTCCACAGGATTTGGTCAAGTTCGGATTAGTACCGGAATTGGTCGGCAGACTGCCGGTTATCACCACACTGGACGATTTGGACGAGCCAGCATTGGTACGGATTTTGACCGAGCCGAAAAATGCACTGGTGAAGCAGTATCAGAAGCTGTTCGGCTATGACCACATGGAATTGGAAATCACACCGGAAGCCCTGACAGAAATTGCTGCAAAGGCAATTCAGCGGAAAACGGGTGCAAGAGGTCTGCGTTCCATCATGGAAGGCATTCTGGTACAAACCATGTATGACGTGCCATCTTTGGAGCAGGCGAAGAAAGTCGTTGTGACCAAGGAATGTGTCACCGAGGGCAAGCAGCCGGAAATTTTAGATGCAGAGGGCAAGCCAATTGCTGTGCAGGCAGAATCTGCAAAGTAAAACTCAGACAAATTAAAACAGATACGGGCAGTTCCTGCAATACATCGCAGGGGCTGCCCGTTTCGTATCTCAAGAGGTGGCGATATAGTCGGCATTGCTGTATCCCGTCAGCCCCCGGTAAGAAGTGACATACCAGTTTCCCGTCTTGCCGTAGAGCGGAATTTTTGTGCCATTGGGAATGCTGGCAAGGATTCGCCCCTTTGTCGAGGGGAATGCCCGTAGATTCAAGCCGCTGCCGTCCGTCTGAACCGTTCCGGACAGCACAGGCCCAGCAGAGATAAAGGGAATGCCGAAGTACTCACACAGCCCCTGCACGAGCGTGATTGCAATGCGGTTGAGGTTGTTGCGAATCCAGTTTGCATCCTGTTCGTTGTCGTGATAGCCCAGCTCACAGAGCACCGCCACGGCTTTGGTCTGCGTGACTTCTCCGAGCGTTGTGGTTGGACGGGCACGGCATTGGTCGGGAATCGGATAGATGGTTTTCAGGCGGTCAGCAAGGATATTTGCAAGAATCTGACTGAATCGACTGCCGGGGGCATAGTAAATATCAATCCCACGCAGCTTTCCGGATAGGCTTTCGGGTGCAGCATTGCTGTGTAAGGCAAGGTGTACGTCATAGCTGCCAGCGTTGGAATCTGCAATCGCTCCGGCTACATTGCGGTTTGGGTCGTTTCGGGTGTAGGAAATGCCGCTGGAACGCAAATAAGGTTCCATGCGGTCAGCGATTTGGTTCATATAAAATTCTTCACTGCCGCCGTTGACATAGGGATTCCACTCTTGCGTGGATGGGCTGAGAAAAACATTTGGCATAATTACGTTCCTCCTGTATGATTTTTGGAAATCGGTTCTATTTATTCTATGCAGCAGACAAGAAAAACGAAACGCAGAATTTACAGGCACTTTTCTTTTTTCTATTAGAATCGCTGTATTTTTTGCTTTTTTCTGTGTAATTCTGTAAAATTCGTTTAGAATCCAAAAAATACTTAAAAAAGAAAAAAGTAAAAAAATGCAGTTGACAAGTGCGGAAAGTTGTGCTATAATTAATCATGTTGCAGCGGTAATGCAGCAAACGAAATACAAAAATGCGGATATGGCGGAATCGGCAGACGCGCTAGCTTCAGGTGCTAGTCCTCGCAAGGGGGTGGAGGTTCAAGTCCTCTT
>PPYE01585386.1_pt1 | contig 19493 bp, 21 predicted proteins | sample 1559881 | NCBI WGS metagenome assembly PPYE01 (sample SAMN08240022, study PRJNA423297) | Human gut metagenome, whole genome shotgun sequencing project. | reverse complement strand
ACAACATAGTTAGTCTCCTTTGCATAATGATTTCTATTTTGCATATGACACACTTGTGCATCTGCTTATAATCTAGTATAATCTAGTAATACATTAAACACAATAATGTTGATATAATTGGCACAATAATTAAATTTTGCGCCATAGGAGAAGATATGGAAATAAAAGAGAAAAATCAAACAAAGCTTTGGATTATAGAAGCACTTGTAGAATTATTAAATCATAAAGATTATCACGATATAACTGTATCTCAAATAGTCAATAAGGCAGAATTAGGAAGAAGAACCTTTTATAGATATTTTAAAACCAAGGATGAAGTAGTAGAATACTTAGTTAATCTTCTTTTCATAGATTTTTCTGATACAATTTTAAAAAATCGTGCAATTTCACAAGAAAATATTTTAAAGTCATATTTTGAATTTTGGGAACTACATATAGAAATACTTCAATTATTGAATAAAGCTCATCTACTTTATTTTATTGAGGAAAATTTACTTTCTCTCTTATATCAAGTTGCTTTGAATGTAAGACATGTTCCTCAAACAATAGACCAAGATACCGATAATCTACTAATGTTTTATGAACAATATAAATATGCGTTTACCATTAAATTATCAGGAATTTGGAAAGCTACAATTTTGTGGTGTTCTGAAAATCCACGCAGGACACCTACTGAAATTAGTAAACTCATAAATAACATTTTGAAAGAATGACTTTAAAATTTTAAAGGGCTTGTAGAGCATATAAATATATGATACAAGCCTTTTTTCATGTTATCCGATAATTTTCCAATTGCTATCTTTATGTAGCACAAACTCATACTGTGAAATCTGCATTACCTTTGTCTGGTTATCAATGTACTTCACAGCGACTTTAACTTTCACATTCTCGCCGTCTGCTGTGAAGATAGGGTTTACCAATTCTGAAAACAGGTAGTCCCCATTTATCGGTTCAAGTGCATTGCCAGCCACATAATAGGCAAGCTCCTTATCGTTTGCCGTAGGGTACAGCTTAAAGAATGTTTCCAGAAATGCCGTTGCGTCATTGACCGTATCAGCATCCACGCTTGCGTCTGCTTCCTGTACCTTTGGTTCATAGTCTGACTTCTGAACCGCTGGGGCAAGAGTAGGGTTCTGCACGATAACCATATCTCCGTCAGCGTCCACATGGACTTTCACGGTGTAGCTTGCCTTGACTGCTTTCGTCTGGTCGCCCTCTTTTATCTGTTGATCTACTTCGTAGGTAACAGAAAAAGTGTTCTCCCCAGACTGTGACACGTCCCAGACAAGCACATCTGTAACCGTGGAGCTGGTGGGTATATCTGTTCTTATGGTATCAAGGTTCAAGTCCTGTAATTCTTTTGTCAGATAGTTACTGATTGCCTGCGTTCTTGCTTCAATAGCTTCTTTGCTGTTATCCCATGTGTAGTAGGACTTTGCAAAGTTCTTCACAAAATTTTCAATCCCGTTTGTATCGTTGAGCCGTAGTTCTATGATTTCCTTTTCATGTGTGGTGTGCTGGTCGATTGCGGTAAAATTTTTGTAAACTCCGAAGCTGACACTTGCAATCAGCACCAGCCATAAAGCCACCACGGATTTCTTATGTGTGCCGACTTTCATTGTCCGCACTTTTTTCTCTTTGATAGGTTTTTCTTTTCTCTTGAACATAGTTTCCAATCCTTTCTATTGTTTAATTCTTCCTGCGCCAATTAAGTGCTGTTGCCAGTACGGGCTAGTCAAATCGCTATATCCTATGGGGTCGCCTGCATGATACATACGGTTATTTCCCACATATATCCCGACGTGGGTTACATAGCTTCCTGCATTGTAGGTACTATGGAAAAACACAAGGTCGCCAGCTTTTGCTTGTGCCAGTGGTAAATGTTGGGTAGCGTCGTATTGTTCCTGTGCTGTTCTCGGTAAAGAAATACCAGCCTTGCCATAGCACCACTGTGTCAGCCCCGAACAGTCAAAAGAAGTGTTGGGATTGCTACCACCATACACATACTTCCAGCCTTGATATTTCAACGCTTCATTCATTACTTTTTGTGCCAGTTCCCCCGATATTTCATTGACCGTAAGGTACTGGTTTACCAAATCAACGTAAAACATATTCCCATAGCCATACCGCCAGCCACCGTTTTTCGCAACGGCTATCGGGTTAGTATAAGTCACTTTTTTCCCGCCCGACTTTTCACGGGCAAAATTCTCGGCAAGGTTGAATGTATGCTTTTTCCTGTTACCAGCCACATAGCCGATATAACCTCCACCGTAATTGTAGGACTGGATAACAACATTTATATCCTTGATACCCTGACTTTCACAGGAAGAAAGCAGGGACGCAAAATACTTACACCCCTGCTTGATTGAGCTTTCCGTATTTAATGTGTTGGGCGGTAACCCCAGACTTTCACTGGACTGCATAACGTCCACGGCTGTCCCTCCGCTTTCCACCTGCATGATTGCCAGCAGGTAGGGGACATACTCGGAGATACCGTATTCCTTAGCGTATTTCTCCACCATAGGCTGATGTTTGAGGACTTCTGCGGACAGGTTCATACCTGTAATGGAAGATGAATAGCCACCGCCCCCGTCGTCGTCCTCCGCACTAATCAGAATACCAAAAAACAGTACAATGGATAAAAGGACAGGAAACAGACTGCCGATAATGGCGATATGCTTTAGCTTCATTTCCTGCGTCCTTTCTTCCTGCCTGCTTTCTTAGCACCTGTCTTTTTCTTTAACTGTCTGGTCTGCTGGTTCTTAACTGTCCGCTGTGTCTGAACGCTCTGTCTGGTTTCCTGCTGGGTTACGGCAGGCGTTCTCTCCCCAGCCTTGACATTCTGTCGTTGTGCCTGCGGTTTCTGTTCTGGTGTTTTTGCAGGCGTGCCAGTCGTTACAGGTCGTTCTTTTCTGGTCGGGCTGTCCTGTTTAACAGGAGGTGCAGACGGACGGGATTTTTCCTGTGTTTTCTGTGTTTCTTTTTGAGCTGGCTTTGGAGCTGTTGCAGGTCGTTCATGGGGACGTGTAGCTCCTGTTGTCGCTGATCCGTCCGCTTTCGTTTCTGACTGCCTTGCTTCCTGTGCCTTTTGTAGAGCCATACGTTTCTGTGCCATACTTTGTCTGTGCTGGTTCTGTTTTTCAGTTCGTCCAGCCTGTCGGGTTTTCTGTTCCTGTGACACCTCACGCTTGAAGTCCGTGACGTTTTCCTTTGCCTTTTCTTTAGCAGAGTAGACAGCATAACCAGCCTGTGTCGGCAGGTCTTTCACATTCTGCTTGACCTGCTGTGCCTTGTCTTTGACACGGTTCTTTGTGTCTAGGACAGCACCGACTGCTGAACCTGCCCGACCACCAAGAGAAGCAGAAGCTGTATTCTTTCTTTGCGGTTGTTTCGTGGTATTGGAACGGGGCGGATTGCCACCATTACCCCCCGAAGCCATAGAGCCTGCCACTGCGCCTGCGATACTGCCAGCACCCACAGCCCTTGCCATGCGTCGCTCCATTCGTCTTGCCCTGTGGCGCATAAACATATAAGGACGACGGAATATCCTGCGTCCCACGCTCTGGCTGTCCCCAGCGTTTAAGCTGAACATACTCATAATATCGCCCAGCTTCATATAAATTCCAGCGAATGTCACTATCTGCAAGAACGCCACCATAAAGAACGGGTAGCCGTCTGACAGGTTGTAGAACATACTGGATATGGAAAATGCCACTGTTACAATGAGCGTAATTCCTGCCCGTGTCATAATCGTGTTAAATACTTTGACGATTGCCTGTTTTGCCATGCCCTCATAGCTGGGTATCATGGACAGTAGGAAGCTAATCGGCAGGAACATGGCAAAGATAATAAAAAGTATCTGGCTGAATATCATCATGGCAGTAAGCAGAAATACGAAAATCGTAATACCCAAGTTGAAGAACAGCAGGAAGAACACCATACCCAGACGGTTTACCACCTGCGGTATCGTCATGTTGTCGTTGTCCCTGTCCTCGATTTCTGTTTTTACCACATTTTCCCTTGTTTCCCCGTCCTTATCAGTGGGACTTGCCGATACCAGAGCTTCCACACGGTCAGCACCGATTTCTTCTATATCACTGTTACCAAACTGCAAGAGTAGCCACGGCTGTTTTACCTGTATGGCAAACAGGCTGTCCCGTATCAAGTCCACGCTGTCCTTACCCTTGCTGTCACTGTCTGGAAGCATGATTTTTGTTCCCAAGTCCAGCGAAGCAGTGCTGATGTCTGATGAAAAGTCATTGACCTTTTTTATATAATCGGGAGCATAGGCAATGAACGAAGCCGATACCAAGAACACCACAACAAAGTTGATAACAGCGTGGAGTGCTTTGCTGGTTTCCCGTTTGATAAGTCCTGTGTAGGCAACATAGATACCCACAATGAGGATAAGCAGTAAGAGGAAGCCCACATAAAAGCCAGAGCTGGAAAAGCCGTTTTGTGTTACCCCTGCAAGGGTCTGTATGCTTTTTCCGATACTGTCCGCCATATCGTTGATAAAATCCAGCTTATAGGCTTCCTGTACCACATAGCCTGTGGCATTGCTTAAATACAGGCTGATAGTCCAGACAAAGTTTGTGATACAGTATAGCCCGTACTGCACACTTTTTCCAATACCATCCAACCAGTTCCACGGAAGCCACGACCAGCTATTATCCACATAGAAGTCAAGCTGATAATTGCTTAATGGGTACTTTGAATACAGGTTACCAGCGTCTACCGTATCGTCCACCAAGCCCGCTGCATGAGCCACCGTCCCCAGCATAGCCAGCAGGAAAATGACAATAACCGCTACCAGCAGGACAGTGAGGACGATATGGAGAAGTTTCTTTCCTGTGCTTTTTTCTTTCATCAATCCACCTCTTTTCTTACTGGTGGTCTGGTATCAAAAGCAGTCAGCAGTTCCGCAAATACAGGGTGTATCTGCACAACACCTGTACGCCCGTAAAGGTCTTGAAGCAGGCATTGTCCGTTTTCCAAATCCCGTAACCGCTTCTGGTTGTTCTCGTCCTCCTTGTCGATACCGAAAAATTCTAAAGTCTGTTTAATCTCGTTGATGTCCGTGCTTCTAAAGGCAAATTTCAGACCGATATTGTTTTTTAGACTTTCCTTTGATACGTCCCCAGAGGACTGCGTAACAAAGTAAACACCTGCGTTCATGGCTCGTCCAGCACGCACCAGCTTGTTTGACAGTGTTTCGCCCTGTGCCACATTTAAGAACGCCCATGCTTCGTCCAAGTCCACGATTTTAAAGATTGACCTATCGCTGTGAATAAAGTCTAATGCAAAGGTGGATATGACGATAAGCATTGCCACGGACAGTAATTCAATGGTCGTGTATTCCTCAAAGGTCGTGTCCTTGTCTGGTAGCACAAGGTCGGCAACTTGTATGATATTCAACTGTTTTTCCAAGCTGATAGCATTTTCCACATTACCGTCTGAAAAGAGCAGGTGTGCGAAATCATAGTCCGTAAAGCTCTCGATATGGTCGGCTATGTTACGGGATATAGCCGTATCTTCCTTTCGTAGCTCATCAATCACATGGAGCAAGCCCCGTGACTGGCTCTGGGTAACGGAGCGCACCGCTTTTCTTAGCACGGGGAATTTTTCTCCGTCCCGTGAGGAAATCCCTGTAAGGAATGTCAGTATATCAATCGCAAGGCTTTCAGCGTCCTTGACGTTCCGCATGATAACGAACGGGTCAAGAAGTCCTGCATTTTCACTGTCACTGGTTAGGTTTACGATATTGATTTCCTCGGCTATCTCTGGGAGCGTTTCTTTCCAGCCCCCACGCTCTGACTTAGGGTCTAATATGACTGCCTGCCCTCCGAACAGCACCGCATAATAGACAAGCAGGTTGTTAGAAAATGACTTTCCACCGCCCAGCGAACCCACGAAAGCAGAAGCAAGGGCATTTGTGACCGTTCCTTTGACACCTTGACTGGCAAGGGCAGGTTGCAGATAGACGTTGCGCCCTGTGTCCACGGAATAGCCGATATAGATACCCTCATTTTCGCCTAACTGTTGGGTAGCACCGAAGCCAAGACCTGCTAAGAAATCCGATTTTACATACTGAACATAATCATTGAGATACCGCTTGCTGGCAGGTAAAAACTCATTATGTAATCCCAGCATATCCCCAGCAGGACGAACCAGCTTCACGTTCAAATCGTCGTAAAAGTCCTTGACCTCATCACAACGGCGTTTCAGCTCGTCAAGATCGGGTGCGGACACCCGTATGACGTAGCTTAACTTATACATACTTTCCTTTGTCTGGTCTAAGTCCGTTTCCAGTTCGTCCACGCTGTCCAGAGCGTCCACCACATTTGAGCTGGTTTCATTTCCTGCTTGATAGGCGTGATTGTCTAAGTCTTTCAGCTCCTTTTTCTTATTGCGTACCGTCGTCAACGCCTTTTTGTTTCCGACGATTTCCACATTCATTGAGGTATCAATGGGAAATGTGAATTGTTCCTGCTGAAAGTAAAAGATTTCCGAGGACGGAAAGTCCAGCTCTCCGACAATGGCGTTGACCGTGAAATAGGACACATAGCTTTCCGTGTCCTCATGCTCCAAGCGTAAATGTCGCTGGCTTTCTTCAATAAGGCAACGGGTAGGGCGGATAAGGTCATAATATTTGATGAGCGTTTCCTTTTTTAGTTTCTTCTTCGGCAGGCTGTATTCATAATCTTCATAGGCAATACCGTTTCTGCCGTAAAGGTGTTCTATCAGATAGCCGAAATCGTTCTTATCCAGACGGCGTATCTTAAAGCGTCGGGAGATTTTATTTTCCAGAAGTTTCTCCATTTTCATGTACCGCTGGACTTCATCATTCGGCATGGATACAAACTCATTCATCAACGTGTGATTGACTTCATTCAAAAATTCCTTGAATGTAAGCAGGGCGGATTTCTTCACAGTGGCAAGGTTCATTTCCTGTTCACTTGCCATAAGTTTAAATCCAAGAAAAAAGCGGTAATCGACTTGATTATCGCCTATCATTTCCACTAATGCGTCGGTTTGTTCGTCAATCTTTTGGATTGCCACATCACGCAGGCGACCAGATACCAGCTTCTTTGAGCGTTCCTGTATGGCTCTTAGTGAGCTTTCTGTGGCAATCTGCAACGCATGGATTTTCCCTTCACGGGATTGTGCGATTAACTGGCGGAAGCTGTCATGCACGATAAATTTCTGCTCTGCTGAAAGAAAGCTGTAGTTGTATGGTACAAGCTCATAGTAAGCGAATACCTCATTGTCCCTGTTCCACACAAGGTTGTTGTCAATATATTTAATCGGGAACATACATCACACTCCTAACTGCCGTGATTGGTTCATTGATTTTCTGGCTATGCAGTTTCACGGCTTTTCCTGCATAAGTCCGTTTTGGTCGAAGTCCATAGGTAATCATGGATTTCAAAAAGCTGTATGGTTTCTTACCGTCGAATGTCTTTTGCGACATAAACCAAGTGAGTGCAACAGGAATACCAAAGTATTTTAAAAATGCACCCTCAATCAAATTCAGAGGTGGCAGGTCGGCAAACAGAATAATGAAAAATTCTGTCAGCACGAACCATGTAATCTGGGTAAAGGTAACAGGAAACGGAAGCTGTAAATCGTTGATAGAGTACAGCACTTTTTCCACGTTCCAGATACCCGTATAGGATTTAATTTTCTTCATGGGATTTCTCCTTTCTTCAAATGAAATAGGACAGTCAGCATATAGGCCGACTGCCCTTGAAAATAAATGCGCTGTCAGTAGCACCCTTGACAGGGTTCTGATCTGACAGCACTAATATGGGATTTCACACATACCACGGCTGGTTTCAATAAAAAATCCGTCCATTTCTAAATCTCGACCGTAGGCTTCGTAATCTATGTATTTTTCTAAACTGGGTGGGATTTCTCCCAGCATTTGCAGTTCATCAGCATAGTACCGTGCCACATCCTCCATACTGTCACAGCCGGAATAAAAGCGAATATCTTTCCTGTGTTCTGCCAGTTCTTCTATTGTCCCATAATGAGAGATAAATTCGTCAAGCTGTTCTAGGATATAGTCGTCCAGTTCACTTATCAAGTCATACAGGTTATTCAGTTCATCAATGGAAGCGTACTCCGAAACTTCACAGGGGAAGTTATCAGTATCATGGACGGCATATTCTTCATATTCAGCGTTAAGCCCTATACGCTCTGCGATTTCTTCCTCATCAAGAGGGAAAGAGAACCAGTCGCCTACCAAGTAGCCCTCATTGTACTTTCCAAGATTAGCGATATACACACGCATATCATCAACCATAGGCATACACCTCTTTTCTTACCACGGGATTTCAAAGATACCGTACTCCGTCTTGACAAACCGTCTGTTATCTTCCAGTGATTGTGCGTAGGCTTCATAATCAAAGTAGCGCACACAATCTTCCGACAGGGAAGCAAAAGCTGGATTATCAGCCAGTACATGACGGGCAACATCAATCATGGTAGCACAGCCTGCATAATGGATAATGGAATTTCTGTAATTGTAAAATTCATCAAAGTCTGAATAGTATTCCGAGAATGACGCATAGTTGTTTCGCAGTTCCACAGGCATATTTTGATACATATGATAAAGCTCGTTCAAGCGTTCAAGCGGTGTGTGTTCGTCCACTTCATCAGCAAAGGGAAGCTCTTTTTCAAGAATACGATAGTCCTCACTGTCTGCTTCAATTCCAAGTGTTTCTTCAAGTTCTGTTTCATCAATTGGCAGGTCAAACCATGCAGAGCGCAGGTCGCTGTTTGTTGGTCCTGTTGTTTCAATCAGCACTCTTAATTCTTCCATAGGGTTTCACGTCCTTTCTTTTAGCTGGAAATACTTTGTGTACCATTCCGTTACCCCCTTTCATTCCCCCTAAGCCCAGCTCCCATAGGGGGAAAGGATAGAAGTTTGCCTTTCTGCAAACTTCTGTTGATTATGCTCCGATAATCTTATTGAATAACTGCAATAACACGTCTTTCACACCACCAGCGTTAAAGACCAGACCTACCGCAACAAGGGCTACTACAAGGAAGCCGATAAGTTTGGAAAACTCTCGTTTAAATCCCAAGTAGATACCGATAACCACGATTGCCATAAGCACCAAGCTCTGTGCATTGCTTAAAAACCAAGTGTATAAATTATGTCCGAAGTTCATTCTTCATTGCTCCTTTCCATTTGTTCAATTCTGCTGTCAGCCTGTTTTCCGACGACTAACAGGCACATAAGGACAACACCAATGCCTGCCCCTAATGAAACCAGCAGTAAGTCCCATAATAAATGCCACATTTAAGTTTCCTCCTTTTCTACCTCCACCAGCTCGTCCACGGAAGCGGTCTGCTGTTGGATAATCATTTCATGTTTTTCTGTGAGCTTTGCGTTTTCACAGATATGTTTGAGATATTCTGTCTTATTACCAGAGTCAATCTTTTCCAGCATTTTTAAGGTCGGTGCGACCTGCCTTGCCACCCAGCGCAATGTCCGTTCTAAGGTGTATGGCTCTGGCTTTGTCGTCAGCTTCAAAGCGGTTCTGTTTTCTCCAATGAACCAAGCCCACCGTTCATTGATTTCCCATTCACTGCGTCTTACATCGTCCTCTTTATCCACAAACCGTATATAACGGTTGATGATAGAAAATGCCGTCCGTTCTGCGTCGTAATAGGTCAGCAGGTCACGCACGGCATAGTAAGCACGTTCATTTTTCAATCGTATCTCAAAGCGGTTCTTAACAGAAGTTTCCTCAATAGGGATACCCAGCTTTACGTATTGCTCAAAGGCTTTTTCGTAAATGCAGAAGTAGACTTCACTTTTTAGTGAACCGATATACAGCGTATGTCCCATGCCTGCCTTGTCCTGCTCATGGCTTTTGATAAGTTCCCCAGAAGCATAAGACTTGAAACTGCGGAACACAGAAACACATTCCTCTCTGTTGCATTTAGCGGTCAGCTCTGGAATATCCAAGATACCCACCTTGTCGTTGATTGCAAGGTCAAGGCGTTTCATCACACCGCCGTCTATCAGACAATCCATGAGGAAGTCATACCAGCTTCTTTCCTGTGCCAGCAAGTAGCTTTCCATTTGCCGACAGCCTTTGCCTTTCAGTTCCAGCAGGACACCTTTTTCTTCATCAGCCGAGGTCAGTATAAATATGTCCCCGATATAATAATGCTCGGTGTAAGAATAAAATCCGAAATCTTCATGTAACATAAAATTCATATTCAGTTTCAGAATATCCTGTATGACGTGCTTTACGTCTGTTGTTGGAAAGCGTATGCGTACATAGTCAAACAGCATTTCCAGCGGATTGTCTGGGTTGAGTTTTTCCAAAGAAGCGGTAAGCTGTTCCTTGACTTCCTCTGTCAGCTTGACCTTGCCAGATTCGATACGGCTTAAATGTTCACGACTCATACCAGCCATGAGTGCCAGCCTGCTTTGCGATACGCCATAGGCTGACCGCTTTTCCTTTAAATCTGTTATCCAGTCGTTTTCGTTCAGTTGTCATTCCTCCAATCATTGGAATGTGACATTTCAGCGTCCATGTCACACCCATAAGAATTTAACGGAAACCCTTGTGCCTAGCGGAGATTTCCGTATTTTTGATACTGTTTCCTGTTGATTTGTGCCCCTCTGTTAGATACCGAGGGGCTTATCACTGGTGCAGGGCAAGCCCTGCACCAAACGTCGCTCCTGCGGTCTAATCGCAAGCTGACCGCCCGCTCCGTTTGTCCTGTTAGTCCTGCTGGCTCATGCCGGTATAAATCACGATAAAATCAGTATCTTTGGAAAAACATTTGCGCTTTGTTTCCTTATCGAGCTTATACTCATGGCATACCTGTTTGAAACTTTCCTTGTCAATGACAAGAAACGTGAAGCGATAGGAAAAACCTGTCATGGACATATATTCGTCTAGTTCCACAGAGAACAGCAAGGGCAGTGTTAGCTTTTCTTCCCCGTATTTTTCTAACAGGTCGCATAATTTATCATGGAACACTTCTTCGGGGTAGTCATCGGACTTTTCATAACCTCCTGTTGTAAAATACAAGTCGGTAAGGAATTTTTGAAATTCCAGTCCCACACAGCTAACCGTTTCATTTAATTCCGTCAATAAGGTACTTTCTAAACCAAGTTCTAAATTCATTCTGATTGTTTCTCCTTTCGTTCTTCTGATACAGCTTGCTTAGAGAGTGCAAGCGCACCAATCGTTTGTAAAAAATCATGTCCTTTTGGGACTAATGGGGTGTAAAATTCTGTAATGACACTTGTTCCCATATCACAGTAGCCACGCCCTTTGATACGTTTTTGAAAAAACTTCTTATTCGTATCACTTCCAAACATCATGCCATAGCCCAGCTCTGACATTCGCCCTAAAGCCACACGGAAGTTGAAGTTATCCCTTATCCCGTCACTGAAATATTTTGCGTCTGGTCGTTGACAGGCAAGTATCAGAAAATAACCTGCCTGCCGTCCCAGCATGACGATTTTCTTTAGCTGGCTTAACACCGCAATGCTTTCCTTTGTGTTCAGACACTCCATAAATGCCACGTATTCATCAAAGATAAGAAAATGAGGAGCAAGTCCCAGATAGGCATAATTTTCGCCTGTTTTATAGCTCGGCATGAGTTTCATAGCTTCACTTCTTGCTACCATGCCGTCATAAAAGGCATTGACGCAGGCAATCATATCTTCCTTTGTGTGGTAGACATTATCCATGACCGTTCCCAAGTCCGCAAGGTCGGATAGCGATAGGTAACTCTTTGATGTTATCTCCAAGTTTTCCCCCGCTTCACACCGTACATGAAACTTTCGCTTCATACGGCGTTCCATCATATTCAAATAGATTCATAAGTTCTGGTTATTTTATTGTTTGGTATCCATAGTTCGCTCGTATTTTGTTCAGCTTTTTCTTTTGTTGACTGTTCAAGCCATAGTTCATCAACCACATTTTTGCCTGTTCTACTGATTCAGTCAGTATCGCTTTTGATATTGGTATTTCAACAAATACAAGATTTTGGTATTTATCTCTATCTGTTTCAGTAATATTCTTGTAGATACAAACCATATCAGTCGGGCTATGCCTTCGATTAGTGATATAGCAATTGCCTTGTTGGGCTATGAATACCGAGATTCGATTATCATTAAATTCAACACTCTTTGTGGTGTCTTTATACTCTAAAAGAATCCGTATCTCTTCTTTCGTTACCAATGCTATTTCCTTATGTATTCTGCTTCTTCCGTGTTCTGTAAAGTTGCATATATCCTGTGAGAAATTCAGCGGATTTTTGTGCTTTACTCCGTTGATTGGCAACAGAGGAGTATCGGCAATCATAATAATTTTTGTTTGTGGTCGTATTCCAGTTGTTTTCATCTGGAAATCTTGACTTGTAGTTTCAAAAGGTATTAGCTTTGCAATCTTTTTAAAACGAACTCTGGTGGTCGGTAAGAGAGCGTAACTTACTTCTGTTAAATTGTTGTATATATTTGTAGCCACACAATAATAATTCTGCATTCCCATAACCGCCAGATTATAACGTGCAATCTGGAAAGTAGTTGTGTGTCTGACTATATCTTTGACTTTTAACTTTAGATTTGTTTTTGCTTTCTTTAATGCTTTCTGGTTCATATCTGTTTTGGCTACATATCCATGTTTTGTTTTCCCTTTTGGAATCACTTTAATTTTGAATCCTAGGAAATCTGATGAATTCTTCTTCAGATTTACTACCTTTGATTTTTCTGGACTAATTTCTAATTTCAGCCTTTTGTTAAGAAAATCTACGGTACTGTGATAGAATCGTTGTGCTTCTTCATAGGTCGAACACATAATTTTAAAATCATCAGCATAACGCACAATAAAGCCACTTTTTAACCTCGTATGTTTCTTTGCATATTGAAACCAACCGTTTTTATTACGGTGCTTTGGCTGGAAAGTTTCCCATTGACTGCTTACCCACCAATCCAATTCATTAAGGACTATGAGCGAGAGCAGGGGACTTAACAGACCGCCTTGCGGAGTTCCTTTCTCTGGAACGCCCTCACCGTCAATTTCAGCTTTTAGCATTTTACTGATAATACAAATCAATCTTTTATCCCGAATACCGAGTGTCCAAATCTGTTTTAACAATTTCCCGTGATTGACATTATCAAAGAATCCTTTAATATCTACATCAACGCAGTAATGATACTTTGATATGTTTATCAAACTGGTTACTCTGCCAAGTGCATGGTGAGCACTTCGATTCGCACGGAATCCATAGGAATGATTATGGAACTTAGGTTCGCATATCGGTTCTAGGACTTGCAAGATACATTGTTGTACAAGTCTGTCCCAGATACAGGGGATTCCGAGAGGTCGCATTTTATCGCTTCCAGATTTAGGAATAAAAACCCGTCTGACTGATTTTGGTTGGTAATTATCCAGACTGCTTCGGACTTTCATAATAATATCTTCATCACACAGATGTTTAATATCATCAATCGTTAGCCCATCTGTACCAGCGGTTTTGCTTCCGTTGTTTGTTTTTAAATTTCGGTATGCCAAGCAGATATTTTGTTCTGAACCAATAATTTCCAGTAACTTATAAAAGTTATTACCATTTTTGCTCTGTGCGTATAACTCATCATAAATATGTTGCATATCATAATATTCGTTATAGCGGAGCTTGTCTTTCTTTAGCATGGTCTGTACCCTCCTTAATGACAGGAGTAAGTACATCTCTTAGTCTTACTCGAACCCATACCATTCTTAGTAATTCTATTCTTCAATGACTAGTGGCTATCCCTCCACCATTTGTTATCATGGTTTCATAGGTACTGTGCCACCACTATCACTGGCATAAACACACCTTATATTATTGCTAATCTCACAATAACCTTATGATGTGAACACTTCATAGATAGTAAAATCTCCATGTTGCCAGCTTTCAACGTTCCAAACACACTATCTGTACATATATCCGTAGGTTTCTTCTCTAAGCCTGCTACTTTGATAATGCCTGTAACATTATATGGGTTTTCATAAAAACGAGTCTTACTCACCCACAGTAGCGACACTATTTGTGTCACTGGACATTTCTATCCAGTCCCGATATAGACCTGTACATTCAAAGATTCGTCAGTAGACCGCTCATCTACATACTAACCATAGATATTTTATAGACTTCCGGCATATAGGATACGACACCCACCTCTGGGTATTTTTCGTCAGCATTATCTGTTACGGTATCTCTTTGCCGACTTCACCGAGCTTCTGACAGTCTTATGTTTACTCATAATTCTGCCAGTCGGAGTATTAAAGTAGCCTTTCAGGGCGTTACCCCATCATTCGACTATTCGTGTGTTCAGTTCTCCAGCACAAATTTAGTTGATTGTGCTGTGTCTACTCTTTTCAAGTAGAAACGTTTCGCACCGTTCTTCGGGTCAAGGATATACAGAACGGCATTTGTCCGCAACAGTGCTTCAATGATAGTGAGGATAAAGTAAGTCTTACCTCCACCAGTTCCACCAGCTATTAGAGCGTGAGGGAGTGTGTCATATTCCCAGACAAGATTTTTCATCAGTCTAAGACAGCCATTTTCAGCCTGCACTTCCTCTATGGAAATACGGTTTGCTATCATGTCATAAAGCAGGGTGTATTCGATATATCCGTCATGGAGCGTCTTGTCGGTCAACTCACAATACAAGCCACTTTCCAGCTTATCCTCCAAGCTTAGAAGCTGGTCTTGATACTTGCCTAAAGAGATTTCACAGCGGATATGAAGCAAGCCCTTTTCCATACGATAATAAATCTTTGGAAACCAGACGATTTTTTCCCTTGATCTGCCAGAGGACAGGTCAGTGAAAAACCCTGTGTCCTGCGTGGTCTGCGCTTCGTACCAGCCATTTTCCAGTACCATTTTCGCCAGCTTTTGTCGGTGTAAGAGTTGTTTGTAACTGTCATAGCAAAAACGGTAATACAGAAAAGCGACCAGTACACAAATACCAGTCGCTATCATAATCGTTATGGAGTTGTAAGGGGATAGGGAAAATCTGTTATCCAATAAGCTGAATGTTTCCCAATCGGTACACATGAGCTGTCCCATGTTCAAAATCATAAGCACCACTATGAACAGGAACAGAAGCGTACTAGCAAAGAAGCGGTAAACAAGTGTCTTGTCGCTGGCTCTGATACGCTTTCCTTTATATTTTAGTAATGCCATAAATCCTCCTTTCTGGGCATGAGAAAAGCGGTCAATCGTAAAAGACTAACCGCTTGCGTGATATTGCATATTAAATTGTATTTTCGTTGAATTTATAGCCAGCACCCCAAACGGTAATAATATACTGCGGATTGTCTGGGTCTGGCTCAACCTTTAAACGTAGCTTTCTGATGAATGAAGTCAGATTTCTGTTATCTGTGATGTGGTCGTGTCCCCATACGTTATCATAAAGCTGGTCTTTGGTAAAAACCTGCCCTTTATGACAATATAGAAAATATAACAGGTCGAACTCTTTAGCAGTCATATATACAGTGTCTCCGTTTTTTACGGTACAAACACGAGTATATGGATTTACTGAAAATCCACTTTGAACTGGCTTTAAGTATGTTGGGGAATTAGAAAATTTCAATGATAGCCATTCAACTGTTTGCTGATATATCTGTTCTTCGGTATCTCTAAATTCAACGACTAGCATTTTCCCATATATCAACACCTGCCATTCATTAAATTACACCTACTATATGCAATTATTTCTTTATCCTTTTCATCAATCTCCAATAAATTGATTCCATACGTTCTTCACTTTTGAGTAAAATATCATAAATGTCTATAACTCCTATCACGTATATCAATAAGTAAACAGAACATGCTGTTAAAAGACACTGAATTTCAAGCAAAGGAAACATAGGTATATTTGCAAATCCTAATATGCCAGCCAGAAAAATCAGACTAACACCTAACAAAATAAGTGCAATATACTTTTTCTTTTGTGCTTTATGGGTTTCTGTCAAATTTAAGAAATAAGTTGGGTCGAAAAGTAAATGCTCACTTTTTAACTTTTTATAAGGGTTTCCCATAAAAGCCATGCTTAAAATAAATGCCAGCCCTGCTACAATAAATGCACATGCAAGAGTAATAGATACTACACGATTACTTTTGAAAAGAAAATAAGGGACACCACCAAGCACCATGATTGCAACACCAATAGCTGTGCGTTTAGTCGTTTTTTTATGGAAACTTATAAATCCCTCGGCACATTCTCTACTTACATAATATCCATTCTCATTTGAATTTATCTGTTCAGGATTTTCTTTTAGTAGATTATCAACAGACACTCCAAAGATATTACTAAGCATTAGTAGCTTTTCTGTTTCTGGATAACCTTGATTGTTTTCCCACTTGCTGATTGCTTGTCTGGTAGTATTTAATTGTTCAGCTAATGCCTCTTGAGAAAGTCCTTTCTCTTTTCTTAGTTTAAATAGCTTTTCTCCAAAAGTCATTTTTGTTACCTCCTATCTATTTGATGACAAAATCTTATCAAATAGTTATATTTTTATCTATCACTCTTGAAATGCACATTGTCAACTTGAGGTTGCAAGTATGTTAAATCAGCCTAAACACTGCGTTTTTTCATATAATATGAATTTGTAGGAATATTATACTGCATTTCATTTTCACTTACAAGGGCGACCCTTATACCTATTTTTTCTGCTGTCCCTGCTGGTTATTGTTCTGTGGATTTCCTGCTGGCTGACCGCCTTTGTTCTTCAAGACAATATCGTCTGCCTTGATAAACCAGTCCACATCTGCACCTTGAAAGGTAGCGTTTGCCACCGTATCAGCAATAGGGTTCACAAGTTCTACCTCGGCGTTGTAGTCAAATTCTTTCAACGGAACGCTGGCAGGAATGGATACCTGTATCATACGTCCCTGTCCACGGCATTTGAGGTCATAGGTGCGCTCTTTGATTTCATCACTGACCGTTCCGTCCTCATTCTGGATATGCACTTCACGTCTAAGAGCAGAAAATTTCAACTGCCCGAATGTCTTTTCTTTCTCAATTACAATTCCGTTTGCTAATCTCATTTCAAAATTCCTCCTTATTTATGCTCGGCTGGTAACATATCATCAGCCAACAGAATATAGTTTGTAAAGCCACGGTTGCCGATTTTGTATCCCTCTGCGGTAATGCGTGGGTTCATCAGCTTCACTTTCTGCTCTGGCTGAAAATGCTTTTCCCCAGCTTCTGCAGGTAGAACCACGATAATATCATCTGCTCTTTGCACATCAGAATAGAGGTTGTAGCTTCGGGCAACTACCACTGAGCGTCCGTTGATCCTGCGCTGTTCAACCTCATTTTCTCCTGCGAACTCTAAATTTCCGAATGTCTTTTCCATATTCGGCACTACAAATTTTAATTCCATATGTTTTATACCTCATTTCTTTCTGCTTTTTGAATAGTTGTTTATTCTGGCTGTTAAAACAGATACCAGTAAGTCCCCAGATAGTCAAGGGCAAGCGTTGTGCTTTCAGCACCCTTGACAATCTGTGTGCTTACAGGTCGTAGGCAGACAAGCCAGAATAAGGGGAAGTCTGCCGTTGTCAGCTTCGGCGGAGAACGGGATTTTTCTTGAATGTTCGTCATTAGAAGTTCATTTCCTTAGCTTATGACTTTTTCGCTCTGCGTTTTTTCAAGAAGTATGTTCCAAGAAGCCCAGCCCCAGAGATACCCATTAAGGCAAGCAGGGCAATGATATTTGTCGTATCGCCTGTCTTTGGGCTGTCTGACGGAGTTCTTGTTGGTGTGTCTGGAGTATGAGGCTGTTCTGGTGTAGGTGCTTCTGGTTTTTCTTTGATTGTAACCGTCTGCCCTTTATCCTCAATATCCTTGTGTTCGGTAACCTTTTTCGGCTCGTCTGGATTGCTTAAATCATATAATTCTTCATATGTTACAAGCTGTTTCCCTCCAAGTTCGGAAGCGTCAAAGGTAAAGGAAATCTGTACTTCCATGTTTTCCTTGTCAGCAACAAAAGTGTAATCATTTTCAACACGTTTGCCATTGATAAGAAGCTCTGCATTTTCTTCCTTAATCATCTGCCAGCCTTTTAACTGGTACTTTGTGCCGACTTCCAAGCCCTCTAATGTGACAGTATCAATAATCGTTACGTCTTTGCCAGCTTCAATCACTTTTTCGCCGTTCTTATCTGTGGCAGTGGTGTGAATTTTAATAATACGTTCACTGATTAAGACTGTCTGTCCGTCGTCCTCAATGTCCTTATGTTCGGCAACTTTCTTCGGCTCGTCTGGATTGGAAAGGTCGTATAATTCTTCATACGTTACAAGGTTCTTCCCTCCAAGCTCGGACGCATTGAATGTAAAGGAAATCTGTACTTCCATTTTTTCCTTGTCGGCAACAAAAGTATGGGTGTTTTCTACACGCTTACCATTGATGATAAGCTCTGCGTTTTCTTCCTTTAACATCTGCCAGCCTGTAAGCTGGTACTTTGTACCGACTTCCAAGTTATCTAAGGTAACAGTATCGACGATAGTTACGTCTTTGCCAGCTTTGATAACTTTTTCCCCGTCCTTATCTGTGGCAGTCGTATGGATATTGATAACACGTTCTTTAATCTGTACGGTCTGCCCGTCGTCCTCAATGTCCTTATGCTCTGCGATTTTTATAGGCTCTTTCGGATTGGAAAGGTCGTATAGTTCTTCAAAGGTAACAAGGTTCTTGCCACCAAGTGCGGAAGCATTGAATGTAAATTCCATTTCTACCGTCATTTTTTCAGCTTTGGCAGTAAATGTATAATCACTTTCTACACGCTTACCATTCACTACAAGCTCTGCGTTATCTTCCTTAACCATTTCCCAGCCCTTCAACTGGTACTTTTTGCCGACCTCTAAGCCGTCTAAAGTAACCGTATCAACGATTGTTGCTTCTTTGTTAGCAACGATTGATTTCTTACCACTGTCGCTGGTAGCAGTGGTATGGATAGTGATTTCTTTTTCGTACTCGTCAGTCAATGTACCTAAATCAATGACTAATCTGTTTCTTGACACCACAATGTCAAATGGTGGAATGAGCTTGAAGCCTTTGTTGCTTTCACAGCGTAATTCCTCGATTTCATAAGTATCATAAAGCAATGCACCTTTGCTGTCGTCCGGCTCTGATGTGCCGAACCAGATACCGTCCTCACTGGTCTTGCCAGCATTGGTATTGTGCTTATGGGAAGCCCAGTCAGAAGCAGTGGAGAACTGCCCGTTCTTATCTGTTACCACGATATGGCTCTCACCCGTGGTCTTGCTTGTGATCCTGAACGGAACATCAGCAAGACGCTTGTGTGTGCCAGCTCCAATCTTCACACCCTCAATATCTCCACGTTTAATCTGGTTATAGACAGAGTGCTGTTCGTCGGTCAAATGTAAGCGATGAATAACTGACCGGCTTTTATTGCACATCTAATTATGAGATAATCTCTCTATCAGGAAGGCGACTC
>PPYE01186746.1_pt1 | contig 19499 bp, 13 predicted proteins | sample 1559881 | NCBI WGS metagenome assembly PPYE01 (sample SAMN08240022, study PRJNA423297) | Human gut metagenome, whole genome shotgun sequencing project. | reverse complement strand
ATATTTTGCCCGAATTCAGTTGCCGTAGCCCGCTACGGCGCCTTCATCCGGACAAAATCTCCCACAAATTGTGACGCACATCTTGCAGAAAGCCTTTTTCAAACACGCTCTAGCATTATAAATATGGAAACTGACAGAAGATGTTATTCTAGGTGAAAGCGTGAATAACACGTGTTTTTTGCGTGTAAAAAGCTTTTCCGGAGTAACATTTTTGCGTTTAACCGGATGCTTTTATCCGCTGGACCAGGATAAACGGCATGGCAGCGATCAGCTGCAGTGTGATATAGCGGATGCTTTTATCCGTTTGACAAAGGAGAGTGAAAAATGGAAGAGACAACGATTGCTGCGATTTCCACAGCCATGAGCGCATCGGGAATCGGGATCGTCAGGATCAGTGGCCCGGAGGCTTTTGAGATCGCATCCGGAGTATACCGTTCCAAGGGTGGAAAAAAATCTCTGAAAAACGTCCCAAGCCACACCATCCATTATGGATATATTTATGATAACGAAGAAATGGTAGACGAAGTGCTGGTCATGGCCATGCGCGGACCACGGACATACACAGGAGAAGATACCATAGAAATCGACTGCCACGGCGGCGTTTTAGCCATGAAAAAGGTACTGGAAACTGTGTTGAAAAACGGAGCCATTATTGCCGAGCCGGGAGAATTTACCAAGCGTGCATTCCTCAATGGAAGGATCGATCTTTCACAGGCGGAGGCCGTTATGGACGTGATACAGTCCAAAAATGAGTACTCATTAAAGAACTCTGTAGGACAATTAAAAGGTTCAGTCCGAAAAACTGTACAGCAGATCAGGGAAAAACTACTGTACCATATAGCGTACATTGAATCGGCATTAGACGACCCAGAGCACTATGATCTGACAGGATATTCGGAAGAATTAGAGCAGATCGTAGCAGAAGAAAAAGAAAAGATACAGAACCTGTTAAAAACAGCCGGAGACGGAAAGATCATACAGGAAGGTATCCGGACCGTGATCTTGGGTAAACCGAACGCAGGGAAATCTTCTCTGCTGAACCTGCTTCTGGGAGAGGACAGAGCCATCGTGACCGATATCGCAGGAACCACCAGAGACGTACTGGAAGAGTATATCAACCTGCATGGGATCACATTAAAGATCGCTGACACAGCTGGAATCCGCCAGACAGAAGACATCGTAGAGAAAATCGGCGTATCCAAAGCCAAGGAAATGGCAGCAGACGCAGACCTGATCCTCTATGTCGTAGATTCCTCCGTACCGTTAGATGAAAATGACGAAGAAATCATAAAAATTTTGCAAGAGAAAAAGACAATTGTCCTCTACAGCAAGACAGACCTTGAATCTGCTATAGATATAGAGGATTTAAAGAGCAGAATAAACCAGCCGGTGATCCCAATCTCCGCAAAAGAAGAAACCGGGATCACAGACCTGGAAGAAAAAATCCGGGAAATGTTCTTCAGTGGGGAGATTGACTTCAATGATGAAGTCTACATCACCAATGAACGCCACAGACAGGAGCTTTTAAAAGCACAGGAAAGTCTTTCTCTGGTAGAAAATAGCATAGAAAGCGGAATGCCGGAGGATTTTTATTCCATAGACCTGACAGATGCATACGAAAGTCTGGGACGGATTCTGGGAGAATCACTTGGGGAAGACCTTGTTAATGAGATATTTTCTAAATTTTGTATGGGGAAATAATAACCGCATGGGCTGCGGAGGCCCCGGCCGAATGGCCGCATAGATTGCGGAATCCCGGCCGTATATGCCGCATGGATTGCGGAACATCGGCCGTATATGCCGCATAGGCTGCGGCCTTCGGCTGTATGGCACATGGACTGCGGAAGCCCGCAGAGGGTAGATCACATTGGAATGTGAGAAAACCGCAAAGGGGCACAAGGCCGCGCCCCTCTGCACACCCCTGGGCCTTTTTTATATAGTGCAGCGATTGTGGAATGCTGAAAGAAACTAACTTATGCCTGTATGCTTCTGTATCGGCAATTCAACACTGAGCCGAAATATATCTAACGGAACTTTGTATATTTCTGTAGGATATATTGTTGCATAATATAGATTGCGGAGACCCCGCCGTATATACCGCATAGATTGCGGAACTCCGGCTGTATATGCCGCATGGGTTGTGGAACCTCGGCCGTATATGCCGCATAGGCTGCGGCTCCCTGCTGTACGCCACATGGATTGCAGAATTCCGCAGACGTGCATCGCACGTCGAGAACCTCATTACAGTTCCACTGCAACCCCCTCGGCACAACGTTTCACATCCAATACCGAAGCATACAGACAAAAGTCAACACCGTACCCCACACCACAATCCAAGAACTCCTAAAAAAAAGCCCGAGGGGTGTGCAGAGGGGCCGTGGCTTTACGGCCCCTTTGCGGTTTTCCACAGCTTCCCAAAGCAAAAAAACCAGGCCTTCTGCCAAGCAAGAAAGTAAAAATAAAACCAAAAACCAACCACACAATAAACAAAGAAAAAGAAAATCACAAAGAAAAATAAAGAAAAAGAATAAGAGAAAAAATAAAGGAGAAAAAGCATGAAAAATCTGGAACAGTTTTTCGACATCATAGTAGTAGGCGCCGGTCACGCAGGCTGCGAAGCATCACTGGCATGCGCCCGCTTAGGGCTCAACACAGTCATGTTCACAGTCAGCGTAGACAGCATCGCCCTTATGCCCTGCAACCCCAATGTAGGCGGCAGCTCCAAAGGCCATCTCGTCCGTGAGCTGGATGCTCTCGGTGGGGAAATGGGTAAAAACATAGACAAAACCTTCATCCAGTCCAAAATGCTCAACCAGTCCAAAGGCCCTGCAGTCCATTCCCTTCGTGCACAGGCCGATAAACAGGCCTACAGCACAGAAATGAGAAAGACACTGGAAAATACAGAGAACTTAACTATCCGCCAGGGTGAAGTGACCGAGCTTCTGGTAGAAGACGGGCACATCACCGGTGTAAAAACCTTCTCAGGAGCCACCTACCACGCAAAAGCTGTAGTCCTCTGTACAGGAACCTACCTCAAGGCCCGCTGCATTTACGGCGACGTCAGCAACTATACAGGACCGAACGGCCTTCAGGCAGCCAATTACCTTACGGATTCCCTGAAAAAGCTGGGGATCGAAATGTTCCGCTTCAAAACAGGAACTCCGGCCAGAATCGCCGGAAACACCATTGATTATTCTAAGATGGAAGAGCAGTTCGGAGATGAAAGAGTCGTACCGTTCTCTTTTTCCACAGACCCGGAATCTGTACAGATCGAGCAGAAATCCTGCTGGCTGACCTATACAAACGAAAAAACACACGAGATCATCCGTGCAAATCTGGACAGATCCCCCCTTTATTCCGGAATGATCGAAGGAACCGGACCACGTTACTGTCCGTCCATTGAGGATAAAGTAGTCCGTTTTGCAGACAAAAAACGCCATCAGGTATTTATTGAACCAGAAGGTCTTTACACAAATGAAATGTACATCGGCGGAATGTCCAGCTCCCTGCCGGAGGATGTTCAGTACGAGATGTACCATTCCGTACCGGGTCTGGAGAACGCTAGGATTGTAAAAAATGCTTACGCTATTGAGTATGACTGCATCAATCCGCGCCAGCTCTATCTCACACTGGAATTCAAAAAGATCAAGGGCCTTTTCAGCGGCGGACAGTTTAACGGAAGCTCCGGATATGAGGAAGCAGCCGCTCAGGGCCTCATAGCGGGAATTAATGCAGCTATGGAGGTAAAAGGCCGGGAACAGCTGATTTTGGACCGTTCAGAGGCATATATTGGCGTTCTTATCGATGATCTGGTAACAAAGGAGAACCATGAGCCGTACCGAATGATGACAAGCCGTGCTGAGTACCGTCTGCTCCTCCGCCAGGACAACGCAGATCTTCGTCTTCGCAAAAAAGGCTGGGAGGTCGGCCTGATCGATGATGAGACATACCATAAATTACAGGAAAAAGAGCGCCGGATCCAGGAAGAAATCGAGAGAGTGGAACATGCAACCGTAGGTGGTTCTGCAGAGGTACAGAGCCTTCTGGAATCTCTGAACAGTACCCTTCTGAAATCCGGAACCACCATTGCAGAGCTGATCCGTCGGCCGGAGCTTAACTATAAGGTGCTTGCACCCATCGATAAAGAAAGACCGGAGCTTCCGGAAGATGTATGTGAGCAGGTAGAGATCAACATCAAATATGACGGTTACATCCGCCGCCAGATGAAGCAGGTAGAGCAGTTTAAGAAACTGGAGCAGAAAAAGCTTCCGGAAGACATTGATTACGAAGATGTAGGAAGCCTCCGCATTGAGGCACGCCAGAAGCTGGAAGCCTACAGACCGGTGTCCATCGGCCAGGCGTCCCGTATCTCCGGTGTATCCCCGGCTGACATTTCCGTGCTTCTTGTATATCTGGAAAGCAGATCCGGACATAAACACGGATAATACAACGAATAACAATAAAACACAGAAAATAAGAGAGGAAGCTGCATGTACAATTTAGAAATCCTGGAAAAAGGCTGCGAGGAGCTTGGGATCACACTCAGTGACACGCAGAAAAACCAGTTTATCCGGTTCTACGAATATCTTGTAGAAAAAAACAAAGTCATGAACCTCACCGGTATCACAGAATTTGACGAGGTTCTCGTGAAACATTTCCTGGACAGCCTCTGCTGCGTCAAGGCTGTAGATATGGGTAAGATAAAAACCGTTATGGACATCGGAACCGGCGCCGGATTCCCGGGTGTTCCCCTGAAGATTGCCTTCCCGGAGGTGGAAGCCTGCCTTTTGGACTCCCTCAATAAAAGAGTAAAATTCCTGGAAGAAACCTTTGCGCTCCTGGGCCTGGAGGGGATTTCCGCCATTCACGGAAGAGCCGAAGAATATGCAAAAAACAAAGCCTACAGAGAAAAATATGATCTCTGCGTATCCAGAGCAGTATCCGGACTTGCAACCCTGTCTGAATACTGTCTCCCGTATGTAAAAGTCGGAGGGCTTTTTGTCTCCTATAAATCCGGTTCTGTAAAGGAAGAAGCAGAAGCAGCAGAGAAAGCAGTAAAGATCCTTGGTGGAAAGATCAGGGATATTCAGTACTTTGACCTTCCAGGCTCCGAGATCGGCCGCTCCCTGGTCATTATCGAGAAGGTAAAGAACACCCCAGGCAAATATCCGAGAAAAGCCGGAACACCGCTCAGAGAGCCACTGGCATAAGTTACCTCCTGTCGAACAAAGGCAAAATCTGTCCGACAGGAGATTTTTTTGTCCGGGAGTTTCACAAAATTATCACAAATTTATCCTACTTTTATCACAAATTACTTTTACACTATAATCCGATAGAGATGCCCCTGGATTCCCCCATTCTCTGTTTCATCCAGGGGCATTTTCTATTGGTATTGAAAAGACGCCAGAGTCAAGGGCTTCAGTTTCAGGACCTTTTGTCTCTGGCATCTTATAAAATGGGAAATCGATAATTAAAAAAAGTATTTCCCTGAGAATAAAAGGAGGAGAGTAAAGTGATCGAAGTAAGTAATCTGGTCAAAAAGTATGGCGATCATACTGCAGTTGACCATCTTTCCTTTCAGATCGAAAAGGGGAAAATTTACGGATTCCTGGGCCCCAACGGTGCAGGAAAATCAACAACTATGAACATGATCACAGGATACATTGCTTCCACAGAAGGAAAAGTGATGATCGATGGTCATGATATTCTGGAGGAACCGGAGGCAGCCAAGAAATGTATCGGCTATCTGCCGGAAATGCCGCCGCTCTATTTTGACATGACTGTTCTTGAGTACATGAAATTTGCGGCTGATCTGAAAAAAATCCCAAGAAACCAAAAAGACAAACAGATAAAAGAAGTCATGGATATGGTAAAGATCACAGACATGAAAGACCGTCTGATCAAAAACCTTTCCAAAGGTTATCGCCAGAGGGTGGGCCTTGCACAGGCAATCCTGGGATATCCGGAGGTGATCATCCTGGATGAGCCGACAGTAGGACTTGACCCGAAGCAGATCATAGAGATCCGTGACCTGATCAAAGGCCTGAAGCAGAAGCACACGGTTATCCTAAGCTCCCATATCCTTTCCGAGGTAAGAGCAGTGTGTGATTATGTTCTGATCATTTCCCATGGAAAGCTGGTAGCCAGCGATACACCGGATAATCTGGAACGTCTGGCAGCAGGCTCCAACAGCCTCCTTATGAAGGTAAAAGGCGAGAAAGACGCGATTCGAAAAGCTCTGGAAACGATCGAAGGCGTAACCGGGGTGGAAATGTCCTATGACAGCGATGAAAAATTGTGGAAAACAAAACTTTCCATTCAGGAAAATGTGGATATCCGTGAAAAAGTCTTCTACGCTATGGCAAAAGCGAACTGTCCAATCTACGAGATGCAGGTTAAGAGAGTTTCCCTTGAGGATGTATTCCTTGAGCTTACCGAAGGAGAGAAAAAATCCGCCGGAAAACCGGAAAGCTCACAGTGGAAACCGGTAGAAGACAGATCATCGGAAGAAGAAAAAACTCAGGAAGAAAAAAACGGGGAACCAGAGAAGGCTTCTGATGAGAAAGAGGGGGATCAGTCATGACAGCGATTTTTAAAAGAGAACTGAAAAGCTATCTGACCTCCATGGTTGGATATCTCTTCATATTTTTTGTCCTGGTGCTGACCGGAATTTATTTTTCCGCATATCAGCTTTCAGGCGGCTATTCAAAATTTGAAACTACCTTAAGCGCACTGACCTTTGTGTTCCTGATCGGTGTGCCGATCCTTTCCATGCGTGTACTTGCAGAAGAGCGCAAGCAGAAAACGGATCAGCTTCTTCTGACCGCACCGGTATCTGTATGGGATATCGTATTTGGAAAATATCTTGCACTGGTAGCTGTGTTTGCCATTCCGGTCGTGATCATGTGCGTTTATCCTCTGATCATGAGCAAGTTCGGAACGATTTCCTATGCTTCCGCATACACCGGGATCCTGGGATTTTTCCTTCTGGGATGCGCGAATCTGGCGATCGGTGTATTTATGTCAGCACTTACAGAAAGCCAGGTAATTGCAGCCGTACTTACGTTTGTATTCCTGTTCGCCTTCTATATGATGAACGGAATTTCCTCATTCTTTTCACAGACCTCTATGTCAACCGCAGTGGCATTCGGACTTCTGATCGTGGCGATCGCTATCATCATTTATACCATGATCAAAAATGTCCTGATCTCTGTAGTGATCGGAGCTGTGGGAGAGATTGCCCTTGTGATCGTATACGTTGTAAAATCCAGTATTTTCCAGGGTGGTATCCAGAAGGTACTGAACGTATTTAACCTGAGCGGACATTATGATAATTTTACAAAAGGCGTGTTTGACGTGACAGGAATCGTTTATTTTATTTCTGTTATTGCGATCTGCCTGTTCCTTACCATGCAGTCCATTCAGAAGAGACGCTGGAACTAGGGGGTGAAGGGAAATGAAATTCAGTGAGAAAATTAAGAAAAATAAAGGCGAGGCAGCCGTACCGGAGACAGCACAGGACTCCGGCAAAAAGAAACATAAACCGGATCCGAAAAAGCTGGTAGGCACCATCAGCAAAAAACATATCAAAAATGGTTCCTACAGCATGGCTATGGCAGCTGTCTTTATCGTGATCGTGGTTGTGATCAATATGATCGTCGGGGCGATCCCATCCAAATATTCACAGCTGGATGTAAGCTCATCCAAGCTTTACACCATCGGTGATGAAACAAAGAAGGTACTGAAGGCACTGGATAAGGATGTTACCATTTATCAGATCGCGGCAAGCGGTTCTGAGGACGACACGATCTCCAATCTACTTTCACGTTATAAAGATGAGTCCAAGCATATTAAAGTTGAGGTAAAAGATCCGGTTGTAAATCCGAAATTTGCATCGGAATATACAACCGATGATCTTGCGTCAAACAGCCTGATCGTAGTCTGCGGCGACAGAAACAAGGTTATCAATTACAACGATATGTATTCCTCTTCAGTAGACTATAATACCTGGCAGCAGACTACTACCGGATTTGATGGAGAAGGACAGATCACAAGTGCGATTGGTTATGTAACATCCGAGGATCTTCCGATCATGTACACCTTATCTGGACACGGAGAAAAAGATCTGGATTCCAGCTTTAAAGAAGATATCCAGAAAGCAAACATTGATATCAAGGAGCTGAACCTTCTCACAGAGGGAAAGGTTCCGGATGATGCAGACTGCCTGATGATCGTATCTCCGACCAGCGATATTTCCGAGGAAGAAAAAACAGAGCTCCTGGATTATCTGGAGGCAGGCGGAAAAGCTATGATCTTCTCGGATTATACACAGGATGATCTGCCGAACTTTGATGCGGTTCTTGAAAACTATGGTGTAAAGTGTGCCGAGGGAATCGTATTTGAGGGTGATAATCAGCATTATGGAATGCAGATGCCATATTATCTTGTACCAACAGTCAACAGCACAGATGCAAGCTCTGAGACAGCTTCTGCAGGCTCCTACGTACTGGCACCGTATGCACAGGGCATTCAGAAAACAGATGATGTAAGAGATACCGTAACCATCGACAGTATCCTGACAACCTCTGACAAGGCTTACTCCAAAACAAATATGCAGAGCAGCAATATCGAAAAGGAAGACGGAGATGTAGACGGACCGTTTGATCTTGGTGTTGCCATCACTGAGAAACTGGATGATGATAAGGAAACACAGATCGTTTACTACTCCACAGCAAATCTGATGGAGAGCCAGATAAACCAGATGGTATCCGGCGGAAATGAAAAGCTCCTTCTGGAGTCCTTAAACTGGATGACCAGCACAGACGACAGTAATTCCGTTTCTATTCCATCCAAGAGCCTTGAGTCCACAAGCCTGACAGTAACCGATTATGCTGCAGCCTTCTGGAAGATCTGTACCATTGGTCTGATCCCGGGAGTATTCCTTGTTGCAGGATTCCTGATCTGGCTTAAGAGGAGAAAAGCATAATGAAAAAATCGACCAAACTTGTTTCAGCAGTTGTTGTTCTGGCAGTTCTCGGCGGCGTTTATGTGGGACTGAACACCTACGTATCCAAAGAAGAAAAGACAGAGAGCAGCGAAGAGGAAAGCAAAACAGAAGTGTTTTCCGTGAAAACGGATGACATTAAATCCCTGGAATTTATCGTAGACAAGAAGGAAGTGACCTTTGAGAAAAAAGATGATTCCTGGGTGAAAAAGGATGAGACTGCTTTTCCTGTAAATCAGACAACTCTGGATTCCGCAGCTTCCGCCATCAAAAAGGTGGAAGCGGACAGAGTCCTGGAGGATGTGGAGGATCTTACGGAATACGGACTGGATTCTCCATCTAACACAGTAACCGTTGATACCGCTGATGGGACAACGAAGCTCAACATCGGAGATGAGAATACGTCTACGAATCAGTATTACATTTCCAAGGATGATGATGACAGCACGGTATATGTAGTGGCAGCAGATACAGTGTCTCCGTTTATGAATTCCCTTTACGATTATGCACAGGGAGAAGATTTCCCGACAATTGATTCTTCCACAGTGAAAAAGGTCCAGGTCAGTGAGAATAAAGATTCCTATGTCCTGGAAGAAAATTCCGACGGAGCTACCTGGGATGTTTCCGGTGACGGAAACAGCGATAAAGAGTCTGCCGATACAACGGCAGCAGGAAATGTAACCTCCGGACTTGGAAACTTTGCATTTGACCAGTTTGTAAACTACAATGCAGAGGATCTTTCCCAGTATGGCCTTGATAAGCCCTATGCGACGATTACAGTGGATTATCAGGAAAAGGTGAAGAATAGCACAGACAGTACAGAATCCGGAGAAAACGATTCTACGGCCTCTGAGAGTGATTCTGAGAGCGGCGCCAGCGCTGACACGGATAGCAGCTCAGAAGATGCAGACAGCAAGACAACCACAGTGGATAAACAGCTTGTCATTTATGTTGGTGATGAGGCAGGAGATGGCAGCAGATATGTAACGGTAGATAACAAACAGATCTATACAATGTCAACGGATACACTGAGTGCAGTTATTGACAAGACGCCGTCAGATCTCTGGTCACTGATCGTCAATTATCTGTCTGTAAAAAATCTGGATCAGCTCCAGGTTACTTACGGTGAAACAACAAGTACTGTAAATGTTTCACGTGAAACATCCACAGATGATGACGGAAACGAAAAAGAAACAACAACCTATCAGCTGGATGGTAAGGAAATAGAAAGTACAACCTTTACCACCTTCTACAACAAGTTGATAAACATGGCAGGACAGAAGAGACTGACAGACGCTTATACACCGGCTGCAGATCCGGAGATGACCGCTGTATTCACAGACTCTGACAAGAACCAGACAACCGTTACCTTCTACACATATGACACAAACTATTATGCAGCTGTCGTTGGAGACAAGGTATTTCTTGTAAACAAAATGACAGTAAAAGAAATGTTCAATGCATATGACACCATGGTAAACGGTGAAACAGAGACAGAAGCCACAGCAACACCAACAGCTGAGACGGAAAAATAAAATATTAAGAAAATAAATAAAAACACCTCGGAGAACCGCAAATAATAAGGTGACCTCCGAATATCCGCTTGATGATCAGATATTCGGAGACACCACATAGATCAGGATTTTCCGGGGTGTTTTTATGTTGCTATTATTTTCCGGTCCTTACAGATGAATAAGGTCCGAATATTTTTTTACCGTTTGTGATGCGGTATGCACGGATACAGTATTTGGTTGCGGTGCCTGGCTTTTTATCGGTGTAGGTTGTATTTTTTGTATTGCCGATAGCTTTCCAGGTTTTACCCTGAAGACGGTAAATGGTGTAGCATAGGTGATGATTCCGTCTGTTTTTGCGGTCAGTGGATTAGATGCATACCAGGTTGCTTTTCCATTGAAAACCGCAGGCTTGCAGTCAGAAAGAGCTCCGGTTTGTGAGTAGATCTGAGAAGTCATATTGCCGCTTCTTCTGAATCTGACAGGAGTGTTTCTGAACTGAAATCTGCTGCATAGATCAGGCACGGTGTACTGGCGAGCTTGATTTTCTATAACTGCTATAATTATAGCGTGGAGAATTGACGAGGACAATATAAAAAAACTGTACAGAAGCTCATCTGAGCAACTGTACAGTTTTAATTTTTCTATATCTAACAGAAGGTTCGGGGGAGCTTCTGTCAGTAACTAAGTATTATGCAAGACCTCTTTCTTCCAGCCAGTCGAAGAGAACAACTTTTTCTGCTTTCTTTCTCTTGGTCATGTGATTGAACTGAAGGATCGTCAGGATCGTGAAGATCACTAACAGTGCAACCATTACAATGATGGAAGTGGTAATGCTTCGGCCACCGCTGATCGTTGCACGGAATGCGTCGACCGTATAAGTAAACGGAACGTATGCATGGATCTTTGCAACGAATGAAGGTGAAACCTCAACCGGATAAGTTCCGGCAGATCCTGCAAGCTGAACGACCATGAATACCAGCATCAGGAAGCTTCCTACTTTACCAAGAGTAATGTTGAAGAAGTACATGATAGAGGTAAAGGTCATTGATGTCAGGCAGGCGAAGAGTACGGTTTTGCCCATCTCTGCAGGTGTGAATCCGTTAAATGCACGTAACAGCAGGATCAGGCAGATTCCCTGAAGGATCGCTACCGGATAAAGGACGGAAGCCTTGCTTGCCCACCATGCGAAACCGGATTTCAGTTTGCCCTTATACTGAGCCAGAGGATACATCAGGCAGAATGCCAGTGCGCCGACCCAGAGGCCTACAGACATCATGTAAGGTGCCATTGCGTGTCCGTTATTCGGGACATCGGTAAGTTTTGTTTCATCGCTTACAACAGGAGTTGCGAACATTTTGATCGTTTCATCACTTGCTGAATTGTCTTTTACAGTGGTAGCTCCATCGCTGAGGCTTGTGGTCAGTGTCTTGGAACCGTCTTTCAGTTCTTTCATACCGCTTCCAAGCTTCTTGGATCCATCATACAACTGAGAGGAACCGCTCTGGATCTGGGCAGCGCCATCTGCAAGCTGTTTTGCACCATTGTTAAGTGTGCTGTTGTTGCTTACAAGCTTCTCGGTACCGCTGAGAAGCGTTGAGGTACCGTTTGCTAATGTCTTAGTTCCGTTTGCAAGAGTAGTAGCACCGCTGGAAAGGGTTTTGGCTCCTGTTGAGAGCTTTTTGGTACCGTCTGTAAGAGCGGAGCTGTTTTCGGAAAGCTTAGCAACACCATCGGTGTAGGTTGTGATTCCGGTTGTCAGTGTTCCGGAACCATCGGCTAATGCTTTTGTTCCATCTGCAAGAGTAGCAGCACCGCTGGAAAGAGCCTTGGCTCCTGTTGCCAGTTTCTTGGTGCCGTCTGTAAGAGCAGCACTGTTTTCGGAAAGCTTTGCAATACCATCGGTGTAAGTTGTGATTCCATCTGTCAGTGCCTTAGAACCATCTGCCAGCTGACCTGCACCGGATTTGATATCCGGAAGTGCGTTAGTGATCTGTTTGCCGGCTGTTTTCAGATTCTTTGCACCGTCATTGAGCTGCTTATCATAAGATGTCAGTTGGTCAAATCCATCGTTCAGAGCTTTGATTCCTGCTGCTGCAGCCGGGAAGGCTTCGACTGTGCCGTCTTCCAGAGACTGAAGTCCTGCGGAAACGTTCTTGGTTCCTGTGTTTACAGCCTGTGCACCCTGATACAGCTGGGTAACACCTGCAGAAAGCTGAGCGATCAGATCTGTAGGAAGCTGACTTGTAGCTGCAGATAACTGCTCTGCACCTGCGCTCATGGTTGTTGCACCTGCACTCATCTGGTTTGCACCATTTGTCATGGTTGTTGCACCCTCAGAAAGTGTGCCGGCACCCTGAGTCAGTCCTCCGGAGATCTGAGTCAGTCCGGAAGCTGCTTCGTTAAGCTTGGAAGCAACAGTATTCAGATTTTCCTGAGTAGAAGAGAGCTGACCGGATACACCAGCTGCAAGCTGTGAAACCTGATCAGAATAGCTGCTCATGTAAGAACCGTCCACGCCAGTCATTCCACCGGCTACGCTGTTTAAAGCGTTGATCACATCATTCAGAGCTGCTGCGGAAATGGTTCCGTCCTCAGAAGCGGTTGCCTGAATCGCCTGAAGCTGTGCTGCTAAATCGGTCATTGTCTGTCCGGCAGTACCAATCTTGGTATTTGCATCAGTAAGTGCCTCCGTTGTCTGCTGTCCGTATCCTGTAAGTATGCTGCTGACCTGATCACCTACCTGTGAGAACTGTGTGCCTGCATTCTGGAGAGCAGGGATCAGACTGTCTGTGATACTGCTGCTGGTCTGACTTGTGATGCCTGCGGCCTGAGTGATATATCCGGCTGCGTTGTTGATTCCGTCTGCGGCATTGTTCATACCAGCTGCAGCACTGTTCATACCAGCTGCGGCTGTGTCCATACCATCCTTTGCGGAAGTAAGGCCGGCTGCAAGCTTGTTGATGGATTCCTGTGTTGTTCCCTCTTTCAGAGCAGAAACCTTATCGTTCAGGGCTTTCAGTCCGTTTTCCAGCTGCTGTGTTCCGGATATCAGTGACTGTGAGTCATCGGTTCCTTTGGTAACACCGGTATTCAGCTGAGAGATACCATTGGAAACTGTTGTGAGTCCGTCTTCAAGTTTTGCAAGCTCTTTGGCACCGGCTGCGAGTTTGCCAGCACCAGCCACATAGGTGGTAGTTCCATCTGCAAGAGTGTCAGCACCAGCTACATACTGTGTTGCTCCGTCGGAAAGAGTATCAATACCTGCACTTAATGCATTTGCACCGGATTCCAGGCTACTTGCGCCGGATTTCAGTGTATCAGAATTTTTATTAAGCTCATCCACACCAGCGGTGTACTGCTGAACACCTTCATCCAGAGTATCTACACCGGTTGTCAGCTCAGGAACCTTTTCTGTCAGAGCTGCAACGCCGCTGTTCAGCTGGTTTGCACCGGATTCCAGGCTGCTTGCACCGGATTTCAGTGCATCAGAATTTTTATTAAGCTCATCCACACCAGCGGTGTATTGCTGAACACCTTTATCCAGAGTATCCACACCGGTTGTCAGCTCAGGAACCTTTTCTGTGAGAGTTGCAACGCCGCTGTTCAGCTGATCTGCACCATCGTCCAGGCTCTTTGCACCATCGTTAACCTTTGCAACACCATCGGTGTAGGTCTTAAGACCTTCGGTGAGACTATCAGCACCGCTTACGAAAGTAAGAGTACTGGTGGAAAGCTTCTTAAGGTTTTTGGTAATTGTTTTGTTACCATCAGCTGCTGTATTCAGTCCGTCTTCGATCTTTCCGGATCCGTCTGCAGCTTCCTGCATTCCGTCACCTGCTTCTGAGATAGAATCAAAAACGGTTTCTGTATAGGTTTCCGTAACCTTGGAAGCAATGTTATCACGAAGCTTCAGCATTGCTGTTTCACTGAGCTTGGAGGCGATATAGTTGGTTCCAGGGTTTGTCTCATAGGATAGCTCCATTTGCTTTGGATCGTTGTCCATTACAGTGGCTGCGTTTGCGGAGAAATTTTCCGGAATTTTGATAACCATGTAATAGGTTCCATTGGCCAGACCGTCCTCTGCTGTCTTGCTGTCTACAATGTTAAATGCCATTGAGTCGTTGTCCTTCAGCTCATCCGTCATGTCCTTACCTATGCTCAAGGTCTTGCCATTATACTCGACAGGTTTGTCTTCGTTTACCACGGCCACTGGCAGGCTGTCTACGTTTCCGTAAGGATCCCACATGGATTTCAGAAACAGACCTGCATAGATGATCGGGATTACGATAATGGCGATTACGACGATAAGCATGAGCTTGTTACGAAGTAAGCTTTTCCATTCGTTTTTGATCATATTACCTATCCCTTTCTTATTAAATTGTATTATCAAACATAGTTGATTAATCAAACTTTATTCCAGTAATGGCGACGAGATCTATTAATCATATTAAAATCTATTAATAGCTTTATATTCCATTATCAAACAAAGTGTTGATTTTCTTTACGTGATGTATTATACTAAACACATACCACAGATACAACCATTAAATCTTTACTGAATGTATATTAATAGACGGAAATGATGGAAGTGTCTATTACAAATAAAAAACTGCATAATAGACAAAAAGTACTTTATTTACTTTGAATTTATGTGCAGTTGGTAATATTAAATGCAGACAGGATTCCTATGTTTCAACACAAATATGCAGCAGATATCTGGTATCGTGTAGGTCGGCGTCGTTAACAATTTTGATCTTGTCAATTCTTAACAACAGTAGATATCTGGTATCATGCAGATCGGCGTAGAGAAAGCGAATGCTTTTATTCGTTTGAAGGATGCATTATGCATTGTATGACAGTTGCAGAGTATCGTAAGTAATAGGTGATTGAGGCGGAGGAAACGTGCTTGCTTTTTTGAATTGCAGGGGGAATTAAGATGGCGGAAAAAGTTGACAGAAGAGTACGTAAGACCAAGGCACAGTTGCGAGCGGGGCTTGCCCGTCTTATGCAGAAGAAGAGTATTAAGGAAATTACGGTAAAGGAACTGGTGGAAGAAGTTGATATCAACCGCTCCACATTTTATCTTCACTATACAGATATCTATCAGATGCTGGAATCCATTGAGGCTGAATTGATGGAGGAAATCACGCATCTGGTGGCAGACTTTCCTCTGGATCCTCTTAATAATAAGGAGAGCTCGTATCCTTTTATTGAGCAGATATTTACGATCCTGGATCATAATAAGGATATTTGTATCGCACTTCTTGGAAAGAATGGAGATATGGCTTTTGTGAATCGTATAGAAAAACTGATCGCAGATACAGTGCTGCATCGCTTGTCAATTCGTCTGCCGAAAGACAACCGTGATATTGAGTATGCGTATGCGTTTTGTCTGAATGGATGCGTGGGAATGATCAAGACATGGCTGTCTTCTGAGAATCAGGAGAGTACACAGCATATGGCAGAGCTGACACATAAGCTGATCGATAATACAACACACATGTATCTGGAGCAGGCACTTAGGTAAGAGAAATGTCCGGATGCATGCTGTGAGTCTGGTAAAAAATAAAGAGTATTGTTTCACGTTTGTTTGAGGAAAAAACTCATGTTTCACGTGAAACAGTACTCTTTTTTTATTGACTTTTTGTTGGTTTATAGCATTTCCACAAATTACTGCATGAAGTTCAACGGCTCCGAACATGAACAATGTTCTTTTGATACGTTGATTTCCAAAATTACTATAGATAAATTTTGTTTTTGATGCCGGATCATAAGTTGTTTTTACAGGAAAATAGCTACCTGTTCCAGGAAATGTTCCGGATCTTCCAGATGAGGAAGATGTCTGGTTTCCGGGATCACAGCGGTTTCAATGGAAGAATTCAGCTTCTGGTATTCCTCTGCGATAAGAGAAGCGGAAGCTTCTTTTTCTCCGGAAATAATATAGATGCATGCATCGGAAGATTCTACGGCATTATTAATGCTGATATTCAGGTATTTGCCAATGTAGCTGGAATACAGATATTTGGCGTTGGAACCGCCCTTGTGAGCGGATTCATAATAGGTGTCTACCAGCGTATCTGTTACATGGAAGGGATTGTAGAACAGCTTTTCCATAAACAGACTGCTGATGGATTCGCGGGAAGCTACCATATGATAGATCAGAGTTCCGAAAATCGGAAGCTCGATAAAATACTTAAAGAGCTTGTTGTCTTTACAAGGTGCCTGCTTCAGGGAACTGAAGCTTGGTGGATTGACCAGCATGATCTTGCGGAAATGGTCGGAATTGTTACGGTAAGCCATGATCGCAAAAGAACCTGAGAAACCACTGGCAATAACATCGGTTTCCTCACGAATCACATTCTTGGCAAAATCACAGAGTAACTGAGCAAATACAAAATTGGTATAAGTAATATCCGGTTTTTCGGAACGTCCACATCCAAGAAGATCAATGGTGTAAACTGTATGTTCGGTTGCGAGCTGCTTCTCTATGGCATTCCATTCATAACCGGAAGCACCTGGCATGATATCATGAATAAGAAGAATAGGGGTGCCATGTCCCTGTTTTGTATAAAAAATCTTTCCAAAACGCCAGTCATAGGTTTTACTGTGTGGCTGTTCCAGCATATCTTTAAGCTGAGATGTGGCATCTATGAAACGGTTAGCAATATGAATAACACCTGCGGCAGTTCCGACTAAAGCTGCAAGAGTAAGTAGTCTGTGTCCATTTTTCTTCATTAAAAAGCCTCCTGGAATTCGTAAAAATAATCAGGACAGATGTAACGTAATTCAGGTATCTGATCTGATTTTTTCTGAATATTTCTTTGCTTTATTATACGACAGGAACGAAAAATTTACAATGCTTTTGTGGGAACCCTAACCTTGTTATTGTATGCTGACGCTACTGTCCATTCTGTTCTTGGCGATGATAGCTAAGTCGCTGTTCGTTCTGCTTTCAGTAACGCGCTTCGCAATGCAAAGAATTTATGTTGATCGCATAAATTGGTGTGGTATGGTTTCGGGCTTTCTGCGACCTTCGTTTATAAAAAAACTTACGGAATATTATCAGTGAACAGTAGCATCGCCAATACGCTTCATGATACATAGAAATCAGATTTCGAACCGAATCAAGTAAATACCCTGCTTTAATTGCGAAGAGCAATAAGCAGAGGGTGGGGACTTACTTGTATCAGGAGAAGGAAAAGCTCCTTCTGATAAACTGCGAAGCAGTTATTTGGTTATGAGCAAGTGGCGAAGCGGATGCTGTTATCCGCTGGAATGTTTTTATACTTCAGTAAAATACCAAGTGTTTCACGTGAAACATTGGACTTGTTATCCGACAGAGCTGATGCTATACAGGATTACCGAGGATGATGTTGATAAGGGTTTTGTTCAGCATCAGTGTGCGGTTCCATGGATTGAGAATTACTCCCTCAACAGACGGCTCTTGCAATGCAGAAGCAAAAATCTTATCAATATCTGCGGTAAATGTGGACATGATCTTATCACTGCCTTTTAACTCTTCGTCAAAGCTGGTAAATGCAGCCCACCATTGCTTTCCATCGGTGGTTTTGATCGCATGAAGAGAAATTTTTCCATCACCTTTTGGAGGTTCTACAGCAATGATCAGCTGTGCCTGCTCCTGCATTCTGTGACGGATCACGGTGAGAGTATGAGCAAGCATTTCTTCGGTTGCTTCTTTTTGGAGTGCTGCAATGGCAGTTTCGATCTTTTCATTGCCATTTAAAGTCTTGTCTAATTGTTCTTTATAGAAATCGTTGCGATTATTTGTGGTGTTCATGTATAAAATATTCCTTTCGATCAGATGATAAATGACTAGTACATTGTTTTCGAAATAACTATACCAATTACTTGTTGGTGAATCCGACTGCACAGATCTAAAAGCCTCAGCATAGCCAGCTACGCCTGCATTTTTATACCTGCACACTCGAATCCACATCCCACGCGATTGGTATAGTTATTTACGAAACAATGTATTAGCCGCAAACTGCAAGGAGTTTGCGAATGCTTTCTTTATGGATTATAGCATTTCAGGGGAAAATGAGGCAAGAGAAGAAGTGTTTTTAACTGAATCAAATAAGTCCCCTGGTTCGATTTCGAAAAGCAATAATCAGGGGAACTTGCTTGCATCAGGAGAAGTGCAGGCTCCTTCGGATAAACTGCGAAGCACTTATTCGGTTATGAGCAAGTAGTGAAGCGGATGCTTTTATCTGCTTGAATTTTAAATCAAGAAGTTTCCTGATTACTGATCACTCCGTTCTTGGTAATACACTTCGCGATGCACAGAAATTATGCTAATCACATAAATTTGCATGGTATGTCCAGGGCTTTCAGTGGTCTTTGCGCACAAAAAAACTCGGAGGATAATATTACCAGTTAACAGTAAGTCCCCTGCTTCAATTACGAAAAAGTAATAAGTAATAAGCAGTGGGTGGCGTGTATTAGGAAGAATGCAACGGCGTTTAGAAGCAGGGAAAAGAATAGTGGGCATGTCTAAAAACAAGGTACTGCACTAATTCATGTGGCCACTGTTATGGGTACATTGTAAGCAGGTCCTGATAAATTGCAAAGTAGCTATTGGGTGTAGAACTGCGTAGCGAATACGGGTATTTTTATTCGTTTGATCCCAAATTGGATAGATATGTTTGCACACTTGAAGGTGAGTTGCCAGATACTGTCATCAGTATTCCCCATGATTTCGGTCAGATGCTTTTGTGAACTGGATGGGGAATTAACAAGTTAAGTGAATGTAGTAAAAATGTGTATTTATATGAAAAAATGGAGGGGAAGGCGGAAAATATGGGGGATTTTATAGAAGAACGATATAAGAGTAAGGATGAAATAAAGAGAAATGAGAGATTATTTCTGCGAAGAGAACACTATGATAATGATAATAAAACAAACGTTAAGTACGATAAAAAGGACTTTATAAAAGAAAATACTGGCAAATAAAGAGAAATAAT
>PPYE01643754.1_pt1 | contig 19502 bp, 14 predicted proteins | sample 1559881 | NCBI WGS metagenome assembly PPYE01 (sample SAMN08240022, study PRJNA423297) | Human gut metagenome, whole genome shotgun sequencing project. | reverse complement strand
ACAGGTCGTATCGACTTGGTGTTTTTATTTTTTCCGCTCGACGACGATAGTGGCTAACTTGATTCTAAAACGCGGGATTGATAAAAGTATTGCGGGGAGCCCATATTTCTTCTGGCCGACTGAATCACGCCAGTTCTTTACTCAGCATGATCAAGTGACCCAAGTAACGCTGCGGCTATTGAGTCAAAACAAGGTGTTTGTGGCAACTCAGGATAATCCGGGCGGTGCGCTGTATTCGGCGAAAGACGTTCATCAAAAATTTGCGATTAATGCGCCGCTGATTAATCAAACGACGCTTGAGACGGATGGTGTCTTGAGTATTAGCTTTGATCAACATGAGCTCAAGCGTCAATTGGCGCAAATTCGGGCGGTGGATCCTTTTCAGATTGTGGTGCGATCAGATGCGGATGATGAGATCTTCTACTTTGCAGGTAAGCGTGTCACCACCCAGCAACAGCATGATTTAAAACGCGCACTAGCCTCTGATAATACAACGATGTTGCAAAATTATCACGTGACGAAGAAACGGTTATCTTCCGGTGATACTGTAACCACGGTTCTCAATCGGCAGTTATTGGGGCGGTTAATTATTGGCCACGTTCTGCCACTTATTTTACTAGGCTTAATTTTGTTGTTCGGACTCAGTGTGGGTCTATGGCTCACATTTCGGCGTTATCAGCATCAGTTCAATACAATTGTTGATACCGTCCAAGCGGTTTCGGATGGAAACTTGGATGCGCGCGTGCCAATGAATGTACGACCGACTGATTTGCATACGTTGGCGGATGGGATTAATGCCATGCTAGAAGAGATTCATCAACATATTTATACCATCTACCAATTGCAGATTGCCCAACAAGAAGCCAATCGTAAGGCGTTGCAAGCGCAAACCAATCCGCATTTTATGTCTAATACGTTGGAATACATCCGAATGGCTGCTTTGGAGGCCAACCAACCAGAACTGGCCAATGTGGTCTATAGCTTTGCCGCGTTATTACGGAATAATACGGACTTATCCTCACGTACAACGTTAAAGCAGGAAGTTAAATTTATTGAGAAGTACGTCTTCTTGTACCAAGTACGTTTTCCTGATCGGTTAGCCTATCAATTTACGGTCGCACCGGATGTTGCTGGTGTGGAAATTCCGAAGTTCAGCTTGCAGCCAATTGTCGAAAACTATTTTGTGCACGGCGTCAACTTTTCACGAGGAGACAATGCCTTGAGTTTGAAAGCCTGGCGGGAGAACGGGCTAGTGCATGTCAGAATTGTTGATAATGGGCGCGGGTTGACCCCAGCAGCCGTAACCGCAGTCAATCAAAAGATACGCCAACCATTAGCAGAAGATCAACAGCAATCGATCGGACTACAAAATGTCTATTTGCGGTTGCGAGATAGCTTTGGCGACAGCTTTCAGATGTCAATTAGTAGTGCCGGTGAGCAGGGTGTGACGGTCGATATTCAATTTGATGATCAATGATCATGGGGAGGATTAAATGATGCGAAAGGTAATGTTGGTTGATGATGAATACATGTTATTACGTGGCCTTAAGCTACTAGTTGATTGGAAATCATTGGGACTAGAGATTATCAATACTGAGCAGAACCCAAAATTAGCATTGAAGTATTTACACGACAATCCAGTCGATATTTTAATTTCTGATATGAATATGCCGGAACTGTCGGGTCCTGACTTTGTCGCAGCTGCGAAAGCGATTCGACCCGAAATGGAACTGATCGTTATTTCCGGCTATTCTGATTTTGACTACGTGCGCGCAGGACTGCAACAAAATGCGGTTAATTATTTGCGAAAGCCAATCGATACGGACGAATTATTAGAAACGCTACATGGTGCACTAGATCGATTACAAGCCCAACAGCAGCAACACCAGATTGCATCGCTAGCTGTTCAAACGCAAACGAGGACGTTAGTGACAACTGATCAGGAGATGGAACGGCAACAGCTGATTGATGCGTTAGGTATTCAATTTGATCCGACGACGGTTGTCAGACTGATTGGTGTCTTGAACCCGTTACCACCAAAGGATCTAGTTAGTTATTTACAAATTTTAGATGCGGTCAAAGGCTTCTACGTTGAAGGACAGGATTTTATCATTATCTTCCAAGGAACCACGGACCAGCTGAATATTTTTATTAATGAAGCGCCATATCAAATTGGTGCGGAGCGGCGACCATTTCTAATTGGGGCTCCAATCCAAGATGAGACTCAGTTGCATAATCGTTATTTACAATTACGTCGTGAAATTGCCCGTCAATACTTCTTTGAAACCGCAGCTGGGTTACGGATGATGCTACCCGATACCCAACAAGATACGCCGCTGACACTGCCTAGTTATTCAGAGGTTAAGAAAGCTTTGGATGGCGTTGATCTGACCACATTTTCCGTATGGCTTTCCCAACAGTTTGAAGCTATGAAACGTGCCAATGCTTCAGACTTGTTAGCCCGCCAATTTGCGCTAGTCGTCTTGCTTGTCCTTAGTGATCGGCTCACGGCTTTTGATAATAAATCAGCCGTGATCACAATGATCAATCATGCCACGGATGTCAGTGAAATAAAGGCCCAATTACAACGAGTCGCTAAGTTGGCGGCACAACAAGGAAACCAACAGTTTTCAAGGAATGTTGTGGCCATGCGCCACATTATCCAAACTAGGTATTCTGAACAGCTGTCGCTAGCAATGGTGGCCAGTGAATTACATTTAAATGCCGTATATCTGGGCCAATTGTTCAAGCAAGAAGTCGGCCGTAGCTTTGCCCAGTTTCTTAACGATTATCGTGTTGACGTGGCAGTTGATCTGTTGCGCGATTCAGATCAGGATATTGGTCAAATTGCCGAGACGGTCGGCTATCAAAATTCCAGTTATTTTTACAAGTTGTTCAAGAAGCAAACGGGCATGTCACCCGGCGATTATCGGAAGGCTGGGGTGTTGAGTAGTTGAGTGGCTGTTAATGTAGAAACATTCAGCTGACACCGTTTAATCATTCATAGTTGCACCATCGATGACAAAAAATCTGATAGAAATAGTGAAGGTAATCATCATGAAGACAAGATTAGGTAGTATCGAAGCAGGCGGAACCAAGTTTATTTTAGCAGTTGCGGATGAAACGTATGAAATTGTCGCTAAGAAGCGAATTCCGACCCTGACGCCGGATGAAACTTTAGCCGCTTGTATTGACTTTTTTAAAGCAAATCCTGTTGACGCCATCGGGTTAGGGTCGTTCGGACCAATTGGTATTAAGCCAGGCACCGTTGACTACGGACATATTCTAGCAACGCCTAAGCCAGGTTGGGCTGGGACCAACATTGTCGGTATTTTGACAGCAGCGTTACAGGTACCGATCTATTTCACAACCGATGTGAATGCATCCGTTTATGGTGAATATATTGCCGGTGAAGCGAAGGATGTGGATGCGGCAGTTTACTTCACGATTGGGACCGGAATTGGCGGTGGGGCCATCCAGAATGGGCGGTTTATCGGTGGTTACTCACACCTTGAAATGGGCCATGCGCCGGTGATGATGCACCCAGATGATGACTTTGTAGGCGGTTGTCCGTTCCATGGCAACCATTGTTTTGAAGGTGTTGCGGCCGGACCAACCATTGAAGCGAGAACTGGAGAACGTGGTGAGAATTTACAGCGCGATAATCCAGTATTTGACTATATTGATTACTACGCGGCTCAAATGGCCTTCAATGCGTATGTTAATCTGACGCCAGAAAAAATTATTTTTGGTGGATCTGTCATTAATGACGCCGACATGGTGAAGGTTCGCCAGTACTTCGATCAATTGAATAATGGTTATGTGCAAGTTCCATCAGATCTAATCGTGCATAGTCACTTCCCTGATAATGCTTCGGCGACGGTGGGTGATTTTGCGCTGGCGCTATCATTGCTTGAATAAGCAGTGATCAAATCAAAGCAAGTTCTAATTAAAGCCCAAAGTTGATATATCAACTTTGGGCTTTAATTGGCTATTTTGGAATCGGATCCGCCAAAACGGTCGAAAAAACGCAAGATTAATGGGCTATAACAGCAGATTTGGTCGCAGATACAGGCGCAGGAAAAAGCTAATGTGCAAGTGTCGTCTAACTTTGGGCAAGTTGCCGGAAATAGACGTCTTTTTCAGATACTATGTCCATTCATAATGAATGCGCTTTCCGTTAAGCTGATAAGTGAAAGAAAGGTTGGGATTTATCATGGTTGAAATTAATCTTGAACACATTTATAAACGTTATCCAAATGCCGAAATAAACTCAGTTAATGATTTTGATTTGCACATTAAAGACAAGGAATTCATTGTGTTTGTTGGCCCTTCTGGGTGTGGTAAATCAACCACGTTACGGATGATCGCCGGACTTGAAGATATCACTCAAGGGGTCTTGGAAATCGGCGGCAAAGTGATGAATGATGTTTCGCCAAAGGACCGGGATATTGCGATGGTATTCCAAAACTATGCGTTATATCCACATATGACGGTTGCCGGTAATATGGCGTTCGGGTTGAAACTCCGAAAATATGACAAATCCGATATTGCCGATCGGGTTGACCGGGCAGCTAAGATTCTCGGGTTAACTGAATTCTTGGATCGCAAACCAGCTGACTTGTCTGGTGGACAACGGCAACGGGTTGCATTGGGTCGAGCAATTGTGCGGGATGCACCAATCTTCCTGATGGACGAACCGCTCTCCAACTTGGATGCTAAGTTGCGGGTGTCGATGCGTGCCGAAATTGCTAAGTTGCATCAACGGCTGAATACGACGACGATCTATGTGACCCATGACCAAACTGAAGCGATGACCATGGCGGATCGTGTGGTCGTTATGTCTGTTGGTGAAATCCAGCAGATTGGAACGCCATCAGAGATTTATGATCGGCCACGTAATATGTTTGTCGCGGGTTTCATCGGTTCGCCAGCAATGAATTTCTTCAAGGTTCATTACCAAGATAAAGTCATTGATGACCACAAAGGCGTGCGGCTAACGATTCCTGAAGGGATGGCTAAGGTGTTGGATAAACGCGGCTATAATGGCAAAGATATTGTCTTTGGTATTCGTCCTGAAGATATTCATACCGAAGAAATCTTCATTGATACGTGGCCGGACTCAACGGTGGAAGCAACGATTAACGTCTCAGAATTATTGGGTGCGACGAGTCAGCTTTACAGTCAGGTTGGAGATACTGAATTCGTTGCTAATGTGGATTCACGAGATTTCCATCAACCGGGCTCCAAGGTTAAGATGGGCTTCGACATTAACAAAGCACACTTCTTTGACAATGATACGCACAACTCAATCATGTTGGACGAAGAAGAAGAGGCGACACAACAGGCTTAGCCAGTACGCCACTGCCATGGCCGTATCATTAGAACCCCACTCCGATGACTGGATACTCGTGGCAGTCAGCATCACTAAAAAAGTAGTATCGTTTGCGAACTTACAGACGATACTACTTTTTTGGTGGGCCATTATCATCACTCAGGACTGGTTAATCAAGCTTATTGTCCTGAGTTTGATTACGATTAAGTTTATTGAAACGACGTTGAAGTTCTGCTTGGTTAGCTGTGTTATAGAAGGGGTCCTTGACCTCAAATGGCATGCCGCCTTCAGCGATACTTTTCTTAATGAAGATGTTGATCGCAGTTGAGGGACTGAGTCCTAGATGATCAAAGAGTTCGCTGGCTAGCTGCTTATCAGTTGGGTTGACTTCAACAGAGACGGTTGCTTGTTGTTCTTGAGCATATTGCATCTTCCTCACTTCATCGTTAAGGTACCACGAAAGCTCGTCATTGTATATTATTTGGTTATTCAGTATGACAAAAGCAGGATCAACCGCTATGGTGATCCTGTTTTCTCTGTCAGCTGCATGTTGAATTGTATAACGACAAGTACGTGCTGAAATTTGAGCTACTCGTTGGTTTAGTGATTATCAGTGGTCGAATGATTAGGGACTAGACCGAGCCGAACATCGATGGTGGTACTGTTAATCAATTGTTGATGCGTGATCGTTTGCTGTGAGTAGTCATGTCCGTTTAGCGCGACATACTGAACAAAATTATTATGATCATGATTATTAGCTGTATTTAATTGAATATCATGGTCAGCCAAGTGTAGTGTTACGTGGTCAAACGCTGGAATTCCCAGGACGTAGGTTGCATCAGCCGGAGAAACTGGATAAAAGCCTAGGCAGGCGAAGATGAACCAACCAGCCATGGAGCCGTTGTCTTCATCACCAGGAAACCCGGTCGTCGAAGCATCAAATAATTTGCGTAATTGTTTAATGAGTACCTGTGTTTTTTCGGGGTGGCCAGCGTAACTGAAGAGATAGGGCAGGTGGAAGCTTGGTTGATTAGAGATCGCGAGTTGGCCGTAGTCGATCGCCGCCATTTCACTCATTTCGTGAATGACCATCTGATAGCCGCCCACGTGATAACTCGGTTGTGTGTTGCACAGGGCAGTGAGTTGCGCATCGAAGCGTTCTGCGCCGCCCAGTGCGGCCATTAACCCTGGAATATCATGAAAGGCGCTATAGCTATTTTGCCAGGCACTGCCCTCGGTGTAGTCGCTTCCCCAGCGATCTGGGACAAACGGTTCCTTGAATTGACCATCGCTATTTTTAGGACGTAGAAATCCAGATTCAGCGTCTAATAGGTTCAAGTAGCGTTTGGATCGTTTCCAGTAAGTATCAGCAACGGCTGTATCGTCTAAAACGTCTGCCACTTGACCAATACAGTAGTCACTATAGGAATAATCTTGGGTCCAGTTGACACTTTCAGGATACTTGTCTGCTGGAATATAGCCGAGGCGTTCGTAGTCGTCGCTGCCTTGGCGGCCATAGCGTTCGCTTTGAGCAGGTTTAGAATCGCTATCACGCATTGCGGCTAACAATTCCGGCATCAAATCTAGTGCAATCCCTTTTCGAGCACTCTCCGCGATAATTGAATCCACTAGATTGCCAGGCATCATGCCCCGTTCATCTGGTGCGAGCCACCGCGGTAAGAAGCCGGTCTCTTGATAGCTAGTTAGAAACCCTTGCAGGAAGCGTGGTAATAATTCTGGTGCTAGGATTGAGAACAATCCGTAGACCGTCTTGGCAGTATCCCAGAAACCGTTGTTGGTATAAAGCAGGCCCGGTTTGGCCGTCCGTGCCTTGGTATCGTAATGAATGGGCTGATTGTCTTGATCGAGTTCATAAAACCGTTGTGGAAACAGAAATAGGCGGTAGAGGCAGGTGTAGAAAGTCTGCACAAGCGCCGGATGATGATCTTGAATGGTGACCCGGCTCAAATAATCGTTCCACTGTGCAGCGCTTACATTCTTGAGCGATGTCAAATCGGCGGCTGAAAGGCGTGATAAGTTCAGATGACCTTGTTCAGCACTGATGTAGGAGGTCGCTAGATGACAGTCGATGGTTTCGTGAGTTGTTGCTAACAAGAGCGTTAATTGATGACCATCGCCGGTCGTCACTTGGTGCCAGCCATTCTGGTCATCATAGTAGCCAGAACTAGCTGGGTCGAAGCCAGGAATGGTCAGTTCGATGTACATCGTTAAGTTGGGATCTTCGCCACCATGGTAGTCGCTAACGGCGATCTGGACGCCAGTTGTCGTGTACTTGAATCCGCCCTGGTCGGGTAGTTGGATCATAAGTCCATGGTGAGCAAGTTCCAGTTGTTGAAAATCGTAGCGGATGATGGCGCCATACGTGGAGGGCACTAACTCAGTTTGGACGTTAAAATGATCGTCATAAATCGCGAGGTGATGCGCATTAAAAGTTGCTTCGCTTGGCCGGTAGTTTCCAGAAAAGTCGGGCCGGCTTTTGGGATCTTGCCATTGCACGCCCATGAGTAGGAGATGGCAATAATCACCAATCCAGGGGCTGGGTTGGTGGGTCAGGCGGATGCCTTCGAATCTAGGGGTATCTGGTTGAAAGAACCACGCGCCTTCACTGCCATTAGTCTGGACGGTGAAGTAGTTCATCCCAAACGGGACGCCGCTATATGGCAGACAATTCCCGTTGGAGCGTTGGGGGCGATTGGCGGTTCCTTGACGCGTATCGATTTGATCAATTTTCACGATGTTAATCCTCCTTGGATGCTGGTTGCCATGGTCGAGTCGAATCACGGGTGATGAGTTGTACGGGCAAACGGATTGTTTCAGCCGTCGTTGGTGCGTCTAGTAATAGGTCGACGGCCTTTTTGCCCATCCCTTTAAAATCTTGAGCGATAGTGGTTAGTGTTGGATAAGTCAGACTAGCTGCTTGAATGTTATCAAAGCCAACGATTGAAAGTTGCTGCCAAATCTGATTGTCGACTTGACGTAACTCATTCATTAATTTAATCGCAATCAAGTCGTTTTCGACAACGATGGCGGTGATGTTCTGGTCTTTCAGGAACGTTAACCAGTCGGATGCACTGTACTGGTTCAGCTTAGGCAAATCCACTAAGGCGGCTACCGGGTTTAACTGATGTTGGTGCAGTGACTGTAAATAGCCAAAATAGCGTTCATAGACCGAGCTTGGTAGAACGGTCTGATTCCGTTGTGCGTAGAATAGGATCTGCTGATGGCCGAGTTCAATTAAGTGGTTCGTGGCAATTTGCCCGCCACTAAAGTTGTCGGCACTGACAACGGGGAGCGCTAGTTCAGGCAGGGTCTTATCAAGAATGACGATTGGAACCTGTGCGAGCTTCAGCTTAAAGAGTTGCTCAGCTTCTTGATACAAGTCTTGGGGTAAATAAATGACACCCGCATAGTTTTGCTGGATCTCAAGCGTTGATAATTGAAAAAAGCTGCTTGGATCCATCGTAACGGCTTGATAGTGGTGTTTGCTTGCAGCGGCGCTGACACCAGAGGCATAGTCGCCAAGCCCAGCGTCCGTGGGAAACGGTAAGACCAGTAGAATCTGCTTGCTAGCTGCAGTCTGTACAGTTGGTTGTACAAAGCTACCACTACCTTGCTTACGGTAGATCAGTCCTTGACTTTCCAACTCTGTGAGTGCCCGTTTAGATGTAATTCGACTGACATTAAAGGTTTTAGCGAGTTGTAATTCAGTCGGGAGCTGTTCATTGGCAGTTAAGGTGCCGGCAGTGATTTGTGCTTTTAGGTGATTATAGATGGTTAAATAGCGTGGTTCAGATTTCGACATCAAAAGTTCCTTTCTTCCAAATAAGTTTAGTGTAAATATATCATTTTTGACGATAAAAGGGAAGAATTAGTTGATATTTGATATAGACAATCAAGGTGTACATGCTATAATTAATTAAAATGATATATCAAATTACGAGGTGAAAACATGACAACCAACTATGTAGATTCGCACGTTCAACAATTTGTGAATAAGATCAATCAATTGAGTCAACCAATCGATCCCAAGTTAGGGACGGTCTTTCAAAAGACGTTTTTGAACACACTAGAGACGACGATTTCAGATGATGAACAAGGTTACGCCTTTATCTTGACCGGTGATATTCCAGCAATGTGGCAACGCGATTCGACGGCCCAGGTTCGACCATATCTGGCACTAGCACATGAGCAACCCGCAATTGCGACTTTAATCACGCGAGTCGTTCAACGCCAATTCTTTAATATGGCGATCGATCCCTACGCTAACGCCTTTAACGAGACGGCCAATGGACACGGTCATCAGACCGATCAGACCGAGATGGGACCGTGGATTTGGGAACGGAAGTTTGAGATCGATTCACTCTGTTATCCGGTTCAGTTGGCCTATCTGTTGTATAAAAATACTGGGGTAACTGCCCAATTCGATGACAATTTTGTAACCGGTGTCAAAAGGCTGCTGACAACCTTTGAGACTGAGCAACATCATGCCACCTCACCATACCGCTTTGTACGGACTGTCGATCGCCCTGAAGATACACTTGAACGGGATGGTCTGGGGACGCCAGTTGCGGACACCGGGATGATCTGGTCCGGTTTTCGTCCAAGCGATGATGCGTGTGAGTACGGGTATCTGATTCCGGCGAACATGTTTGCCGTTGTGATCTTGGACTATCTACAAGTTATCTTCAGTAGCGTCCTAGATGATCCTAATATCGTTGCTCGAGCACGCCGACTCCAAACCGCAGTTCGTGATGGGATTGAAACGTATGGGTACACCACGAACGCGAATGGTGAAAAAGTCTATGCGTATGAAGTGGATGGTCTCGGTCATGCCAAATTAATGGACGATGGTAATGTTCCCAGCTTGTTGAGCGCGCCGTACCTCGGCTATTGTGATTTGCTGGATCCTAACTATCAACGTACTCGCCAGACTTTGTTGAGTCCGGAAAATCCGTATTATTACAGCGGTCACTTGGCAGCGGGCCAAGGAAGCCCCCACACACCAGCACATTACATTTGGCCAATTGCGATTGCCATGGAAGGCTTGACGACCAATAGTCGTGACCAACAGCTAGCTGCGTTACAGACGTTAATTAAAACCACTGGTGGCACGGACTTGATGCATGAATCGTTCAACGTGGATGACGATACCCAATTCACTCGCGAGTGGTTCTCGTGGGCCAATATGATGTATTGCGAATTGTTACTGACAACACTGGGATTCAAAATTGAGAGGTAATTAAATATGACCAAGAAAAAAGTTTTTATCATTTCCCATAGTCATTGGGACCGCGAGTGGTACATGCCTTTTGAGCAGCACCACATGCGATTAGTCACATTAATCGATAATTTGTTAGATGTTTTCAAACATGACCCAGATTTCGATAGCTTTCACTTAGATGGCCAAATGATTGCTTTGGATGATTACCTGGCAGTTCGTCCAGAACGCAAACCAGAACTCGCAGCTGCCATCAAGGCGGGTAAGCTCCGCATCGGACCATTCTATATCCTCCAGGACGATTTCCTCATCAGTCCTGAATCTAACGTGCGGAATATGATTATTGGCCGTGACCAAGCACGTGAATACGGGCAGGAAGTCCCACTCGGTTATTTCCCAGATACATTCGGTAACATGGGTCAAACGCCACAAATGATGGCCTTAGCCAACTTGAAGACTGCCGCATTTGGCCGCGGCGTGACACCGACTGGGTTTAATAATCAGGTTGGCGATGCGGACTATGCGTCACAATATTCTGAAATGTGGTGGCAAGGTCCTGATGGCACACGCATTTTAGGCTTATTATTTGCTAATTGGTATAGTAATGGGAATGAGATTCCAGTCGAGAAAACCGCTGCGAAGGCTTTCTGGGATCAAAAGTTGGCGGATGCCGAAAAATTTGCCTCGACGGATAACTTACTGATGATGAATGGTGTCGACCACCAGCCAGTTCAACTAGACGTTACGGCGGCAATTAAAGTTGCCAATGAACTCTATCCAGATTATGAATTTATTCATACGAACTTTACTGACTATCTGTCAACGCTGAGTGCGGAATTACCTCAAGATTTAAGTACGATTCATGGGGAGCTGACGAGTCAGGAGACGGATGGCTGGTATACCTTGGCCAATACAGCTTCGAGCCGCGTTTATTTGAAGCAGGAAAACACTAAAAACGAACGCTTGTTAGAAAATCAAGCCGAACCCTTAGCGACCATGGCTTATGCCGCGCAAGATTACCCACACGATCGGCTTCGATATGCCTGGAAATTGTTATTACAGAATCACCCACATGACAGTATTTGTGGTTGTTCTGTCGACGAAGTTCATCGTGAAATGTTAACGCGATTCGCAAAATCGCAAGAAGTGGCTCGATTTATTACCCACGACGCATTGATGACGCTGACGGCGAAAATCAATACCGTTGAATTTGGTGCGCAAGCAAAACCATTTGTGGTGGTCAATACGACTGGATTTACAAAGTCTGGATTGACGCGGATCGTTGTTGAATGGAATCGGATTGATTTTAGTGCCGCTGGCTCGATTCAAGAACAACGGGCCCAACTTGTCCAACAATTAAAGACGCTTCCAGAATTGATGGTCGTGGACGCCCATGGCCAAAGTGTACCGTTCCGTCTGATTGATCAACAAGTGGCATTTCACTATGACTTGCCTAAGGATCGGTTCCGCGAACCTTTCCAGGCAATCGAATTGACGATCGAACTGAATATGGTTGATATGCCAGCTTGTGCATGGCGCACACTAGCGTTACAACCAGCTACCCAGGCAGGTGTGGCAGATTCAGCAGTGAAGGCCCAACCCCGATTGATCAGTAATGAATGGCTAAAGGTCGTGGTCGAAGACGATGGTAGCTTAACGATGACTAATCGCGAGACGGGCAAAGTTTATCATCAAATGTTGGTCTTCGAAGATACGGGTGACATGGGTAATGAGTATATTTATCGGCAGACGACGGATAATCACGCTTATTATTCAACGGACTTTCCGATGGATGTGCGCTTGGTTCATGCGGACGAATTAGGTAGTGAATTGGAGCTGACTAATTATCTTGAAGTCCCAGTTTCGGCGGATGACCAGTTAGCCCAAGAAACGCAAGCGGTGATTGATATCACAAAGCGGACTGCAAAACGGTCGGCTGAGAAAGTGCCGCTAACCATCACGACCAAGATTCGGCTGAATCCGCATAGCCGTCAATTGCAGTTTGAATCACATCTGAATAATCAGGCCAAGGATCATCGGCTCCGGGTACTCTTCAAGACGGCACTAGTCGCTGAAACGCACGTCGCCGATTCGATTTATGAAACGGTCACGCGACCTAACCATCCTGCTAAAAATTGGCAGAATCCAACCAATCCACAACATCAACAAGCCTTTGCGAGTGTCTTCAACGAAGCTAATGGTGTCACAGTCGGTAACTTTGGCTTGAATGAGTATGAGATCTTGCCGCAAGATAATACGATTGCGTTGACGATGCTTCGTTGTGTGGGCGAGATGGGTGATTGGGGTTATTTTGCAACACCAGAGGCCCAGTGTCAGGGTGAATTCACCTTTAACTACAGCGTTGAACTGACGGATGGCTCAAAAGCGCAACAGGTGGCTAGTTATCAGCGTGCTCAAGGTGCTCAGACACCATTTAGTGTTCAACAGACAACACGGCACGCTGGCACGTTAGCTGCGGATCATCAGTATCTTGAGGTAAATACGCCGGAATTTGCAGTGACCAGCTTGAAACGAGCCAATACTGGCACGGGAATGACGTTACGCGGCTATAACTTAGGTGATCGCCAAGTGCCATTGAGCGTGTCAGCAGGCGATTTGCAGGCGGAACCCGTTAACTTCTTTGAAGAACCCTTAACTGATGTCGATTCGACGACATTAGCAGCAGCTGAGATCAAGACATTATTATTCACGGAAAAGGAGCGCTCATGATGGCCCCATTAGGATTGATCGATATTGGTGGCACTTCGATTAAATTTGCGATTTGGCAAGACGCCACGTTGATGTCCCACCATGCGATTGAAACGCCGACAACTAAGGCGGCATTTATGGATTTGTTGCAGCGAGAAGTTAACGCGATGAAGGCACAAGCAGACATTGTGGGCGTTGGTATTAGTTCGCCAGGATCCGTGAATAAAGCCACGGGTGTGATCGAAGGTGCGAGTGCGATTCCATACATTCATAATTTTCCGATTCAGGCTGAATTGACAGCGCTGTTCAACTTACCAGTCAGTATGGAAAATGATGCGAATTGCGCGGCGTTGGCAGAAGCAACCACGGGTGCTGGACGAGGTGCAGCAAGTTTAGCCTTCCTCGTGATCGGTACGGGTGTCGGTGGTGCGTTAATTTTTAACCATCAAATCTGGCATGGCGCTCATCTATTCGGTGGTGAATTTGGTTACACGAAGATCGATGCAACCGGTACGTTGAGTGAATTAGGGACCGTTCCGAATGCGATTCGCCGTTATCAGGAAATGACCGGTCAAACGGGTGCGCTATCGGGCCAGCAGTTGTATCAGTTGGCGGATGCGGGTGATATCGCAGCACGCCACGAAATTGAGACAATGTATGACGCGTTGGCTCAAGGCATTTTTAACTTGCAATATAGTTTTGATCCAGAAAAGATTATTCTCGGTGGCGGTGTTTCAAATAACCCAGACTTGATTCCAGGGATTCAGCGGGCGTTAGCTGGAATCTATGAACAAGTTGAAATTGCGACGCTCAAGCCTGAGCTCGCATTGTGTCAGTATACGGATGAAGCTAACTTACGTGGAGCTGCCGTTGATTTTGAACAGTCCCAGCAGGTGTAGGAGGATACAAGCATGGTAACTTTTCCCACTAATTTTGTTTGGGGAGCTGCGACATCTGGTCCTCAGACGGAAGGTAATTTTCATAAGCAACATCAGAATGTATTTGATTACTGGTTCGCAACGGAACCTGACCAATTTGATCAAGGCGTTGGACCGGATACGGCGTCGAACTTTTACAATGATTATGAACAAGATATGGCGCTGATGGCACAAGCTGGAATTCAAGGGCTGCGAACTTCGATTCAGTGGACCAGGCTGATTGATGATTTTGAAACGGCGAGCTTGAATCGGGATGGTGTCGCCTTCTATAACCGCGTGATCGACGCCATGTTGGCACATCATATTACACCCTACATTAACTTGCATCACTTTGATTTGCCGGTCGAACTCTATGACAAGTATCATGGATGGGAGTCTAAGCATGTTGTTGAGCTATTTGTTAAGTTTGCTGAACAATGCTTCAAACTATTTGGTGACCGAGTCGATCATTGGTTCACGTTCAATGAACCTAAAGTCGTTGTCGATGGTCAATACTTGTATGGTTGGCATTATCCACAGGTGATTGATGGTCCCAAAGCGGTCCAAGTGGCGTATAACATGAACTTGGCCTCCGCCAAGGCTGTGGCGCGGTTCCATGAAATCTGTCCTGGGGCGAATAAGAAAATTGGCATCATCTTGAATCTAACGCCAGCATATGCAGCTTCTGAAGATCCTGCTGATCAAGCTGCGGCTGAATTTGCCGAATTGTGGTCCAATAAATTGTTCCTTGATCCAGCCGTATTGGGGCAATTTCCACAACCATTAGTCGATCGCTTGGCTAAAGATGGTGTCTTATGGGATGCCACACCACAAGAACTCGCGATTATTGCAGCTAACCCAGTTGATTATTTAGGCGTGAATTACTATCATCCGTTCCGTGTTCAGCGACCAGACATTAGTCCAAAGAGTCTGCAACCATGGATGCCGGATATTTATTTCAAAGAATATGAGCTACCAGGTCGCATTATGAACGTTGATCGTGGCTGGGAGATTTATCCGCAGGCAATGACAGACATTGCCCAAAACATTCAAGAGAATTATGGCAATATTCCGTGGCTAATTTCTGAGAATGGTATGGGTGTCGCCGGTGAAGAGCGATTTATGGATGAACACGGCGTTGTCCAAGATGACTACCGCATCGATTTCATGAAGGAACATCTAACGGCGTTAGCGAAGGGAATTGAAGCTGGTTCAAATTGCCAAGGCTACTTTGTCTGGAGTGGCATTGACTGCTGGTCGTGGAATCATGCCTACCACAATCGATATGGCTTGATTCGCGATGACATTCACACCCAAACTAAGGCGCTGAAAAAGTCAGCAGGATGGTTTGCGGCGACCGGGAGACGGAATGGGTTTTAGGTGAAATCTGATTAGATCAAGGTAATCAAGAACAGTCGAAGGATTAAGAAACCAAAAATAAAGGCCAGAGATCTTTATCATCGCTTTTGCGGAGATAAGAAAAACTCTGGTCTTTTTCAATTAGTAAGTATGGAAGACTTAAGAAGTATTAATTTAATCCTTGTTCCGCCATAAGTTTATCTAATAGCATATCTTTTCGTACACTGTCTACAATACGATAATTAGCCTGCCATAAAGTTTTACTTTTTCCAGTCTGCTGTGGGTTGGTATCGGTATCAAATGTATTTTGAACCAGTCTTACACCAGATTTATTCCATACAGTAATAGGATCAAACTGCCAAACAACGGCGGTCTTAGAGTCATTGAATTTCAATAGTGCACGAAATGCACCAAAGATAGGCATTAAGAATCCGTTGGATACGTCATAGTCCATAACATCCTGTTTGTAAGCGGTAGTCGAGTTCTCGCGTTTTTCAACACCTCTTACAAGACCAAATTTAGCCTTTTTTCCTTCTTCATCTCGTTTGAATTGTTGGTATTTAGTACCGATTTCCTTCTGAATAATTTCATATAGGTCAACGAGCTTAGGAAGTTGTGGTGCCAGCATACTGTATATATTAGGATTGATAGTATATTCTTTACTGTAATCTTTGAAAACAGCTGCTTTACCAGAATAGGCAGAAACAGGAACCTGACTATCATCTGGATAACGCTTGATATTAAATGCGAAAAGTAATTTTAGTAAATTGGAGATAGGGATTCGCTTATTATCATTGTCTTTGTAGGCAACATCTTTTGAATAGCTTTCATCTGCAATTGCAGACTTGATGAAATCAAATTTTTCATCTAATTCAAATAATGCGATGTCACTAACTGATATAGATGTATTACGAGCATCAGCTAGTGTCGCGACATCGATTTCGTCACCCACAATAATCTCTAATTTAACAAACTTATGAATATCTGAAGGTGCTTCGTTACGATGCTCAATAATTGCCGTGTAAGTATGTCCGCCATCAAGAATACCAAACTGTGACCGATCATCATCGAGATCTAAAGTTAATAGACGCGTACTAGTCTCAAATGAAACTTTTTTTGCGGTAATGACGATACCACGATTGTTCACATCGAAATCTGAATTGGTGTCTTTTACAGCTTGGATTAGTTGTTTTGCGACAGACGTTGTCATTTTGGGCTTTCGGGGATTTACATCTAATGAGATATCGCTAGGTAGATCTTGAAAGTCGACCCAAACGTAATATGTTGTAATTGATGGATTTGAGGGTGACTTAACTGTTCGAACTGAGTTAACCTTGAATCTATTTTTAGTCATAATAATGACCTCCAAATTTGTTTTTAGCTTGAACATTTTTGCTAAGCTATGGATAAAGTATATAATAGAAAATTAGAATCATCAAAGAACCACGGTTCCCAAATTATTATAAAACTGAAGTGCTATCCAAAACTTGAGGAACATAAAATGGATCACTAATAGCGTGTGTGCCTAATACATCCTATATCGAATATTTTTATTGGTCGTACATTAAGGATATTAAACACTTATAAACTTGAAACGTGACACTTTTAGCAATAATTTAGACATAGAAAGGTGATTACTTATGACTATTAGAAAACAACGAAATATTAATGCGGAGAAAATTGGCAGGATCATTTATCAACACAGATTAGAGCTATCTTTAAACCATACATCGAGGGAATATTTTGTTCAAGAACGGTCGCAAGTGGGATTGTTACCAGAAAATTGGATCTCAACAAAAAGTCTAACTAATATCGAACTCGGAAAAAATTTTCCGAGTTATACTTCATTGAATTTGCTAGCAACTGCACTGGAGGTTGACTTTTGGCAATTACTAAAGGAAGTTTCGCCATACATGCCGAGTACGTTAAAGTAAATATGACGATTATTAGAAATAAGTAGAAAAGATGGATAGTTGTTTGTAGTGATGAAATCCTGCGTGCGACTATCTTTTTGTGATCGATAACATTACTCAGAAGATCTAACCACACATGTAGTCAAATTGCAACAACACTCATAAGTCTCCCGTGCTTGTTCATTCTATTTAGAGTTTGAACAGATCAAAGAAAAGTACCAGTGCTTTCTAAATAACGTCGTTCTTGAGAAACAAGTTACTATTTATTTCATCTGAATTGGTCTAGTTAGTGAGGACCTGCTAATTTGATAGATAGTAATCAAATGCATAATGTATTGATAATGTTTCAGGAGGGTTTTAATCGTTTTATAATGAGTAAATTCCTACAAATCAGTGTTATCAATTAATCAAACAATAATTGTGAAAGATTTTTCAATGAGTGAAATTTTTCCTTTATATTGAAATGCTTTTCTAAGTGGTCTAACTGTATTGCGAATCATAAGTACCCATGCAATAATAAATTCAATCAATTGATGAAAGCGCTTTAATTAAGGCTACAACAACGTTTGGAGGATGTTATTATGACTCACGCTAAAGATGATCGTAAATTTTCAGTTTTAATTGCTGGTGGTGGTAGTACTTACACTCCCGGAATTGTGCTTACCTTATTGGATGGACTTGATAAGTTCCCACTCCGTAAATTAAAATTTTACGATAATGATGCTGAACGTCAAAAGAAGATTGCGGATGCAACAGCAATCCTTGTTAAAGAACGTGCACCGGAAATTGAGTTTGAAGCAACGACCAATCCTGCTGAGGCTTTCACGGACGTTGACTTCGTGATGGCACAAATTCGGGTTGGTAAATATGCAATGCGTAGCCAAGATGAAAAAATCCCGTTAAAACATGGTGTAGTTGGTCAAGAAACTACTGGGCCTGGGGGAATTGCATATGGTCTTCGGTCAATTCCAGGGGTAATTGAACTAGTTGATTACATGGAAAAATACTCACCAAATGCTTGGATGCTGAACTATTCAAATCCGGCAGCGATTGTTGCTGAAGCAACGCGTCGTTTACGTCCTAATTCTAGAATTATTAATATCTGTGATATGCCAATTGGTATTATGGATCGGATGGCTGAAATTGTTGGACTGAAAGATCGTAACGAACTTGTCTTCCGTTACTATGGGTTAAATCACTTTGGTTGGTGGACAGATGTACGAGACAAGCAAGGTAATGACCTAATGCCACAATTGAAGAAGTATGTAGCCAAGAACGGCTACTGGATTGGCGGTAAGTATGATGAAGGCACCGAAAAAAGTTGGGAACAGACTTTCAAAAAGGCTGCTGATGTCTATGCATTAGACCCGACTACATTGCCAAACACTTACTTGAAGTATTACATGTACCCATCATGGGTTGTTAAGCATTCAGATCCAAATTGGACTCGTACGGATGAAGTTGAAGCTCATCGTCAAAAATTAGTCTTCGGTGAATGTGCACGAATCGTTAAGAGCGGAACTGCAAAGGACACTGGGTTTAAACCAGATGACCATTCGACTTATATTGTCGATTTGTGTACTGCAATCGCTTATGACACGAAGCAACGGATGCTAGCTATTATTCCTAATGAAGGAGCAATTTCTAACATCGATCCAACTGCAATGGTTGAAGTCCCAGTTCTATTTGGGGCAAATGGACCAGAACGTTTGGCAATGGGGAAGGCAGCAACGTATCAAACAGGTATGATTACGGAACAAAATAGTGTTGAAAAATTAGCTGTTGATGCCTTACTAGAAAAGTCTTACACGAAATTGTGGCAAGCATTTAGCCTGTGCAAGATTGTCCCTGATGCAGGTATCGCAAAAGATATTTTGGATGATATGATCGTTGCAAATAAAGACTACTGGCCAGAACTTAAATAAACTTGGAAAGTAGTGACTAAAGAAAGACTATTGCAATGATAACTTAGTCTTTCTTTTTATTATAATAAAGTGAGATGAATAATCATGATGCAGAAACTACAAAAG
>PPYE01627927.1_pt1 | contig 19506 bp, 20 predicted proteins | sample 1559881 | NCBI WGS metagenome assembly PPYE01 (sample SAMN08240022, study PRJNA423297) | Human gut metagenome, whole genome shotgun sequencing project. | reverse complement strand
TAGTAAACCGGCTGACCGCCGTTAATGACATTTACCTCAACATTGGGGAAACGCTCCTGAAGCCGCGCCGAAAGGACATTTGCCGAGTTTTCGTCGGCGTCCTCACCGTAAAACACGGTTATAAGCGAGCCGCCGAATTTTTTGACAAGACGGCGTGTAACTCTGTATGCGGCGTTTACAAGGTCATCCTCCACAAGGGTTATTTTGCCGTCCTCCATGCCGAGGTACTGACCCTCCTTGATTTTTTGTCCGCCGAACACGCTGTCACGTGCGGCAAACGTGACCTGAGCCGTATGAACGCTCTCGGCTGCCTTCGCCATATTCAAATGGTTTTCCTTGCTTGAAAGGCTCTCGTCAAAATTGAGCATTGCGGTAATGCCTTGCGGAACAGTCTTTGTTGCGACAACACTGACGCCCCTGTCAGCAAGATTTACGGTTTGCTCCGCCGCCATTATAATATTTTTATTGTTCGGCAAAACAAAAACGTGCTTTGCCGGAGTTGACTCAACGGCATTTAAAATATCATCAGTACTCGGATTCATGGTCTGACCGCCCGAAACAACTACATCACAGCCAAGCTCCTTAAAGAGCTCTGCCATACCGTCACCTGCCGCAACTGCGACAAAGCCGTAATCTTTGGTCGGCTGTACTCTATTGATTTCGGTGTCACGACTTAAATTTTCTTCTTTGTTGTCCTTTTTGGCATCCATACCGACATCGGCATTCGCGTGCTGATAACGCATATTGTCTATTTTTATATTTATGAGCTGACCTATTTTGAGAGCGGCCTGAATTACATTGCCGGGTTCGTTTGAATGGACATGAACCTTTACTATATCGTCATCGTCAACCACAACAACGCAGTCGCCTATCGACTCAAGATATGCCTTTAATTTGAGCGGTGTGCTCTCCGGATTTTTCGATTTGGTTATGAGGAACTCGCTGCAATAACCGTATTTGATGTCTCCCGAAGCCGCCGCCACGACGGATTTGCTTTCCTCGGCATTGCTCTTTGCGGGCGAGGCATCGTCATTGCTTTCTATAAACTTGCCCTCGTTTATATAGCCTCTGATACCGTCGAGTATATAGAGAAATCCCTGGCCGCCGGCATCTACCACGCCTGCCTCTTTGAGAACGGGCAAAAGCTCAGGTGTTTCGGCAAGAGCCTCCTGCGCCGCGCGGTAAGCCTCGTCGAGAACAGCACCGCAGTCATCTGAGGCGAGTGCCTCCGCCGCTGCCGCCGCCTTGCGTACAACGGTTAAAATAGTACCCTCGGTGGGCTTCATAACAGCCTTATAAGCCGACTCTTTGCCGAGAGTGAGAGCTGCGGCAAGGTCTTTGCCGCCTACCTCCTTTTTACCCTTGAAGCCGTTTGAAATACCTCTGAAAACGAGCGATAATATAACGCCGGAATTTCCTCGCGCGCCTCTCAAAAGAGCTGCGGCGGTTTTGGCCGCGACGATACTCAAATCCTCGTCATCGCTTACCACCTGAAGCTCCCTGACTGCCGCCGAGGAGGTCATTGACATATTTGTTCCGGTATCGCCGTCCGGTACCGGAAATACGTTGAGCGCGTCAACGTCCTTTCTGTGATTCAGTATATTGTTAGCGCCGGAAATGAAAGCGCGTTTAAACTGCTTACCTGTTAACAAAACTTGTACACTCCTATTATTCTTTCATTCCGTCAACAAACACATTGACTTTTTTCACGCCGAGACCCGTTGACTGCTCGACGGTATATCTGACCTTGTTTGTTATGGAATCCACTACGGTTCCGATATTAACGCCGTAAGTCACGATTATGTGAAGATCTATTATTAAATCGCCGCCGTCGGCACGCACGCCGACGCCCTTATCCGGATAATTCTTACGTTTAAAAAGAAGCGACCGAAGCCCCTGTGACGCGCCGCTGTTAGCCATACCCGCAACGCCGAAGCACGAGGTTACGGTTTGACCGATAAGCTCCGAAAAATAATGCTGATGTATCTCAATAACGCCGAGATAATTTTCAATTTTAATCATACATCGGTTTATATTGCAAAAGCGCAATATTCTCCTTTCCTGTGATGTTGTTATTATATACCATAAACCGCACAAATACAATATTGTATCCGAACGGCGGCTCAGCTTAAGCTCCAGCGGCAAATCCCCGCATAGAGATGGTCGGAGGAATACGAGAAATCCGGCTTTAGGCCCTTTTTATACGCCGCAAGGCCGCTCCTGTAACAAACGGGAACAAACGGCATATCGTTTAAGAAGCTGTCAAGGAACTCTGAAAGCCCTATGCTACCCTCGCAAAAGGCTTCGTAATCGGTAACCGCACGCAACGAGAAATCTATACCCTTTGACGCAGACCCCTTTTCCGAAAAGAACGGGCGCAAATCAAGATTTTCGGTAAGCTTGATTTCTCCTAAATACAGGTCAAAATCACCGGAAGCGATTTTCTGGTTGTATTTATCAAGCGGAACGGCATCAAATGTCACGGAAAAGCCTATGCTTCTGAGGCTTTCGGCTATGCTGTTCGCCGCCGCCGCGCGGAAGCTGTTTTCGCTGTTCACAAGAAGAGACACCTTAAGGTTCTGTGAGCCGTTTGTAAGAGAACCGTCCTTTGCATATTTATTATATCCTGTTTTTGTCAGTATGGACTTTGCCTTGTCGACATTTGCACTCTCGGCGAAATTGATGTTTGTAATTCCCGAAAGTTCTGAAAACGCAGGATTGAACAGAAGCGGAGCTGCTGTTGCATAGCCCTGATACGACGACGAAGCAATGTCTTTTTTATCTATTGCATAATATATTGCGGTTCTGACGGCGGACGATGAAAGAACGTCCTTTGAGTCGTTAATACCGAGAAAAACAAGGTTGTTCATATTGACCGTACTGCTGTCAACGGAGACATGGCGGTAAACGCTGTCGCTCATATCCTTGAAGAGAAAGTTCACATTGCCTATTTCGAGAGCATTTTCGGCATAGGTGAAATTTTCTATTTCATAAAGCTTTATCTCGGGTATATTTACGCTGCCGCCGTAATTTTCATTCTTGGAAAACACCCCGTCGCTGTACACATAAGGGCCGCTGCCTATCGGTATATTTTCCGTCTTATCGGCTGTACCGTTTTTTACAACGGGAAAACTGAGTGCATTCAGCACATACGGGTCCGGTGAAGAGAGCGTAAACGTAACAGCTCCGCCGGACGCCTTTGCCGACTGAATATTTGACAGCAGCTGCCCGTAGCGCGACGACGCCTTTGCTTTATTGAACGAATATACGACGTCCTGCGGCGAAACGGATGAACCGTCCGAAAAGCGCGCACCTGAGAGTGTAACGGTAACCGAAGTTCCGCTAATATCACCCTTTTCGGCTATCACATTTTCGGGCGTATAGTCTGCCTTGACCTTAAAAAGCGGGTCGTAGGCTAAATCCGTAAGGCTTATATTTTCCGTGCCGACGGCAAAAAAAGGATTCAGCGAATCATTATTGGAATACGGCAAAACAAGGTCGTTTGCCGATGAGGCGGTGCTGTCGCCCGAGGCGGCAGAGCCGGTCTGCTCATCCGAGCCGCCGTTGCCGTTATCCTTGCGGCAGGCCGAAAAAATACATACCGCAGAAAGCAAAAGGCATATTGCAGAAAATATTTTCTTTTTCACTGTCGCACTCTCCTTTTAAAGCGATATTCTCTGAATCCGAACGGTTTTTGCCGTGTCACGGCTTACGGTGAATATAACACCGTCAAGCTCGGCTTCACCGTCGGGATTTTGAAAGCGCACCGGCAAATTGGTTTTCATCTTTTCTATCGCAAGCTCGGGGGTAACGCCCAATACGGACATTTTAGGCCCGGTCATGCCTACATCGGTTATATATCCCGTACCGTGCGGCAATATTTGCTCGTCTGCCGTGGGCACATGGGTGTGAGTTCCAAACACAGCCGAAGCCCTTCCGTCAAGATAAAAGCCCATAGCGCGCTTTTCGGCAGTCGCCTCTGCATGGAAATCGACAATTATTATATCGGTTTCTCTTTTCAGCTTCTCCAATACACGGTCTATACATATAAAGGGATTTTCGAGCGGCTCCATAAACACCGTGCCGCAGAGATTTACCACGCCTACCCTGTATGCGCCCCTGTCAACTATCGTATAGCCTCTGCCGGGAGCCTCTTTTCCGTAGTTTGCTGGCCTTAAAAGAAACTCGTTTCTCTCAAGCTCGTCATATATTTCACGACGTCTGAAGGTGTGGTTGCCGCCGGTTACAACATCCGCGCCGCTCGTAAAAATATCATCGGCGGACATCGGCAATATGCCGTTCCCGACAGCGGAATTTTCGCCGTTTACAACCGTCACGTCTATATTATTTTCTCTTTTAAATTTCGGTAAACAATTCCTCAGCTTTTCGCAGCCCGATGCCGATACGACATCGCCCACGGCGAGGATGTTTATTGTATTTGACATAATGCACCGTTTCTGTTTGTTTTTTCGAAAAGCTAAGCCCCGATAACACTCAAAGTTTTTCTCTTTAAGGCATCAGGGCTTAAAAATTATTTCGCGTAATCGACAGTCCTGTTTTCGCGTATGATGTTGACCTTTATCTGACCGGGATATTCAAGCTCATCCTCAATCTTTTTGACAACTTCGCGCGCAACAAGTGCCATCTGATCGTCACTTATAACTTCGGGCTTAACCATTATGCGAATCTCACGGCCTGCCTGAATTGCAAATGACTTCTCAACGCCCTCAAACGACGTTGCTATTTCTTCGAGTTTTTCAAGACGCTTGATGTAGTTCTGAACATTTTCGCGTCTTGCGCCGGGTCTTGCGGCTGAAATTGCGTCCGCCGCCTGAACGAGACAAGCAACAACCGTCTTTGCCTCCACGTCGCCGTGGTGAGCCTGAATTGCATGTACTACATTCTCGTTTTCCTTATATTTCCTTGCGTATTCAACGCCCAAATCGACATGAGAGCCTTCAAATTCACGGTCAAGCGCCTTGCCTATATCGTGAAGAAGTCCCGCTCTTTTAGCCGTTTTAACATCGGCACCGAGCTCTGCCGCCATAAGCCCCGCTATGTAGGAAACCTCAAGCGAATGATTAAGCACATTCTGGCCGTAGCTTGTGCGGTATTTTAATTTTCCGAGTATCTTGACAAGCTCCGGATGTATGCCGTTTACACCTGCGTCAACTACTGCGCGTTCACCGGTCTGACGTATGGTCTGCTCAACCTCGCGCTTTGATTTTTCGTACATCTCCTCAATGCGTGCGGGATGTATTCTGCCGTCGGAAATAAGCTTTTCGATAGTAAGTCTTGCTATTTCGCGACGAACCGGTTCAAAACTTGAAACGGTTATGGCTTCCGGTGTGTCGTCGATTATAAGGTCAACACCGGTTATTGTTTCGAGTGTGCGTATGTTTCTGCCCTCGCGGCCGATTATACGGCCCTTCATCTCGTCATTGGGAAGAGTAACCACCGAAACCGTGGCTTCTGCAGCCTGATCGGCGGCACAGCGCTGTATTGCGCTGAACCTCCGCTCTGCGCTCTCTGTTTTCCTTTTCAGCCTCGGATCTCAACGAATGGATTTCGTCCTTTGCTTCCAAAATCGCTTCTCTCTTTTTATTTTCCGCTGTCTGAACAGCCTGATTTACGATTCTGGTAGCTTCCTCCGTAGCTGAGCCTATGGCAGACTCCGCCACCTTTTTACGGTGTACCTCGCCGAGTACAAATCCGACGACTCCGAAAACAACTGCAGCTGCGACTGCGGCTATTATAGCTATCGTTACAGGATTCAAAAAGTTCTGCACCTCCTTTTGGTTTTTAGTTTTCCGATTATCATGCTTGAAAATAAGAAAATTTATTGGTTTTTGACAGTGTAACGGTATCATTTGTAATACTGTTCGCATTTTAATACACTATCTAAGATATTTTATATCTTTTTATATAATAAGTCAAGAAAAAGCGGACCGTTAGGCACAAAAACTGTCGATATATAAGATACAAAAGACGCGCCGCAAAGGCTCACAGCCGTTGCGACGCGCCAAACACGATTTAAAATTTTTAACGTATAGCCGAAGCCGAATTACGCGAGCTTGAGATCCTCCCAAAGCTTTGAAAGAAGATCAAGCGTATCCTGGTCAAGGTTGTGGAAGAACTGCGTTTTCACTTCCTGCTTGGGGTAGAGCACCTCGTTATCCTTATTCACATACCTGTCATCGCTGAGAACAGCCGTAACTGGGCAGAGATAGCCGAGATAATTGGCGTTGTGGAGTGCTACCTCGGGCTCGCACATATAATTTATAAACAGCTCAGCAGCCTTTTTGTTTTCAGAGCTTGACGGGATGCACATTACGTCAACAAATTTATTTGTTCCCTCCTTGGGGTAAACAAATGCAAGATCGTCATTTTCCTGCTTCATTGTGAGGTAATCGCCTGCGTAATACGGAGCCATGGCGGCTTCACCCGCCTCCATCTTATTAAATACCTCATCCATAACATATGACTGAATCAGCGGCTTTTGCTCCTTGAGCTTTTCCTCCGCAGCGCGCCACTCATCGGGATTCGTCGAGTTTACATCGTAGCCGAGTAGATACTGTGCCACACCGAATGCGTCGCGTGAATTGTTGAATGTGAGAATTTCGCCGGAATATTTCGGATCCCACATAACGCTCCAGCTGTCGGGCGTTTCGGAAACCATGGTCGTATTATAGATAAGTCCGACCATACCGCCCGTGTAAGCTACTGTATACTCGTTGTTTTCGTCAAAGAAAAGGTTTTTGTATTCGTCGCCGATACCCTCGTAATTGGTTATCACCGAATAGTCAAGCTTCTGCAAGAGGCCCTCGTTCTTTAAACGCTCTGCCATATAATCCGACGGAATTATAACGTCGTAATTTACTCCGCCGCTCTTGAGCTTTGCATAAAGGTCCTCGTTACTGTCGTACATATTATAGTTGACCTTTATTCCCGTAAGCTTTTCAAATTCGGAGATGACGTCAACGCTTCCGCCCTCGCCGTCGGAAATGTACTCACCCCAGTTATATACATTTATTTCGGTCCCTTTGAGCTCCTCGATATTATAATTTCCGAGAAGAGCGGCCGTATCAAGCTTTTCGGTTTTAAGCGAGCAACCCGAAAGCATAAGTATTCCCACAAGCAAGGTCAATGTTAATACAACAGAAATTATCTTTTTCATTTTTCACGTTCCTTTCTCAACCCTCTGAGCCTTTGGCTCTTTTACGTTCCTTCTTTTCGCTGCGCGCCTGAAGCACATTCATAAGAATCATAAGCACAAGCACCGATACAAATATCAGCGTCGATAACGCATACATATCGGGTTTTACCTTCTTCTTTGTCATTGAGAAAATGACTATCGGAAGAGTCTGGAATTTTGCGCCGCTTACAAAATAGCTGATTATGAAGTCGTCCAGCGAAAGCGTAAATGCCATTATAAAGCCGGTTATTATACCGGACTTGATATTGGGAAGCACAACCTTGAAAAACGCAGAGGTCGGTGTGCAGCCGAGGTCCTGCGCCGCCTCCGAGAGATGGCGGTCGGTCTGTCGAAGCTTCGGCAATACGGAAAGTATGACATAAGGCAAATTAAACGTGACGTGAGCTATTAAAAGCGTGGGGAAGCCCAAAACGCTGCTCGACGACACTATTTTGCCGGCAAATACAAAAAGGAGCATCATCGAAACACCCGTAACTATTTCAGGATTCATCATAGGTACGTTTGTAACGGTCATAACGGCACTTCTCAGCCACCGTTTTTTCATTGCATTTATTCCGACTGCCGCCGCCGTTCCGATAATAATCGAAATAAGAGCGGAGGTAACGGCTAAAACAAGTGTGTTACGAAGAGCCGTAAGAGCCGTGGCGTTACGGAACATTTCGACATACCATTTCAGCGAAAAACCCGACATAACGCTTGTGCTGTTTGAGGCGTTAAACGAGAACACCACCATAACGAGCATCGGGGCATAAAGAAATAACATTATAAGAGCGATGTATATTTTTTTGAGAGCTTTCATATTATCATCGCCCCCTCTTCATTATCGGCAAAGCGATTCATAATAAGCATACATACTATTATGAGAAGCATCAGCACAAGTGAGAGCGACGCTCCGAGATTATAGTTGTACGCTGACTGGAACTGCATTTCAATGGAGTCTCCGATAAGCAGAAATTTTCCGCCGCCGAGCTTTTGGCTGATATAAAAGGTACTTACCGACGGGACGAACACCATTGTTATACCGGAGATAACGCCGGGCAGGCTTAGCGGAAAGATGACCTTTTTAAGCACCTGAAGCTTACCCGCTCCGAGATCCTGTGCCGCTTCAACAAGGCTTTTATCAAGCTTTGACATAACGGAGTATATCGGCAGCACCATATACGGCAAAAAGTTATATACCATTCCGAGGATTACCGCGCCCGGAGTGTTGATAAGCTGTGCCGTGGGCAGCCCCACAGCCTTTAAAAGCGAATTTATAAGGCCTGTATTTGAGAGAATCGTTATCCACGAATATGTGCGGATAAGGAAATTCATCCACATGGGGAGCATTATGAGCATCATTATGGTTCGCTGAGTGTTCGCACGGCTCTTTGCCATAATATACGCGAGCGGATATGCAAGAATAAGGCAAATGACCGTAGCCAAAACCGCATACCACGCAGATCTGCCGAAGATAGCTCCGTAGGATGAGAGCGCCTTGATATTGTCAAGGGTAAATGCGCCGCTGCGGTCGGTAAAAGCGTAGTAGATTACCATTATAAGCGGAGCCAAGATAAAAAGCACCGCCCATATCATATACGGAGCGTTTATAAGCTTTAAGGTGAGAGAAGACTTTTTCATGGCTTACTCTCCAATCTCGGAGACTTCGTCTTCATCCGTAAGCTCTGCATTGGGGTCGGAAAGCTCGTCAAATTCTTCGCTGAACGAGCTGTAATCGCCGTAAAGACCCGAATATTCGCTCTTTTTCATTATCTGAATTTCATCCGGCTTTATCGAAATACCTATACGGTCGCCGACTTCGGCTTTTTCGGTGGTCTGTATCATCCACTTAAAGCCTTTAATGTCAACGATTATTTCATAGTGAACGCCCTTAAACGTAACAGAGGTAACGTCGCCGGAGAGCATACCCTCCCCGGGCGGCACCATATCTATATCCTCCGGTCGCACAACTACATCTACGGGTTCGTTAAGGCCGAAGCCCTTATCGACGCAGCGGCAGCGCATACCCTGGAATTCGACGTTGTAGTCGGAGAGCATAACACCGTCCACAATATTGCTTTCGCCTATGAAATCCGCAACAAAAGCGTTCTGCGGTTCATTGTAAATATCGGTGGGCGAGCCTATCTGCTGAATAACGCCGCCGTCCATAACAACTATGGTATCGGACATGGAGAGTGCTTCCTCCTGGTCGTGCGTTACATATATAAACGTTATGCCGAGCCGCTGCTGTATGGCTTTGAGCTCGCTTTGCATATCCTTGCGAAGCTTTAAGTCAAGTGCTCCGAGCGGTTCGTCGAGAAGCAATACGCGCGGTTTAACGGCAAGTGCACGCGCAATAGCGACGCGCTGCTGCTGACCTCCGGAAAGCGAAGAAACATTGCGTTTTTCAAATCCCTTGAGGTTTACGAGCGAGAGCATCTCTTCAACGATTTTTTTAATTTCACTTTTTGACTTCTTCTGAAGCTTTAAACCGAAGGCGATATTGTCCGCAACGTTAAGGTTGGGGAACAGTGCATAACGCTGAAAAATGGTGTTCACCTGTCGTTTATGAGCAGGAACACCATTTATTTTTTTACCTTCGAAAACGACATCGCCGCTGTCCGGAGAGAGAAACCCGGCTATTATACGAAGTGTCGTCGTTTTACCGCAGCCCGAGGGTCCGAGTAAAGTGACGAATTCGCCGTCGTGTATCTCGAGACTCACATCTTTTAGTATAGGCTGGTCGTCAAAGCTTATTGAAATGTTCTTAAGGTCAATTATTACTGCTTTGTTTTCCAATTATGCAGCCCCTTTCCAACCGATAGATATTGTTGGGAAGTACAAAAGTATGCACTCCCTAATTGGTATGAGATAAATATAATTTGAAAATCATAAAAAGTCAATGTTTTTATCGAAAAACGGCGGAATATATTTTCCCGACGATACCGCCGAAGCCGAAACGAGTAAAAATGTATGCTTCGCCGCATTTTCGGGGCATAAAAAAAGTAAGCGGGGAAAATATCCTCGCTTACCTTTATTTCTTTAAATTATTCCTGTGCGGGAGCGCCTACCGGGCATGTATCTGCACAAGTACCGCAGTCAATGCACTTATCTGCATCTATTTCATACTTGCCGTCGCCTTCGCTGATAGCCTCAACCGGACACTCAGCAGCACAAGCGCCGCATGAAATGCAGTCATCCGAAATCTTATATGCCATTTTACATGACCTCCTTTATTATGTTTAAACACATTGTAACATATATTTTTTGAATTTCAATACCATATTTGATAATGTAAAAAATTTTTTATCAGTCTTTGCTTTTTGCAAAAACGGCTTTGAGATTTGCGCCCTTTAAAATGAATATTTCGCGGAAAAGCATAACCGAGAGAAAAGAAATAGTACCGCCCATAAGCACGTCGCTGAAGAAGTGAGCGCCGACAACTATTCTGCTTACGGCAACAATTCCCGTGAACAATATCGGGCATATCCAAAGGGCGGCTCTTTTGCCCTTACTCTTTATACCGAGAGAATCCGCGAGCATTATAAGCCCGTAGCTCATTCCCGCGGCGCAGGTGTGACCGCTCGGGAAAGACTTGCACGCGTCTGTCGTGCCGAAGAGCGTCATCATTTGCGCCTTATCCATCTGACCGTTTCTCACATACCATCTTGTGAAATTCGCAAATCCGCCTATTGAAGCACCGCCGGCGGTATTCATAGCGCGGTAACGCATACGGCCGAACGGGATTTTAACTATCGCAACCACGGCATTTGCGAGTATTACGGTGCAAATCATTGCAAACGCAAAGTTTATAAGCTTTTTTATGGATTCATCGGAGAAATTCTTTACGGCAAGGGTTCCGAACAGCATAAAAAGCGCCGCCAAAAACAGCGCAATCCCCGACAAAAAAGCCGAGCCCTTGTAGTTCTCCGCATTCAGGTGTTGTAAAAGATAGCCCACGGTCTCACTTAAAAATGCGTAATATGCCGCAGTACCCGCTATTACGCCTATAACTTCAACAATATCCTTTATCGGGCGTTTTTTCCAAAATCTGCGAACACCCCAAAAGAGTATCTGTATACTGAATGCAAGCATAAAATAAACAGGCGCGCTGCCGATGCTCTCAAATGTGGCACCGAATGGGTCGTTAGTGTAATACGAATGTGACGCCAAAGCATGCCGCGTCAGGATATCGCTCACCTGCAAATCGGTAAACGTAGCGGTTAAAAGAAGTCCGCCGAACAAAACTACAAACAGCAATATTGAAATCAGGGTTTTGGATTTTTTTGTCATTTCATGTACCCCTTTCGGATAGATATTTTACATAAATTTTACCATAAATCAACATTCAAGGCAATTAAAATTTTTATCCTGCCATATGGTTTGACAATGCATTTTGCGTATGCTAAACTCTTCCTAAAAAATTAACGGAGAGATAAATGAAAACACTTTACATATCGGATATGGACGGAACGCTCCTGAATGACGGCGGGAAAGTAAGCCGCCGCAGCGTCGAAATAATAAATGAGCTTATAAAAAAAGGTATGCTGTTTACCGTTGCTACCGCAATACACTGATTTCAAATTGCCCATTCACCGTGATTTTTACGAAAAAAGGAAGGGTAAATTCTTCGGCGAATTTAAAAAAGTCTCCGAATACGAGATTTTAGACGATATGCACCCCGTTTTTATAAGTCTTTCCGACGGATATGACGAACTGAAGCCCATCTATGACGCGGCGCAGAAAATAAACGGCGTTACCTGTTCTTTTTACGCCGACACATACACCCCATACTGGTTTCTCGAAATATACAGCAGTAAGGCGAGCAAGGCTAACGGCGCACAGGAGGTTATGGCTCTGGTCGGCGCGGACAAAATCGCGGCGTTCGGCGACAACAGAAACGATATACTTCTGTTTTCGCTGGCGGACAGAAAATACGCCGTCAAAAATGCTGTCCCCGAGCTTCGGCAGATTGCCGATGAAGTCATAGGGGAAAACAATGATGACGGCGTAGCTGAATTTTTGAAAAAGGATTTTAAGGCATAATATGTTTTAAAATCGGTATTTTTTTGATGACGAACGACAGTACGGCGCATATAATATATGCTATAAACGGCATAAACACCGAATAATACACGGGATGCTCCGCAAAAACAGTCACCTTGTCAAATGCATACAAAACGAGCATATGCGTAACATATATTCCGAGGCTGAGCGACGACAGGGCTCTTATGAATTTTTCCGGAATAACCCTGAAAAGCCGCTCCCATTTGATATATTTCGCTGCCGTAAACACGGCGGCGGACATAGGCAGGCAGGCTATCGACGTATAGTCCATAAACAAAGTGTCGGTTTCCCCGCTTTTTTTGCTGACAATATATGTTCCGAAAAACATCAGGGCGGCTCCGAAAATACCCGACATATAAATAAGTATACGCGCCTTTTTGGTATAATCCTTGTTTTTTATAAGCCAGCCCATAAAGACAAATACCACATAGCCCGTTACTATAACCGGAGTCAGTCCACCGTATACGGGAATTACAAATCTGTTGACGAGCGGCAAAACCGAATTGAACACAAAGCCGAGAACGCACACATACTCTATGGTTTTGATGTTTTTCTTATCTGCGGCGAGCGAAAACAGCGGCAGGCACATATATACGGCAAAAATGCAATAGAAAAACCAAAATACATAATTTGCCTCGTTATTGAATATCGCAAGGAAAAGCCCCTTTGCGCTCATGGGCGCGGTTGCCTGCTTTAACACAAACGGGCGTACCCAGTAAAGCAGCGACCAAAAAAGAAACGGTGCAAGTGTTCTTGCGGCACGTTTTTTAAAGAACGTCTTTGTATCGTATTTTTTGCGGTAATCAAGTAAATTTGCACCGGTTATCATAAAAAACACGGGCACGGCAAAATGAGCTACGGTCTGCAAAAACATATATATGAACCAAAGGCGTGTTTTCTGATAATAAAAAACTCCGCCGGAGCAATGCAGCACCACAACGGCAAAACAAGACAGAATATTGAGAATATCGATATAATAAAGCCTTTTTGGGCTGTTTGTTCCATCGGCAGGCAATTTACCGCTCCCCATTTTATCAACTCCTTTTGATGTTTATATCATAAGTTACTTTGACCGTTTTGTCAATTACGCGCGCATAAAAAGGGTTTGACAACAACGCCGCTAAATGGTATTATAAACAGCGGAAATTAAAAATCTATACTTTATCGCTTCTCGGTAATACGAGGCTTTGATTTTTAATATCATATGTTTTGTGCGGCAAATCGGCAGATACTGTGTCCGATAATGCGCCCACGCCGAAAACGTTAAAATCGCAGAAATGCGTTTTTATATTTGCGGAACAAGCCGAAAGTAAGATTTATCTGAAAGTAAGCTCCGCCTCGGATGTCCTCGCCGTGTAAAATTCAGAGGACAAAACTTAATATGCGGGTATGGCGGAATTGGCAGACGCGCAAGATTCAGGTTCTTGTGGAGGCAACTCTGTACAGGTTCAAGTCCTGCTACCCGCACCACGTCGGAGCAAAGCAAACTTTGCTCCGTTTTTCTTTGTATAAAAAATATCCGCTTACTAACTGCTGACGTATTTATACCATTTCGCGAAAGATTATATTTTATTCGCTGTAACATTGCCGTAAGAAATGGCAACATAATCTTTTTATAGACAAAGTTCGCATTCTTATGTATAATCTTATCGTTGCATTCTCTGTAAGGTTCGCCTTGCCGATGTCAAGTTAAATCAAAACTGCGGCAAAACGGTGCCTGCAAGCATCCGATGCCCGAAAGGTGATGAATTTCAAAATGAAAAATTCAAAAGAAATCGAACCTCTCTCACAATATACGGAGAGCTCCGATACTGCGGTCGTTCCCGAAAATCGTCTTGCAGGCACGGTAGGTGCGCTCCTTTTTTCACTTGCGGGAGGAGTAGTGTATTTTCTGCTGTACCAAGTAGGCTATATTGCCGCAATAAGCGGACTGATAGGAGTTATATGTGCGTTTAAAGGATATGAGGTTTTCGCTAAAAAGCTCAGCAAATTCGGCTGCATAATTTCCGTGGTTATGGCTTTGCTTGTGATAATTCTCGCTTGGTACTGCTGTCTTGCAAAGGATGTTTACAGTGCCTATCAGTCGTGGTTTGCCGACGGCGAGATAGATTTTACGCTCACCTTTGCCGAGTCATTGAGAAATGCTTACAGATTTCTCAGTGAGCCCGAAATCTCCAAATCATATGTGACCGACCTGATAATCGGCATATTTCTGTGTGCACTCGGCGCAGTCAGACCTATTATAAATATTGTAAAAGGCAATAAAAACAAAGCTGCCGAGTACAAAAACGAGCCCTCTTTTCAGGCTGAAAAATACAACGCTCCGGAAGAAAAGTCAAATGCGTATATGCCTCAAAGTATGCGTGCGGCAAGTTCCGAGAAGCCGCAGGATAAAAACGGCGATATGTAACCCTCGAAGCATTTAATATTACATATTACGAATACGAAAAGCCGAAACGCAGCAGTAAATTTTACTTCTTAGTTTCGGCTTTTGTTTTTGTCAGAGGACGGTTCTTGAAACCGTCTTAATAACATTCTCTTTGTTTTGCTCATTATTCTTTAAGTTCTGTTGTTAAACCGGGATTTTTAACACATAAACTCGGTCTTGACTATCCTACTAAATCGGTAGTATAATAGGGATATATTTTGAAACGGAGGATATGTTATGATTTCAACAAAAGGGCGCTACGCTTTGCGCGTTATGATAGATATAGGCCGCCACCAAAATGCCGCACCGGTCTCTGTTAAAGATATATCCTCAAGGCAGGATATATCGGTGAAATATCTTGAACAGGTGGTTTCAATTCTGAGTAAGGCCGGCCTTATACGCAGCTTTCGCGGCAATGCCGGCGGCTACAAGCTCAATGTTGACCCCGAAAAATGCACGGCGGGAGACATTCTCAGAGTCTGCGAGGGTTCGCTGTCGCCCGTTGCCTGTTTACAGGACGAAAAAAGCTATTGCGAGCGCAGCGCATACTGTGAGACACTTGATTTTTGGCGCGGCTTTTACGATGTTATCAACAAATATGCCGACAGCGTCACTATTCAGGATTTAATCGACAAGGCAGTAGGCGCAAACGGCTCTTACTGCATCTGATAAAAATAAATTCGAAACAACCCATATACGGCATCGCAGACAGCACGCTGCCTGTTGCGCAAAAATATTTATTATAATACAAAGGCGGAAATTATGCTGAATCAGTTTTCACGTACCGAGCTGCTTCTCGGAAAAGAAGCCATGGAAAAGCTGCAAAATTCGCGCGTTGCCGTATTCGGCATAGGCGGCGTCGGCGGCTACACCGTGGAGGCGCTTGCAAGATCGGGCATTGGTAAATTAGACCTTATAGACGATGACAAGGTCTGCCTTACGAATATAAACCGTCAGATAATCGCAACGCGTTCAACAATAGGAAAATATAAGGTCGAGGTTGCCGAAGAACGCATCAAGGACATAAATCCGGACTGCGAGGTTACAACGCATCGGAAGTTTTACACTCCGGAAACGTCGGCGGAATTTGATTTTTCACAGTACGACTATGTTGTTGACGCCATAGATACCGTATCGGGCAAAATCGAGCTTGTTATGCAGGCGCAAAAGAGCCAAACTCCCATAATCTGCTCAATGGGCGCCGGCAACAAGATGGACCCGACTGCATTTGAGGTGACTGATATTTATAAGACTTCGGTCTGTCCGCTTGCGAGAGTTATGCGATACGAGCTGAAAAAACGCGGAGTTAAAAAACTCAAGGTTGTTTATTCAAAGGAAAAGCCGCTTGTACCAATTGTGGATACGGCGATAAGCTGCCGCGAGCACTGCATTTGCCCTCCCGGTACGGCGAGAAATTGCACGCAAAGACGCGCTATCCCCGGCAGTAATGCGTTTGTCCCGTCGGTAGTCGGGCTGATAATAGCAGGTGAAGTCGTAAAAGATTTGACGAATTACAGGGCAAAATAAATACACAAAAGGGTGTTTGAATATGACAAGAGACGAAGCATACGCGCTCCTTACGGAATACAACAAAGAGCCGTTTCACCTTGAGCACGCCGAAACGGTTGAAAAAACAATGATGTATTTTGCCGACAAACTCGGCTACGGCGGCGACAGGGATTTTTGGGGAATCGTAGGTCTTTTACATGACCTTGACTTTGAAATGTATCCCGAAGAGCACTGCATAAAGGAACAGGAAATAATGCGCGAAAGAGGCATTGACGAAAAGATAATTCACGCAACGGCAAGCCACGGGTACGGCATAACGGTAGACATTAAGCCGGAACATGAGATGGAAAAGGTCCTTTATGCGGTAGATGAGCTTACTGGGCTTATAGGAGCCGTTGTAAAAATGCACCCGTCGCACAGCGTACAGGATCTTGAGCTTAAATCCGTGAAGAAAAAATTCAAGGCGAAGAATTTTGCCGCCGGCTGCTCTCGCGAGGTCATACAGCGCGGTGCGGATATGCTCGGTATTTCGCTTGATGAGCTGATACAAAATACAATTGACGCCTTAAAGTCATTTCAGGACTGAAAGCATTAAAAATGTAATAATCAAGGCTTAGTTATTTTTTAACTAAAGGCTGCTGTAAAAAACGGTGGGAACTAAATTTAAGCTCCCACCGATTTTTTATTTAATGCAAAGGATTGTCGCCGCCATCGTAAACTGAGCGGCATAATATAAGATGTGATTTAAGAATATGTTGAATTTTGTATTCTTATTCTCGGCGAAATACATACCCGAAAGCACGGCGTCGGACAGAGTAAAGAGGACACCGCCCACAGCCATAACAACCCAAACCTTTTCAAATCCGGTGGCAATTGCCGCTATAATGGCCGAAACCATAGTCAACGCCAGGAAGAAGGTATAGAGAAATACAATGAATTTAAACTTACCGAAATGATTTTTCATAAGCTTTTCGGTCAATATATTGCCGAGAGCTATAAGAAGCGATACGCCTATGGAAACAGCAAGTGTTTTGCCGGTAAATCTGTAGCTTTTATAAATCGCCACGTTAAAACAGATGTGACCTAAAAGGAATGAGATAAAGCCGGAATAAAGATATGAATCCTTATCCTGCAAATAAATCCATTTCAAGTCAAGCCAAATATCGCCGACCATTCCGAGTATAAGCCCAAACGCCACCCAAAGGCCGAATTGAATATTGTCGCGGTTTGCGCTTGTTGCGGCAAAAGCGGTTGAAATAAAACAGAGACTCGCCGCCGCCTTGGCATACAGTGCGGAAATTCCGCCCTTTTTAACGCGCAAGAACAAAAATATACCTGTCATAACAATGCCGATTGCCAAAAGCACCCAATATAATGTCCAGCTCATAGTTATCCCCCAAATTTATTTTCTGTTTAATCAATGAGCAGATTATATAATATTTCAACAATAATTGCAATAGCTTAGGCTGTTTTTTTGTTAAATAAAAGACAATTTCCCGACAACGCTTTTAGTCTCGCCATCGTACAGGACAAAAACCGCAATCTCTTTTTATCGCGAAGGCAATTCATTGTACATTGCCTCAAAAAGCGCGGTTTCCGAAATACGCTCCTTTGTATCTCCCGTCATAAATTCACTTCCAAATAGTAGTAACAGTTCGGTTACCTGTCAAGGCTTTTTTGGGGAAATTTTAAAACACAGCGACCCGAATGCAAAATCCTTTTTTCGGTCTATGCAAAGAAGCCGTTATGGTATCGCTATATAAAAAAGCCACGGAAAACCGTTGATTTCCCATGGCTTTTGAAGTATTTGATTGAAAAATCGTAACCGATTATCTCTTTGAGAACTGCGGTGCGCGACGAGCGCCTTTGAGACCGTATTTCTTTCTCTCTTTCATTCTCGGGTCACGAGTCAAGAAGCCGGCCTTCTTGAGTGCCGAACGAAGATTTTCGTCGTACTGAAGAAGAGCTCTTGAAAGACCGTGGCGAATTGCGCCTGCCTGGCCTGTTACACCGCCGCCCTGAACGTTGCAGACGATGTCGAATTTGTCAGCTGTGCCGGTGAGAGCGAGAGGCTGACGAACTATAAGTTTAAGTGTTTCAAGGCCGAAATAATCGTCGATATCACGATTGTTTATCGTTATTTTGCCTGAGCCTGCATAAACGCGAACTCTTGCAACCGACTTCTTTCTTCTGCCTGTGCCGTAAAAATAAGGATTAGTCTCGTACATTTATTTTTGCCTCCCTTTCTCAGAATTCTTTAACTTCGGGCTTCTGAGCCTCATGTGTGTGTTCGCCGTCTTTGAAGATACGAAGTCTTGTAAGCTGCTTTCTGCCGAGTGAGTTATCGGGAAGCATACCCTTAACTGCCTTTTTAAGAGCAAATTCGGGCTTTTCAGCCATAAGGGTCTTATACTGAATCTTCTTCATGTTACCGATATAACCGGTGTGATGATAGTACATTTTCTTTTCAAGCTTGTTGCCTGTAAGAACTATTTTGCCGGCGTTGATTACGATTACGTGATCGCCGCAGTCAGCGTGAGGAGCAAATGTCGGCTTGTGCTTGCCGCGAAGAAGCGTAGCAGCCTCCGCAGCAACGGAACCGAGGGTTTTGCCGTCAGCATCAAGAACATACCAGTTACGGCTGATGTCGGCAGCCTTAGGCATATAAGTTGACATAAAACATAACCTCCGAATAATTATTTCTTTTTTATTGCCCGAATATATTATCACGAAGAAACGATTTCGTCAACACCGTTTTTTCAATATTTTAACGATTATATGATTTATCTCTCGTTTTCTCGCATTTTCTCTTGTTTTCTGCTATATTGCTTATTTATTATTTTTGAGTCTTTGCCTATCGCAAAAGCTCTTTCGGACAAAAGCGAGGCGGCGTTTTTCATACAATGCTCAAGGCTTATACCGTTTTCCTTTATTTTATGTATTTCGCATACTCCGAGTTCCTCGGCGGAAATATCGTTTTCGACGTCGCCGCTCAAAAGGATACACGGAACACCGAATTTTTCGGCTATGTCCGAGACCCTCTTAGGAAGCTTGCCGAATAGGGTTTGCCTGTCCGTCTTGCCCTCGCCTGTTATAACCGCATCGGAGCGACGTATTTTATCCTCAAGCGATGCAGCCCTTGCCAGCACATCAAATCCGCTTTGGAGCTCACAGTTCAAAAAGGCGGATAATCCACCGCCGATGCCGCCCGCAGCTCCGGCTCCCGGAAGATTTATAATCTTTTTGCCGGACGCTTTTTCAAAAATCTCTCCTATATTTCGTAAGCCGTCGTCCAAAAGCTCCACAT
>PPYE01000556.1_pt1 | contig 19518 bp, 19 predicted proteins | sample 1559881 | NCBI WGS metagenome assembly PPYE01 (sample SAMN08240022, study PRJNA423297) | Human gut metagenome, whole genome shotgun sequencing project. | reverse complement strand
TCTTATTTCATTATACTGTAATAAGATGCTATTGAATATTTTTGACGTTAACGGCAAAAATATTCAATAGCATCAAACTTAATGTTTACAAAAAAGCAGATGATGAAAAGTCACAGCGCCTCTTCATTCACCTGCTTTATTTTCATACTCTAACCACGATTTTCCTACATCGTATTCCGGAATCCTTTTCCAATGATCTCACTACTGTTTGTGATCATCATAAATGCGTGTGGTTCTACGCTTCTTACGAATTTCCGCAGTTTTAATGCCTGGTCACGATTCACAACAGTCATGATGACTTTCTTCGGCTCGTGTGAGTAAGAGCCTTCCGCCGACATAATGGTCGCACTGTGATTCAGCTCTTTATGAATATAATCGCAGATTGTATCAGCATTATCTGACACGATTGTAAAATATTTACACAGGTTCAGACTCTCAATTACGGAATCAATGAAAAATGATTTCGCAAGGAATCCGGCAAATGAAAACAGTCCAACGGTCGGATTATATACAAAGAAAGAAATCACAACAACTGCGAAGTCTACCAGCAATAATGCCATTCCAATTGACACATTCGTATACTTTTTTAATATCAAAGCAATAATATCGGTTCCTCCGCTGGACGCATCCATGAAGAAGAATATCGCGGAACACACTGCCAGCAGCATAAAAGAAAATACAAGCTCCAGCACCGGCTGGTTCGTGATTGGCTTGTCTATCGGATACACATACTGCGCAACTTCCAGCACACCACTGAATACGATACTGACATAGAAAGACCGCATTGCAACTTCCTTTCCCAATATTGGAAATGCGATCAATAACAGTAACATATTGATTACAAATGTGTACGTACTGGCGGAACCGCCAAACATTCCACTTAAAATAACTGCAAAACCGGCTACACCTCGGAAACTTAAATACATAGTTCGCCAGTGCAAGTACGACTGCCCCCACAGTCAGTATACTGTATTTTTTTATCGGTCCCATGTGCTCATCTAACATAATTTATCCTCTCTTTACCTTACTCATGACTCTTGATTGTTTATCTTTGTTATAACATACTCTCCTAAAAAAGGGAATGCCCTCCGGCATTCCTTTTCGTAATATTTACATTCCAAGTCTCTCTGCAATTTCAAGACCCTTAGGACTTGTTGCGACACCACCCATACTTGTCTCTCTGAGTGACACGTCCATCTTCATTCCGACTTCGCCCATGGCATCAATGACCTGATCTACCGGAATGTGGCTTGCGATTCCTGCCAGTGCCATATCTGCTGCCGCCAAAGCGTTGACTGCACCGCCTACATTTCTTTTCACACACGGAACTTCTACCAGCCCGGCTACCGGATCACAGACAAGTCCCATCAGATTCTTAAGTGCCATGGCGCATGCATATCCCATCTGCTCTTTACTTCCGCCGCGTACACTACAGATTGCCGCTGCTGCCATTCCAGAAGCAGAACCTATCTCTGCCTGACAACCGCCGGAGGCTCCCGCCAGGGAAGCACGGGACGCAATGACCTGACCGATTCCTGCTGCCACATACAGCGCCTGGATCATGGTTTCCTCTGAAGCTTCATATTCTTTATAATAAGTAACAAGAACTGCCGGCATTACTCCACAGGCTCCGGCAGTCGGCGCTGCCACAATTCGCTTCATACAGGCATTGTTACATCCCATTTTTAATGCATTTGCAATAACCTTTGATACAAAATCGCCGCACAACGGTTTTTCCTGCTCCCGATATGCATCCATCAGCTTTCCTTCTCTTCCGACAAGTCCACTTCTGGAAATTGCCTCCGGGTCATATGCTGCAACACTCTCTTTCATAGAATTCCACATATGTGTCATCTGATTCCAGGACTCTTCTTCACTGATTCCGTTTTCCTCACAGTCCTCAAGCTGAACGGCTTTCCAGAATTCTACACCGTCCCGCCCGCATCTTGCCATAATCTCATCCACTGCCTGATATGCCATAACTATCGTCCCTCCTCCAGATTCAGAGATATTACTTCCAGAATATCTTCTTTCATTTTCAGTTCAGTCACAACATTTTCCGGTATGGACTGATCTGTCTCTACGACCATAACGGCAAGACCGCCTCTTTTGTGACGGAACACCTGCATCGTCGCAACATTGATCTTCTCCCGGCTCAGTGCCGCGCTTACCTCTGTAATACAGCCCGGGCGGTCCATGTTCCGCACGATCAACGTATTGCTCTCCCCGCTGAAATCAACTTCTATCCCGTCAAGCATACTGACACGGATCCGGCCTCCTCCAATAGAGTATGCCTGCATGACCATCTTTTTATCCGCACCATTTTCCATGATCACTCTTGCTGTATTCGGATGTGCGCCGCGGATTTCTTTTTTTGCAATGGTAAATTCCATGTCATTTTCTTCTGCTACTGTAAAACTATCCGGGATTCGAAGATCATCTGGTTTCATTCCGAGAAGACCTGCAATAATCGCCTTGTCTGTTCCATGACCTTCTCCTGTCGCCGCAAATGATCCGTGCAGATACACTTCTGCTTTTTTCACCGGTTCTCCAAAAAGTTGTCTGGCTGTATAGCCGATCCGCACTGCCCCCGCTGTATGAGAACTGGACGGACCGACCATAATTGGCCCTAATATGTCAAATATGCTGCTCATTACAAGCTCCTCCTATTAAATCTTTTTCTTTACTTTTTCCTCTGCTATCCTTTTTATCACTACTATGAATGATACCTCACGTATTGCTCCGTACTCTCGCACTTTCACAATACTCCCTAATCTTCGAATATCATTACTCTATAAATCCCTTACCTATGATCTCACTGCTGTTGGTGATCATCATAAATGCGTCTGGATCTACCTCATGAACGTAATTTCTGAGGCTTCTCGCCTGCTCACGTTTTACAACTGTCATAACGGCCTGCTTGTTGTCTTTTGTGTAAGCACCTCTTGCATCGTAGATTGTCGCGCCGTGATTCAGCTCTGTATTAATATAATTACAGATTGGCTCCGCATTTTTTGAAATAATCGTAAAATACTTACACAGTTTCAATGTCTCAATGACCGTGTCAATGAAAAATGACTTCGCAAGAAATCCGGCCAGTGAGAATACTCCTACAGTTACACCATACACGAAAAATGCTACGATGACAACTATGAAATCTACGACCAGCAGAGCCGTTCCTATTGAGACATTTGTATACTTTTTTAATACCAAAGCAATAATATCCGATCCTCCGCTGGACGCGTCCATGTTAAAGGAAATTGCGGAGCATACTGCAAGAATCATAAAGCAGAACACAAGTTCCAGCACTGGCTGATTCGTAAGCGGTCCTGACATCGGCCACACATACTGGATGACTTCCAGTGTGACACTGTACAGGACACTCACGTAAGCAGATCTCATTTCCACTTCTTTTCCCAGTAATACAAATGCAACTATAAGTAAAAGCATATTAATGACAAATGTATACGTGCTCGCAGAGCCTCCAAGCAGACCGCTCATAATCACGGCAATACCGCTAACTCCGCCAAAACTGAAATGATTCTGAAATTTGAACTTGTCACTTCGTATGGTGCATGCATGGACAGAACTGCCACACCACTATCAATAACACTCATTGCTTTATTTGCCATGACGTAGGCGATGGTTCCACCGCCGCCCTGGTCGACCTTTCCAAGTTCTGCGGTCTGAAAAGCAACATGATTGTTGTCAAATACATTTCTTACTTTCGCAACATACTCTGCGTTAGCATCATTTGTTCCATTCTTTCCACGGCTTCCTGTGTATTTATTCAACACAAGTCCTCTCCCGAAATATACTGTATTCTTCTTCTCGAATACTTCCGGATAAAGCGGATCGTAAGCGGCACTTACGTCAGAAGATAACATACAGGAATTGCGAAGCACTCTTCTTACTTTCACCGGGCTATCCTCCCCTGTCAGTGCCAGAACCTCTGCGACCATATCCTCGAAGAAGTTTGACTGCATACCGGTCGCTCCCATATTTCCAATTTCTTCTTTGTCCGCAAGAATACAGCAGCCTGTACGCTCCGGATTTTCTGCCTCAAGCATTGCAAAAAGTGAAGTCAAAGCACATACCTTATCGTCCTGTCCATATCCGAGAATCATACTTCTGTCAAATCCACAGTCCCTGGATTTTCCTGACGGCACAATTTCAAGCTCTGCAGAGATGAAATCTTCCTTCTCACCGATAACGACCGGCACGACTGTTCCGTTTTTTTCACAACAACGCCGTGAATTGCAAGAGGAATCGTCACCCACTGGTATTTCTTCACACCACCATAGTAGTGTGTGTCCAAATATGCCATCTGCGTATCTTCATATAATGGATTCTGTTTTACATCTAATCTCGGTGAATCCACATGTGCACCTAAAATGTTCATTCCCTCTGTCAGCGGTTTTGTTCCGATGTGGAAAAGTGCCAGCGTCTTCTTCATATACTGTGCATAAACCTTATCTCCGGCTTTCAGTGTCTCGCCCTCACGGATACAGTCCTCAATATTCTGATATCCATTTTCCTCTGCCATCGCGATGGACAGTGTCACACATTCTCTCCGTCTTGGACTGATCCAGACATTTTCTGTATCTGACTGCCAGTTCCTCCAGTTCTCTTTCCTTCTCTTCCGTATAGTGTTCCCACATATTTTTACGTTCCATACTTAAGCCTCCACAAAAAAGATGCCGTCCCCCATGGACCGGCATCTTTCATTCAATTCATATACTTCTACACTTTATATTTAAAACCTTCGTCTGACATGGATCCCTCTTTCATCAGACGCTTTACTGTCGTCATATAATGCTCCGAAATTGCGTTGCAGATTGTCTCTTCGTCTTTACTCTTGAATACATTCAAAAGTCGCTCATGAATACCATGCTGTCGGTTTGCCGCTTCCTTCCGGTCCGAATTTCCGGCAAAATAGCAGACGATATTGCCGTAATTCAATTCGGTCCAGGCTTTCAGAAGTCTGTTCAGACCTGCTTTTTCGACGATCACTTGGTGAAACCTACAATCACAATCTACAAGATTCCCTAAATCATCCTCACCAAAAATCTTCATCTCTTCCACGATGGATTCCATCTGTGCAAGATCTTCATCGGAAAGCTGTCCCTCATATGTTCGAACTGCAACCTGCTCATAAGTTGCACGAAGCAGATAGATTTCATAAATATCTTCCAAAGTAACCTGCTTGACCGAACATCCAACATTTCTAACATATTCTACGAGTCCTTCCTGTTCCAGCTGACGCAAAGCTTCCCTGATTGGTCCTCGACTTACTCCAAGTTCATCGGACAGGTTCTGCTCCACGATCCGCATTCCCGGTTCATATTCCCGGTTCAGGATTTTCATCCGAATTTCATCTACAACATTTTCTCTCAATGTACGATATCTTAGTTTTGCCATATGATTTCATTTCCTTACTACATATAATATCATTCTGCTCCCAGCAGTTGTTTTCATGCAATGCGCAATAATTATAATTTCTTTAATCATAGCACAGTAAATGTAGAAAAGGAAACTTTTTACTGATATTTTTTTACTATATACTACCACTTACAAACCTATAGTCCACATATAGCTTTGACCGCATAGGCGACAAATATTCCGACATAGTTTCCGCATGCTCCGGCGATAACTCCCATGATCAATCCGACATTAATCAGTGATTTCCAGTTTCCACCTGCTGCTGTCAGAGATGCTGTCGGTCCGTCTACTATACATCCTACCATAGAAAGAAGTACATACTCGTATTTGATCTTGAACAAACGGCAGATCAGGAAATATAATACTGTACATCCGATTAACATCAGGAATACATATAATGTCATCATAAATGCTGATCCTACGAACTCTCTTAAAGCAATAACCAGCTGACGATTCAGCTTCTTAAGCTTTGTCACATTCATGCTTAACAGACAAATGGATTTTCCTAGTAATACTTGACAATTCATTTTGTTTAATGTAGATTGTTAACAATAGGATTTGTGGTTTAAATATACTACGCGGATTCACAAAATGCAACAACAAATTTAAAATACCGGAGGTTTTACTATGAATTTTGAACAATACCAAGATTATCTGATCGACACAGCAACTTCTCTTCTGTCCATCGACAGTGCCAGCGGATTCACATCAAATGTAGCTGATTACTTATTAAAAACCATAGAGGAGCTTGGGTATCCTGTTTTCAAGAATAACATCGGCAATGTTATCGTAACAATAGAGGGGGAAGATAATACTGAGCCAGTTGCTCTGTCTGCACACGTAGATACATTGGGACTTATGGTCCGCTCTATTACATCTGACGGAATGCTGATGATTACTTCCATCGGATCACCACTTCTTCCATCTCTGGACGGTGAATACTGTAACATCCACACAAGAGACGGAAGAGTTTACACCGGAACCATTCTTTCCCTGTCACCGGCAGTTCACGTATTCCCGGATGCATCTACAAGAGACAGAGATGAGCAGAACATGGCCGTTCGTATCGATGAGATTGTTCACTCGAAAGAAGATGTAGAAGCACTCGGAATTCATGCAGGAGATTTCGTATGCTACGACCCTAAGACAACATTTACAAAAAGCGGATTCTTGAAATCTCGTTTCATCGATGATAAAGCTTGTTCCGCGCTGGAGCTTACACTTTTAAAAATCATGAAAGACAACGACATAAAACCAAAGCATAAGACATATATTTGTTTCTCAACGCACGAGGAAATCGGATACGGCGGAGCAACACTCCCGAAAGATATTAAAGAACTTCTCGTTGTAGACATGGGATGTGTCGGTCTTGACCTGAATTGCACAGAAGAACAGGTATCCATCTGTGTAAAAGATTCATCCGGTCCTTTCGACTACGAGATGACAACTAGACTTGTTAACCTCGCTAAAAAACATAATCTTGACGCTGTCACAGACATTTATCCACGTTATAGCTCAGATGCTTTAGCAGTATGGAGAGCCGGATATGACACACGCGCTGCACTCATCGGACCGGGCGTGCAGGCTTCCCACGGTATGGAACGCACACACATCAAAGGACTGATGAACACATTAGAACTGTGCGCAGCATACCTCGAGCTGATCTAAACAATCAGCAATATGAAACAGACGTTTTCATTTCCCTATTGATAAATCTTATAGAAAAAAAGCTGTCTTCAAAGGCAGCTTTTTTTCTATATCCATACACTTTTTTTTCAAACTTAAACTTCGAAAGTCCCTACCTACATTCCAAGCTTTTCCGCAATCTCCACCCCTCGTGGGCTGACCGCTACGCCCCCAAGACTGGTCTCTCTAAGACTTACATCCATCTTGATTCCTACTTCTCCCATGGCATCAATGACTTGATCTACCGGAATCTGACTGATGATACCAGCCAGTGCCATATCTGCTGCCGCCAGTGCGTTTACTGCGCCACCGACATTTCGCTTCACACAAGGCACTTCCACAAGTCCTGCCACTGGATCACAGACAAGCCCCATCAGATTCTTAAGTGCCATGGCACAGGCATGTCCCATCTGCTCTTTACTTCCTCCGCGAGCACCACAGATTGCAGCCGCAGCCATGCCGGAAGCAGAACCAATCTCTGCCTGACAGCCGCCAGAAGCTCCCGCCAGGGACGCACGGGACGCAATGACCTGCCCGATTCCTGCTGCCACATACATAGCTTCGATCATACGGTCTTCCTCTATCAAAAACTCTCTGCAATATGTCACAAGAACTGCCGGCATTACACCACATGCTCCGGCAGTCGGCGCTGCCACGATTCGCTTCATGCAGGCATTATTACAGCCCATTTTCAACGCATTTGCAATGACCTTTGAAACAAAATCTCCACAAAGCGGCTTTTCATTCTGGAGATATCCATCCATAAGACCGCCTTCTTTTCCGACCAAACCACTTCTGGATTTCTCGGAAGGATCATAGGCGTCAACGCTTTCTTTCATCCGCGTCCACATGAGTGTCATCTGCTGCCAGGATTCCTCTTCCGTAATCCCATTTTCCTCGCAGTCTTCTAACTGAACTGCTTTCCAGAAAGGAATGTTCTCCTTCTCACATCTGACCTGTATTTCTTCTACTGCCTGATACGCCATTATCCATTCCTCCCTTCCAAATTCAGCGAAATAACTTCCAGAATGTCTTCCTTCTTCCGCAGTTCTTCTGTCACACTAATCGGTATCCGTTCATCTGTCTCTACAACCATCACTGCGCCACCGCCTCTTTTATGTCGAAACACCTGCATCGTAGCCACGTTTATTTTTTCGTGGCTCAGTGCTGCTGAAACTTCTGTAATACATCCCGGACGGTCCATATTCCGGACAATCAATGTATTACTCTCCCCGCTGAAATCTACTTCAATTCCATCCAAAATACTGACCCGGATACGTCCTCCTCCAATAGAATATGCCTGAAGTACCATCTTTCTTCCTTCTGCATTTTCCATCACAACGCGTGCCGTATTCGGATGTGCATTTTTTAATTCTCTATTTGCAATGGTAAATTCCATCCCAGCCTTTTTTGCTTCTTCAAATGCCACCGGAATCCGAAGGTCGTCCGGCTTCATGCCAAGAAGTCCGGCAATAATTGCCCGGTCTGTACCGTGTCCTTTCCCTGTAGCAGCAAATGAACCATGAAGATAAACTTCTGCTTTTTTCACAGGTTCACCAAAGAGCTGCCTGGCCGTATAACCGATCCTGGCAGCTCCCGCTGTATGGGAACTGGACGGACCGACCATGACCGGTCCCAAAATATCAAAAATACTTCCCATATCCGTTCCTCTTTTATTTCTTTTTATTTCTTTTTCTTCGGCATTACATGGATAGCTCCGCCTTCCAGCTCTTCAAGCGCTTCTCCGATTCCTTCATTGTAAGTCGGATGTGCCCGCATACCTTTCAGAAGCTGTGATACTGTCATATTATTGGCAACTGCTGTCACGAATTCACCGATCATATCGGTCGCTCTTGCACACATCATCTGTGCTCCGACAATCACGCCACTCTCTTCTTCTGCAACGATTTTAATAAATCCCCGCTCCTCTTTTGTGATGAGCGATTTTCCATTTGCGCTCATAATGAACTTACCAACTTTAACGGCAATACCTTTTTCTTTTGCCTCATCTTCCGTAATACCGACAGATGCAATTTCAGGATCTGTGTATACACAGCCCGGAACTACATTTACATCGACAGACACTTCTTTTCCGGCAAGCTGCTCTACAACCTGGATTCCCTGGGCACTTGCTGCATGGGCAAGCTGTGCTCCAAAGATCAGATCGCCGATTGCATACACGCCCGGAATACTTGTCTCGAACTTCTCATTTACAACGACACGTCCTCGGTTCATCTCCGGTGTCGCATCTTCTGCAAAGAGTCCGTCTGTGTTCGGGCATCTTCCAACCGCACATAATACATACTGGGAGGCTGCACTCTGCTCTTTTTCTTTCTCCACATACTTACAAATGTACTGGTCTCCGTCTGCTTCTACACCCTGTACAGCAGCTGCTGTGTGAATATCAATGCCGCGTTTTTTCAAAATCAATTTCAGATTCTGAGAAATCTCCTTATCCATATTCGGAAGAATTCTTGGGAGTGCCTCAAGAATCGTCACCTTACAGCCAAGTTCTGCATAAACCGTTGCGAATTCCACACTGATAACTCCGCCACCGATAATTGTAAGGCTCTCCGGCACACTCTTCATACGGAACAGTTCATCACTGGTCAGGACTCCCGGAAGATCCATTCCCGGAATCGGCAGGAGCAACGGCTTAGATCCTGCTGCCAGAATGATATGCTCTGCTTCCAGCACCTGTTCCCCGCTTTCAGACACAACTTTTACTTTCTTATCCGGAAGAAGGGTTCCTTTTCCAGAGATCTGGTCAACTTCGTTGCCCTTAAACAGTCCTTCCACACCGGAAACAAGCTGCTTTGTTGTCTCTTCTTTGTATTCAAATATTTTTTCAAAATCAAATGTTACATTTTCTGCATGGATACCAAAGCGCTCACACTCTTTTGCGTTTCTATATACTTCTGCTGCATGAATCATTGCTTTTGCCGGAATACATCCACGGTTCAGACATGTTCCGCCTGCTTCTCTTGCCTCAATAACAGCCGTTTTAAATCCAAGCTTTGCTGCCTTAATAGCAGCCACATATCCTCCCGGTCCGGCACCGATCACGATTACATCATATTTCTCGCTCATACGGATGTCCTCCTGTAATTATCCACAATACTGCCAGATGGCAGTGTCTTTTTCCACAACTTCTTTCATATCTTTCCACCTTGTTCAACTGGATGTAACACTTGAATTGAATTCGGAAAGACATTTTTTCTGCTAGAGTTCTTCCTCTTTTATCCACTCGATAATATCTGCTATCATCTCTTCTTCCTGCTTATCCTCAGCCCAGTAAAGTCTAAGCTCCGAGCAAATATTCTTCTTATGATAACGGATACCTTTTAAATACTTCGGAAGCTTCTCGATCGTCATAGGTTTCAGCGAATCTGAGTATACATTGACATCAGAAATCTTTCCTTTATCCACCTGGAACTGAATATTCATCTGCCCCCACGAAAATCTCTTTGATATCTCATACTGGAAATCAATTTTCCGTCCAAAGCGCCAGTCCCAGGAGGAAAAATGTTTCGTCCTCATTTCGATTTCTTTCTGATTCAGATCTTCCATCTTACACTCATTCGATGTCAGGCCATAGACTTCTTCAAATGCTTCACGAAGTGCTTTTTTCAATGCTTCCAATGTCAGATCCGGTATGTAATCCACCAGATTAGTCACTCTTGATTTTACAGAGTCCACACCTTTGGACTGTAATTTTTCCTTTGATACAGTCAGATACTTGGAAAGCATCTCTTTGTTCACATTCATCATCAATGTTCCGTGATGATAGCAATGCTGCTCCTGCTCATAAAATGCATTTCCGGAAAATTTCTTTCCATCAATCAAAATGTCATTTCTTCCGGACTTCTCCGCTTTTGCACCTAACTTTTGCACTGCTTTGACAATAACTTCCAACTGTCTGTCAATGCTGTAATTTTCTTTTGATACGAGAAATGTGAAATTCAGATTTCCCAGATCATGATATACCGCTCCGCCACCGGAAAGACGACGTGCCAGATGTCCTCCATTTTCCTCAAGACTTTCAACTTTACATTCTTTCCAGGCATTTTGATTTCTTCCGATTACAACGGTATTCTGATTCTGCCACAAATATAAAATACACTCCTGAGGTTCACAGTGGAGGAGTAAATACTCCTCCACTGCAAGATTTTTATATGGATGAAACTGACCACTCTCAATGTATGTAATCTTCTCTACCATACGCAATCCCCTTATCCTATTTTCAAATAATATCTTTCGCTTTTATTTACATTACTTCTGAAATGATACCTCAAAATTATACTTAAGTACCGGATGTCTTGCTGCCTCTACCTCATCCATTCTTGTGACCGGTGTTGTCACCGGTGCCTGAAGCAGGCTTTCCGGATTCTCAAGTGCGTCATTGTAAAGCTTACGAAATACCTCAATTGCATGATCCAGTACTTCTTTTGACTCTGTCTCTGTCGGCTCTACCATCAGCGCTTCATGTACAATTAACGGGAAATACATTGTAGGCGGATGGATTCCGTTATCCAGAAGTCCTTTTGCGATATCCATTGCAGATACGCCTGCTTTCTTCTTCAGATCTTCCAGACTCATAACAAACTCATGCATGCATACCTCATCATATGCCATTGTATAGAGGTCTTTTAACTTGTTCATCATATAGTTCGCGTTCAGAACTGCGTTCTGGCTTGCCTCCGGAATTCCTTCTTTTCCAAGTGTCATCAGGTAAGTCAGTGCTTTGACAACTACAAGGAAGTTTCCATAGAATTCTTTCATCTCACCAATGCTGTGCTCGGCTTTCTCCATTGCCAGAGCCCCTTCTTTTTCTACCACTCTGTAGGATGGCAGGAACTGCAGCAACATACTCTTGCAGCCAACCGGTCCGCTTCCCGGACCTCCGCCTCCATGAGGTGTTGAAAATGTCTTATGAAGGTTCAGGTGAATCACGTCGAATCCCATATCTCCAGGTCTTACAGTTCCCATAACTGCATTCAGGTTTGCTCCATCGTAATAGCAAAGACCACCGCATTCATGTACGATTTCTGTAATTTTTAAAATATTTTTGTCAAACAATCCAACCGTGTTCGGATTGGTCAGCATCAGTCCTGCAGTATCTTCTCCACATGCTGCCTTTAACGCTTCAAGGTCTACTCCTCCGTCCGGTGCAGATGCAATGCTGACTACCTTATAGCCTGCCATTGTAGCACTGGCCGGGTTGGTTCCATGCGCAGAATCCGGTACAATGATTTTTGTTCTCTTCTCGTCCCCTCTGCTCTCATGATATGCCTTAATGAGCATCAGACCTGTAAACTCTCCGTGAGCTCCTGCTGCAGGCTGGAATGTCATACCGTCCATTCCTGTGATCTCGCACAGGTATTCTTCGGATTTTTTCAGAACTTCCAGGCATCCCTGTACAGAATGTTCTGGCTGTAGCGGATGGATCTGGGTAAATCCAGGCAATGCTGCCATATCTTCATTAATTTTCGGATTGTACTTCATCGTACAAGATCCAAGTGGATAGAATCCATCATTGACTCCATGGGATTTCTTTGCCAGTTCTGTATAGTGTCTGGAAAGGTCATTCTCAGACATTTGCGGAAGGTGAAGCTCTTTTTGTCTTGCATCCTTCTCACCAAGTTTTTTGATTTCTACATCGCAGGCTGGGAGCATGCTCATGCCTCGTCCGGCTCTGCTTTTTTCAAATACTAACATGCTCTACACCTCCTTTAAAATGCGGATAACTTCATCCATCTCTTCTTTTGTGTTCATCTCTGTACAGCACCATAATACTCGATGGTTTCCAAGTGGATATCCTCCCAGGATTCCATGCTCTTCCAGCGCCTTTAATGCTTCGCAAGGACATTTTTCAGATACAGTTACAAATTCGTGGAAGAATTCTCCCTTATTCTCTACTTTGAATCCGATCTTATCAAGCTCTGCTGCCAGATAATGTGCTTTGGAAGCAGACTGAAGCGCTGCTTCTTTGATTCCTTCACTTCCCATAGCCGACATGTACACGCCAACTGCCAGCGCACAAAGTGCCTGATTGGAACAAATGTTACTGGAAGCTTTTTCTCTGCGGATATGCTGCTCTCTTGCCTGAAGTGTTAATACATATCCGGTCTTTCCATTATGATCTTCTGTCTGACCGACAATTCTTCCCGGAAGCTTTCTTATCATGCCTTCTGTGGCTGCCATAAATCCTAAGTATGGTCCTCCAAATCCAAGTGGAAGTCCCAGTGGCTGTCCATCTCCGACTGCCACATCTGCACCGTACTCTGCCGGTGTCTTGATGATTCCAAGGGAGATTGGATTCACACCCATGATATATTTTGCCCCGGCACCATGAGCAATTTCCCCGATTGCCTGTGCATCTTCCAGATTACCGTAATAGTTCGGATGCTGGATATAGACACATGCTGTCTGCTCGTCTATATTTTCTTTCAGATAATCCAGATCTGTCACGCCGTCTTTTTCCGGAATCTCCACGATCTCCATTCCATTTCCATGACAATACGTATGTATCGTTGCCAGTGCATCCGGCAGGATCGCTGCGGATACGAAGGCTTTCTTACGCCTTCTCTCCTGGCACATTGCCACGCCTTCTGCTGCCGCCTCGGCACCATCATACACACAGGCATTGGACACATCCATTCCGGTCAGATCACAGATCATTGTCTGATACTCGAAAATGGACTGTAAGATTCCCTGACTGATCTCTGCCTGATACGGTGTATATGCTGTCAGCAGATTTTCTTTTGAAATCACACTGTTCACTATGGATGGAATAAAATGTCTGTATGCTCCTGCACCTCGGAAAATGATCTTAAATACCTGATTCTTTGATGCAATATTTTCCATCTCTCTGCGGACTTCCAGCTCTGACTTTCCTTCCGGAATATTCAGTCCGCCTTTGATCTTAACCTCATCAGGAATGTGTGCGAACAGATCCTCGATAGAACTGTATCCAATCTCTTTTAACATTTCCTGACGTTCTTCTAACGTATTCGGTACATAGCTTCCCATATGCCGTCCACCTCCCGTCTTTGTCTTACTGCTCGCTTGCTACAAATGCCTCGTATTCTGATGGGGATAATAATTCCTCTTTCTCAGATACTTCTTTTACTTTGATAAACCATGCATCATATGGTGCTCCGTTGATAGATTCCGGTGCATCTAAAAGCTCCTCGTTAATCTCACACACAACTCCGGAAACCGGTGAATATACATCGGAAACAGCTTTTACAGACTCAACATCACCAAATGCCTCACCAACGGATACGCTATCTCCCTCTTCCGGAAGATTTACAAATACTAAGTCTCCAAGCTCAGACTGTGCGTAGTCTGTAAGACCAATTGTAACAACATCTCCCTCTTCTTTTACCCACTCATGTGATTTTGCATATAATAATCCTTCTCTGATTTCCATCTTAATAATCTCCTTTTTTATATATTCTCTTTTTTAATCCTTCAACAAAACTTATTTCGCTCTCTTGTAGAATGGCAGTGCTATGACCTCTGCCTCGACTTTACGTCCTCTTACATCTACTTCTACTTTATTACCGATCTCTACACTTCCGGCATCTACTAATGCCATTGCGATTGGATATCCCAGGAACGGACAATGTGTTCCGCTTGTTGTATGTCCGATTTTCTTTTCTCCAATATAGATATCCTGATGTTCACGGATAATTCCTCTTCCGGTTACTTTAAGTCCGATTCTTGTAATCTCCGGCTCACCACGCTCTTCCATGGCTTTCTTTCCGATGAAGTCTTCCTCTTTTCCCATCTTGACTGCAAATTTCAGGCCTGTCTCAAGTGGTGATATTTCATCATCCATCTCATGTCCGTACAGTGGCATCGCTGCTTCCATACGAAGTGTATCTCTGGCTCCAAGTCCACATGGAATCAGCCCTTCGTCTTTTCCGGCCTCTAAAAGTGCATCCCACATTTTCTCAGCATTTTCACTTGTCAGATATAACTCGACTCCGTCCTCTCCTGTGTATCCTGTCTTGGAAATGATACATGGGATTCCAGCTACCTCTGTATCGAATACTGCATGATAATATTTCTTTGGGATGTTCTCTTCTGCCGTTAATTTCTTCAGGATCTCCATTGCTTTTGGTCCCTGAAGTGCGATCTGCCCATACTGGGAAGATGCATCTGTAAATGTGACCTCTCCGAATTGATGGTCTAACATCCACTGATAATCTTTATCTTTGTTCGCCGCATTTACTACGATAAAGTAATCATTATCTCCACGTTTGTATACGATCAGGTCATCTACCGTTCCACCATTCTCGTTACACATCGGGCTGTATCTTGCCTGCCCATCTACCATGTTGGTAAAATCATTTGTCAGCAGCTTCTGCAGGTTTGCAAGTGCATCTTTTCCCTGGCACAATACCTCTCCCATATGAGATACATCGAAAAGTCCTGCTTTTTCTCTAACTGCCATATGCTCTGTGATAACACCTGTTCCATACTGTACCGGTAAGAGATATCCTGCAAATGGAACAATCTTACCGCCTGCTTTCACATGCGCATCATAAAGTGGTGTTTTTAACTCCATATCATATCCTCCTTCTTGTTTTTAATAGGGACGTTAATTATAGAGGTACATTAATTTATTCATATAATGGATATTTCTCGCAGATTTTTGTAACTTCATCTCTGATTTCATCTGCCTTTGTCTCAAAGTCTGTCACTGTCATCTTGATCAGTTTTGCGATTATCTTCATATCCTCTTCCTTCAGTCCTCTTGTTGTAACTGCTGGTGTACCGATTCTGATTCCACTTGTTACAAATGGGCTTGCCGGATCATTTGGTACTGAGTTCTTATTGACTGTGATGTAAACCTCGTCCAGTCGGTTCTGAAGTTCTTTTCCGGTAATGTTCATGTTCTGAAGATCTACTAACATCAAGTGGTTATCCGTTCCACCACTTACCAGATTGAAGCCTTCTGCAATCAATGCATCTGCAAGTGCTTTCGCGTTATTCACTATCTGCTTCTGATACTCTTTGAACTCTGGTTTCAATGCCTCTCCAAAGCAGACAGCTTTTGCTGCAATAATATGCATCAGCGGACCACCCTGAGTTCCCGGGAAGATTGCTTTGTTAATTGCTTTTGCATGTTCTTCCTTACACATGATCACTCCGCCTCTTGGTCCTCTCAGTGTCTTGTGAGTTGTCGTTGTAACTACATCTGCGTATGGAACCGGATTCTGGTGAAGTCCTGCTGCAACCAGTCCTGCGATATGTGCCATATCTACGAATAGATAAGCGCCAACTTCTTTTGCAATATCTGCAAAGATATCGAATCGGATCTCTCTTGGATAAGCAGAAGCTCCTGCAACAATCATCTTTGGCTTACATTCATGTGCAAGTTTTCGAATCTCATCGTAATCCAGTACTCCGTCATCGTTGATGTTGTAAGGAACAAAATTATATAAAATACCGGATTGGTTTACCGGTGATCCATGTGTCAGATGTCCGCCGTGTGCCAGGTTCAGTCCCATTACTGTGTCACCCGGTTTAATCAGTGCCTGATATACTGCATTGTTTGCATTTGCTCCTGAGTGTGGCTGAACACATGCATGATCACAGCCAAATAATTCTTTTAATCTCTCAATTGCCAGATTTTCAATGATATCTACATTCTCGCAGCCACCATAATATCTCTTGCCCGGATATCCTTCTGCGTATTTATTTGCCGGTACAGTTGCCATAGCCATCATCACTGCCGGGCTGATAATGTTCTCAGATGCGATCAGCTCCAGGTTTCTTCTCTGGCGTCCAAGCTCCAACTCAATTGCTTTTCCAACCTCTTCGTCATAGTTCTTCACATAATCTGTTACCTGTTCAACCATGTTCATTTTCTAATCATCCTCCAAATTTCCCCAAAAATTTTTAAAAAAGGGTACAAAAAAAGCAGGTAAAAAATAATTTCTTAACAATCTTAAGACTTATTATTTTTTATCTGCCTCTGTCCTTTCACCTGAAAGATTGCTTACCGGTCTTCGCGTGTATGGCAGGTAAGTTACTTCTTCGGTACAATCCCTTCCATTGTTCTCCAGAGTGTTGTCCAGACCCGTTCCTTTTGCCTGAGAGTTTCTGCTTGCCCCTTCGGCTCCAGTCTATCATTCCATGTGTCGCGTATCACATGATAGTGGTATCTCACAAGTCCTTCCTTCAACTTAACCTCAGAATACAGCTGTCTGACAATAAAGTCAAGCGTTAAATATTTTTCTTACTTGTTAGAATTCTATCAGTGATTATTGTTAAATATCTGACACCGTGTTTACAGCCTTTACACCAGTTTTACATGCTTTTTTCTCAGTAAATAAAAACTATTCTGTACTTGCGTTTTTACTACTATCATTACTGCTGTCCGTACTTGTGTCTGTACTACTAACTAATCTTGACTTAGGAATTTCGATATTCTCCTTCTTGTATGCATCCAGTACAGCCTCCTTGATACATTTTGCATATGCTTTCGCACCTGCCGAGAGCAAATGTGTATCGTCTGCATCAAAATACTCATCATGACCCTCGCTTGCAGCATACCAGTCGTTCAGATATGTATGATCATTTTCTTCTACGAATTTTTTTATCTTGCTGTTGCTTTCCTCTTCGAACGTATCATGCGGAATTCGGACTGTTGTCAGAAACAATGGCATATCCTTCCCTATCTTCTCCCGAATATCTTCAAGTTCACCATTGATCGGACTGTTCGAAAGTGATGCAAATATGACGCCTTCTCCCTCCCATTTCTTTTCGTCAATGTAGGAATCAAGAACTTGTTTACCAAGTGATGTAATCCGTCCGATTTTAGTATCACTGACACTGTTTGGAAATATTTCATAAAAATCATCTGTTACATCAACTGCAATAGAATCCCCGATGAGCAGGAGATTTAAACCTTCCAGAATCTCATCATCCGTCAGATCAGCCGTACAGATGGTATCTTCACTCTCTGAACCATTCGCTTTCTGCTTTGCAAGTTGTTCTTCCGTCATCTTACCGGTCTCTTTTGCCTTTGCCTCACGTTTTTGTAATGTATCCAATGCATTTTTCTTCGGCACAAATATCATGCAAAGTATCAGTGACACGGTCAGTACAAATGTGCCTGCCATTACCTTTAAACTTCTTCTTGCCACCTGTATCTGGCGCTTCTTCTCCTGCCTGGATTTCGGTCTGCTTCTTAAAATATTCAAATATTCCCCAATAATACCATGGCGGATCGGTGTCTCAATAAAACGATAAGAAAGCTCTGACAGGACAACACTTAATACAATCTCAATCAATGTAATCCACCAGGATGCCTTTATCCCCTTACTGATTAACAAAATGATTGGATAATGCCACAGATATATGCTGTATGAACGATCCCCCATCCATTTCAAGACTGGGTTACTTAAGAATCTGCTAAGCCAGGTCTTTCGTCCTGATACTGCATAGACCATCAATACGGTCAGAATTGTTCCAAAAAATTGTCCTCCTCTGTACCAGAAATTACTGGAACCATTGATTGCTATCGTCATCACGAGCAACACTGCAAAAGACACACTGCCCAAAACCATATTGACACTAGCTGAAAGTCTTCTTGGAACCATCCGGTACTCCCACAGAATTGCAAGTAATGCACCGAATAAAAGGGAAAATGCTCTCGTGTCTGTCCCATAATATATCCGGCTGGCATCCTGCTGTGGATCAAATAATACAATCATCAAAATTACTGAGATCAGCGCCAGCAGCAACGTTACTCCTGCAAACAAAAGACCTCTATTTGCCCGTCCCTCTCCTCTGCTTTTTACTAACTTATAGATTCCCAGAAGAATCAATGGATATATCAGATAAAATTGTGTCTCAATCGCCAGTGACCAACAATGCGTAAATGGTGACGGTACTCCGGCCGCTTCAAAGTAAGATATCTTATTAAAAATCTGCCACCAGTTATTAAATCCCAGAACAGATGCCAGGAAATCCTTACAGCCCTTTGTAAAAATAATCCTGTTTACGACTGCGCTGACAAATATTATAACAACTGCCATTGACATAACTGCAGGAACAAGACGCCTGATACGCCTCAGCCAAAAGTTCTTCAAATCTATTGTTCCTTCTTCTACTTCGGAAATCAGTATGCCTGTAATTAAATATCCTGATAAAACAAAAAATACTGTCACACCAAGAAAGCCGCTCTTAAATAAAGCCAGCTTCAAATGATATGCCAGTACCATAATAACCGCAATTGCTCTTATGCCATCAAGCCCTGTGATGTATCTTCTCTTTTTCCCCATAACTCTTCATCCTCATTTGTACCTTTTATTGTTTAGCTCATAACTTCTGTTGCCTCTCTTCTTGTCTCTAATATCTCTTATACAT
>PPYE01275618.1_pt1 | contig 19519 bp, 13 predicted proteins | sample 1559881 | NCBI WGS metagenome assembly PPYE01 (sample SAMN08240022, study PRJNA423297) | Human gut metagenome, whole genome shotgun sequencing project. | reverse complement strand
CGAACACAGCAGTTAAGCACATACACGCCGAAAGTACTTGGCTGGGGACGGCCCGGGAGGATAGGGAGTCGCTGATTTACAGCCTCGCATAAGCGAGGCTTTTCATGGCGGCTTTGGTGAAGCGGTTAACACACTGGATTGTGGCTCCAGCATGCATGGGTTCGATCCCCATAAGTCGCCCCATGTAGGGGTATAGCTCAACTGGTAGAGCAACGGTCTCCAAAACCGTAGGTTGTGAGTTCAAGTCTTACTGCCCCTGCCATCGGAAGATGAGCCTCTTTTTCTTCGGAAAAGGAGGTTTTTTGTATCTGATTATGATATTATATGGAGGTGGATAGGCATGGCTGATCAAGAGAATGGCTCGACTGTTCGCGAAATGTCGGCAGAGGAACGAAACAGTTATGGCGGTGTCACGATCGATGCACATACGAATTCGTCAGATGCTCGAAGACACACGCAAGGGCATCAATTCCATCGATATACATGTGGTAGAAGCGGCTTCCATTTGAGTTTTGGGCCGCTCCTTTCCGTTCGCTATAACGTTTGGATGAAGCTCGCTTTTTATATTGGTGCGGTGGCGATTGTCGCATTCCTGTTCGTCGTTGTCCTTCCAGCTGTTATCGTGCTGCTTGGCGTCGGCGTTGCAATTTATCTCGTATTGCAATGGCTCCGATGAACAACAGCAAAGTCCTCGATCGCTTTTTCCTGTCCCAAAGACCGCGAAATATCATCGAAAAAATCAAAAAATATTAAGGTGTATCGCAAAAAGCGCAGGAAATCGCTTTCCTGCGCTTTTATGTCTATCTTTTGGGAGACGCTGCACTTTTTAAGAGAGGAGATTCTCCTATCATAGATGTTACTATCAGAGACGTGGATATCAGAACTTCAGTTTCGCAAAACGTGCAACGGCGCGTTCGGTATTTTCGCGGCTGCCAAAAGAGGTAAGGCGGAAATACCCTTCACCGCATGGTCCGAAGCCTGCGCCCGGCGTACCGACGATGTTGGCCTCATGCAAAAGTTTATCGAAGAAGTCCCACGAACTCATGCCGTGCGGCGTCTTGAGCCAAATGTACGGCGCATTGATTCCGCCGTAGGCCTTTATGTTGACGTTCTGTAGCCCTTCGCGAATGATGCGCGCATTTTCCATGTAATATGCGATCAACTCTTTGACCTGCCTTTTGCCCTCTTCGGTATAGATGGCTGCTGCTGCACGCTGCACGACATAAGCCGTGCCGTTAAATTTTGTCGTATGACGACGATTCCAAAGCTTGTTGAATTCGACGCGGCTCCCATCTTTCGTACGTCCCATGACGCTCTTTGGAACGATTGTGTAGCCGCAGCGCGTACCCGTAAATCCCGCTGTCTTTGAGAATGAACGGAATTCGATTGCGACGTCCTTTGCCCCATGGATCTCGTAGATGGAGCGGGGGATGTTTTTCTCCGTAATATACGCTGCATACGCTGCGTCAAAGAGAATGACGGAATCGTTCTTTTTTGCGTAGTTTACCCATTTCGTAAGCTCTTCACGTGAAAGCGTTGTGCCGGTCGGATTGTTCGGACAGCAGAGGTAGATGATATCGACCTTTTCTTTTGGAAGATCCGGTGCAAAGCTGTTTTCTGCCGTGCAGGGCAGGTAGGTAATGCCTTCGAAGTGACCGTCTTCCTTGATGTCGCCCGTACGGCCTGCCATGACGTTTGTATCGAGGTAGACGGGGTAGACGGGGTCGGTGATCGCGACGCGGTTGTCCGTGCCGAAGATTTCCTGAATGTTGCCTGAGTCGCTCTTTGAGCCATCACTGACGAAAATTTCATCAGAGGCGATTGAAATGCCGCGATCCGTGTAATTGTTCTTGATGATGGCTTCTGTCAGGAAGGAATAGCCTTGCTCCGGACCATAGCCGCGAAATGTCTCTGCCTTGCCCATCTCGTCGACGGCCTTGTGCATGGCTTCGATACAGACGGCAGGAAGGGGCTGTGTTACATCGCCGATGCCGAGGCGAATGATGTCGGCACTGGGATTGGCTTCCTTGTATGCCGCGACGCGGCGTGCGATCTCGGCGAACAGATAGCTTCCCTGCAGCTTCATATAATTTTCGTTGATTGTTGCCATACGATGATCCTCCTACAACCATTATCAATATAACATTTTAGCATATTATAGCATATTGCTATACGATTTCCTATAAGGTGGACAAGTATATTTTCGTGGTTGAAAAATCATACGCATTTCGATAGAATGATACTTGTGCATTGGGCCAAAAGGCATGCCGAAGGATGGTGCGTATTGCATAGATGCGTTTGGGAGCATGCTCGAATGGCTTTGAGCCGTTTGGAAGGAGCAGAGGAGAAAGAATGTCTTTTATCGAAATGGAACATTTATCTCATGCCTACCATGCGGGGGACGAGACCGAGCGAATGGCGCTTTCGGATGTCTCGCTTGCGATTGAGAAGGGGGAGTTCGTCGCTGTGCTCGGCGCAAATGGTTCGGGCAAATCGACGCTTGCAAAGCACATCAATGCGATATTGCTGCCGACTGCGGGAAACTGCCGCGTTGCGGGGTTCGATACGAGCGAGGCGGGAAGTGTTTGGGAGATCCGGCGTGAAGTCGGTATGGTCTTTCAGAACCCAGACAACCAGCTCATCGCTGCCATTGTCGAGGACGATGTCGCATTTGGTCCGGAGAATATCGGCATGGCGCCAGAGCGCATACGCGAGAACGTAAGGCGTGCACTCGCTGCTGTTGGCATGGAGCATTTTCGCTCGTTTGCGCCGCATCTTCTTTCCGGCGGACAGAAGCAGCGCGTTGCGATAGCGGGCGCACTGGCGATGCAGCCGAAGTGCCTTGTGCTCGACGAGCCGACGGCGATGCTCGACCCCAAGGGGCGTGAGGAAGTCATGATGGTGTTGAAAAGGCTTCATGCGGAAGGTATGACCGTCGTGCTCATCACGCACTTCATGGAGGAGGCGAGCGAGGCGCAGCGCGTCATCATCATGGCGGACGGTCGTATCGCTGCCATCGGAACGCCGCGCGAGGTGCTGACGGATCATGCCGCCATGCAGAAATGGGGGCTGGAGACGCCACTCGCAGCTTGCCTTGCGGCAGGGCTTTTGAAGGACGGCGTCAAGCTCCCGCGCGATATCCTGACCGATGATGATTTGATTTGCGCTTTGACGGGGGAAGAGCCTTGTCCATCGAAATAAAACACATATCTTACACGTACATGCCAAAGACGCCGTTTGAGCGACAGGCGCTGAAAGAGGTCACGGCAACGATTGAGGAAGGCACGTTTACGGCGATTGCCGGTCATACGGGCTCGGGCAAATCGACGCTCCTTCAGCACTTAAACGGTCTTTTGCATCCGACGGAAGGACATGTTGTCGTCGACGGCGTCGATCTGCTGCCGCAGAAAAAGAGTGAGAAGAAGGCGGCAAGAGCTGCGCGCATGAAGGTCGGTATGGTATTCCAGTACCCCGAGCAGCAGCTTTTCGAGGAGACGGTCGAGGCGGATATCGCCTTTGGCCCCAAAAATCTTGAGCTTTCGGGAGAGGACGTCGCTTCGCGTGTGCGCGAGTCGATGGAACTCGTCCATTTGGATTACGAACGATTCCATGCGCGTTCACCGTTTGCCCTGTCGGGCGGGCAGATGCGTCGCGTCGCGATCGCGGGCATCCTCGCCCTGCGTCCCAAGTACCTTGTTCTCGACGAGCCGACGGCGGGGCTTGACCCACGCGGTCGGAAGGAAATTCTTTCGATGGTCACAGCGCTTCATCGCAGGAAAAAGACGACGGTCATTTTCGTCTCGCACAATATGGACGACATCGCACGGCTTGCGAGACATCTTCTTGTCTTCAATAAGGGAATGCTTGTCGCGGACGGCACACCTCAGGCTGTGTTTGGACAGACGGATGTCCTGCGCGAAGCGGGGCTTCGGCAGCCGCATGTCATGACGCTCCTAAGGCACCTGCGCGAAGCAGGACTTCCTTTGGAACGGACAGATGTTCTGACGGCTGAGGAAGCGGAACAGGCAATATGCGCAGCACTCAAAAAAATGAGAGGGGAGAAAAGCTGATGCTATCGGATATCACAATCGGACAGTATTATCCCGGAAGGTCCGTTCTGCACCGCCTCGACCCGCGGACGAAAATCGTCCTCCTGCTCTTCTTCCTCTTTGCTGTATTCGCGTTCAGCAGTGCGCCTGCCTATGCCATCCTATCGGCATTGACGCTCGCGCTCATGCTTGCGTCTGGTGTGCCGATGCGCATGATGGTTCGCTCCCTGCGCCCCATCATGTGGATCATTTTCTTCACGTTCCTGATCCACTTGCTCTCTACGCCGGGCGAGGCACTCGCAAAGATTTGGGCGTTTACGGTGACGCGCGAGGGGATCGAGCAGGGCTTTTTCATTTCCCTGCGCCTCGTTCTTTTGATCTTCCTATCATCGCTGCTCACGTTCACGACGAGCCCGCTTGCGCTCACGGATGCGCTTGAACGGCTGCTTGCGCCGTTTCGGTGCGTCGGTGTGCCTGCGCACGAGCTCGCGATGATGATGACGATCGCGCTGCGATTCGTGCCGACGCTCATACAGGAGACCGATCGTATCATGAAGGCGCAGCAGTCGCGCGGCGCGGACTTTACCGAAGGCAGTATTTTAAAGCGGTTGCGCGCGCTCATTCCGATTCTCGTCCCGCTCTTTCTCTCCGCGTTTCGCCGTGCCGATGATCTCGCAATGGCGATGGAGGCGCGCTGCTACCATGGCGGTGAAGGACGGACTCAGATGAAGGCACTGCATTTCGCTACGCTCGACTACGTATCGTGGGGCGTTGCGGCGGCACTCTACGGTCTCTTTTTCTCACTTCGATAAGGATGTTTCCATGAAGCGCGAACACAAGGAAGAAATGAGGGCGCGTGCGCGCAACATCGCGCTCGAAATTGCTTACGACGGCACGGCGTATTGTGGCTTTCAGCGGCAGAGACCGCCGATTTATGCCGTGCAGAACGTCTTGGAGGAAATGCTCGGCCGCGTCTTCGGCGATACGATTGAGCTTGCCGCCGCGGGGCGTACGGACACAGGTGTGCACGCCCTCGGGCAGGTCGTAAACTTTTTTACGGATGGCAGGATCCCGACGGAGCGTATTGCGCGCGCCGTCAACAGCCTCCTGCCATCGGATATTGCCGTTCGCCGCGCGGCGGAGGTCGGGCGTGACTTTTCGGCGCGTCACAGCGCGCGAAGCAAGTCGTATATCTATCGCATTCAGCAGGGGGAAACGCCGAACCCGCTCACGGCGCGCTATGCGTATTACGAGCGTCGTACGCTCGATATCGAGGCGATGCAGGCGGCGCTCGGAGCGATTCTCGGCAGGCACGACTTTTCGTCGTTCCGCGCGAGCGGCGGTGCGTCGATGAGCCCCGTCCGCACGATGTTTGAAGCGCGGATCGAAAAGAAGGTGGATGCCATCATCGAATGCCGCATCCACGGCGACGGATTCCTTTACCACATGGTGCGCAACATCGTGGGCACGCTCTTGCATGTCGGGCTTGGGAATATTACGCCTGAGGATTTTGCCACGATCCTTGCAGCGAAGTCGAGAAGCCGTGCGAGCGCGACGGCTCCTGCCTGTGGGCTGTGCCTGGAGAGGGTTTGGTATGATCGAGAAATTTGGCAGGCAGTGTAAGTAAGAATTGTTACTTGCACCGCCTGCCTGTTTGCGTTAGAATGATACAGAAGCTTTTATGTGGCTTGGTTTCTTTCTTATATTACGGTAACACTAGGTGGTGTATGATAATGGATGCAGCACTCAATGTAGGGATTGACGTAGGGTCGACGACAATCAAGCTCGTCGTGCTCGACCATGAGAAGCAGATTATTTGTAAGAACTACGCGCGCCATTTCTCCGAAATCGGCAATGCCCTTCAAGAGAATCTGACGCGACTGAAGCGCATCGTAGGCGAAAAGAAATTTTCGTTCGCGCTGACGGGTTCGGCGGGCATGGGCATTGCCCAGCGCATCGGACTTCCCTTCGTGCAGGAGGTCATTGCCTGCGCGACTGCGGTCAAGGAGCTCATCCCGCAGACGGACACCGTCGTCGAGCTCGGCGGCGAGGACGCGAAGATCACGTACTTCGGTGCAGCACCTGAGCAGCGCATGAACGGCGTCTGTGCGGGCGGAACGGGATCGTTCATCGATCATATGGCATCCTTGCTCTCGACGGATGCGTTGGGGCTGAATGCGCTCGCAGAAAAGGGCAAGCAGATTTATTCGATCGCGTCGCGCTGCGGTGTCTTCGCCAAGACGGACGTGCAGGCGCTCATGAACGACGGCGCGGAGAAGGCGGACATTGCGCTCTCCATCTTTCAGGCCGTCGTCAACCAGACCATCGGAAATCTCGCACAGGGACGTCCGATCGGTGGACACGTCGCACTCCTCGGCGGCCCGCTGCATTTCCTGCCGGCACTCAAGCAGCGCTTTATCGAAACGCTGAAGCTTGACGAGGCGCACGTCGTCGATGTCGATTATGGGAACTACTTCGTTGCGATGGGGGCAGCACTTTCGGACGAGTCGAAAATCATCAATACGACGGAGCTCGAGTCGTGCATCGAACGCGCCAAAACAGCTGCGGCAAGCGAGACGCGCAAGGCGGACTTCACGCTCTTTGCGGATGAGGCGGACTACGAGGTGTTCAAAGCGCGACACGACCGCGACAAGGTAAAGCGCGGTGAACTTAAACGCTATGAAGGTCCGGTCTACATCGGCATTGACGCAGGGTCGACGACGACAAAAATCGCGGCGATTGGCAAGGACAAGGAGATCCTTTATACCTCGTACGGCAGCAATCAAGGCTCGCCGCTCGAAACAGTCGTATCGGAGATGAAGTCGCTTTACTCGGAAATGCCGCCTAAGGCGCATATCGCGGGCACGATGACGACGGGCTATGGCGAGGCGATCGTCAAGGCGGCGCTTCATGCCGATGGGGGCGAAGTCGAGACGTTTGCCCATCTGCGTGCGGCGCAGGAATTCTGTCCCGATGTCTCGTTCGTCCTCGATATTGGCGGGCAGGACATGAAGTGCTTTTTTGTCAAGGAAGGCACAATTGGCAATATCACGCTCAATGAAGCGTGCTCGGCAGGCTGTGGCTCGTTCATCCAAAACTTCGCCGAAGGCCTTTCGATGACGCCGGCAGAGTTCGCCGCAAAAGCGATCGAGTCAAAAGCGCCCGTCGACCTCGGAACGCGCTGCACGGTCTTCATGAACTCGAAGGTCAAGCAGGCGCAGAAGGAGGGAGCGGAGGTAGCCGACATCTCGGCAGGCATCGCGTTCTCCGTCATCAAGAATGCGCTTTTCAAGGTCATGCAGCTTAAGGATGTGCGCGAGCTCGGTGACCATATCGTCGTGCAGGGCGGCACGTTTTACAATGACGCCGTGCTCCGCTGCATGGAAAAACTCTTAGACCGCGATGTCATCCGTCCCGATATCGCGGGGCTCATGGGAGCTTACGGCGCGGCGATTCTCGCGCTCGAGGCGGGGACGGAGCACTCCGCGCTGCTTTCCGCCGAGGCGCTCGATACGTTTAAGACGCAGACGACGTCGTATCGCTGCGGCCACTGCGGCAACAAGTGCCTCATCACGATGCAGAAGTTCCCCGACGGCGGCAAGTACTTCACGGGCAACCGCTGCGAGCGCGGCGTCGGCGGCGTGAAGCACGAGGCGGATGTGCCAAATCTCTACGCGTACAAGTATGATCGCCTCTTCCGCTACTACCGTCCGCTTGAGCATCCGACGCGCGGGCGTATCGGCATACCGCGCACGCTCAATATGTATGAAGACTATCCATTTTGGTTCACGTTCTTCACGTTCCTTGGCTATGAAGTCGTGCTTTCGGGCAAGTCGAGCGCGAAGATGTACTACAAGGGCATGGCGACCGTTCCGTCGGATTCGCTCTGCTATCCGGCAAAGCTCGTGCATGGGCATATCATGGATCTCGTCGAAAAAGGCGTCAAGAAGATCTTCTATCCGTGCGAGCCGTACAACATGCAGGATGAGGAACATCCTTCGGCGAATCATTTCAACTGTCCGATTGTCGCGTCCTATGCGGAGAATATCCGTGGCAATATGGATATCCTGCGTGAGAAGAACATCGACTTCATGCAGCCGTTTCTTCCGATTCACGACGAGAAGCGTCTCGTCACGCGCCTCTACGAGGAAATCGGAGCACGGGAGGATCTCACGAAGCAGGAGATCAAGGCAGCCGTCGAGGCAAGCTACAAGGAAATCGAGAGGTATCGCCAAGACGTGCGCGACTACGGTGCGAAAATTTTGGAACGCATCGCCAGGACGGGCGAGCAGGCGATCATGCTCGTCGGGCGCCCGTATCATATCGACCCCGAAATCAATCATGGCGTGCCGGAGATGATTCAGTCGTACAGCCTTCCGATTCTCTCGGAAGACGCTGTCTATCATATCCCGGCGAAAAGCGGCAAGCTTGAAGTCGTCAACCAGTGGAGCTATCATGCACGCCTTTACCATGCGGCACAGTTCGTCGCTGAACACCCGAACATCACGCTCATACAGTTCAGCTCGTTCGGCTGTGGCCTAGACGCGCTGACGACGGGGCAGGTCAAAGACATCCTCGAGGCGCACAATCGCATCTATACGATGATCAAGCTCGACGAGGTCTCAAATCTCGGCGCGGCGCGTATCCGCCTGCGCTCGCTGATGGCGGCACTCGCGCGCAGGACGCCGATGCCGTATCAAGAGGTAAGGCCAATCGAGCGTCCTCACTTCACTGAAGACTGCAAGAAGACGCATACGGTTCTCGCGCCGCAGATGGCACCGATCCACTTCGAGCTTCTGCACGCGGCGCTGACGAAGTACGGCTACGACATGGTCATCCCGCCGATGCCCGACAAGAAAGCAATCGACCTCGGCCTGCGCTACGTCAACAACGATATGTGCTATCCGGCGATCGTCGTCATTGGTCAGCTTATCGCTGCGCTGAAGTCGGGCAAGTACGACCCCGACCACACGAGCATCATGCTCTTTCAGACGTGCGGCGCGTGCCGTGCGACGAACTACATGAGCGTGCTTCGTCAGGCACTGCGCTATGCGGGCTTCCCGCAAGTGCCCGTGTTCGCCTGCCGCGGATTGCCGGAGGAGACGGATTCCTTCACGCTTGACCGCCCGATGCTCGTCGACGCGATCAAGGCAGCGATATACGGGGATCTCCTCATGAACGTCCGCAATCGCATGATGCCGTACGAGATTACGAAGGGCCAGACGGAAGCACTCTACAAGAAGTGGATGGCACGCTGCAAGAAAGAGATCGCACAGGGCAGCTTCCTGAAGTTCCGCCGTCAGGTCAAGGAAATCGTCCGTGACTTCGACAATCTGCCCATTGACGAGCACCTTTGGAAGCCGAAAGTCGGCATCGTCGGCGAAATTCTCGTCAAGTATCATCCAGTGGCGAACAACCACATCGAAAAGGTCTTGATGCAGGAGGGCGCGGAAGTCGTCATGCCGGATTTCGTCGACTTCTTCCTCTACTCTGCCTATGACTCGATCGCGAAGCACAAGCTGCTCGCAGGCAAGTACAAGGATCAGCTCTTCGGCAAAATGTTCATCAAGATCCTTGAGTTTTTTCGCCATCCGATGCGCAAGGCACTCAAAGCGAGCAAGCACTTCATGCCGCCGCATACCATCGAGCATACGGCGAGCCTCGCTGCCCGCCACGTCAGTCTCGGCAACATGGCGGGCGAGGGGTGGTTCCTCACGGGCGAGATGGTCAAGCTCATTGAGAGCGGCGTACCGAATGTCGTCTGCCTGCAGCCTTTCGGCTGCCTGCCGAACCACATCACGGGCAAAGGCGTCATGCACGATCTACGCACAAGCTACGAAGGAGCGAACATCACGGCAATTGACTGCGATGCAGGTTCTTCAGAGGTCAACCAGCTCAATCGTCTGAAGCTCATGCTCGCCGTTGCAAAAGAGCGCGGTCCGAAGCAGGATCCGAATCCGGAGCAGGCCGCAAGCCGCTCGTGATGCAAGAAAAAAGGCTGTGAAAGAACAGCTCCCATACAGGATAGAAGCGGGGTGCGGACTGGAAAGGGTCGGTGACCCGCTTTTTATGGTATAATACCTTTATTATACCATAGGATTGCAGGAGGCTTTTCCATGACACAAGACACCTTTCACGAACTCGTCCGTCTCGTAATGGACTCATCCGCCCACCCGCCCGAGACACTCTTCGCCGGCGGCATGGACAACTGGCATGCGCGCGCACGCCTTGCCCACTTTCTCGCCATGCAGGGCATCGACAAGCAGGCAGAAGCACTCGAACTCTTCAAAAGTGTCGTCGAAGCGGACGTCGACGAAGAGAGCGCCGAAGACGTCGAGGAAAAAACGTATGCACTTCAACGCTTGAGTTCGCTCGAACGTGAACAAGAAAAGGACGAAGAGGCACTTCGCCATATCAACCTTGCAATCGAACTGGCTGAGTCGACCGACTTCCTCTACAAGTACATCCTACGCGGCGAGCTGTGGGCAGATCGCTGGAACCTCCTGTACCGCATGGGAAGAACTGCGGATGCCGAGGCGGAGGCAGACGAGCGCATCGAAGTCTACAAGGATATTCCTGCACTGCACAACAGCTACCTTTACTACGGATATCGTTTCAAGGCACAGCTCGCCGCCTCGCACGGCGATACGTTCATTGCGAAGGACTACATGCACATGGCGATCCACGCAATGGATGTACCGCACGAAAACGAAGCCGCCATCAAAACAGCCTTTGCCGCTGCGCACGACAATGGCTCCTGGATTCTGGCCGCCATCGACAAGGCGACGCCAAATCCTGACAGACTGCATTGGGATATCTAAGATGCGCACAGCGATCCAGACAGGACGCGTTTTTGAGCCTAGGGCATGTGCCGGATGGGCAATCGGGAGGACGCTGCATGACAAGAACGCGGGCGAGCCGATGTATGCGATGAAGGAATCCTTGTTATTGTGGGGCTTGCGCATATTTTTTGCAGGCTGTTACAATATTTATGGGCGAAGGGCATTTTTACCACGAAAGCGGGGCAAGGGAAATTTTGGGACAGGTCAGAAGGATGGTGCTTCGGATTTGGGCACGCGGCACGCAGACGGTTGAACATGCGGCGTTTTGGCTCATCGCGCTTTACGTGCTGAACTTTATCTCGATTGCGTGGCTCAATCTGCACCAATACGGCGCAGCACAGATGCCCGTACTCGTGACAGACGCCGTTTTCCTGTTCGGCGCAACATTGCTCTACGTGCTCCTGCTCGGCTTCGTGCCGATTCGGCGCGTGCGCCGTGCGCTCTTTTTCGGCTCGTTTTGCATCTCTGCGCTGCTCGCCGTATTGGAACTCTTTGCCATTGGGCAGTATGAGACGCTTATCGGCGCAGGCATCATCACGGCGATGCTTCAAACGAATCCGAATGAGGCAAAGGAGTTCCTTTCGATGTATGCCTCCGGGCGCGGGCTTCTTTTCAGTCTCCTGTCCATCGTCCTCATCGCCTTTTGCTACCACCGCTTTTCCGCTGCGCGACGGATGCCTTTTTCGCGCCATTTGCGCACGCGCCTTTTCATGGTCGTGCTTGTGCTCGGTGCTCTGTCGGGCATCCTGCTATGGCAGACGTTTCATTCGTTCATTGTGAATGATTCGCTCGACATACCTGCCGTGCGCGTCGCGCGGTCAGCGGATATAGCCGTGCGCAATATCGAAGCGTTTGAAAAGCTCAAGGGAGAGACAGCACGCGAAGTCACGCTGACAGCGAACGCGAGTGATACGCCCTATGTCATCTTTATCTTAGGAGAGTCGACGAACCGCGCGCGCATGCACCTTTACGGTTATCCGCTTGAAAATACGCCGGGACTCGATGCGATGGAAAAAAGCGGGGAAATCGCCATCTGCCGCGATGTGATAAGTCCCGAGACGGCGACGGTCGCCGTGCTCCAAAAGCTCTTTACGTTTGCCGATGCGGAGTCAGACCGCGAATGGTATACGTATAACAATCTCATCGACGTCATGCGCGTGGCGGGCTACAAGACATTTTGGCTCTCGAATCAGGAGAGCTCTGGAATTTGGGGGAATGTCGCGCAGCTATTTGCCGAGCGCAGTGACTATCGGCGCTTTACGCGCCTGCGTGACTCCCATGAGGATATGGGAGAGCATGATGAGGCTCTCTTTCCGCTCGTCGACGAGGCGCTTGCACAGAGCACAGAGAAAAATTTCTTCGTCATCCATCTCATGGGCGGACACGGGCTCTACTACATGCGTTTCCCGTATCTCTTTACGAAGTTTACGGCAGCTGATGTGCCGCCGCCGCAGGACACGCTTTCCGAGGAGAAGCGAACAGAGATCGCGCAGTACGAAAACGCGCTCTTTTACAACGATTTCATTGTCACGAGTCTCATCGGCAAGTTCGCGGAAAAGGATGCGCTCATCGTCTACCTGCCTGACCATGGCGAAGCCGTCTACGACAACGGCGTATTCTCCGGGCATGTTGAAGAGCATCCGACGAAGGAGACGCTCGAAGTTCCGCTGATCTTTTGGGCATCTCCCGCCTATCGCGCGCACCATCCTGAGAAATGGGCGGCAATCGAAGCGGCGAAAGACCGTCCCTATATGACGGATGATTTCATCCATACGCTCCTCGATTTGCTCGGCATTCAGACGGAGGAGTACGATCCTGCCAAAAGTATCGTGAACCCTGCTTTTGATGCGAAAAGGCATCGCGTCGTGAAGGGGCATGATTACGATATGGAGTTTAAGGGAATGACTACAGGGATAAAGTAGGGAGGGGTCTACTATGAAACTGGCGATTCTCGGCACGGGCATGATCGTGCACGACGCACTCAAGGCGCTCGCGTTCGTGCCGGAAATCGAGCGCACCGCAATATGGGCACGGTCTCACAGCAAAGAGAGAGCGGAGGCGCTTGCAAGAGAATACGGCATTGCACACGTCTATACGGATTACGAAGCGCTTCTTCGCGAGACGGAGGCAGACTTCGTCTACATCGGCCTCGTCAACACGGCGCACTTCCTTTACGCGAAGCGGGCACTCGAGGCGGGCAAGCACGTCATCGTCGAAAAGCCATTCACTGTGACGGGCAAGGAAGCGCGCATCTTGCGGGATTTGGCGGAGGAAAGGCGGCTCTTTCTCATTGAAGCGGTGACGACGCTCCATCTTCCGAACTTCCATGTCATCCAACGCTTTTTGCCGCAGATCGGCAGGATTCGCTCCGTACAGGCCAATTTTTCGCAGTATTCGAGTCGTTACGATTCCTATCGCGCGGGCGATGTCAAGCCTGCATTTGACCCCGCTTGTTTCGGCGGTGCCTTAAACGACCTCGGCAGCTACAATCTCAACTTCATCGTCCGACTTTTTGGCGTGCCGGAAAAGGCAGTTTACGCGCCGAACCTTGGCTTCAATGGCGTCGATACGTCGGGAGCCGCTCTGCTCGTCTATGAAGACTTCGTCGCGACGGCCGTGAATGCGAAAGACTCGGAAAGTCCGAGCGCAATTTTGATCCAGGGCGAGAAGGGATGGATTCGCGCTGACGGCACGCCAAACGCAATCAAATCCGTGACGGTCTGCATCGATAAAAAGACGCAGACGATAAATGAAAACGCATACGAGCACCGTATGGTACATGAGTTCAAGGCGTTTTGGGAAGCGTATGAAGCGGACGATTACGGCTTCGTGCGCCGCGGGCTCGTGCAGTCCATCGCCGTCATGGGACTCTTGGACACGTTGCATGCATATGCCGCTTTGGGTTCTTTGGCCAAGCCATGTCACTTCAAGGAGGACATTATGAACATCAAGAAAACCTTTCAAAAGTTGCCGCTCGGAATTCCGCTCGCTGCATCGACGGCAGGAACGATACTCACGCTCTTCCTCGACGGCAGCAAGCGGTTGCACGTTCTTTGCGGTACGGCACTCGCCGTGCTCTCAGCAGCACATGGCGCACAGCATTTGCTGAAGATCAAATGCGATGCAAAGAAGCTTTTGTGCAGAGGCTGTTCCGCACGGGAAGGAGCACGTATCTCGCTCGATGCGTTTTGCAAGTCGCTTACGGTTCGCAGTGCGATCGCAGGGCGCGTGCGTGTGGGAAGTCCTATGCTCATCGGAAACGAACCGCTCGCAGCGCAGATTGAAGCGTATGCAAAGACATTCCAAGGCGTAGATGACGCGGTGGCCAATACGGCGACGGGCAGCCTGCTCATCACTTACGAGCCGGAGGAACTGCGCGGCGTGCCGGGGCTTGCCAAACTCGAAGCACAAGTTTTGCGGAAGAACGCAAGATAGGCTGTGAGGCGTGCCGTCCGGTTTACGCTTTATGTGGACGGTGCGCTTTTATTTATTTTACAACTTCCTCTTTTGGGTAGAAAATGTGAGAAATGATTGTCTATAACCATAGGCTATGATAGAATGGATTTGTTGAGCAAAAGACGCTGCATGAGAATCGACGGCGAAAGAATGAATGAAATGTATGGGGGACGAAATGGAATTTCGGCAACTGGAGTATTTTTGCATGATCAGTGAGCTGGAGAATTTCACGCGTACGGCGGAGGTGCTCCATGTCTCGCAGCCGTCGGTCACGAAGGCGATCAAGGCACTCGAAGCGGAATTGGGGCTTATGCTCATTGACCGCAGCCAAAAGCATGTCGAGCTTACGGAGGAGGGCAGGGCGTTTCTCGTTCATGCAAAGCGCATCATGCGTGACGCAGATGAAGCGAAACGCGACATGATGCGTTTTCGGCACGACTGCAGTGGAACGGTGCGTTTCGGGATCCCGCCAATGGTGGAGGCGTATCTTTTTCCCGATCTCTTTGTGAAGTTTCGCGCGGCATTTCCAGACATCCATCTCGATGTGCAGGAGTTCGGCGATTCGGACGAGGTGCGCCAGCGCGCTGACATCGGAGAACTCGATTTCGGCATCGTGCTCGGAAATCCCGCTGAGCAATGGGAACACAGCATGGCAATCATGCACGACACGATGCGTCTCTGTCTCGCTCCCAACCATCCGCTTGCGGGACAGGATGAAATCCGCTTTTCTGATCTGAAAGAGGAAAAGTTTATCCTTCAGCAGCCGCGCACGTATCAGTACCGCGAAACCTTTTCTCGCTGCACGGAGCAGGGATTTACGCCGGAAATTGTGCTGAGCACGTCGCAGACGAAGACGATCAAACAGCTCGTCGTGAGTGCGATGGGCATTTCCGTTCTTCCGGACTTTGTCGTGCACGCTGATCGCAGCATGGTACGCAAAAAGCTCGTGCCGCCGATGGAGCTTGCGGTTTTCCTCTACTGGAACGGACATAAGCGGAGCAGCGCCGTCGATGACCGATTCATGCACTTCATTCAGGACTACACGTCGTCGCCGGAGTACAAGCAGCATTTTAGGCAGGTGTAAGCGTGCAGCTAAAGCGTTTGGAAGCATACGGCTTCAAATCCTTTGCGGATAAGATATCCATCGAGTTCGACAAGGGCATCACGGCAATCGTCGGACCAAACGGAAGCGGAAAGAGCAATATCACGGATGCGATTCGCTGGGTGCTCGGCGAGCAGAACGTGCGCAATCTGCGCGGTACGAAGGCGGAGGACATCATCTTTACGGGGTCGGCAGAGCGCAGGGCGCTTGGGCTCGCTGAGGTTTCGCTCATCTTTGCAAACGAGGGGGATCTTCCCGTTGATTTCCGTGAAGTTGTCGTGACGCGTCGCCTCTATCGAAGCGGCGAGAGCGAGTTTTACATCAACCGTTCACGCTGTCGCTTGAAGGATATATACAATCTCTTCGCCGATACGGGCATCGGCCACGACGGCATGAGCATCATCGGGCAGAACCGCATCGATGACATCCTGAACAGCCGTCCTGAAGAGCGCCGCGCATTCTTTGAGGAGACGGCAGGCATCACGAAGTACCGCAATCGAAAGCGCGAAACGGTGCGCAAGATCACGGATACGGACAGCAATCTCGTGCGCGTGCGCGACATTATCCACGAGATAGAAAACCAGCTTGAGCCTCTTGCGCGCCATGCTGAAAGAACGCGCAGCTACAATGCACTGAATGAATCGTACAAGGCCTGCAAGCTTACGAAGCTTGCAGGCGACTTTGCGTGCGAGAGCGCACGCAAGGCGGAAAACGATGCGAAGCTCGAAAAGGCACGCGACGAGGAAGTCGAGGCGAGCGCACAGATCCGTGTGGCAGAGGCTGAAAAGGAAATGCTCGACCAAGGGATCCTGACCATCGAAGCTGCGATGCAGGAGAAGGCACAGGAGAACGAAGCACAGCGTCAAAAGATCGAACAGGCAGAGCGTGAGATGGCGGCGCTGCGCGAGCGTCAAAGCCAAAGCGAAGCGGCACACAAGCGCATTCTCGCGCGGCACGCTGAGCTTTCAAGCGAGATCACGGCAATCGTCGCGGAGATCGGCAAGCTCACCGCGCTTGAGCAGGAGCAGAAAGAGCACCTGCAAAAGAGCGAGGCGGCGCTGCGGGAAGAAAAAGAAGAAGCGAGCAAGGTTGCCGCACGCGTGAGATTGTGTAGGGACGAGGCGCGGACGGCGCGTGAAAAGCGAGCCGAAAAGCAGCAGGAGTTTGCGCAGAAGCAGCAGGAACTTGCTGTCCTCGATCGCGACATCGAAAAGGAAGAAGAGGGAAAGGATAACCGTGCGCAGGAGATACGAGCGGCAAAGGAGAGCCTTGCACAGTACGAGACACGAAAGGAAAAACTCGCGCATGAGAAGGAAGCGCAGGAGAACGAGCGCAGCGCTGCGCAGCGGGAACAGGCGGCCGCCGAGAAGAAGGCACAGGAGATGCGCCGTGCACTCCGCGATCTTGACGCACGCATCATGGCACTTCGTCAAAAGCAGACGGCAGCAGAGAGCAAGGTACAGGTGCTCGCGCGCATGCAGCAGGCCTACGAGGGATTTGGCAAAGCGACGAAGGCTGTCTTGAAGAGTCATGAGAGCTGGCGTGGCGGGATTGCGGGTGCGATTGCGGAACTCATTGACGTGCCGAAAGACTGCGTGACGGCAATCGAGACCGCGCTCGGCGGCAGCCTGCAGAATATCGTGACGCAGGACACGGATACGGCGAAGGCGGCAATCGCATTTCTAAAGCGTGAGCGTCTCGGACGCGTGACGTTTTTGCCGCTCTCGACACTCGTCACGCGCCGTCCGCCAGACGAGGCGGTAAGAGGCGCAGCAGGCGTTATTGGCTGGGCAAATGCGATCGTCAAGACGGAGGCTGCGTATCAAAGGGCGATCGACTTCCTGCTCGCGCGGACGCTTGTGGTCGACACATTGGATCATGCGCTCGGCCTCGCTAGGCGGCACGGGCAGCGCCTGCGCATCGTCACGCTCGGCGGCGAACTGCTGAATCCGGGCGGTTCGCTGTCGGGCGGCAGCAGGGGACATGCAGAGACAAGCTTTCTGAATCGAAGCGGGGAAATCGAGTTGCTTCGCACCTCCTTGCAGGAATGGCATACGGAGCGTGCGACGCTTGCGGCGGCAAAGAAACAGTTGATCGAGGATGCGGCAAAGGTCGAAACCGCGCGTCATACAGCAGAAGAGGCTGTCCATACAGCAGGCCTAGCATGTGCGGAGATGCGCGTCAACCTCGAACGCCTCGATGAAAATTTCTCGGAACAGCAGAGGAAGGTCAAAGCACTTGAAGAGGCGGCGGCGCGTGCAAGCGAAAGCTTTGCAAAGGTGCAGAATCGGCGCGTCTTTCTCGTGCGCGCCGTGCGTGCGGCGAAGCAGGAAGTGAACGCGTTCACGCGAGCCGAAGAGGCGGCGCGCGAACGGCTCGCCGATGTGGAAGAAGAAGCCAATACGTTCGCGGCTTCGATACAGGAACATGAACTGAGCCGTGCTGTCCTCGAACAGGAAGCCATGCGAAGCCGCGAGCACATCCTCCTGCGGCAGCGCGACAAGAAGCGAAGTGAGCGGGCACTCATTGAAAACGAGCAGGAAGAAAGGGATCTCGCAGAGCTTGCTGGGCGTAGTACGGAGCGTCTTGCGTCTCTTTCGCACGATGCAAAAGCATGGCAGGAAGTCTTTCATGCGGGCAAGGCAGCGCGCGATGCACTCTATGCCAAGCGCATGGAAACCATCGAAAAAAGCCAAGCGGCCGACCAAAAGACACGTGCCATCGGACGCAAGCACAGCGAGATACAGGCGCGCATCCATCAACTCGAACTTTCGGGTGCGAAAATGGAGCTTGCACTTTCCGAGTGGCAGGAGACGATTTTAGCGGAATACGGGTTGACGCCGGAGCGCGCGGAAGAAGAGGCGATCGACCTCCCGCCGCAGGAGCTTCACGCGAAGATGAAAGAACTCGAACGACAGATCGCAGCGCTCGGCCCCATCAATCCGAACGCTGTGCAGGAGTATGAGGAGCTGCGGGCACGCCATGCGTTCCTTGACAAGCAGGCGACCGACCTTGAGACAGCGAAAGGCGATCTCGCGCGCATCATCATGGAGATGGATGCCGTCATGACGCGCCAATTCAAGGAAGCCTTTGCGAAGATACAGGAATACTTTGCAGAGATTTTCGCGCGTCTCTTCGGCGGCGGCAAGGCGGAGCTGAAGCTTATCGACGAGACGGATGTCTTAAATACGGGGGTCGACATTCTCGTCGTCCTGCCACAGAAGAAGCGGCAGAACCTATCGGCGCTTTCAGGAGGCGAGCGCGCACTCACCGTCATCGCGCTCCTCTTCTCGTTCCTGCGCTACAGGCCATCGCCCTTTTCTGTGCTCGATGAGATCGATGCGCCGCTCGACGAAGCGAACGTCGCGCGTTTCGGCAGCTTTCTAAAGGAGTTTGCCGAGGGCACGCAGTTCATCGTCGTCACGCACCGCAAGGGGACGATGGAAGCCGTTGACACGATGTACGGCGTGACGCTCGAGGACGCGGGCGCCTCGAAGGTGCTTTCCGTCAAGCTTGATGAAGTGGGACCGGCATCCTAGGATAAGGGGAGATCATGCTATGGGATTTTTTGACAAACTGAAAAAAGGGCTGGACAAGACGCGCGAGAATCTCACGAATAAGATAGAGAAACTCGTCATCGGCTACGCCGACATCGACGAAGATCTCTTGGAGGAACTCGAAGAGGCGCTCATCCTGGCAGACGTCGGAATTCAGACGACAGAAACGCTCATGGAGGCGGTGCGCAAGGGCATTAAGAAAAAGGAGATCAAAAGCCCGGAGGATCTAAAACCGTTCCTTCAAAAAGAAATCACGGCGATCCTCGAAAAGGGAGAGAATACGATGCGTACGGCAGAGGCGGGACCGACCGTTCTCCTCGTCATCGGCGTCAACGGCGCGGGAAAGACGACGACGATCGGAAAGCTCGCCGCCTACTACAGGGGACAGGGAAAGAATGTCCTGCTCGCCGCTGCCGATACGTTTCGCGCCGCCGCCATCGATCAGCTTGAGGCGTGGGGAAGCCGCACGGGCGTGCCCGTCATCCGCCATGAAGAGGGATCGGATCCCGCCGC
>PPYE01433053.1_pt1 | contig 19531 bp, 15 predicted proteins | sample 1559881 | NCBI WGS metagenome assembly PPYE01 (sample SAMN08240022, study PRJNA423297) | Human gut metagenome, whole genome shotgun sequencing project. | reverse complement strand
GTGGGGAGGGGGATGCGGACTCCCTCTTCGACAAGGCCCAGCAGGTGTTCCCCAGCGCCGTGCGCCTCATCCGCAAAGACGAGCTTCCCGGGGAGGCGGGTTTCACAGTGGAGCAGCTGTCCCAGCGGCAGCTGGAGGAGCGGCTTCCCGCATTGGAGGAACGGGGGCTGCGTTTGGAGAACCGCATCACCATCGCGGATTTTTGAGAGGGGAGAGGATAGCAGATGATTCGCATTGACGTGCCGGCCACCAGCGCCAACTTGGGCTCTGGATTTGACTCTCTGGGCATTGCGCTGACCATGCAGAACCGGGTGTGGATGGAGGAGTCCGACACTTTGGAGATTCGCTGTACAGATGGGGTAAAGGTCCCTACGGATGAGAGCAACCTGATCTTCTGGGCAGCCAGCCATTTGTATGAGATCTGCGGCAAAAAGCTGCCGGGCCTGAAGATCATCCAGGAGAACAACATCCCCATGGCCCGGGGCCTGGGCAGCAGCTCCGCCTGTATTGTGGCGGGTATTTTGGGGGCCAACCGCTTTATGGGAAATCCCTTGTCCCACTCAGATTTGATCAACCTGGCGGCCCAGATCGAAGGCCACCCGGACAATACCAGCCCGGCCCTTTCCGGGGGGCTGGTGGCCTCCGCCATGGAGGGTAAGCGGGTGTACAGCGTCAGCGTGCCCGTCTCGGAGAAGATCCGCTTTGCCGTGATGATCCCCCCCTTCGAGCTGAAGACCGAGGAGGCCCGGGCCGCTCTGCCCAAGACCTACTCCCGGGAGGACGCGGTGTACAACTTGTCCCGCTCTGGCCTGATGACCGCCTCGCTGTTCTCTGGCAAGCTGGAGAACCTGCGGGTGGCGGTGCAGGACCGCATCCATCAGCCCTACCGCTCCGGCCTTATTGGCCATTATGACGACGTATTCCGCATGAGCTATGAGCTGGGCTCCCTGGGCACCTATGTCAGCGGCGCCGGGCCCACCATCATCGCTATGATTGACGCGGACAACGCCCAGGCCTTTGGCCGCAACTGTGTCACCCATTTGGAGGACAAGGGCATCACCGGCTGGCGGGTGGAGATCCTCTCCGCCGCACCCCAGGGCGCGCAGATCGTGATAGAGTAGGTTCCCCCAGCGGCCTTGCCGCATACAATAGCCTGGGACATCCCTGTGTGGGAATGCTTTTTTGAGAGATGACCCGCCCTTTGCTTGGGGCGGGAGGAAGGGAAGAATGTGTAATGGCATTGATTGTACAGAAGTTCGGCGGCAGCTCCGTAAAGGATGCCGAACGCCTTAACAATGTGGCGGATATCGTCACCTCTACCTACAAGGAGGGCAATGATGTGGTAGTGGTGGTCTCTGCCCAAGGAGACACCACGGATGACTTGATCGCCAAGGCCGCCGAAATCAACGACAGGCCCTCGAAACGGGAGATGGATATGCTGCTCTCCTCCGGAGAACAGATTTCCGCCGCGTTGCTGGCTATGGCCATCGAGCGCATGGGATATCCGGTGGTTTCCCTGCTGGGCTGGCAGGCTGGCTTCGATACCTCCTCCGACTACGGAAACGCCCGCATCAAACGGGTGGACCCCTCCCGCATCAAGCAGGAGCTGGATAAGCGCCGCATCGTGGTGGTTACGGGCTTCCAGGGCGTAAACCGCTATGGCGACATGACCACCCTGGGCCGGGGCGGTTCGGATACCAGCGCGGTGGCCATTGCCGCCACCATGCACGCCGACCTGTGCCAGATCTTTACGGATGTGGACGGGGTGTACACCGCCGATCCCCGGAAGATCCCCGGGGCCATCAAGCTGCCCAGCATTTCCTATGATGAAATGCTGGAGCTGGCCACCCTGGGCGCCCAGGTGCTGCACAACCGCTCGGTGGAAATGGCCAAGAAGTATAACATTGAATTGGAAGTCCTTTCCAGCCTGACCCGGCGGAAGGGGACCATTGTGAAGGAGGAAAGCAACGTGGAAAAAATGCTCATCAGCGGGGTGGCGAAAGACGACAACATTGCCCGCATCTCCATCATCGGGGTGCCGGATAAGCCGGGCCTGGCCTTCCGCATCTTCTCCCGTCTGGCCGCCAAGGGCATCAATGTGGATATTATTCTCCAGTCCATTGGCCGCAACGGAACAAAGGATATCAGCTTTACAGTGGATAAAAATAAAATGGATGACGCCATTGCCCTGCTGCAGGCCCATGCGGAAAATTGGGGCGCCTCTAACATTGTCTCGGATGACAATGTGACCAAGGTTTCCATTGTGGGCGCGGGCATGGAGTCCCATCCCGGCGTGGCTGCGGAGATGTTTGAGGCTTTGTTCTCCCGCAGCGTGAATATCCAGATGATCTCCACCAGCGAGATCAAAATTTCCGTCCTGCTGAATAAGGCAGACGGGGATCGCGCTGTGGAAGCCATTCACGAAAAATTCTTTGAAAATGCCTAAAGCAGCGGCCTGAAAGGGCTTCCAGGAATAGAAAACAAACCCAGGTGTAATCATCCCCAGAGCAGCGCAAGCTACCTCTCGGGGGTGATTTTTTTGTTTCCGTATTTTTGGGGAGAAGGCCAGGCCAACGGCATCTCCGGCCTGACCTACAGTCTTTTGGCCCACCGGGCTTTAGAGCCGGATCTTCCAGAAGAAGTGCGCGCTGCCATTGAGGAACACAAAGATGAGATCCACAGCGAAGAGGACGTGCGACGCATGGCGGAAGACTTGATGCTCCGCCGCTAACAGGAAAAGGCCCCAGGGGTTTTCCCCGGGGCCTTTTTCCTGTTCTGCCTCCTCAAAAAGCCGGATAGCGGCGCTTATAAAAACCGAAAGAGATTCAATCCGGTCTCCTCATCAAAGGCCCGCTCCACCTGGCCAGCCATGGGCAGTACCACCATTTCGCAGGTGGCGCTGACGAAGGCCTCGTTCAAGTGGCCTCCAAAAACATGGCCTTGCTCATCCCCCGCGCTCATATGCAGGTGGCAGTAGGGCTTGCCCTCCTTGGTGGTCAAGGTTCCCGTCAGGGAGACAATCTCGAAGCAGCCCTCAAAGGTGTGACCCTCAAACTGCTTTTTCTGCGTGTCAAATACACCGGCGGTAAAACGGTTGACTGCGCCCAGGGCCTGTACGCTGGCCAAGGCGATATGTTCCCGTTTCGCCAGCTCCAGCACCTGCGCCACGATCTCCTCGCCCTTGTCGATGCGCACCACAAAGGCGTCTCCAAATTTTCTATACTCCATAGGATGCCTCCTGTTTCCAAGCGGCCCTCCCCCTATAGGGAGAGGAGCCGTGCTGTCTCTGTCTGTTGGGTGCCGCGCTTTTTACCAAAGGGGTTGCCCCACGGCATCTTTCCCGGCAAAGGGCCCGGGCAGGGGATGGGCGCCCCGATGGTCCCCAAAGTAATCTTGGTCAAAGGTAATGGGGGTGCCGTCCGGGTTCTCAAAGTACTCCTCAGGCCAAAGGCTTTCCCCAGCACCTGGGTGTCGATCCGGCGGCCAGTAAAGCCCTCTAAAAGCTCGTACACGTTGGTGGAGAGCACGGGCCTGCCGTTTTCCAGCTCCACTTCCACCTGCACGGGCTGTTCGCCGTTGACCAGGCCGTTAATCTCGTTTTTGCAGGCTTTGGCGCCGCCTAAATAGGCGTTGCCCTCCACCCAAACTGGCAGGCGGCCTTCGTGGGCAGGGGCCAGCTTGGCCATGTCCGGAGTATCCGTGTCCATGTCGAACTGGGCAATCCACTCCTCATAGGTGGGATATTCGTCCATCACATGGGTGCCCACTTCCCGGTTCTCCTCATCCTGGCCATCGTCGCTGTCGTGGATCACCGTAAAGGGGGCGGCGGGCCACTTCTGCACGAAAATGTTGTTGTAGAACCGGTCGTCCCCGTGAAGGATGGTCATAAAGCCCATCACCTCTGTCCGGTGGGGGATGTGATAGGGGGTGTACCGGGGGCCGGTGCCGCCGCCCACGCAGGTCAGGGCGCCGCAGATCAAGTTGTGGACCATGGCCACCCCTTCTGTGGCCATCCGCAAGGAGGCCTCCGAGAGGAGGATATTGTTGTCGATGAGGGTGGGGCCGTGGCCCACCTCCACAAAGATATCCTGGCTCATCATGCCGCCCTTGAGCTGCTTGGCAAAGGCGGGCCGCTGGTTGTCGTGGAACAGGTTCTGGGTGATGCGGGTACCCTGGGCCTCCCAGTCGCACCAAATGCCCATGGTGCAGTGGTGGATGTAGTTGCGGCGGTATACCACGTCGATGGCGGCGTGCATCTTGATGCCGGCAATCTCCGCGCCCCCCAGCTCCATCATGTTGTTGATGTGGTGGATGTGGTTGTCCTCAATAAGGGAGAACACGCCTCCCATCCGGCCGATGATGCCTCCCTGCTCGCAGTGGTGGATGTTGCACCGCCGCACGATGTGGCTGCCAACCTTTTCCTTCAGCCAGCCGTGGTACTGTCCCCGGCACACGGCGTCCCGCTCCATCTGGGTGGGGCTTTTCACATGTTTGGTGGTGAAGTAGTGATCGTTGTCCGGGTCGTAGTATTTACCCAGGGAGATGCCCGCGCATTTGGAGTTGGAAATGTCGCAGTCCTCAATAATCCACCCCTTGGACCAGTGTGGGCCGATCATCCCATCCTGATAGGCGGCAGGCGGGGCCCAGGTGGTGGCCGCCTGGGTGACAGTAAACCCGCTGACGGTGATGTAGTTCACCCCGGTCTTAGAGGGCATAAAGCACTCCCGGCGCACGTTGATCTCCACGTTTTCCCGGTTGGGATCAGCCCCTTGGAAGTTGGCGTAAAGCACGGTCTCGTTCCCTTCCTGTTGGGCATACCACTTGTAGACAGAGGCCTCCGGCTCCCAAGAGCACTCATATACCTCCCCCTTCAGGCAGGCCTCCAGGCTGTCCGCTTCGTACAGGGCCTTCCCGTTTAAGTACACGCAGCCGGTGTGCTTAGAGCGCCCGGCGAAGTACCAGTCGCCATACACATAGGTGGTGTAGGGGTTGTAGCTTCCAAAAAGGCTGTTGGGTATCCGTGCCATCCACACGCTGCCCTCGTAGGGGAGCCAGGACTTAATCTCCTCCGCGCCGGTGATAACAGCCCCCAGGGGCTCTGTGCTCCGGTAGGTGATGGGGGCTTCTTCTGTGCCGGCGTTTACCGGGTCCACGTATTCCCGGTAAATTCCAGGGGCCACCAGCACTTCATCGCCGGGCCGGGCGATCTTCGCGGCATCGTTGATGTGCTTGAAAGGCCGGGCTTGAGAACCGTCCCCATCCCTCCAAGCCTTGGCGGAAACGTAAATTTTCATGGCAAACTCCTCCATATCGCAGCAAATTTCCTTAAAATAGGGGATGAGCTTATGGTATTGCATCCAGCCTTCGTTGTCAAGCAGAGGAAGGGAAAATCCAGCGCACGAGAGTTGTCTTTCGGATATTTCCTTTCCAATGAGGTAAAATGGAAGAAAAGCAAGAAAAGCAAGAAAGGAGACAGGCAATGACGTACACGATTACACCAGAAAAGATTCATTTGTTCCTTCAGCTTCTCCGGGAGGAAGAGCGCAGTGCCGGCACCATTGAAAACTACCAGCGCCACATCAAAGCGTTTGCCGCATGGGCGGATGGGGAGGCCGTTACCAAAGAGCTGGCTGCTAAGTGGAAAGCTCATCTGCTTGCCAGGGGTTACGCGCCAGGAACCGTCAATACCATATTGGTGCCGTTAAACCGTTTTTTCTCGTTTCTTGGCTGGCACGGATGCAGGGTAAAGTCGCTGCGCATCCAGCGGCGCATGTTCCGGGAAAACCGCAGGGAGCTGACCCGCAGCGAGTATGCCCGCCTTCTCTCTGCCGCCCGCAGCCAGGGCAGGGAACGCCTGGCCTTGCTCATGGAATCCATCTGCGCCACAGGAATCCGGGTCAGCGAGGTAGAGCATCTCACTGTGGAGGCAGTCCGGGCTGGCAGGGCAGAGATCAGCCTGAAGGGAAAGATCCGCACCATCCTCATTCCCAGCAGGCTGCGGAAAAAGCTGCTTCAGTTCGCCCATAAAGAGAAAACCGCCTCTGGCGCCATATTCCGCACCAAAAGCGGCCGTCCCATTTCCAGAAAGCAGATCTGGGCCGAGATGAAATCACTCTGTAGGTCTGCGGGAGTGATGGCCACCAAGGTCTTTCCCCATAACCTGCGGCACCTTTTTGCCCGCGCGTTTTACCAGGTGAGCCACGATATCGCCAAGCTGGCTGATGTCCTTGGCCATTCCAGCATTGAAACCACCCGCATCTACCTCATTTCTACCAGTACGGAGCACGAGCGCCAGCTGGAGCGGCTTCGTTTAGTCTATTAGATAAATTTAATAGATTGTCTCGCGGTTGAAGAAAAAAGAACAACTAACTATATAAATTTAAGCTTATTCTAACACGTTCATTTCGGAAACGCAATGCCTTCCCTAAAAAATGTACATAAAAAGTAGGCCGGACAGGGGCAGCCGATCCATCCGGTCTGGATTCATACGCGCTTTTTTGGCCTGCTGGTTTCCCAGCGGGCCTTTTTTTACTGCCCTACAGCTTAACTCTGGCTAGTTCCTCCGCCGAATAGAGACAATCTATTAAATTTGTCAGTAAACGATGGAACGGAGGTGATATGTGTGAATCCAGCGGCAGAAGTGAAAGCAGGAGCGGTCCGCGTCACTCCCGAGCAAATGGAGAGCTATCTGGCCAGGCTGGCCGGAAAGGGGTACTCTTCTGGGACAATCCAGTCTTACCGGCGAAACCTGCAGCTTTTTTTCAAAGAGTATCCAAGCGGGGAAATCCGGCCAGACAGCGCGGCCCGCTGGCAGGAAAAGCTCTTGGCCCAGGGGCTGATGCCAAGCACGGTAAAGTTGCGGATTTCCTCTGTAAATGGCTTGCTTGCGTTTTTGGAGCTGTGGAAGTATCAAGCGAAACCTCCTCCTTGGCCCAACACGGAAGAGGTGCAGCCAGAGCTGACACGCAGCGAATACCTGCGGCTGCTGTCTGCCGCGCGAGCGCTGGGAAAGGAACAGGTTTACCTTCTTGTAAAGGTATTTGCCTGTACAGGGGTTCGTGTGCAGGACCTGCCCCAGGTCACAGTGGAAGCTGTTCAGGAGGGACGGCTGCTGCTGCACAAGCAGTTGGTCAGCCTGCCTCCCAGCTTGTGCGATGAACTGCTGAGTTATGCCGGGAAAAAAGGGGTGAGCCACGGCTCTCTCTTTGTCACTCGGAATGGCAAGCCCTTGAGCCGCACCAATGTCACAGCTTTGGTGCAGCGTTTGGCCGGGGCTGCCAGGGTGTCTCCTGAGAAATGCAACCCTCGCTGCCTGCGAAAGCTCTATCAAGAGACCCTCCGGGGCATCCAGCAAAACGTGGCGGTTCTCATTGAACAGGCCCACCAGCGTTTGGTGGAACAAGAACAAATTCGTGTGGGTTGGAAGGAAACCAGTGAAGTTACTTCGTTTTACAAATTGAGGTGAATCTTGATGAAAGCTTACAAACGTTTAAGCATTCTCTGTATCGCGGTGCTGTTGTGTGCTCTGCTGCCTGTCCTGGCTGGGGCTACCTCGCCGGGAGACCCGCCTGAAGCAGTGGACCCCAATGCGGTCTACGTCCGTGCTAATGGCAATGACAATGGAGCAGGCTCGCAAGAAGATCCCTATGCCACTTTGGCAAAGGCTGTGGGGGAGGCAGAAGACGGAGCGACGATTGAATTGTTGAGTAATCTCACTACGTCAAAGCTTGCATTGATAAGCGAAAAATCTATTACCATTGATGGGAATAATTTTACTATTACTCGGGATAAGGATTTTCAGAGTACCACGGACCTGGGGCGGGGCGGTTACAACCCGGCTATGATTGAAGTGGCTAACAATTCCACTTTAACATTGACCAACATCACCCTGGATGACGCATACATCACCAAAGGAACCGATTTTCTCGAACAGAAAACGGGCGAGAATAAAGGTGATAATTCTCAGAAGGTTCAAGACGCTATCATCGCTGCGTATTCTGGAGGCGGCACCATTATCTTAGATGATGGAACCACTTTGAAGAATTTTGGTGGTATGTCTGCTATTCGAGTAGGCGGGCAATATAATAGCAACCCAAATCTTCCTGTCACCAGTCAGGTTATTATGAAAAGCGGAAGCCAGATTATCGACGATTTGAATTCGGGTGACCGCAAAGGTGGTGTAGCCGCTATTTGGAGCCAAGGCGGTAACGTTGTGATGGAAGCAGGGGCCTCCATCACAGATATCGATGGCCGTGCCATTTATCTTGAAGATGGTGGCAATGCCACGGTGAATGGGTCCATTCAAAATATTACTGCAAATAGCGTAATGACCAGTGATCCAGCAAAAGGCTCTACTCCAGGTGAGGGTGCCTCGGGAGGCTTTGGCGGTATTGCTGTTGCAGCCCTTGGGAATTCTCATTTTACTCTTGAGAGCGCTGGGTCCATATCCGACATTAAAACTGACCCGGATGACGTTAAGGGTGGAGACGTTGCAATTTGGCTTGCTCCCGGTTCGTTTATCATGGAAGAAAATTCCAGGATGGAAAATATTCAGACCATTGGTTTAGTCGATAGCAATGGAGGAAAAATTGAAATCGGAGGAACACTTTCTAACTGTGAACTAAGGAATGTCTTCTTCCGTATGCGTGGTACGCAGAGTACGTTTATTCTGCAAGAGACTGGAACTATTACTAATTGTACCACAAGTGACGTAGCCTTGATTTATCTGAATGGCGGTAAACCTACCATTGAGATTGCCGGTACAATTGATGGTATTGATAAACCCGCCCTTTTCATTTCCAACAATGGCTCGAAAAAAGATGGTTCCATTACGCTGACAGAGACCGGCGTTATTACCAATGTGGACGGGTACGGTATGAGACTAGAAGACCCTTCCAAAGTAACGATTGAGGGTACAATCACCAACTGCTCCAGTTATGCGCTGCAGTATTACCCGAAGGGGGATCAGTCTCTGCTGACGATTAAGAGCACAGCGACGATTGAAAATAACAACGGAGGAATGGCCCAGGTTCGAGCGCAAAATTCTCTTCCTGCCACTAATGCGCAGGAACACATAGTGATTGAGCCAGGTGGGTTAGACGGCAACAAAACCGTTGACCTTACTGCTTTTGACGTAACTCTTGATGAAGATTACGCCGCCGTGAAGTTGGGCAACGCCAACGCTGCCGCTGTTACGAGTATTGAGGAGGAGCTCTCTACAAATCCCGACTATACAGAATGGGAAACCTATGGTTCTTCTGCTATATGGATGCAGCCCAGTGAGAGTAGCTTCCACTTTACTACGGACCGGCCTACAGGATTTTTGGGCACTGGCGGCATCGAGCCCGGCCGCGGCCTTTATGTAGCCTACGTCCCCTTGCAAGATGACGGCACGCCGGATGCTAATGCTGAGGTTAAGCTGGAAGAGATTGTCAATCAGGAAACCTTGGATATCACTCTGGATAATCTAACCGCTGGTACCTCTTACGCCGTGATGCTGGTGATGTCCGATGAGTATGTCCTGCGCCCGGATGATATCACTATCTACACCGGCGGTGATGAAGAAGGCTTCCCTTCCTGGACAATGGAGAACACCAAACCCGGAAAGGGAGATGTGAGAGTGGGAGAGGATACAGCTTCTTACACCCTTGCCAATCTCGAAGAGCTGTTTACTGTCAGCTATTATGACAGTGAAGGCACCGCCCTTACAGATGACCACACCCCTGGCGTATATGCCGCACGCTTTAATTTGTCTGACGCTGCTCCCGCGTCTCTCAAAATAGAAAGCGATGGATCTGTGACAGGTTTGACGATTGGAGGTAATACTGTCCGTGTGGCAGACGGTACCCTGACCATTCGATATGTTTCAGACGAGGATGAAGCCAGCGATAACGAACTGACGGAGCCGGTGGTATCTCAAGTACCCGAAACCTTGGAAGATATGGCTGTGGCCGTTATCCCAGACAATGCCACCTATCATACCAACGGCAGTAATTCAGGCCTTGGAGAGAGCAATGGTAAAATTCACTTGATGTTTGATGACTTACTGCCTACTGGTACCGGTGGCGCTTCCACTGACCGGATCCAAATGCTTATTGAAAAGGCGGAAAGCGACAATGTTCTCTCGTTCGATGGCATGGACTACCAGTTTAAATACTTGGATTTGGTGGACTACAGCAACGGCAATGCCTGGGTGAGCACAGACAAGGATATCACCATTTATTGGCCTTACCCCGCTGGCACGGATCAAGATACAGAATTTACCCTGCTGCACTTTACTGGCCTGCACCGGGAATACAGTTTGGGAAATGAGGAAGACTTAACGAGTCAGATTAATGCCAGCGTAATCGAAAAGGTTTCTGTTGCCAATACGGATCAAGGGATTCAGTTCACTCTGAAAAGCGATGCTGAAAACGGCTCCTTCTCTCCCTTCGCCCTGGTGTGGGAGGAGAGCGCGGTTACACCGCCCCCTGTCACCCCTTCCGAGCCCGCTGACCCGGATGACACGGGTGTCTCGGACCTGCTGGATACGGAAAACCACAATCAATACCTCTTTGGTTATCCCGAGGGGACCTTTGGCCCCGACCAGAACATGACCCGCGCAGAGGTTGCCCAGATGTTCTACAACCTGCTGGTGGACAAGAATGTGGCCATCACCGCCACCTTTGAGGATGTGCCCGCAGACGCTTGGTATGCGAAGTCCGTGAATACCCTGGCCAGTATGGGGATCATCTCCGGCGTAGGGGAGAACCGGTTTGAGCCAGAGCGCTCCATCACCCGCGCGGAATTCACTTCCATGGCTATGAAGTTTACCAAGGGCGCCCTGGATGGGACCAACATCTTCTCCGATGTGCACAGCGGCGACTGGTTCTATGAGGCCGTGGTGGGCTCTATCCAGTATGGATGGATTGAAGGCTATGAAGACGGTACGTTCCGGCCGGAAAACTGGATCACCCGCGTAGAGGTGACATCCATCGTCAATAAGATGCTGGGCCGCTTCGCGGACCGCGAGTTTGTCGCCGGGCACGCGGATGAATTGAACGCCTTCAGCGATGTAACCTCCACCCATTGGGGCTATTACCACATTGTAGAGGCTACCAACAGCCATACATATACCAAACCCAGTACCAACGTGGAAACTTGGACAGAACTGAAATAAGTGCTTGCAAGCAGAAGAGGGACCCCGAAAGGGGTCCTTTTTCTGGCTGCAGATCTCCCGGGCTGGGCTTCTTGCGTGCGGGGGAATCCCTGTGGTATAATACGTTGCTGAGACTATGGGGCCGCGTAGGCGGCCCGAGCCCACAGGAGGAAAATGTGTGAAAAGCCTATTGCGTACAACGGGGGAGATCCTCAAATTTGAAGCGGTGTGCAAGCTGCTCACCATCTGCCTGGTTTACCCGGTGTTGGGAGGGATTTACCGCATCTACGCCGCATCGGAAGGCTTGAATTTCAACAGCGGAGCAGCCTTTGCTTTTGTCAGTCCAGCAGGCGTGGTGGTGTTGCTGCTGGTGGCCGCGGCAGCCACGGCCTTTGTCTTTTGGGAGCTTTCTACGGTCATCCGCATTGCGGCTCTTACCCGCCAGGGCCAGGATTTCACTTGGCGGGAGTTGTGGTGGGGCTCCCTGTGGAGTCTGGGTGCGCTGAGGGGTTGGTCGCTTCCGGTTTCGGGCGTCTTCTATTTGGCGCTGCTGCCCCTGGCTGGTTTTGGATATGTGAACAGCCTCATCCCCACCTTATCCATTCCGGAGTTTATCTACAGCGAGCTGCGCCGCTATGATGTTCTGGGGAGGGCGGCTTTAATTGCCATCCCAACCATTCTATACCTCTTGGCCCTGTTGTTCCTGTTTGTGCCCCTCTTTATGGCTCTGCGCCGGGAGCGCCTCTTCTCTGCGGCCAAGGGGAGCCTGAAGGTATGGCGCCGCGCGTTCTGGCGAAACGGCCGCCTGGATTGGAGAGGCCCTGCCGTGGTGGGAGCTGTCGTGCTGTGGCTGGGGGTGTTCACCCGCATTGCCCAGTATTGGCGGCGCAACCGCTTGGGGCTGGTTGACTTTGATGCAGCCTTTTTCCGCAATCTTCTCTATTCCGAGGCCTTTCCCATTGACCTTGCCTACTGGGTGGTGCGGGCCCTTCTGGATACGGTGGCTATGGCCCTTTTTGTGCGGCTGCTTTTGGCAGTGATGGATCCCCAGCGGGAGCTCTGCATTGCGGCGGCCCCTGCTTGGCAGGGAGATGCCGCCCTGTTGGCAGAAATCCTCCGCAGGCGGCTTGGATGCCTGGGCCAAAGACTTCTGGCCCAGTGGAAACGGTGGGGAGTGCGGATCGCGGCCCTTCTGCTCTGCCTGGGGGCGGGCGTTTGGATGTTCGCGGGGAGCGCCCCGCCGGATCTTGTCCACCCTCCGGCAGTGATTGGCCACAGGGGTTGCATTTACGAGACGGAGAACACCCTTGCCGCCTTTCAGGCCGCGGCTGAACGCGGTGCGGATTACGCGGAAATTGATGTGCAGCTTTCCGCGGACGGGGTGCCTGTAGTCATCCACGATGCCAGCCTCTGGCGCTTGGCGGGACAGAACCTCAATGTGGGCAGCCTGCGCGCGGAGGAGCTTGCCAGCCTGGAGCTGTATCCCACAGGTTATGCGAAAGAGGGCGGTCACATTCCCACATTCGCCGAGGTGCTGGAGCAGCTGGCAGAGTCCCCTTCCCTCACCGGGCTGTTGGTAGAGCTGAAACCGACGGAGGACAATGCCGCTGCGCTGACCCAGGCGGTTCTTTCCCTGGTGGAGCAATCCTGCCTGGGAGATCGGCTGATGTTTATGTCACAGGACTATGCCAGTATGGCGGCCCTGCAGCAAGCCCATCCCGAATGGTGGGTGGGGTACTGCGCCTACGCCTCCAGCGGCGACCTGGATGAGGGTATCTGGCAGTATGACATTGACTTTTTGGCGGTGGAGGAGTCCATGGTTTCCTATCAGATGACTCGGTTGGCCCGGAACAGCGGCTTGCCTGTCTATGTTTGGAGCGTGTATGACACAGACCGGATGCTCCAGTATTTGCAAATGGGCGTTACCGGCTTGATTACGGACTTCCCCGATCTGGGGCGGGAGATGGTGGATGCATACCGAGAATCCACCCACCACCGCTATCAAAGCGCCTTTCCAGGCGGCAGCTTGGAGGAGCCTTGAAGAGCGGGACTTCCCGCAACACAGTAAAAAGCTCGGAGAAACAACTCTCCGAGCTTTTTTATCGCGGACTTTTGCCGGCTAAATGATATACCAGCTGGGGATCACCCGCTGCATTCCATCGTACCAGTCCAGCACTTGGGCTGCCTGTTCCCGCATAATGGCCACCTGCTCCTCTCCGAAGGGCACGGCCCAGGGCAAAGAGCCCAAGGTGTTGCTGGCGATGTACAGGGCCAGCAGCTTCCAGAACGCCAGCGGCGGTTCCCCGCCAAAATAGCCGTCCACGGTGCCCCTGGCAAAGGCGGGGGAGAGCTGAGCGCTCCAGACAATGCGGTTGAACTCCTCCCAGGGGTCACCCACGTCAGGGCGGTCAAAGTCGATGACGAAAAGCCTGTCCTCGCAGAGCATCATATTCCCCGCGTGGTAATCTCCATGTTGGGCGCACTGGGGTCTCCCCCAAAGGAGCCCCCGGTTTTCCTCCATATACCGGATAAACGCCTCTCCGTTTTGGTACTGTAAAGGACATTCCCGATACACTTGGATCTTTCGGTCCAGCTTCTTGTTGAACCGGCTCTCCCAGCCCTCTGCTTCTGCCGGGGCGGGGCAGCCGTGTAAAGCCCGCAGTACCCGGCCTGCCTCTCGCCCCAAGCGGTACTGCTCCTCTTGGGGCAAGGCGGGCAGCGCGTCCTCCGCCATCCGGCCGGAGAGCCACCGCTCCACAAAGCGCACCTGGCCGTCCTCCTGGGTAAGCTCTAAGGGCTCGCTCACCGGCAGCCCCAGCTGGAAGGCCTTTTTTTGCAGGGCAAAGGCCCTTTGAGCCTTCTCCCACTTCTCCGGCGGGGAGAGCCGCAAAAAATACTCCTGGCCGCCGTTGTCCCAGGCGTGGTATTTCCTGTCCCCGGACCATCCGGCCCGCACCTCTTCCATCCGAGAAAAGTCCATCTCCGTCCCTCCTGACAAAAACTGCCGGGGAAAGCCCCCGGCAGTGCTTTTATCAATTCCGGCTGAATTCCGAGAGCTGCAGCCCCTCGTTGTGCTCCAGCGCCCAGTTGATGCTCCACTGGTTGGCAAACAGCAGCAGGTAGCGGCCCCGCATGTCCTGGACCTTCCGGGTGTCGGAGGTCAGGTTCAGCTTTTTCAGGTCGATCTCTTCATTGTCGATCCACCGGATATAGGAGTAGGGCAGCGTCTGCATGGTGATATCCACGTTGTACTCATTCTCCATCCGGTACTGGAACACGTCGAACTGCAGGCTGCCCACCACGCCCACGATGATCTCCTCCATGCCGGCGCCAATCTCCTGGAAGATCTGGATGGCACCCTCCTGGGCGATCTGGGTGGCGCCCTTGACGAACTGCTTGCGCTTCATGGTGTCCTTCTGGCGCACCAGGCTGAACAGCTCCGGGGCAAAGGTGGGGATGCCTTCAAAGGCGATTTTCTTTCCAGGGGCGCACAGCGTGTCGCCAATGGAGAACACGCCCGGGTCGAACACGCCGATGATGTCCCCCGCGTAGGCCTCCTCGATGATTTCCCGGCTCTGGGCCATCAGCTGCTGGGGCTGGGAGAGCTTCATCTTCCGCCCGCCCTGGACATGCTCCACCTCCATGCCCTTCTCGAACTTGCCGCTGCAAATGCGGATAAAGGCGATGCGGTCCCGGTGGGCCTTGTTCATGTTGGCCTGGATTTTGAACACAAAAGCGGAGAAATTGGGGTCAAAGGGGTCCACCACGCCCTGGGCCGTGTTCCGGGGCAGGGGAGGGGTGGTCAGCTTTAAGAAGCTCTCCAAAAAGGGCTCCACGCCGAAGTTGGTCAGGGCCGAGCCGAAGAACACCGGGGAGAGCTTGCCGTGGCGCACCTTCTCCAAGTCAAAGTCATAGCCCGCCCCGTCGATGAGCTCCACATCCTCCTGCAAGGTCCCGTAGAGGCTGTCCCCGATGGCGGCCCGCAGGCCCTCGTCCTCCAGGGAGAAGTCGTGTTCCCGGGCCTCCTTCCGTCCGGCGTTGTCGCCGTCGGGCTCAAATTGCAGCACCTGTTTCCGCTCCCGGTCGTACACGCCTTTGAAGTCGATGCCCGAGCCAATGGGCCAGTTCATAGGATAGGTGCCAATGCCCAGTTCCTTTTCGATCTCGTCCAGCAGGTCGTAAGGGCTGCGGGAGTCCCGGTCCATCTTGTTGATGAAGGTGAAGATGGGGATGTCCCGCATGACGCACACCTTAAAGAGCTTGCGGGTCTGGGCCTCTACACCCTTGCTGGCGTCAATAACCATCACCGCGGAATCGGCAGCCATCAGGGTGCGGTAAGTGTCCTCAGAGAAGTCCTGGTGGCCGGGGGTGTCCAAAATGTTGATACAGTAACCGTCATACTGAAACTGCATCACGGAAGAGGTGACAGAGATGCCGCGCTGCTTTTCAATCTCCATCCAGTCGGAGACCGCGTGGCGGGAGTTCCGCTTTCCCTTTACCATGCCCGCTAGGGTGATGGCGCCGCCGTAGAGCAGGAACTTTTCTGTTAAAGTGGTCTTACCGGCGTCGGGGTGAGAGATAATGGCAAAGGTTCTCCGGCGCTGGATCTCGCTTTTCATATCAGGCAAAATAAGCCATCCTTTCTCAATTTCGCTAAAATATCCAAACACAAAGGGCGGGCAGGCTACATGGGTTTTCCCTCGCTTTACATGGACTTACAAGATCTGGTCAAAACTGAAATATTATACCATAGCATAGCCGGAAACACAAGGCCTTTCCATGAATAGAGGGCAGCAGCCTCTGCGTATTTTTATAGAGGGGGGAGGCCGTGTGTACCTATTCGTTTTGGGTGGTTATGTGGTGCTGGCAATCCTCTTTTCCTGGCTGGTGTCCCTATGGCGCCGCAGGTGAAGCGGAAGAGCCTTGGAAAACCAACAAAAGCAGCCCGGGCAGAAAACGCTTGCCCGGGCTGCTCTTTTCCTTTTTTCAAATCAGATGTGCGCCGCCCTGGCGGAGAAGCTGGCCGATTACCGCAATGGCAACGCCAAGCAGAGCGCCGCAGATCACCTCAATCACCCGATGCCCTAAAGATTCGTTGAGCTTGGGGATCAGGTCGTTCAGGTCTTTTTCCTGGTCGTTCACGTCGCCGCTGTCCAGATATTCCACAATCTGGTTGATAGCCTTGGCATGTAAGCCTGCCGCCCAACGCACGCCGGTGGCGTCATACATCACGATCAGCGCCACAATGAAGGCGAGAGCAAACACGGGGGATTGGAACCCATAGAGGAAATAGGAGGTCAGCACCACCGAGCAGCACACCGCTGAATGGGAGCTGGGCATACCCCCGGCCCCGGCCAGCCGCTGCTTGTTAAAGGAGCGGTGCTTTACCGCGTCTAAAATCGTCTTGATGCCCTGGGCCACCAGCCAGGAGACCAGCCCTACATTGATTAAGGGGTTGGATAGGAAAAAAGAGAAGTCCACGGTTTCCCTCCTCATAGATGTACGGATGACTGTGTTTATCATACCCTATTCACCAAGGGGTGTCAACCAAAATCCCCTTGAAGCAAGTGGAAAATCTCCGTTTGCTGTGTTATACTGAAGAAAAAGAATAGAGCACAATTATCAAGTTTTTTCCAGAAAGGCGGGCTTCTCAGGATGGTACAGGTTATTTTCAGCGATGTGGACGGCACCTTGCTCAATTCCAGGCACCAGCTCACCCCCTTAAACCGGACGGCCATCCAGGCGGTTCAGCGGCAGGGCGTCCCTTTTGTCATTGTTTCCGCCCGCAGCCCCTCGGGTGTTGCCACAATCCTTCGGGAGAACGGGCTGCGCTGCCCAGTGGTGTGCTACAGCGGTGCCCTTATGCTGGATGAGTCGGGCGCCCTCCTGTTTCATCAGGGCTTTCCGGCGCAGGAGGCCCGCCGCATCCTGCGCTTTGTGGAGGAAAGCCCTTTTGATATGGCGCAGAGCATCTATTCCTTTGACCAGTGGCTGGCACAGGACACACAGGACCCCCGCATTCTGCGGGAGGCGTCCATCGTCAAGGTACAGGCCGAGGAGGGAGGGGTGGATTCCCTGCGCCGGGACCAGGTTCACAAGCTTCAATGCATCGGCGAGCCAGAAGAGGTCCGGCGGTTAGAGGAGCAGCTGAAAACGGAATTCCCTGCCTATACCATCGTTCGCTCCGCGGATTTTCTGTTGGAGGTTATGGCGCCTGGCGTCAGTAAGGCTTCCGCAGTCCGCCGGGCCTGCGCGCTTTGGCAGCTCCCCGTAGAAGCTTCGGCTGCCTTTGGGGACAATTACAACGATGTGGACATGCTGGAGGCAGTTGGCTGCGGCTTCCTGATGGGAAATGCGCCGCAGGCGCTTTTGGCCCGTTTCCCCCTTCATGCGCCGGACAACGAGCACGATGGGGTCTACCACGGCATAGTCCGGCTGGGCCTGGTCCAAGAAGAGGACCAGCCCGGACAGGCAGAGTAAAAAGTCACGCCCTTGCAATCCGAAAACGGCTGTGCTACACTTGAAAATAGCTGTTTGAAGCAGAAGAGGCGTTCGCAGAAAGGAGGGACGGCAGTTGGCCGGACCAAGCCGGAATTATAGCAAAGAACTGGAGAAGCTCCTTCAGGGGCTTCAGCAGAAGGGGAGTGTGCCCAGGTTGCTGCTGCACGCCTGCTGCGCCCCCTGTTCCAGCGCGGTGCTGGAATATCTCTCTCAGTATTTCTTCATCACGCTGCTCTATTATAATCCCAATATTGCCCCCTATGAGGAGTACGAGAAAAGAGAGGCGGAGCTGCGCCGCCTGGTCTCTCAAATGCATTTTGCCCACCCGGTGGAGCTGCTCCCCTGCAGCTACAATGGGCAGGCTTTTGTAGAAGCTGCCCGCGGCTTAGAGGGGGAGCCGGAAGGGGGGAAGCGCTGCGAAGCCTGCTTCCGCCTGCGGCTGGAATACGCCGCCAGGGAAGCATCCCGCCTCCATTTCGACTACTACACTACCACCCTGACCATCTCCCCCATGAAGAATGCCCGGCTTTTGAATCAGCTGGGGGAAGAGCTGGGAGAAAAATACGGGGTGGCACATCTGCCCTCTGATTTCAAAAAGAAGGACGGCTACAAACGCTCGATCGAGCTTTCTAAGGAGTACGGTTTGTATCGCCAGGATTACTGCGGCTGCGCCTTTTCCAGGGCACAGCGCCAGCGGGAGAAAGAAAGGAAGGATCAGCTTGCCAGTGTTTCATAAGGGCGTCTTTTATCCCACGGCGGATGCCCACGCCCACATCTATCCCGGAAAGATCGCGGAAAAGGCCACGGGCTCTGTGGGGGATTTCTACCACATCCCCATGCAGAACGTGGGCCTGCCCCATGTGCTGGCCCAGCGGGGCGCCCAGGCCGGTATCGACCGGTTTTTGGTGTGTTCTGTGGCCACAAAAGTGGAGCAGGTCCGCTCCATCAACCAGTTTATTGAGGACAAGTGCCGGAAATACCCCCAGTTCACCGGCTTGGCTGCCTGGCACCAGGACGTGTCCGATATTCAGGCGGAGATGGACGATATCCAGCGCCGGGGGCTGCGGGGCATTAAGCTCCACCCGGATTTCCAGCATTTTTATATCGACGACCCGAAGATGCTCCCCGTCTATGAGGAAGCCCACCGCCGGGGGCTGCCCGTCCTGTTCCACACCGGGGACAGCCGCACGGATTTCTCCACGCCCCGCCGGCTGATGAATGTCATTCAGAAAATCCCGGATTTCACCTGCATTGCCGCCCATTTGGGAGGCTACAGTGAATGGGAGGACGCCCGCCGGGAGCTTTCCGGCACCAACGTGTACATCGACACCTCCAGCTCCCTGTTCGCTGTCACCCCAGAGCAGGCCCGAAAGAGTATTGAGCACTTCGGTGTGGACCACACCATGTTTGGCACAGATTTCCCCATGTGGTCCCCCAAAGAGGAGCTGGAGCGCTTTTTCGCCCTGGGCTACGGGGAGGAGGACAACCGGAAGATGCTTTTTGAGAACTTTGCCCGGCTGTTCCGCTTGGCTGAATAAGGTGGATCAAGCCCGTTTTCAAGAGGCCTGCCGGAAGGCGTTGGCACAGAAACCCTTGCCGCAGGGAATTGGCACCTTGGGGGAGAAGACGCTGCACCGCGTGCTCAAGGCCTATTTTCAGCCCGACCCCAGCAAGTGTGAGGTGCGGGTGGGGCCTTATGTGGCTGATGCCCTTACGGAAAGCGGCATTGTTGAGATACAAACCCGCTCTTTTTATAAGCTGCGCCCGAAATTAAAAGCCTTTTTGGAACAGGCCCCGGTCACGGTGGTCTATCCCGTCCCCGCGATAAAATGGCTGATTTGGATATCCGAAGGGGGAGAGCCCACCCCCTGCCGGAAGAGCCCTGCCAAGCCT
>PPYE01208035.1_pt1 | contig 19537 bp, 32 predicted proteins | sample 1559881 | NCBI WGS metagenome assembly PPYE01 (sample SAMN08240022, study PRJNA423297) | Human gut metagenome, whole genome shotgun sequencing project. | reverse complement strand
GGCAGCTTTTCCTTAGACATACCATTGCCCCAGTCGGCAATAACCACACCGATTAGGTTTTTGGCATGGCCTTTCACAATCGCGACCAAGATGTTAATGGCATCTTTGCAATTAGAGATGGCATTATCAACCGGCTCACAAGCGGCATCGCTCATGGGTAACTTCTGGCGCGAAATAGCGTCAAAGTAATGGTTGGTGATGCCGACGTTGAAAGTGACGTTGTTATTCTTCTTAGCCATAATATAACCCCGTAACGTGGGGCTGTCGTGCTGCTCTCGAATTTATCTCCACAGCAAGTAAGCCCCATATATGGGGATGTAATTATTCTTTTTTGTTGTCTGTTTTGCAGGAGCTATCGGCAATATCAGAAACTGCCTCTTTGATAGCCCCGAAAGCATCGGTTGATTTCAGAAAGTTTTCTGCCAATCCTTTGATGTGGCTGTAGTTTTTGAAGACTTTCTTCACAATAAATGCGCCAACGATTGATACTACTGCCAAAAGCAGCAGAGCTTTCGCGGCCTCGGTCAGTTTCACTTGCTCCAGCAGGAGCGCGAGTATCACACCATCTTTGCTCAGCTAGGTCTTAATTAGACCGTGAACGAATGAACCATAGCTAACTGCATATTGCTTAGCTTTGGCTTCGTGGTTGCTAATGATGGTGTCTACTCGCTAAATTATGTTTCGAATCATGGTAATGTCCTCCTTAAAGGTTTGTAATTGTTATACGGTATATAAATACGCTCTTAACGCGGCGTTCGCGTGCAGGAACATTTATATAAACACATTGACGCTGTGTACGCGTGCTATGTTGATTAGCATAGCAATTCTATATAATCAGCCTTTTCTTCGGCTGTCAGAAGTCCACATTCCGTGGGATAAATCTATATAAAACGCAGAAAATCTGCGGGAATCCTCAAAAAGAAAAAGGACAGAAACCCAATATGGGCATCTGTCCTTCTTCCAGGAGGTATATGAACTATGGCAAATCAATGATATCTCTGTTACATTATCTATTCTATGGGTATCGCACGTGCCGTCAACCCAAAATACCAAGTTTTTACGAAAATAATATATACGGCACATCGTACAATTTAGAAAACCGGATATTTAGTTTCCTGAAATGGTGCAGGCAAAAGACACCGTGCCGCTCCAATCACCGGAAGTAAGATTAGCTTTTACCGTATAGTTTGAGGTGATACTAGCCAAGGCATCGTCACGTTTCCACGTTGTTTTGGGTGTTTCCACTATTATCGGGAAATCGCAAAAAATGTCAAAAAGAAAAAGCCGTCCACCAAACGGTGAACGGCTTTCGTGACAATTTATACTGCGGCGAGAACTTCTTTCAAAGTCATTTTGTCAATGCCTGCAAATTCTACAGCGGCAGTAGCCCCAAAAAAATCGCTGGCGCGGCATTCGTCGTATATCGGGTCAAATTCGTTACATTCGGTTTTGATGTCGAAAAATTCTTCACGGGAGAATCGTTCACACGGAATCCCTGCATTCCTCTGTACGAAATCTTTAATTCCATCGGTCATAATGGAGCAGCCAATCTCAAGGGTGTCGTCCGAGAGGCTATCCCCATATGTGTTATATGATAGACCATAGTGAGGTACATAGGTTGCGCGGCTTGCACCAGTATATTCGCTCTCGAGAAATTCACTAACAGTCTGCTCCAAAGATACCTTTCCATCTTCGTACAATTCACCAGAATAATCATACGGGCAATCATTGCTGCGCCATTCATAATGAGTGGGAATGGGGTTCAGCATTGCTGCCAAACTCTCCAAAAGCTGCTCTCTAATTACATCCTTCTGAGCAAGAAAAAGCGAATTCACATATTCTGCGATTTCATCTTCATTCTGCTTGATATAGTCGATACATTGTTGCATGCTTTCGGTAACAGGAGCTTCATGTGATTTCATTATTGACACCTTCTTTCTATTATTTTAGTGTACGCGATTCGCACATATTAGCAAAAGCCGCCCACCCGGTAAAGGGCAAGCGGCAAGAGGTTAAGATTTGATGTAAAGCGACGTACCCTTGAACGGATTCAAGAGACCGGGCTTGTACTTGGTGCGGACGTATTCTGCGATTTCAGCGTCCGGCATGGCGCTCAAGACATCAAGCCAACATTCAGCATTGATTGCCATGAGGCCACCCATGCCAAGAGCATTTTCACAGCGTTTGATGTCAGAGGCAAATGCGTCGTGAAAGTCACAGGACTCCGCAGCTTTTACGATGCGGTCGAAGTCATACATACCACAAGACCTCCTTACTGGCACATGGCCTTGAGGTCGTCCTCACTCAGAACGGGCACGCCCAGCGAATTTGCCTTATCCAGCTTGGAACCGGCAGCTTCACCGGCAACGAGATAGCTCGTCTTCTTGGAGACACTTCCGGAGACTTTGCCGCCATGCGCTTCGATATAAGTCTTGGCTTCATCGCGGCTCATGGAAGGCAGTGTACCGGTAATAACGAATGTCTTGCCAGCGAGCGGCGCAGACTCATCATTGGCACCTGCCGGAGCATGGTAGTCAAGATTGACACCGGCATCATGCAAGGTATTGACTTCCTGCGTAAATTCAGTGCTGGAAAGCATCGCATCGAGCGCAGCATAGATAGCATCAGAAAAGCCGGGAATGTTGTACTCCTTGATGGTATCTACATTGAGCGTGGACAGTGTCAGAAGGTTGCCGTTCGTAGCCTTGCATTGAGTAAACAGCGCACGAGCAACATGACCGCCGATGAGACGGTAGCCAAGGCCCTTGAGGACGCGGTCGGCATTCTGCTCCTTGGACTTTTCGATGGCAGCAAGAACCTTCTTGGCAATCTTCGCGCCATACATGTTGGTCAGTTCACCTTCCTCCTCATAGAGCCAGTACAGGTCAACGGGGTTCTCAATGAACCGGCTGTCAACCAAGTCCTGAATCATCTGAGGGCCAAGTCCCTTGATGTCCATGCAGGGCTTCGAGGCAAAGTGGATAACGCGATTCACAGTCTTTGCCGGGCAAGCGTCATTGGTGCAGTAGAGGTCCACAGAACCGTTGACCGGTGCGATAGGCGCACCGCAAACGGGGCAGACCTGTTTTGCCATGTCATAAGGTACAGCGTCTGCAGGACGCTTTTCCAACTCCACCATTGTGATTTTCGGGATGATGTCGCCGGACTTGTGCAGGACGATAGTATCGCCGATGCGGATGTCCAGCGCCTTGATGAAGTTAGCGTTGTTGAGCGTTGCACGCTCCACACGAGTACCAGCAAGCTGGATAGGGTCAAAGACAGCAACAGGAGTGACGCGGCCGGTACGACCCGTCTGTAACTGAATGCTGCGCAGGATAGTCCCCTTTTCTTCGGCGGGATACTTGAACGCCACAGCCCATTTCGGGGTCTTGGTGCGCTCCCCCATCTTCTGGCGAATGCTCAGTTCATCGACTTTGATGACTGCGCCGTCAATCGGGTAATCGATATCATAGCGTTTTTCCTCAATGTCGTGAATGGCTGCCAAGATGCTATCAATGTCATTGCAATGAGCGTAATAGGTGGTCTTAAAATCGCAGATGTCACGCAGATAGTTCAGCTGGTCACAATGATACGGGCTGAACTGTGCTGCATCACCATTGTTGATGCTCTGAACATTGAAAACGAACACCTGCAGATTGCGTTCCCGTGCAATAGACGGGTCAGCCTGACGCAGAGAGCCAGCAGCGCAGTTGCGGGGATTCGCAAAGAGCTTCTTCCCTGCTTCCGCCTGCTTTGCATTGGCTGCTTCAAAGTCCTTTTCCGACATATAGCACTCGCCACGGAGTTCGATTTTGCCGATACCCTTGGGCAGCTCGATGCTGCGAGGCAGGCAAGTGAGGGCTGCGACATTGGCGGTCACATCCTCACCGACATGGCCGTCACCGCGCGTCGAAGCCTGGGTCAGATAGGCAAGACCATCGTCAGAATGTTCGTAGACAAGAGACAAGCTCAGACCGTCGATTTTGCGCTCCACAGAGAAGGTCACATCGGAGTATTCAGCTTTCACCGAATCCACAAAGCTGCGGACCTCATCATCGGAAAACACATCAAGCAGAGAAAGCATCGGTACACGGTGTTCAACCGGAATACCGAGAACACGCTTGCCGCCAACAACCTGTGTAGGGCTGTCAGCGGTCACGAACTCAGGATGTGCCGCTTCGATATCACGAATCTCGTGCATCACGGAATCGTATTCCTCATCCGTTACAACCGGAGCATCCTGCTCATAGTAGGCGGCACTCCATTCTTTGGCTTTGGTGCAGAGATTATTATAATGTTCCTTGATGGAAGAAATAGACATGTTGTTAGACATAACATTTTACCTCACATATGTATTGTTTTATAACGGAGTTCGCAGCAACCGAAGTTGCCGTTCACCAAGGCTAATCAACCGGGCTTACGGGTTGCCCCGCAAGCCCCGTCTATAACCGGCGAGCCGGTTTAGGCGGGGTTGTTGACAGTTCATCAAAGGGTAATGGTTTGAGATTCCGTTGTGGCCTGGCTGACATCTTCAATACCATCCACGAAAACTGTTGTTCTGATAAGGATACGGAAAGGAACGCCCTTTTGCCAGGTGGTGTTTGCACGGAGTTCATCCACCAGGCCAATCAGTGCCTGCATCTTGAGCATTTCGATGGTATAGCGAGTCGGAATCATGGTTCGGGTCGTCTCGAGATAAAAATGCCGATTTTTCTCATTGTATCCGAGAGAATCGTTCGTAACATCCATTTTTGCAACAACGGTGTAGTCGCTCTGCGGGACATCGTTGAACGGCGTGAGAGAATCATTGAGAATCTGCATGCGAGCGTCGAGCTCTTTGATGATGCGAGCCTTCTCTTTCTCATAAATCTCGTTTGCCTGTCGAACCTGCTCCCGATAGCACTTCACGCACTCTTCTTTCGTGTAGAAGATGTTGACGGAAGTACCAGAGTTGCAGCGATACCCGGTTTTATCCATGGGAGCAATAACGGTTGAAGAAATCTTACCCTTATTTACCGGCCGAAAATAGACCGGAGAATAATAGATGGTTTTGCTCGTTTCTTTTGCATCCGTAACAACAACGGGGGTAGGTTTGATGTTACGAATTGGCCCTTTGGTCGGCTCCGCATTTGCGCGATAATCGCAAATCCAAGCCATTTTGCCGATGACGTTTTCAAGACCTTCGGCGTAATCGTACATACCGAGGTCGTTTGTCTGGCGTGGAGGATAATTTTCTCCGGAGCCTTTAATCATCAGCTTGACGGCATTTTTAGCGAGGTATTCATTCAGCTTCATGGTATTTTCCTTTCTTTCAACGAGCGTTTGTGAGTACGGCAACAACCAGCTCCTCGTAGTCCTCGATGGCACAGTAGATGTCAGCGAAACCATAGGCGTGGCCACGGTCGTAGGCTTTTTGCCAGAGGATGGTTGCAGCCTTTTTGGAAATGCTGCGTTTCGTTTCGGCTTTGATGTCTTCCTGAATTTGAAGTTCGATAGCTTCCGAGATGTGTTCGATTTCTGCATTCTGCGCCTTCTTCAGCCGAGAGCATTCCGCATCCCAGGCTTTCTGTCGGCGAACGACCTCTTCCCTGTTCCAGCGCACCGACTTCTCTTCGTCGATGATTTCACCGTCTTTCGGGCGTTTAGAGTTGGGCTTAGTAGGTCTTTTCCAAGCGGTTTCAAGTCGGTTGCCAAGAGCTGTCCATGCACTATCCATGATAATACTCCTTTTTTCTTGTACGCAAAAAGGCGAACCTCCCGGTGTGGGAAGTCCGCCTTAAAGCGAAGTGTGAATTGTACGAGCACACAGTGTGCTTAGTAGATGGTATCTATCGTACAAGCTAAATTATACGGGTCTCGCACGAAAGCGCAAGATTATTCATCCATTGCTACAGTCACCAAACAGCAAATTATATGCTTTTTCGATTTCAGAATCAGACATGGCCTTCCCTTTTTCTTCAATGCTGTGCAGAATTAGAGTCTTGTCGCTCTCCTCATCCGGCACGAAGCCAAGAATCACATCCAGCTTGTTGCGATTCTCGTCCTGTGCAAGATACTCTTTGATTTCGGACCACTGCGCATCGCGCTGGTTCAGAGCGTCAACGTTCTGGACACAGAACGGGTATTCATGTTGCGGCATAGAACCAGCAAGGTATTTAGTATCGTCGCAATACATCTTGATAAGCCGGACAATGTAGTTCCTTTCCGCTTTGGTTCTTGCAGTCAGAATGTTGCTTGCGCTCTGGTACTTGTAGTTATCCCCAACAGCTTCCAACGACTCTGCAATCTGTCGAAAACTCAGCATTTCGTTTGTGGCCTTGTCATGCTGCGACACGGTGGAAGCATAGTATCCTTGTTCCGTTTCGTTTGCTTCTACCACGGCAGCGAGATTCGAGTCAATATGGATGAGCCGTTCACTGTTATCCCCTTGCGCACGAATTGTGTTGTTCACTTTCGCAATCCAACTGTCAGTTTCCGTAGCATCATCGCCCGCATAGAGGTAGGTTACAATATCCGGGTTAGTAGGGTTCGGAAGCTCCGCACAAGCCAAGGTCAGATTCCGTCCGTATTCTTTTGCCTGGAGATACATGTTCGGATAATCGTCCTGTATCGTCTGAGTGATTGCCTCAACCTCTGCCTCGTCTTTTTCAACGACAAGGCCGACAGTGGCTACCTGCTCTTTAATGTTGAGCTGCTTCAAAATATCCTCGAGGTCGAATACAATAGCTTCTTTGTTGTTTGTATAGAATCGGATTTTCATAGATTTTCCTCCTGGCAACAATAAAAAAGGCAGGCCCTCGGTTGGAAGGTCTGCCAAAAAAACAGTTTGAGAATTGCAAAAAGGTCATTGTGCGGCTTTGATTGCTGCGTTAATCACCGTATACGCAATATCCAGAAGCCGAAACGCAAGGACTTCAAAAGATAATGCTACCAGCAAAAAGCAAAACACAAATTTTTGTTTGTTCTCACCCTGGAAATAGTACATTCCAAAGCAGGACGCGATGAGAACGCAGAGAAACACAACGACCCAGATAATATCAGCCATTGTCCTGATTTTGATTCTGCTGAGTCGGCGGGGTCTTGACTTCAGCAGGAGCATTCGGAGTCTGATACTGAACATTCTGGCTCGGCTCTTTGGGAGTTTCGGGGGCCTGGTACTGAACAGTACTGGGGTTGTTCTGCTGTTCGGCTTTCTTTTCCTCATATTTGGTCTTGAGCTGAGAATAGGAATAGCCATCCTGCGGGATACCGTGATACTCATAATGGCCGAAAGCAAGAATCATGTTGAACACCGGATTCAGAAGGCAAAGACCAATCGTGAACCCGATACCTTCACCGAACGCAACGGCTTTCTTGTAGTTAGTAATAGCACCGATGATGAGGGCAACAACCAGGAACAGATTGCCGAGCAGCGGGATGCCAGACAAAAGGCTCAGCAAGACCGGAATCAGAAACAACCAGCCGTTCCCCCAGTAAATGTTGAATTCGATGTAGTTGCTGTAGAACGGGACGATGGATGCCCAGCCAGGCTGCCCGGCCTTCTCAAAAATTTTCCAATTGGCGACGATTTTGAGCACAAAATACGCTACCACCAGAAGAATCACCGTATAGAGCATACCGCCCAAAAGATTCAATGCGCTGTAAGAATTATACATTTTATATCCTCCTCTTTCGGCATATGAAGCCGGATTATTCCTTCACTAAGTTCTTTGCCTGTCGCTGCCGCTCTGCAAGTTCTTTGCCGCGTCTGACCAGTTCCGCATATTGCTCTTCGGTCAGCTTGCGAGGCGGCTTGATTTTGACCCATTTCTTGGGTATATCTGCCTCCATACACCAGTCCTCATCCCGCGTGATTTTAACAGCATCAGGGTACTCTTTGGCAAGCTCTTTTAGCTGTTCCATACGAGCTTTGTTGCAGGTGTAGTAGGATGCTTTCTTCTCTGCATCATTGAATGTGATGATGGTTTCGCGTTCCCAGGGTCCATCAGATGCCTGCGTGGCCACTTTTTTATCGGGCATGATTTTTCTCACCTCAATCGAATAAAATTGCCGACATAGCAGGGCCTTCGCAGATATACCCGCTCGCCTCGGCCCATTTCGGCGTCATGAGCTTGCCATTTGCTTTCACAAGCACCATCTTCCGAGCAGAGGTATTCAGGAATTCCGCCGGAGCCCAGTTATTTCGCACAACGACGATAGCATTATCGTCCGCGTTCTCAAGCATATGCTTCAGCTCTTTTACCGTCACCGTGTCACCTCCCGTTCAACACATCATCCAGTGCCTGCAAGAAAACTCTGGATTCCTCATTGATTCCGCCGCGACACAGAACTTTCGCAATATCATCAAATCCTACCAAGTACATATTTTCTTCACCCATGTACCCTTGCGGCCAGGGAACCGCATAGTAGTTGTGCGGAACAGAACTTGTGTCATAGCCGACCACAATATATTTCTGGTCTGCAACATTTTTCACCGTCAGGATAGTCCCAAGCGGTAACGCGTCTTTCATGGAATGAGTAGTTGCAGGCATGATTCTCTGAATTTTCAAAACAGCACCTCCCTAATTTTCATTTTACGAGACTCGCACATTTGCGCAAGAAAACGAAACAACAAAAAAGCGGCCGCTCCAAAAGGAGCGACCGCAAAGATACGAGTCAGATATTATTCATGGGAATCAACTTTCCTGAAATCCGAGCTTCTCCTTGATTTCTTCCGGGGTGAAAGTTAGGAACTTACCGTGTTCGCCTTGGATGTAGAGCTTCATGGCTTACTTTTCCTCCTTCTTCTTATCGGCGTCCAGAATCTTTTCCAGAACGTCATTGTAAAAATCGTTAAGGAACAGACCGGTTTCTTCATCTGCTTCCGGAGCAGTGAAAACACCGTCTCCTTCAGCTGAATCCTGTACAGCGTCGAAGACACCGATTGCGCCCCAAAGCTCATCAGACAGATGGTCATAGCCGAGGTCCTTCACTTTTGCCGACAAGTCAATCAGCAGCATTTTCTGCCGAAAGAACTCGTTCATATCCAAGCCAATGTAGGGTTTCGCTGCAACATTGTTTTTCTGAGACTTTACTTTGAAAATGCCCCAGTCAAAGTTGCTGTCTGCGCCGTACATATACCCGGACGCAAGGCAGAAACCGTCTGCTGCACTGTCCTCAACGTTGATACCGACTTCATAATCGCTGCCGGAATCCTCGTCAAGGTCAATCGCATAACCTGTTGCCTTTTTGTACTCTGCCTCAATGTCAGTTTTCATGGCTGCCAGTAGAGCGTTGAAATCGGTATTCTGGGAAAGCAAGTTCATGCTTTCGCCTTCCTGGTTTTTGATAAGAATGAACATAGACATAATATTTACCTCCTAAAATTAAATCATGCTATCAGACAATTTGTCGATAGTCGCTGTGATGGTTTCGTTTTCCATCTGAGCCATACGCTCAAACAGATGAGACCAGTCGATGGCATCATGGACACGCTTGACAAACGCATCATAGGTGCCACCGGCCTTCATCATTTCAATTTCAGACTCATAGCAGCCGGACTCCTCAAGTATGAACTTGATATCGTCGGTTGGGTTGATTTGTATTGTTGCTTCGTACTCATTCATTTGGATTACGTCCTTTCTTTTATATTATACGCAAAAAGGCGAACCACCCAAATGGGAAGTTCGCCTAAAGCGCATTGTTAAGTGTGCGAAGGGCAGGATGCCTTTTCGATATCTGTTATCTATCGTACAATTTATATCTTAACCCGTTCGCATAAATCCGCAACAAAAAACCGCCACCTAAATGGGCAGCGGAAATGAAAAAGTCAACTACCCCCGCCTAAACGCGGGGGCTTGTAGTCCCGCAGGACTCCAATTTATTCACCACTCGACGGACTGTTAGGCACGGTTTCCGTCCGTGCTACCGAGTACAATGGGCTTTCACCGCCGTTGCGGGCGGCATAGCGTGGGTGAGAATTGGACTATGCGGGATATAACCCTAATAATCCTACATTGCGAATGTTAATGGCAGCGTTGTGGTCACGGTTATGCGTTGTTCCACAAGCGCTGCACGTCCAGACACGGTCAGCAAGTGTGAGGTCATCTTTTATGAAGCCACACACGCTGCAGGTTTTGCTGGACGGATACCACTTATCGATTTTGGCAAAGGTTTTCCCCTGCGATGTGAGCTTATACTCAAGCATCGTGCGGAACATACCAAAACCATTGTCGTTGGTGGATTTTCCCAATTTCAGAGAACCCGCCAATCCGCGCAAGTTGATGTCTTCCACAAATACAGCATCATACTGCTTGGCTATCGCGGTACTCGCTGTATGGCAGAAGTTCTTGCGCTGGTTGGCTATACGTTCCTGAAGAATGCGAACTTTATATAACTGTTTATCGTAATGGTGAGAGCCAAACTGCATACGAGACAGCCTTCGCTGCGCCCTTGCGAGTTTTGCTTCACTCTGACGGTAGAATCTTGGATAGTTGGCTACATCGCCGTTGCTGTCAACATAAAAATCATGGGAAGAGTAATCCAACCCGAGAGAAGTTTCTTTCGTAGGCTTAATGGGCTGAATGTCTTTCTCAAACTCGTACAGCAGCGAAATAAAGTATTTGCCGCTGCGAGTACAGCTTACGGTAGCACCTTTCAGTACCCAGTTGGCTTCCGGCTCGCGATGCTTATTGATTTTTACGTCGCCAACTTTAGGCAAATGGACAAAATTCCCGACAACATAAATCGTATCTTTGATTGCACCATCTTTGCGGTGCATCTTTTGATTATTTGTTGTGTAAGACATCTTGCTTTTGCGCTTGCTTTTCAACCTGGGAGAGCCAACCGCTTTAGGGTCTTCTCGATGGCGCTTGTTCGCATTTTTCAAATCAAGTTGTGCATTAGCAAGCGCAAGGCTGTCTACCTCTTTCAGAAAGGAAAACTCGGTTTTGTATTTAGCAGGGGTGGGAATAAAGAACGCCCCTGCTTCTTCCAAAAATCGTTGTGCATCCATCAGCATATGGTTCCAAACAAAGCGAACACAGCCAAAGGTTTTATAAAGCAATACCTGCTGCTCAGGCGTAGGGTATGCACGATACATAATTGCTCTATTTAGCTTTTGCACTGGCATTGCTTATCACCACCTTCTATTACAAATATACGCGATTCGCACGTTCCATCAACTTAAAGGTGTGGCAATTCATCCCCCACATGAATGAGGGGGAATTCTTGCCACGTTTTCTTAAACTTCAGCGCAGAACATCGCGAGTCTCTGCCACAGCAAATAGGTGCTGTATCTCATGCGTACCTTTTCAGGAACACCAGTAACCAAACACCATTTGTGAGCAGTGGCTTTGATGCGGGGAATCTGCCGTTGTTCAGTTTCAGTGAACGTCTTGTTGTACATTCTGCGGCGACTTCCAGAATTCCAGCGCACGCCCTCCATGGTTTCACAAATCAGAGCGTAGCCCAGGTCATTTTGAACTTCATCGTGGTCCAGTTCAATCATCGTCATGGTTATCACCCTGCCTTTCTCTCATTGCGAGCCATGTGCAATGCATAATCAAGAGCATCGGGGTCATCGGCCAAGAATTTGGCTTCCCGAATCGTGCCAAACTTCGGGTGCTTCACGATTGGATATTTATCAAAGACTTCCCGTTTCTGAATGAGCGTGCCATTCTTGTATATTACCTCAACGTTATGGGACGGAACCGCGTAATGACGGATGCGGTCACATTCGCCCTTATAGTTGATAGGAGTGATACAGCCGATAGGCTTTCTCTCTTCCATCCCTGTAACGGTGACTAGAAAAGCCTTAATGGTTCGAGCTTCGTCTTCCATATTTTCATCGTAGTACTTGAATGTGTTGAACATCGAAGTACCTACTTTGTAAGCATCTTCTTCGAGACAAAGATACGTTCCGTTGTAACGGCAGAACCAGAGCATTGGCACCGCTTTTCCAGTTTCCTGTGCTTCTTTTGCATAGCGCTTGAAAATCTTTATGTCCAGCTTGAAATCCTCGGTGTAATGCTTCACCGTGCTTTTCACGATGAGTTTCAGGAAATCACAGATGGAAATGGTAGCCATAGTAGTATTAGTCATAATAAAAATCTCCTTATCAGGTATTATCGTTAACGAATTTCTCGCATTCCTCGCTGGTCAAAACTACGCCGAAATAGGCAACACGCTTGACGGTGGTTTCCCACACGCGAACGGTGCGTGCCATTGGCTGAACGACCCAGGAATGACAGCGCCAGAGCCCGTCTTCGGAAAGAGCATAGCCCGTTGCAATAAAGCACCGGTCTTTGTTTTTATACCAAAGCCGTGCAGAATTGTAATGGCACTGGCAATCCTGGCCTTTCCTCATATAGCTGCTGCCATAAAAGAACCGGCCGCGTTTGAGGATTTTTGGGGCGTCTTCGTCAAATTCCGTCATGCAGACTTCATCCCCGCCAAATGTGAGGATTTTGTCATGCAGCTTCTTCATAGCATCGAGCGTTTGAGTATCGAAACCAGAAGAGGTGTTGTAAATCTGGCTTTTGGTAAGCCGCATTTTCCAATCCTCGTTCATTGGGTTCCAATGAATCGGCGCGGTCGTCTGGTCAGGGGTCGTAATAGGTTTCAGACTGTTCCAGCCTTTCGTGCTCATTCCAACCCCTCCTCACGAGAACGCAAGCAACTCAGAATCTTTGAGTGCAGTTGATAGCGATTATCGCCGCTTGGCACGGAGTTACCGAGGTTTTTGGATGCGAGAAGTTCGTTGAACGCCTTCAAAATTTTAGAAGTAATGACCGGCTTTCTCTGCGCACTCATGTGACTCAGCCAGAACTCGACATCCTCAACGAGATGCCAATATTCCATGCCGTACAGCATCGCGCCGCTTTCATTGTCTTTTCGTTCCCGCTCCTCATCTGCATCATCGCAAACGATGCAAATACCGTTTTCGTCGAGATAGTTCTCGAAGATATCGCAGATATCGGAGGCAACAGAACGGATATCGGAATTTGCTTTCACCTCAGGTTCATGCTGGACGGCTTCAACTTTGTACTCGATACTGTCGTGACGAAGTGACTCTTCGATACCATCAAAAACGATGTCCGCGTAGTCTTTATCATCCCGACACGCTTCGAAAATGTTTTTGACGGATTCGATTGCCTCTTTGGAATCGGAGTTTCCCTCAACAGAGAACTCCAAAGGAACCAAGGCAACAACTTTGTATTTATTCTTCATGGTTTTTTCTCCTTAATTTAACAGGATGCCGCAGCATTTGTTCAAGGCAAGTACGCTTGTAGCGAGAACAGCAACCTTCTCAAAGGTAATGCTCTCCGCAATTGCACAGACGCTCATAACAATGAGCAGAACAGCTGCCACAGCAGATACTATTACTATCTGATTCTTGATGCCGGTTTTCATGAGCTTTTTCTCTTTCTGTTTATGTCCTTATCGGAGCATATCAATGATTTTTTCTACAAGTGCGTCATCCGTAACAAACTGGTTGCGGCCCTTTGCGCCGAGGTCGTAGGATGAGAAATCCCTCATGTCGGCGGCGTAGCGAACCAGATTTTTGTCAGATAGTGGCTGATAGCAGCTCTTTTCGGTACAGATGTAGACGCACTTATCGTTGAGTACGTTCTGAATGTGCCCTGAACAGCCAACACGCTTTCCGTTGATGGTAATGTTGTGAAGGTTGTGGGTCAGCATAAGGTTTGTACTTTCGGTCTCTTTTACTTTTAACTGGTTCAAGAGTTTGCGAGATAAGTAAGCGGTTTTTGCCATTGTAATTTCCTCCCAATTTATTCGAAGTATTTGTAAGCGGCAGTTAGGCGCTCGTGATACAGATTCAACGTGGTCAGGCCACCTGCATAGACTTTGCTGGAAGAGATTGCTACGTTGGTTCCCGCTTCCATATGGGAGAAGAACATCGAAAGGCAATCTTCCAGGCTGTCGCTTATAGTAAGAGTTTCGTACACCGGATACGAGTATTTGGCGGCCTTGCTGTATGTGCTATTGAGCTCATACACGAAGAACATCACCTGTCCCGTAACGGTGTTGGGGTCATAGCCATTGCCATAACACCAGTTGAAAAGGTCTGTCTTTCGGCTATAAGTCCATTGCAGGAGTCCATAGCCGCCATCCGAAGGGTTTTCGGCCGAGGCTTTAAGACCGCTTTCCATCGACATGCAGCCCATCACTGCGGCAGTACCGGCCTTGGAAAGACCAGCGGACCGCAGAGCTGTGTAGATTTCAAGCTCATTGTCGTTGAGATTATCTGGGGTTGTTTCGGGTTTTGGTTTGGCTTCTTCGATGGCTGCTTCTGCGGTCTCAATCCGTGGTTCCGGTTCTGCAGCATCGGAAGATTCGACCTCAGCAGTTGTAATTTCCTCCTGTGCTTCTTCGGAAGTTTCCGTTATCGGGAACGCTTTATCGAGCTCATTCACCGTTTCAATGGGAGTGGAAAAAGCGATAGGTTCGGTTTTGGGAGCTATGTTTTCCTCTGCGTGTGCAGGAACAGAGAGCATAACTCCTATGCAGGCGATGATTGTCAAAATGCACATTCCTGCGACTGCAATTAAGAAATACCTGTTGCGAAATAAGCTGTTATTCTTCTTTTGGACCTTCATGTTTTGTTTACTCCTTTTTGTCTTTTCCCAATTGGGCAAGATTGTGATTTGGATTGGTAGTTTGTTTTAGATGCCTCCTTTTTTCTGCAAACAAAAAAGGCAGGCCCATCATGAAGATGAGTCTGCCTTGAATGAGAACAGAATTATGAATTGTACGAGCACGCGGTGTGCCAAGTAGATGTTATCTGTCGTACAACTTTTATATTATGGAATTCGCAAGGATACGCAAGAGCTTTTGATGTGCTTCTTTTTCAGGCTTCGTTAAGCCATTTCTGAGTGATATCCATGATTTGATTCTGAAATTCCGGGTTCGGCAAGGTTTTGCTGTCAGCCCAAATTGAGTTACGGACGATTGGATAATTGTATACAACGCCGTCAACGATATAAGGCCAAAGCACCACTTCGCCGCCCACAAGCCAAAGTTTCTGGATTTTGACGGGCTTCTCGTATCTTGTGAGCCAGCATTCAATGGTTACGATGGAATCCGCCACATATTTCTGCGTTTCTTCCTCGGTCAAAAGATTCGGGTCATCGTCCTTGATGTTGTACATCCGTACAATGAACGGTAACGGCATGTCCTTAGAATATTTCTTGTTCTCCCGCAGTTCAGCGAGCAGGAATTTTGAGACAAAATGCGCGATACCGATGCTGGTCAGGCAGTCATCGAGGGTGTGCCCAAGACAAATTCTTGGGATTTCCTGGTCCTCCCCTTTCATCCGATTCGTTGGTATCTGCGGAACAACATCGTCCGGCAGGCATCCGGTGTCTGCCATGATATGATAAAGAATCACGGTTATTTCCTCCTGAAATAAAAAATAGCAGGCCCTCAAGAATCGAGAGTCTGCTTTGTTTGCACGATTTATTTTATCGTGCAGTAGATGTTTTGCTTGGTCCGCACATGCAGCCAGCCCAACAGGCATCGTTCAGAACGTCTTGTCGTCAGGAACTAGCAGATACATCCAGGACTGTGGTGCTCGCTTAACGCCAAGCTCTCGCAGGGACATATCCAAGGATTGGACATCAGAAACGTTCCAGCCATACAGGGTGCCGGACTTATTGCCGTATGTAATCAGTTCGTTCGCGGTAAGGCAGCTGTCCTTCACGAATTGAGCGGTCTTTTCGGTGACTTCTGTGCCAATAGCATATGCCGGGAGTTCGCGCAGACAATCGAGTGTATTGATGTCACGGCAAATAAACGCGGCAGTCACTTTACCAGCACCACCATCAGCTTTTGTTTCATAGCAAAACACTACAAAAGGATAGCTGATTTCCCACGGCATGGTTTTTCGGACCTCAATGGTTTTTCTCCACTCAGAATCTTTTCAAGCCACTGCTTTTTGATGCTGAGAAGCACCGCTTTGCTTGAATTGGTTTCGAGAGCATTATTGATATTTGAATTAAGCATTGTCATGCCCCTTTCACATTTCGTACGATAGCCGCATCGGCTTCGTTTTTGTTGTTGGCAAGAACCAAGGTCAGTTCAATCCAACGGACTTCGAGTCTTGTGCGGCCTTCCCCGACCCAGTAATGATGCCAGTGAGCGCGGCGCACATGAGGGCGAACGCTGTGACTTCTGCCACCGTGGGAAGGACTTTCAGCGCAGGTTGCGTTAGCAGAACGCATTTGCTGCTCAAAGCTTTTCCCGATAACGTAACCGACATCAAAAACAAAAATAACGGCAGAACAGCAATGCTGCCCTACCGCATGAGTAATGGGTTGTGATTCATTTGTTTTTTTTGGAACGTTACCATTTATGGAACGGGTTCAAAAGTCCGGGGCGGTATTCGTTATCGACATACATCTTGATATCGTTATCGTCCAGGGCATCCAAAATGTTCATCCAGCATTCCGCTTCGACGCGCATTTCGCCGTCCATTTTCAAGGCTCTGTCGCACTGAACTAAGTCTGCGCGAAAAGAATTCACATAGAAGCAATCTTTTGCTGCAGCTGCGAACCTGGTAAAGCTGTTTTTGGTATTTGTGGTCATAATCTTCATCCTTTCTAAAATATTTTTCTAATCAATACATAAAAAATAAGCAGGCCCTCAAAAGAGAGTCTGCTTACAAGCATGACAGATTGTTAATGTTCAGTTAGGAGGTAAGTGATGGTATCTGTTATGCAATTATTATTTTAGGCGGTTCGCACATTCGTGCAAGTGGCTTTTTAACTTCGTTTGTTTTTGGTAGAAGCACTGTTCCAACCCTTAGACTTGTGCTTTTCAGAGCTGTCGCCTTTGAACATTTCGGATACTTTACTGCCATCGTCTTCAGCGTGGGCGATGTATTCAGCGGCAAGAATCTCATACTGGGCGCGGGTAATCCCGGTTTGTTCTGCAAAATTTATGAATTCATGTTCAAACGCCAGGCTGAGTGTTATCAGAACCCGATTAGCCAGTTCTTGCCGGAATTCATCAACGGTGCCATCAAATTTTATTGTGCGGTCGTCATCATCATCTGTGAAATCATCGGCCGCAGCATTGACGGCATCGCTAAAAAATGTAGTCATATCGTATGCCATATCGGAAGGGCTGATATTCGGGATACCATTCTCATCTTTTTCGTTCAGTTTAACCTGAAGCAGTCCCTGTATGATGCTATAGCGCATTAGCAGTACTGACATTGTGCTGGTAGGTTCGAAGTTTTCGATTTCTTTTTCGAGCATCTTTTGCTTGTTTGCGACAATTTTGTAGTTTGCTTTCATGTGAAACTCCTTTAAGCGCCTAAAACCCGTCTAACGGTAGCAACCGGAACCTCACGTTTCCCTTCCGGCAGTACAAAAGTCGGCTCTATCCAGCGGACTTCCAGGCGTGTCCGGCCTTCTCCGACCCAATAATGATGCCAATGGGCGCGGCGGACGTGAGGTCTGACTGTGCGGCCAGTACCAATTGCTGTAGATTTCTGATATTCTGTGCCGGAAGCCAGCTGCTTTTCAAAGCTCTTTCCGATGACAAAGCCGACATTGTAGGTCTTGACGTTGACTCTTTTAGGAGCTGCGCCAGATTTGGAAACGAGGATGGGCCGCTTCTCTTTCGGGATTTTTACCTCTTTGATTTCTGCGTTTTTTGATGCAAGATAATAAGCGGCAGAGACTGCGATACGAAGATACGGCTCAATACCGGCGTTGAATTCTCGCTGCTTTTGCAGTTCTTCCTCGCTGAGAACGGCACCTGGTACGTTTGATACCGTGGCGTCATTGACAGTCGCAGAATCAGTTCCGTTCTGAAATGCCTGCTCGCGAGCATCATTGTTGCGCCGATAAGACTCAATCAGCTTTTTGCCGTTGAGACACCACTGCATGCACTGGCAAAGTTCGATGTTATCGACATTCGGGTTCGCCTTAAAAGGAACAATCAGGAAGAGCGTATCCACATCATTTGGTCCGTGGGAAGCATCGAATTCAATGTGTACGAACATCGCATCATGATGAGAGCCAGTGGGCAGATTCATGACAAAATCTCTGTATGGCAACCGCATCATAATGTCAGAATAAATAGGTGCGTCCTCAGTCTCAGCCAATGTTCTGAGAAACTCCGGCGCAAAATTATATACGGTTTTTGCTGCACGCCAATAGTTTGCGACGTATGCCATCGAAAACTGTGCGGCAAGCTCCCCATCCATCGCATCGGCAGCAATCTGACCATTTTGGATAAGGCGGTGCCCAAGCGGAATAAATTCACTTACATAGTAGTCATAGCCTTTATCCAGCAGTTTGTTGGCCCCAGAATTCACAAGAAATTGACTGCTCTGCTCGGCATACCAGAGAGCACTGTTCACAATGATATTATCCACAATGCCACCTCACTGCCAATACAGTCTTATTGTTCCGTCAACAAAAAGAATCTGGCTGTACTCCTCGCCGTCAAGGACAATGCAGCGGTCCGCTCCGCGCTTGTGAGCGCCGGTACAATACACAGTTTTGTTATTGATAGCCGGGATGGACGGTGCTTTTGCCAAAACCAGCTGACCGCGCATGGCGCAGATGTCGAGAAAAGAAATAATGTGGTCGCCCACCCTGGAAAGCCTCCAATCTTGTTCACAGTGCTTTGATTTGGAAAGAACCATCGACATGCGGCAGCGGCTCGTTTGTCACTTTCAGAACGGAGCTATCTCGTTTCTCTGTCGCATATCGAATGGTTTTAAGAATCTCGTATGCCAGTTTGCTGTTGTAGGCAAGTCCTGAATTTGAAATACCAAAGTTCCCATTCCAACCAAGCCTTATCTTTTTGAGCTGTGGAATCAGAAGGTCACGGGCTTCGAGGACCCCCACCCCATTCCAGCGTGCATCATGATACGCCTGGAAGTGCTGCTCATCGTTACCAGAAATATCGAGGGCTTCATAAATGACGCCAAATTGCCCCATCAAAATACGTGAGTATGTATCCAGTGCATCAGCAACTACTTTCCAGGAAAGAGTATCCAAGCCAATGCTGTACTTATACGGAGCATCCTTTTCCGGCAGTTCTCGTGCATGATGCAGTATATCTTCCAGAATGTCGCTGCACTTGTTAGATAAACTTTTGACAGGTGCCGTTACGTTCACAGCTGTCAGAGCAGCGCAAGCACTTGCAATGTCTGCTTCGCTTGCTCCATAAGCCTCTCCAACCTCTTTGCAGATAGAGGAAAAATCGTTGCTATAAAACGTTATCATAACAGCAAGAGCGTGCAGAATGAAGAAGTACTGCTTGCTCGTGAAATCAATGTACATACGGCAAAAATCCTTTCACTTTTTACCCTTTCATTATACCGCGATTCGCAATTTCTCACAACGGAAAACGCTAAATGGTAACAGTTTATACACATTCTTTTGCAAATAAAAAAGCCGCCCTTTATAAAAACAAGCCGGGAAAACCCGACCATTAACGCCATTCGAGTCCGAAATTCGAAGCGAAAAGCAAAAGAAAAAGCCCTCACCTGCACGGATACCGCACAGAATGAGGG
>PPYE01662110.1_pt1 | contig 19540 bp, 16 predicted proteins | sample 1559881 | NCBI WGS metagenome assembly PPYE01 (sample SAMN08240022, study PRJNA423297) | Human gut metagenome, whole genome shotgun sequencing project. | reverse complement strand
ATCATTCGATACCTGCTTACGCGGTGTCTCATCCCGATGGACTGCGGCTGCTGCGGAAAATCGCCGCCAACGGGGAGCAGGTCCCGGGCTTCTGCCTGGACTGGCTGTGCACTCTGGCCCAGGCAGATGCCAGAGGAAGGATCTGCCGAGATCAGCAGGAATTTGAGGAGCGGGTGCTGCTCTGCCGGGAACTGGCCGCAGAGGCAGGGTGCCTAAATAGCCCATTTCCCTTTCCTTCCCGCCATACCGCCCGTGTTTATCTATCCGGCAGGGAGATCCCTCCGGCATATGAATACTACGATACTACCTGGGGCGAGGTGATTCTTCTCTCCGGTCTGCCCGGAACGGGAAAGGATACCTGGATCGAGAAGTACTGTTCCGGAATGCCGATGGTCAGCCTGGATGCCATTCGGGAGGAACAGGGCATTTCCCCTCTGGACAACCAGAGCAGGGTCGCGGAATTGGCCCGAAATCAGGCGCGGGAACTACTGCGGCAGAAACAGCCTTTTGTCTGGAACGCTACCAATCTGATCCCCCAGACCCGGCAGAAGCAGATTCAACTGTTTGAAAGCTATGGCGCTGCCGTGCGGATCGTATATCTGGAAACATCCTGGCAGGAACAGGTCCGGCGCAATGCCAAGCGGGATGCGGCGGTTCCTGAGCGCATCATATGCAATATGCTGGAGAAATTATCCCCACCGGAAGGATGGGAAGGAGAAAGGGTCGTCTGGCAGTGTATTTGAAGGAAGTGCCCCTACAGAATGAAACGCAAACCGGTCCGGACAGAAAGGTCCGGCTGGCAGTGAGAGGTGTGACATGAAAATGATCATTCGCCGGTTTCGTCTGGAATATGACTATCTGAGCAACTACTACCCTGCTTGTGTCCGGGTGGACGGACTGGAATATCTTAGTTCCGAGGCAGCCTTTCAAGCGGCCAAGTGTGCAAAGGCAGAGGACCGGCTCCGTTTTGCGGAACTGAATTCCAACGATTCCAAACGATTGGGGCGTAACATCCCTGTGCGGCCCGACTGGGAGAATGTCAGGATCGGGGAGATGGAGAAGGTTGTCCGGGCGAAGTTTACCCAGAATCCTCATCTGGCACGGTTTCTGGTGGAGACGGAAGATGCGGAGCTGATCGAGGGAAACAGCTGGCACGATACCTTCTGGGGTGTTGATCTGAAAACTGGCGAAGGGGAAAATCATCTGGGGAAGATTCTCATGGCCCTGCGGGAGGACTTCCGGCAAAATGGTATTCCCGCACAGGAAAATGTGCCGCCCTGCCGTCAGGAAGTGAGTGCAGACGGCATTTTGGTACAGTTCCGGGAAATCACACAGGTTCCGTGCGACTGTATCGTCAATGCCACCAATGAGACCTTGTTGCCAAACGATGGCGTGGATATGGCCATCCACCGTGCCGCCGGGCCGGAATTGCTGGAGACATGCCGGGCCCTGGGTGGCTGCGGTGTCACAGAAGCGAAACTCACCGGCGGCTTTCGGCTGGCGGCTCCGTATGTGATTCACACGGTGGGACCCCATTACGGCGCGAAGGACGATGCCGCTTTGTTGGCTGAGACCTACCGGAGTGTGCTGAATCTGGCGGCGGAGCACGGCATCCGTTTCATCGCCTTCCCGGCGATTTCTACCGGAAGGTTCAGCTATCCCAAGAAGGCGGCCACCGAAATTGCAGTGCGTTCCGTACGACAGTGGAAACGGGAACATCCGAACGATTTGATAAAAGTGATGTTTGCCGATGTGGATCTGACGATCTATCGGTATTTCTGTGAAGCACTGAAGGATTAGGAGGAAAACCCGTGCTGAATATGATTTACAACGAAAGCGGGACATTTTCTGTGGACGGGCATGGCGTTCTGCGCAAATTTGAATGTGGCGAAGCCAACAATTTGCGATTACCCTATACGCCGGACAGCAAACGCATAATGACACTTCACATTCCGGAAGGGGTCCGGGTGATTCCAAAACATTTTTTTGTAGGATATAGCGTGATGAAAGACGTGACCTTCCCGGATTCTCTTGTGATGATGGGGAAGGAATGGAAAGGTGCGTTTTTTCGATGCGATCTGAATGTGATCGTCCTGCCCAAAAACGCCTGGGTAGGAAAACGGGAATTTGCCGCATGTCATATCAAGCGAGTGGATGCCGCCAAGGCAACGTCACCGGAGATGCTGTGCAGGTTGGCCCATGGGCTTCGGTTCTCCTATTGTCTCAGCCTGGATAATCCGCTTGCGACCTGGCCGCAGGAATATCAGAACATCTATTTAGGCAGGGGTGAGCCGAAGGAAAGCTGGACGGAGCTTCGCAATGAGAGCGGTGCTTTTTGGGTGGATTCAGATGGTTTCCTCATGGATTTTTCCCGGAACCGGAAGAAAAACTATGTGAAGGGAGCGGAACAGAGCATCTTGCTGCATCTTAATATTCCGGAAGGCGTTACGGCGCTACGCCAGGATCTGTTCAGCGGAAGTGCTTTGGCGGGAATAACCATTCTCGAAGAAATGACAATGCCGGACTCCCTGCGGTATATTGGCGCTAATGTGTTTGCTTGCTGCCATCTTCCCCGCGTGGTGCTGCCGCCCCATCTGGAGGCGTTTGGAGATTTTGCATTTGGTGCAAGCCGAATCCGGTCGGTTACCATCCGGGGGGATATGAAAGGGTATCTGCTGCCGCTGCATGTCCGGGAATTCCGGGACACAGAAATTGGAGAAATTTGTGTTCCGGCAAAGTACCGGCAAACGCTGGAGACAGCTTGCAGCCGGTGGGAATGGAAAAATGATCCCTATCAAATCGAAGAATTTTTTGACGATTCATATGGCCCCATGTGTCGCGCACACAAGAACGGTGCAATAACGCGCAGTGAGAATATTGTGCTATCCCTTCTGAGTGAGATTGCCTACGATGTTTCGGTATAATCGATATGAAATAATGTCTACTGAATAAACCAAACATCGGCTTATTCGCGCGGCAACAGCCGCGCAATTCCATAATAGTTGCTCAAAGGAGCCACCTTTATGGAATTCGGCCATTGTTGTAATGCGTACTGAACGCCGGCGCGTTGAAATGCGCCGGCGTTCAGTACGCATTAGAATATCAGTTCAATGAGAATATCCTGGACACCTCTCTGCTGGACCGGATGCTCCACCACGCCCATGTGGTGAATATCCGCAGGCAGACTTATTGGCTGCGAGAACGGCTGAAGACTGGTACCCAGTCGGTTCCACCGGCTGAGCTTCCGGCGGATTTCAGAGGTGGTGTTTTACCATAATAGGGAGCAGACGGCTCTGCGCCAGAAGCAGGTATTCATAGACGAGGACAATATCAAGGACAGCACCTATCAGACCAGTGCCAACGGCAGCTTTACCGTTGCAGGCCTGGAGGCGGGTACCTACATCGTAGAGGAACTTGCTATGATGCAGAACCGTCCCGGCAGTGACGGAGGTCTGATGGCGGCAGTGGGCAACTGGTTGGCCGTTGGACAGGCGGCATCCATGCTTGTGCCCGCACTTCGGGCAGACAAAACCGTCCGGCCAGCGCTGTGCGGACAGATTTCTCCTCTGTCCCAAAGCGATTCAGAAACTCACTTAGGGGCATTTTCTGCTTTCTTTACCCGACTCATTTTCTTCCTTTTGGTGTCATGTCTTTATTTTATACTACGCGCAACCTTATTTTCGGGATTTTTAGGTAGATGACTAAAAGGGATAACCACATTGAATTTTCTCAATATCCTTTGCCCTGATTCCGATGGCATATTCCACATCATCCTTCTCCGAATCATCAGTATAGCGGTAATTCCTATCAGACCTCCGTGCTCTCACGTGCCCACAGGCCTACCGGAGACACGCCAGGCTGCCCAGGCATATACCATCCACTGCAATTGTACTCGAAAGACACCGGGCACCAGACGGCACTACCGTCCCGAATCGGGAGCAGTACTTCCAACCCCTGTCCGCAGTGAATTTCCCAGCCATTCCAGATCAGCCGGTCACGTTCCGGCTCGTAGACAATCTGTAATATCTTGCGTTTCACCTTTCTCCGCCTCCATTCTGTGTTTTCTCTGATTCATCTGCCATTTCATCAGCAGCATGATATTCGCCCAAATTTTCCACTGTAATCAATTGTACTCCCGGAAAACAGTCAAACCCGGTCGAATACTCTGATAAACTGCTGGTATCTTTGCGGAAATAGAAGCGATACCGGTTTCCGATCCGCAGACTAAGCCGCTTGTCCAGGCAGACGGCATATTCGTTGCCATCTTCCTGAAGCAGCCGCACCGTGCGCTGCTTTTTCAGACCAGCACGCCCCAGTTCAATGCAGACGCCCTCTACGATCTCATAATCCCGCTCGAAAGCAATGCGGTAGAAAAGCAAGCAGCGGAGCAATATACAGAGGGCCAGCAGGACGCTGAGCATCAGCAACGTCCTGTCCTCCAGGGCGATAAATACCACCAGACCCGTCAGCAGGAACCCGGCTCCCGCCGCCCCAGTCAGCAGCCACTGCCGGCGCAGGGCGACGGGCCATTCTTTTATAGAACGCATAGCCTATACCCTCGCAAATGTGATCTTCCGATTCAGATAGAGATTGGAAACCGCCTGCGTAATCTCATTCCGACTGGCGGCCCCATACATCAGATCCGGGAGATTATCGCTGGTAGTGTCCGCGTCATTGTACAGCGCATCCATCACTTTTTCAGTGGTGGTCAGGTCTGTGACACCCAGTTCCGCACACTTGACCAATTCCGCAGTGGAAAGGATGGTCTGCCGTACCAATGCCAGCACACGTCTTTCACTGTCACGCAGTTTAGGGCTTCGAAACAGGATTCCGGCTTCATGGATGGTGTGGCCATCTACCACAACAGCCTTCAGAAAGGCCCCGATTCGTGTGAAAAAGCCAATCCTCAGCGGAACCACATACAGACCTCCCATGAGGTCATAAAGCGCGTCGGCTTCGGTCTCACCAACTCCCTCCAGTACCAGGCCTCGGGTCACAAGGCGAGCCAGGCAGTGCGCCAGTGTGCGGTACTCCGTCAATGGCAGAGAGCGGAGCATTTCCTCATAGCGCCGCTCAACACCGGACTGATCCAACAGCCTCCAGTATAAAACCGACCATACGACCAACTCCTGAGGATCCAGTTGGTGATCCTGCTGGCCAATCATTACGATGGGTACTTTCTTGCCGTCTCTCCCGGTACAGACATGAAAGACACCCATTGCGGTATAAAGTTTGCGCTGGTTCATCATGATCCTCCTGTTCCGCGGCAGTGCTCAAAAGCCCGCCGCTTTTTTCTGTTTGTACTCTTCTGCGCCGGGATCATTGGGGAAATCACTTCTCAGTTTTCCGGCTGCCCGGGCGATCCAAGCGCCCACATTGTTTGGGCTTGTGTGATAAAGCCTGGCAATCTCCGTGCCAGTGTAGCCCAAAAGTTTCAACTGCATTGCTTCAATTCCACAATGTGCGATCCCGTGGTAGTTTCTCCGCCCATACTCCAGCATCTGCTCCAGACAGAGGCGGTCTGACTGGGTCTCCAGGTTGTCCTGAGGTTCCGAAAGCCACTGTTCAGGAGGCGGCTGGCCGGCGTAAATTGGCATATCCAGCGGTACAGTGGGTGCGTTCCGACGTTCCGCTTGTACCCGCCGGCAGTAATCCAACAGATGGTTCCGGATCACAGGCCTTGCATATGCGCTGAATGGGACCTTTGATTCTGAGCAGTAGCTTCCGGCGGCACGGCAGAGGGCAAAGGCCCCCTCCTGAAACAGGTCATCCCGACTCAAGCCGCAGACAGCATCGCTGTAGGTAATGTAGCGGGCAAGTGTCTGCCAAATCAGTGGAAGATTCTCCTCCACCAGTTCTCTCTGTCTCTCGCTCAGTATGCGTTCTGATTTCATTCCGCAACCCTCCTCATCACGCAGCCCGTCCGGCGGAGTGTGTGAAGGAGTCGCACAGCGCAATGACCTGCCGGCAGCGAAACTCTGTGAAGCGGCCGATGTGCGTCTCCTCTTCCGGGAGGCCCAGTTGATGCTGAAGCCAGCGGTATGTCTGTTTTCGGGTCATACCCCTATCAGCCATCACCCTGCTCATGGCTTCATGGGCCTCAATGCGTTTGCGGCGCAGGTCAGGACTGGCCAGTGTCCCCATGGGGAGGTGGGTACCCTTATGAGCGGAAACATAGGAGTTACAGGCAGGATACCGGGCACAGACATAAAGCCTCGCTTCCGGATCCTCCGTCTTCTCTTTATGTACCACCCATGCCGGGCGCAGGAAGGCACGGGAACCGCAATACGGGCACCTGATATTTACTTGTTTCATACGTTTTTCATCTCCAATCTTGGTGTTGTTCTGCCCATATCCGGTTTTTGACTGGAAGTTGTCCTGCAATTAGAGTCTCAATTAGAAGTCGCTACGCACTCGATCCCCTGGTTCTCTACACCGGCTTTCTCAATGTTCCTGTTACTCTGCTACCGGCAAACCAGATACCTCACTGTCCAGGCAACGCAGAAGACAGATGCCCGGTTCATCCCATGTCCATAGGGCAAAATCCCGGAATATCTGATTCACAGCAGATTTTGTCAGCGCCCCCATACAGTCTGTGGGATCTACCCGCTGTCCGGTAATTCTCTCATAGCGCGCCACGGAGATTGCTCTGGGACGCCCATCTCTGTCCGCAATCAGAAGAACGCCTCGCTGCGCCGCCTGACACGGCTCCGAACAGGCGCCACAGGGGATATAGATGGTACTCATCCATGAACCGCCGCAGTTCCTCAGAAAGTCAAAAATCGAATATGAACTTTTTATCATGAAGGGGACCTCCTTTTGTTCCCTCGCTTTAATACGCACCGCTCAAAAGAAAAAGTGCTCAAGATTTTCGTGAACTTTTTGTAAATAACAAAAGGGTCAGCCGGATAAAGACACTGTAATCGTACCGCCCCCAAAAAGGTGAGCGGGGGCCCAGGCCTAGTACCTGGACCCCGTGACCGCTCTTGTATATATACACTCCAGACCGCCGGATCGAATGGGCTGCGGTTTAAATGGGCGGAGGACCCTCACCGGTTTGTGCGTGAAAATCACAAATCGCACAACAGGTATATGCCGCACAGTACCATCCATACAGAACCCATATGCTGACATCAGCAAGGGCGTCAGTCTGCACAGGTTGGCCGCGTTCCGCCGACAGTAAGGAGGTATTTGGTAGAAAAGCGCATCTTTTAAGATGAAATGGCCGCATTCTGCCTATTCAGCCATGTCCGTTTGCGAGTATTTTATGTGCCGATGATCCAGAATGGGCCGCCTGCGGCAGCACTTCTACTGGCCTCATTAAGTATGATCGACAAATCCCAAGCTTTCTGACTTCGGTTATAACTGGCGGGATCAGCCACCAGAATTTTGTCGTCTTGGACGCCCCGCAAGACAATAAAATGCCCGCTGGAGGTGAAATGGCCCTTGGTCATGATGGCAACCACCAGTTTTCCTTCCGTCAGCGCATCCACAATTCGCTGCGGCTCAGAGGCACTACATCCCTCCACCATCAGGCCCCATGCCTTTGCGGCGCCTGGAATGAGTGAGTGATAGGATCCGCTTTTGCTGCACCAGTAACCGTTTTGATAAGCCCACTCCGCCATCTCCACCGGATCTACGATGCTGGAGGTCAAAGAGGAAACCACAATGGACATCGCTGTGGGACCGCAGCCATAATCACCGATAGGATCGGTGCCATATGGTTCATTGGCATATCGCTCGTCTCTTTGGTTGAAATAGACCACCTCAGTCGCTCCGTCCGAAAAACGAATATCACCCAGAGATGCAATGATATCAGTGCTGTCAGTATACTGGAACATACCATCCCCTAAAAAGACGCTCAGGTTTTGGGCATAGTTGTCTGCCAGTTCCTTCTGCTCATTATTCAGTTGAAAAACGTGATCTGCAAAGTATCCTTCGCCATTATAAGCGATGGTGTAGATATACCATTTTTCCGTACCGCTCTCGTCCTCTTCAGTATCGGGGTCGTCCGCCACAGTACGTTCCTCGTAGGTTCTGGTAAAGGTATAAAGCTGACCTTTATTCTGGCGCAGTATTGTCTCCAGATCGGACAGGGCTATCGTTTCCCAGTCCGATTCCATTGCGGCACAGTACTGAGCGATAAAGGCATTGACATTGCTGGTCATATTCCCAGCATAGGGATTTATAATCTCATAGTTGTCGCCCGCAGTGGTGGAAAAGTCGTCGGCAATACGGGATTCGACGTCTGTAATGCCCTCGCCTAAAATCTGACTCACAGAAAAGGCAATACTGCTGATGTTTTCCGTGATGGCGGTGCTGTCATTGAGAATGGGCTGACTGGAGACTCCAGCGGAACTGCCGCCGGTCAGGCCACCGAAAATAAGTGAAGGCAGCATCAAAATAAAGAGAACGGGCAACAAAAGCAGCACCGCAATGGCGGCCAAAATCTTGCCTATATGGTTTCTTGCTTCCCAGAGCGCACCGGCTACCGCACCATATGGCCCGCCAGTGGCCGCGCCCTTTGCCGCCGCTGCAATGGCTTTTCCCGTCTTGACGGCACCGTAAACGGTGTGAGCTGTGCCGGCAGCCTCCTGCAAAGCACTTTTCTTTTCTTCATGCATGGCTGATTATTCCTCCTATGAACTGGGGTGAGTACAATAGGCTTTTGGTTCTTGCCCGGCACGTATCTGTTCAGGATCATAGACGGATTTCACAAGGTCATCCCCCGCATAGTCAAAGATGGCGCGGATTTGAGGAGAAAAGACCCCACACCCTCCCTTGATAATGAGCGAAATTGCGTCACCGATCTTCAGCGCAGGCCGATAACTGCGTTTGGTCAGCAACGCATCCAGCGCATCGGCAAGCCCGATGATTTGAACATAACATGGAATCTCATCGCGCTGCAGTCCGTCCGGATAGCCACCGCCATCCCACCGTTCATGGTGATGGCGGCAAATTTCGTAGAGATAGATTGCTTCCGGAGGGGTATGCCGCCCTCGATATACATCTTCCACCATATAAGCTCCTAAAAGTGTGTGGGAGCGCATTATGACATTTTCCTCAGGTGTAAGTGGGCCGGGTTTATAGATGACGGAGTGAGGAAGCTCCTGTTTTCCAATGTCGTGGTGACAGGCAAGTTCCGCAATAAGAGGTATGTCCTCATACGGTATATCCGCCAGAACCCCATGGCGCCAGTATAATTCCAACATCTTTTGAACAAGGAGGCGGAAACATGGAGAATGTAACGGATCTCTCCATATATTAAAACCTGTCATCCTAATGTCGCATGCATGTGCGTAGTTCAATACACACCAAGCCCCTTTCATATACAGTTTTCAGTTGTTTGTGCTTGCAGAATTGGAATCTTTATGCTATAAAAAAATTACTCCATACAATTCACAGATACAAAGGATGTGTATTATTCAAAGTGTCTTTATTGTTTATTGAACAAGACAAGGAGGACTCATTGTGGATTTTTTGCCGGATTATATTCAGACTAAAGTACAAACACCAGACTATTTTTTCATTAACCTACCCGTAACAGCTTTTGGGATTGCAGATCCAAGTATGATAATGGAAATCAGCGTCGACTATGTCTTATCCCCAGACAAAAGAGGATATGAAGCGAATGTCTGGTCGCGGCAAAAAGGAGCAAAAATTAAACATTTTATCTATCATATATCAGTGACAATGTCATCTGATCCTATACTAGAAATTTTGGAAGCCATAAACAGTGATGAAACATTTATGCAGTTGATGGTTGCTTACATATGTGAAGCGGCAAAGCACCGTGTTGATTTGTGAAAAAAGGGGCAGATCCAGTATGGAACTGCCCCTTTAACGGCATATGAGTAGAGTTAATATCCTGTCTTGGGCAGATCCGGCGTATTCCAGAGTTTCTGGATGATGGTCACCCAGTTGGCCTGGGCTGTCTGCCAGGTGCCCTGGTATTTACCGCCCACATCGGAGCGGTTCACCATCTGGTAGCCATTGACGGCGTTCCCGTTTACCACTACATTCAGCGTGGGGCCGGCGATAGACTGGAAGCCCACCGGAACCTTGCCGAAGTCGAAGTAAATATCCGTAACCACCTCTCCCGCCTGCACGGGGATTGCGTTGATGGCAAAGCTGTAGTTGTTGCTGGTGAGCAGGTTGGAAGCCAGCACCTGGTAGCTGGTCTGATAGTTGGTCTTGTAGAGGATCCGGTAGTTGAGCCGGGCGCTGTAAGTACCGGTGGTCAGGACAGTAGCCCGAGCAATGTCCGTGGGGATGCGGTCATGGAAGTAGAAGTTCTCCAGATCCACATTGCTGGTGTTGGCAAGGGTGAAGTCGTACCGCATGGAACTGCCGGCCAGCACCGAGGCATTGCCCCGCTTGGTGATGGAGACGCCCAGGCTGGAGGGCTTGTCAAAAGCGGAGATCTTGATGATCTGCCCGGCATATTCCAGGGTTACATCATGGACAGTGGAATCGAGCTGCCAGTAGGCCGGAGCCGTCACCTCTACGATCTTATAGCGGCCGAGAGGCAGGGGCTTGGAGGCCGCCACGCCCCGGGCGTCAGTGGTGATATAGTCCACCACCTTGCCGCTGCGCTCCTGAACGATCTCATAAACGGCGCCCTGGAGCGGGGCGCCAGCTGCGGTACCCGTAATGTCGTTGGGTTCAGCAGCGTACTTGTAGATCTGGATCTGGCCGGTGATGGGGGTGTTCTCCCACTCAATCTCAATAGTCTTGCCCGGCTGGACATAGACAGTCTTGTACTCCTCGTCCAGCTCATAGCCCTCCGCGGCCTCCAGTTCCCGGATGTAGAAGCGCCCCTTGCCCTCGGCGATGGCGTCATCAATGTAGATGTAGCCGTCCTGATCGGTGGAGTATTCCCCGATGGGATTCTTATTGGCGTCGTACAGGAGGAACTTCACATCGTAGATCCCATCCCCGGTGACAGCGTCGATCTTGTGAAGGATGATACCGCTGAAAGCCTCGTTCTCAACCCGCAAAGTGGTTGTTTTGCCGTTCTCCACTTCAAAATAGTGGGGCGTATCGTCAAGTTTGAAGCCCTCGGCGGCCTCGATCTCCACGGCGTAGTAGGCTCCATCCTCCAGTGAGACAAAGACGCGACCATTTTCATCCGTTGTCACTGTATCGATCAACTCATCGTCGATTTTGCGGATCTCGAAAGTAACATTTGGAATACGCTCGGCGGTGTCAGCGGCATTGACCTTGATGAGTTCCACGCCGCCCACAGGGTCGTTATAGAAGGTAAGAGTCTGGGTATCCGCGGGATTGACCTCTACCGTCTGGGTCCGGGTAGCCTCGTCGATGGTGTACCCCTCGATGGTCTTGGTTTCCTTGACCACGATGGTGCCGGTGACTCCGGAAATGCGGATCTCGCCATTGGCATCGGTGGTGTAGAGCCCCTTACTGGACAGGTGGCCATGATCGGCATCCACATAGCCGCCGTCTGCATAGGTCAGCTCAAACTCGACCCCGGCCAGCGGTTCTTTCGTCACGCTGTCCAGCTTGCGGATGACCAGCGTTCCTTTCGCCTCATTGTAAAAGCGGAGGGTCTGCACTTCCCCGGCCTTGATCGCAATGGATTTGGGGGCGGTGTCCAACACATAGCCCTCCAGTGTCTTGACCTCTCTGGCGGTGACGGTGATCCCCGGCTCCAGGTCGGTGATGACGATGCGTCCATTTTCGTCGGTGATGTATTCACCGTTGGAGGGGCCTACCACCGCGCCGGAACTGTCCGTGACCAGGAAGGTCACCCCCTCCAGAGGTGTGGTGGTGCCCTCGATGTACTTCTCGATCACCAGGGTTGTACTGGGGGTGTTGGTGAAATAGAGGGTCTGGGTGTCATTGGGATTGACCTGGACGGTCTGGGTCTGCTTGGCCGGGTCGATGGAATAGCCGGGGATGGTGGCCGTTTCAGTGACCACCAGGGCGCCTACCACACCGTCGATCTGGATCTTGCCGTCCTGGTCCGTCTTGTAGATGCCGTTGCTGGAGATGTAGCCGTTTTCGTCCGGCACATACGCTCCGGTGGAGGTGGTGACCTTGAAGGTCACGCCCTCCAGAGGTTCCCCCGTCAGGGAATCCCGCTTGTCGATGATCAGGCTGCCCGCCTTGGAGTTGGTGATGACAACGGTCTGCGTATCCCCATTGGGGCCGATGACCACATTGGTAGAGGGCTGGTCCATGACATACCCTTGGGGCGCCTTGATCTCCGTGATGACATAGGCGCCGGGGGCCAGGTTGGTAATTCGGATCTCGCCGCTGCTGTCGGTGGTGAAAATGCCGTTCTGGGTCAGCGTGCTGTCACCAATGACGCCATCCAGACCCACCTCACAGCCAGCCGCGGTGGTCACCCGGAACTGAGCGCCTGCCAGCGGCTGACCGGTGGCGCTGTCCCGCTTCTGGATGATCAGCTCTCCTTTAGGCTGGTTCTTAAAGGTGAGAGAAACGGTTCGGCCCTCTTTGATCTGAACGGTCTGGGACTGGGTATCGATGACATAACCGGGAGGGGCGGATACCTCGGTGACCACCACGCTCTTGCCGGGAGCAAGGCCCTCAATGCGGATCTCGCCATTCTCATCGGTTCTGAAAATGCCATTGGAGTCACCGATGAGGGTTCCGTCCGCATAGGTGATTTTGAACTCTGCATTAGGCAGAGTCACACTGGGGTTGGTGGCACAGACCTTGCGAATGAGAAGATTTCCGTCCGGCATATTCTCGAAGCGCACGGTGATGACGCTCTGCTCTCCGCTGTCCGCCAGGTAGACCGTCTCAGAGCTCTGGATGATGCTGTACCCGTCTGCCGGGTCTACTTCTTCCAGGATATAGGTGCCGGGTTCGAGTCCCGTCCAAATGGCGGTGCCGTTTTTGCCAGTTACCTTCTGGCCGATCATCGTACCGCCGGTTCCAGAGGTTCCGCCCAGGTAGCGAAGCTGGAAGGTGGCTCCCGCCAGGGCCTCACCGGTGACACTGTCATACTTCTCCACGACAATGGCGTTAAGCGGCACATTTTCAAATTGGACCGTTTTCGTCTCACCGCCGTGAACAATGACCTTCTGCACGGTAGGCTCCTTCATCTGGAAACCGGGGGCCGGTTCGATCTCTGTGATGGTAAACTCACCGGGATATAGCCGCTGCCCCTGCTCATGCAGGCGGATCTCGCCGCTGGCATCGGTCGTGATTTCTCCAAAGTCAAAGGACTCCGGTGCGTCAGCGGCCTCGCCGGTGCTGGTGTAGGTCACATGAAAACGCGCACCCTCTACGGGGGCGCCGGCGACACTGTCCACCTTATAGATTGTAAGTTCAGGGGCCTTGTGATCCTTGAACACCACCTCTTTTGAGTCACCAGCGTTGAGGGTGATGGTCTGTTCACGATCCGCATCTTTATCAGGGAGATAATAGGGGGCCGGAACAGACAGTTCCGTGATTTTATATGTGCCCGGCTGCACCCGCAAAGTGACGGTGCCATCCTGGCCGGTTGTCACATCGTGCTGATAGTCGCTGTCCATTCCCTCGATCCGGAACACGGTGCCGGGGATCGGAGTCGTGGAATCAGCGGCGTCCACCTTGGCGATGGTCAATTCAGGCTGCTTCAGGTTATCGAAGATGAGCTGCTGAGTATCGCCAGGCCCCAGCCAAATGGTCTGGGTCGGCTCTGCCGCCACCACATAGGGGTCCGGGACGGAGATTTCCGTCACTTCATAGCTGTCCACAGGGAGGCCGGTCAGGGTTGCGGTGCCATCCTGCCCAGTGGTCACATCCATGTGGTAGCCGTGGTGGATGCCCCTGACCTCAAACACCGCACCGGGGACGACCTCCCCGGTCTGGCCATCCCGTTTCAGAATGGTGAGTCCTGGGAGCAGTTGGTTTTTGGCGGTTACGGTAACTGTGCCTCCGCCATCCACGGTGGCCTGATCCACATGGGCAATGACAGGGTCGAGAAGTCGGGCGTAGCCCTCCGGTGCGGACACCTCCACAAAGGCGTACATGCCCTCGGTTACATTGGGGACAAGGATCATACCACTGGCATCCGTCTCCTCCGAGGCAATGACCTGCCCATCCTTGACTACATTGAACACCGCACCGGCCATGGGGCGTTCGGACTCATCCAGTTTGATGAGTTGGAGCTTGACCTTGGCATCGTTTTCGAAGACCAGGGCGATGTCATCTTTCCCATTCCAATGAAATTCCTGTCTGACTTTATCCGGGTCGGAGCTGGAAGTGTATCCCTCGGGGGGTGTCACCTCTGTGGCCACATAACTTCCGACCGGCATGGTGTCCCAAGGCACATCGGTGAGATAGCCGCCGGTTCCGGTGACATAAGTGCCGGTGAAACTGTTGTCTACCCCCTCGATTTTGATGACAGCCCCGGCCAGGCCCCGGGTGGGATCATCAGCATCAACTTTGCGGATGCTGCCCTTGCCTGTGATGATAGGGGTATCCGTAAAGGTGACTGTCACCGTTGTGCCGTCATCAGCAGGGAGAACCACATACTGAGGACCGGCATTGTCGATCTCGTAGCCCTCCGGCGGCGAAAGTTCTGTTACTGCATAGGTCGAGGCATTCAATCCGCTCAGGGTATAGGTCCCGTCACTGCCAGTAACAATTTCTTTTGAGTAGGACCCGTTTTCAGAGGTCACAAGGAAGCGGGCCCCGGGCAGACCCTTATTGGGATTGCTGGAATCCACCTTTCTCACCGTGAGGCTGTATTCCTCATTCACAACCGTCAGCTCGCCGATCATAATGGCCTGTACATCGTTGGCCTCATGAGAACTGGAACCAGGTCCGGCGTAGGTATACTCGTAGACATCGCATTCGCCCCATACGCCCTGTGCGCCCAAATCCAGGATGTACTGCGCACGGTCACGGATGGAAACGCCGTCCATCAGATCATCAATGCTGGTATAGTTGGTGTGATACAGGCTGTTATAAACACACATCAACTCTTCGGCGCAGGCTGCGGCGGGATCGGTCAGTGTTCCGGCTTTGTACCGCCAGATCACAGCTTGTACCCAGGCGTTCATAGTCCAGGTATATTCGCTGCCCCAAATGTCGTCTTCGCCCAGGGCAACGGCCCGATCTGTGAATACACCGGTGGAATGTGCGTAGAAATAGGCCATCATGGTCTTTACCGTGGGATCATTGATCGGTTTGGGGTCGTTCCAGGTATGACCTTCCAGGGACCACCCCATTCCTTTGCCGTGCTCCGCGCAAAAACCCATGATGCTTTTATTGTTGTAATCAAAATTCATCTGGTGCAGCCAACAGGTGCCCAGACTGGGGGACTCATAGTAGACCCCGTTGTGGGTGCAGTCCTCCATGACAATGGAGTCAGGATTTGCCGCGAGGGCCGTTGCCGGGAACAGGCCCAGCATACAGACCAGCACAAGCATGATTGCCGCCATGCGGGATCGCAGGCTGTGGAACTGCTTCATATTGCAGGTAACCTCCTTCAATTTTTTGATCAAAAAAGGCCACTCAGCTTCATGTGAGCTGAATGGCCTTTCACCAGTGTGGATTTCATTATTCGTAGGGGTTGTGCGTCATCGGGTTTCCGATGAACAGGTAGCACACGGTCTTGTATCGGTCTTCCGCGACGCCGACGCCGATGGTATCGCCACCCGGATCGATCATGGTCTGATAATGGCCGGGGGAATTGATCCAGCCGCTTACAGCATCCTGGGCGATTTCATCTGCCGCAGAGCCCATAAGGGCCGCGATATTAGCGCCAAAGCCATGGGGATACCCGTGGGCAAGAGCCGCCTCGCAGTCCTCCTGGTTGCGGTGGTAGGTGTACAGCGTCTCGGCTCGCTCCTGGGCGGCGTCCATGAGAGCCTGGTTCACGGTCAGTTCCTGGAGGCCGTGTTTTCTGCGGATTTGATTGACCAGGTCGATGATCTCATACCTTGCACTGCCCAGATCCGAAAGGGAGTCCTCAACAGCAGGCACTGTATTTGTGGATGGCTGACCGGTATAGGCAGCATCACTGTCAATCTGCACGGTTCTGTCGGTATCATCCCAATAGACATTGAAATCCATTGCCTCGCCAATGTCCCGGAGCCGAACGTAGTTACTGCCGTTGATGACATATGCTTCCACCTCGATCTTTTTGCCATCCAAACAAATGACATGTGTGCTGGGGTATGCCTTGAGAAATGCTTCCGCCGCATTTGCAAAGGAACCAGTTGCCAATACCGCACCCAGAATGAGTCCCGCAAGGAGTGGCATTGCTGCTTTCTTCATGGGAAACGCCTCCTCTATTGTGTGATACTCATTTAATACGAAATGAGGAGGCGTTTTTCAACAGAATTCAGTCGATTTCTGTTGCCTGTGCACACCAGCGGTAGGAACTGTCTCCGGCTACGCAGGTGATGAGCGTAATCCGATTATCCGAAGACGCCTCCAGATAGCTCCAATCGTTGTTTCGGATCTTGGTAACAGATTCCACAGCATAGGTGCGGGTCCCTTCGGAAGTGGTATAGGTGATCCTGTCTCCTTCCTCCAGATCCTTGATATCTCCGATGACATACTTGGCGCCGCGGTTATGGCCGGCAACACCCACATTGCCGTCCCAGACCGAGGTGTTGGTAAAATGGCCCAGGCCTTTACTCATGCTGGAGGATGTGGTATCCTCCCAAACATAGTAGTTCTTCACACCGATAGCAGGGATGGAGATCTTGCCGATGGCCCCGTTGGAGAGCAAACTGATCTCATCCAAATCCGTAAACCTTGTCACTCCCGGCAGCAGTGTATCGCTTCCCACATTGGAAACTCCGGGGAGTACCTCGGCGATATTACCGGTGGATACGCTTCCGGTAATCCCATAACTACCACCGCCGGTGCTGGTGTAGACGCTCTGCTGCAGGCCAGGCAACAGGGCTTTTTCCATAACCCCGGTCTGGGTAGTGCTGAAGGAACCGTACTCCAGCTCCGGGATCTGATAGTCCACCAGATTGGGGCCGCCGTAATTGTAGCGGGACCCGTAGACCTCCTCATAGGAGGTGGCGTCATAGTATTCCGGTGTGCCGTCTGTGGTAAAGGAATAGTCGGCCGCCTGAGCGCCGACAGGCAGGGCAAACAACGCTGCTGCTAACAGCGTCCCGCAGATCATTCTTCGCCGCATAAAGTATCCTCCTTCCATTCAAATTCGTGCCAGTCATCCCGGCTGTCCTGTGTGATCTCATAGGTATGCGTCCCGTATTCATGGCGGACAGCAAAAGTCTGGCCAAGCAATTTTTTCGCCAGAGAGCGCTTGATCTCCACCGCAACAATGCTGCTCGTACCCAAATCTAAGCCGCCGATGTCAATCTCCGGCTTGTCCGGTTCCACCCGGAATTTTCCTACCAGCCTGTAGTCTCTGGGCTTATCACCGGGCACATAGACGCTCACATTCTTTCGCCGCTGGAACAGCAAAACAGCAAGAATTCCCAGCAATACCAACAGCATGACCAATCCAATGGCATACAGCGGGTTTTCGGAGAAAAGCCCTGCCAAATCAATGGAAGATGTGTCCTCGTAATCAGATTGTGTCGGAACGCCAGTGTAGACCACCGTATAAGTGACGCTCTCAATCCCCTGGGAAGTCACTTCGCCTTTGTATTCCGCGGTGGTCACATACCCGGTGGCAGCCTTCCAACTGGTGGATGCGGAATAGGTTGCCACAGCCTGATACTGAGAGGGAGCAAGCGCCTCACCCACGAGGGCGGTGCCGATGACCTGCCAATCCACATGAGCAAGGGTCAGCGTGCGCCCGTTTTTGACCGTGGTGGCCGGTACATACGACATATCATTACGATCCAGCGGCCCGATGGTCTTGGTCTCAGTGACGCTTCCGTATTTGGTGGTATAGCCCGATGCCACGGTACTGAGGGTAGTATGATCCAGGGCCAGTTCACCAGTGAAGCCTCCGTCTTCATAAATAATACTGGGAGCCAGAGCTTCCAGAATATCGCTGAGATCATCGTCACTGGTCTCTACCGTAATGGTTTCCGTCACCACCTTGGTTTCCAGAAAAGGTTGTTCCTCCTTGGTCGTGTAGGCCCATGTATAAGTAAAGCCGTCATAATCAAACGACGGCTCTTTCAAAGTTTCCGGATCGATTTCCGGGGACAGTACGTAGGTTTTGACCATACGCTGCTGTCCGTTCAAGTTCTCCACCACCAGATCGTCAGGGACTTCGGCGGCAAAAGCGCTGGTCATTAGGGAAAAGGCCAGCAGCAGGCACAGCGCCAGGTGTCTGATATGCTTCATAAACAGGCCGCTCCTTTATTATAGATTTTGTTTGATGATACGTGTGATGATGCCAATAGCCACGCCCTGTTCCTCATCCAGCCGTGTCACCGCAAAACTGACATCGTCTTTCTTCCCGGGGTAACGGGTGTCGTAGCAGGAGTGGGCGATGGCATTGACGCCGTTATTCAGGCGGATAAAAACAACTCCATTCCGAACATCGGTCACGCGGCCGGCGTAGCGGCATTGAGGCAGACATTTTTTCAGATTGTCGTGGCTGTTGGTGGCTGAGACACTGCGTACATCTGCCCGGATGGATAGATGCTCCAAATCGGTGCGGTTGATGCGCAATACGCGGACAAGGATACGGTCGCCCACAGCAAAATGATCGCGGGCATTGCCAATCCATTCCCAGGACAGACCACGGGCCACAATGGAGGTCTCAACGCCAAATACCTCTACACGGATGACCTTTTCCGCCACTGCCACAACGCGGGCCTGCACCACGCGCCCTTCATAGATCATATGTTCGCCGAACTCGTTGGTGTCCATATAGAAGGTCTGGCGTTTACGGAGCATGGCATCCCGGCGGCTGCCGACCACACTGCGGCTGTCATTGTCGTACCCTTTCACAATGAAGTCGATTTCAGAGAAAATGCGGGAGTTGAGAATCCGATGAAGATTGTCCATCAGCTCCAGGTACTCCCGTCCGGAGGGCATTTTTCCTGTGTAGAGCATCATCTCCTTGACAGGAATAGCCACCCGAATTCCTTTGTAGTTGACCACAGCCAGGGTCAGACCGGAGTCCGTCTTTTCCACGCCGTCCAGAGTGCCGGTTAAAATGCGCCGTGTGCGATGGGAGTTCTGGATGTCGTGCCAGACAATAGCCTCTCGATCTTCCTCGGTCGTAATGTCATCCCGGGCATCGATGGTAAGTACACGGTCACGGCGGCGATCAGTGACCGAGCGTGCCGGTACTCGCCCGCTTGCGGAAGACGCCGACAAATCCGGTTCAGGGGTCGGAACATCCGCAGCTGCAGGGTTCTCACTTTCATCCGGGAGCATGAGGGTTTCGCCTGGAGCATTGCCCCTGTCGTCTTCTTCCAAATCACCCCTAACCGGTGACTTCTCTTCGTCGCCGCCAGTTTGGGACTCCTGAGATCCAAAGTCGTGAAGCAGGGATTCGTAGTCATCCCCGCCGGAAGGCTCATTGTCGTCGAAAACGTCGCCAGGGTCCTCGGCGGCCGGTTCAGATTCGGGCTCCGCAGTATGTTCGCCAGCGGCGCCGTATTCC
>PPYE01047110.1_pt1 | contig 19544 bp, 17 predicted proteins | sample 1559881 | NCBI WGS metagenome assembly PPYE01 (sample SAMN08240022, study PRJNA423297) | Human gut metagenome, whole genome shotgun sequencing project. | reverse complement strand
TTCCTAGACATAAAAATATGCTCCTCATATGATAGATTTTTGGATATTTCCATTGTCTACCATATGGGGAGCATATCATATATCCAGCATTAGTAAATATGTTAAAGCATTCCCCAACGCCTGCAAAAATATTTAAATGATGAAATAAAACAACTACAATAAAAATTCCTTTTAAATTATTAGTCTGCTGTTTAGATAAATAATCTTGGTTAAATGTAACTATCTCCACATTATAAAAAGCAGCTATAATAGCCACTATAAGTATTATATTCATTTTCTATTTCAACTCCTTATTCACCATCGCATCATAACTGAAATAATCATCCAACATCGTGTATTCCGTCGCCTCAAAAATCGCACACTCTGGTTGAAACAATTTAAAATAATAGTCCATATTCATCACATTCTGATAATTGTGAACAGCAATATATAGACCAAAACTATTTTCAAAAAATTTCACTCCATACTCATTTTGGAAGGTTCAAAAACAAATAAAAAGGAAGCATTTCTTTCTTCTCAATAAGATTACAACTTTGCAACTATCTATACAAATACGATGTGATATTCTTGATAATTCATCTTATCAGTTTTTGTATATTAATCTTAAGAGGAAATTTCCTATAATACTTATAGAAAAGCATAAAAACAAGAAAACACTCGTTCTAAAACTCATTTTGCATGCTCCTTAGCTTTTGGTTTACTTTTTACTAGATGGAATTTTTCGATTCGAATATTTTTATTGATATGAATTATAAGTCCATTTTTATATTCTATTTTCATATTTACAAAAAACCAATACATTAACCATATTAATATAACCGTTGTTATAAAAGTCTGACTTACATATTGTACATAAAAATATCCATCAATCGGATGGAATACAACCGTATATGCCAGATAAGAATATAATATTAACCAAAATCCAATATTTCGCACTTTTCTGTATTTTAATTTGTTATAAAATATCGACATTACCGCTGCCATAACTCCTTGCAAAATAATAGCCCCAACAAATCCAAAATCGTAAATCCAACGCCTATATGCTGTATATACATTTCCTACCATCACATCTCCATAATATCTAAATTCCAAATGTATAGAATAGAATTTTTTCAAGTCTAATAATCCTAACGTATACAATTTCAAATTTAAATTATATAATGTTTCTTTTCCAAAGATATTAGAAGGCATTGGTGGATTTTTAAAAAATTGATTCAAACATTCTATAGAACAACCACAATAAAATGTAATATATTCCCACAATCCTTTTGTATTTACTCGTCCAATTAAACTTGCGCTAAAGTAAAATAATACAAGTCCAGCACATGCGCATACTGCTAATATTCCAATTGTTTTAAGTGATATATATCGCTTTCCTGTTTTATAAGACCACATTAAAAAGCAAATGATTACTCCTCCAACAATTATTTGGAGCATTTGAAGGCGATCCCCAACAAGAAATCCATTGCACAAGTGTAATAGTATTGGTATTATACAACAAATATTTTTAGCTATCTGCTTTTTGGACATTTTTCTTCCCTGTGCAATTATATTACGAATTACTATATACATAAAAATATATCCACATAGCATTGCTAATCTCTCAACTTGCCCCAGCCACCATGGTAACGAATCTGTAAGAGTCTCCGTTGTGACTTTTTTGAAAATTGCCAATGCTTCAGATAAATTCTCATACGTTCCATGTCTTCCCGCAATTGCAATCACATTACAATAAAGTAACACCATATATCCCGCACATGCTGTATCCGTCAAAATAATCTTCCACCACGACAATTCTATCTCTTTCAAAGGTCTTTGGATTATCTTTTTTTCATATACTCTATATCTACTACTAATATAAAGCGAAATTCCAACAAATTCCAATGTTCCAAGCAATAAAACACAAAAAGTAACTGGAGCCATCTTAATGTTCCATAACTTCACATTACACACTGCACAGCCAACACTAACAATATATGTAAGTACAAATAATAACGCCGGTGAAAATATATCTTTATCAATCTTAGTATAAATCACCACAAACATTAGTATTAATAATATAAATAAAATATAAATTAACATTTTCTCTTTCTCCTAATTGTACACTTGTTCCTCCGGCTTTCCTTCCTCTTATATTTCCTTTATCCTACTCAACACCGTTTTTAACATTTCCCCACATCGTAGCTTTTGTCCTATTTTTTCTGCATTTGCTTTCATCTCAGAATACTCTTCTTCTGTTATGTTATGGATTTTATCTGAAATTTCTGATAATGATTGAACACTAAATCCCACTTTTTGATTTTCCACAAAATTTGCTATAGCCGCCTCTTTCCATACAATAATAGGAAGATTACTTGCCAAATATAAAGAAGCTTTATGTGGATTATTATATTTCATATATTTGCCAAAACCACCTTCACATTCATCTGGACTCTTTCCATCCCATACTAATCCGAATTTTCCCTTTAATTTTTCTGGAAGTTCATTCGGTGAAAAGGAACCAATGTAATGCATATTATCCCCCAACATCTCTTTTTCAATGTTAGGCCCATATAAAGCAAAAGAAAAGTCTAATTCTCGTGACTGATATATGTATCCTGCTTTCTGTATCGCCAAATTGCCCGCCACTGCTACTGTAGGTATCTCAATCTCCTCTTTTCGATTTTGAACTATTGATTCCTCTAACAGATAGTCAAATAATTCCAGCGAATACTTCGTAGCCTTTATATTTACTGACTCCAAATAGTTGATCATGTTCTGGTTATGTGCAATAATAAAATCTGCCTTGTCTAAAAAACTTTTTTCCGCATGTTGATACCATTCTTTTTCTTTTGGATTATCATTTCTTAAGCTCTCTAAATCATGTATTAATATTCCTATTTTAATTCCATGATTTTTCATTTTCTGAATATATTTTAGCGCAAGCATTGCAACTTTAGGATACATATCTAATGGGTATTGAATTAATAAACAAGAGCCACTTTCCAGTCTTTTGCTTATTCTTCTCCAGTCCTTTTCCACATAAAAACACATTTTAATTCGTTCCAAATATCCTACATTTTCTCTTTTCTGTATTTGATGAACACTAACTGGTTTCCAGTTTTCCTGCATTAAAATGTCTGAAACATCACTCCTTGCTTTTGCTCCTGCATGATGTTCTAAAAGTTTTTTTTCTACAACACAATATTTTTGCATAGCACTCCTCTTTTACTTCAATACTTTTAAAAGTTGCTTCATATTTTCTTCTTGATGTCTCAAGTCATATCCTGAAACCTGGATTTCTTTCTTTCTTGATTGTCTGACCTGATTTTTAGTGTTTAAAATTGTAGCACTCCATTTTTCCCATTCATTTAATGGCAAATATTCCACCAAACTTGTTAACTTTGCTTCCTTACTGATTGTATCTGACAATATACATGGTAAGCCAGCTGCTTGTGCCTCTATTGCTACAATTGGGAGCCCTTCATATATTGAAGGAAGTATAAAACAATCTGCTGCCTGCATAATGCTATTTACATCATTTCGTACACCAAGAAATTGTATATGTTCTTCTAACTTCATATCTTCTACATAATGCTTTATTTCTTCCTCCATGTCTCCTGTTCCTACTGACAATAATATACAGGATTTATCTTTCTTTACACATTCTGCTACTATGTCAATTACACCTTTTGGATTTTTTTGCTGCACAATTCGTCCAACATGACAAATAACAAATTTATTTTCTATCTCTAATTGTTTTCGCATCGTTTCGCGAATTTTTAAAGAATATCCATATTTATCTACATCAATGGCATTCGGAATAATTAGAACATCCTTTTTTTTCATAATTTGTTTTCCAAACATAAATTGCCCCGCTAACTTTGAACAGGAAACAAATTGACTTCCCATAAAATTCATAAAAGGACGACATACATTATGAAAACGAATATTGTCCGCTGATCCATTATGGCTATGAATAACAATTTTCCGTCTTAAAATCCATGGAACAACCATTGTAAACATTGCACCTGCATTCAGAATATTAAAGTATATCACATGATATTCCGGATGCTGTTTTAATATTTTCCAAAATTCTTTCCACTGTGCTAAAAGCCCCCTGCTCTTTGCTGAAATGTAGTAAATTTCAGCACCATATTCTTTTAATTCTTTTTCATAGGCCATTTTGGGGAAATCGGTTACAAAATCAAATTTAATTATTGGCATTTCTTTTATTAAATTCATTAAATATGTTTCTATTCCGCCTGGATTATCTGTCATCCCATATACTAAAACACGTTTTCTATCATTCTCTAACATATATCTTTTCCTCCCACGTTAACGCTGGGCTTTTACTTTAGAATAAACTACAGGTAATTTTGTTTGTATTATGTAAATCATCCAGGAAAAACATAAATTTAATATCACCTTTTTGGTATTTAAAGTTTTCAAAGCTATTTTTAGGCTTAAACTGTCTGTTGCCTTTCCATATGGAACCAATTCCATGAATAATTCATCCTTAAAAATTCTTTTACAGAATTTGTATTTATCCAAAAACGACATTTTCGCTTTTTTATCATAATTCCGTGTGATAGCAGATAATATATACCTTGCATAGAGTGCCCCTAATATCTCTTTGCTCTCCTTCATATCTTGTTTCCAGTATTTCTGCTGATTCCAAAGTTCTTTAATTCTTCTCCTATGAAATTCATAATACTCCGGAACATATTCATTTGTTAAGCTACCATTACTTCTTTTTGCATAATGATATGGCTTTATATCTATCAATAATAAGCTGTCAATTTCCTTGCTGTATTGTATATTAAACAAAATATCTTCAATAAATTTTGTTTTTCTATAATCTTCAAATTCTAATTTCATGTCTTGAAGATAATCTGTTTGATATACTTTATTCCATGGATAACCATACAAAGTATTCTGTTCAAGTTTTAAAAATTGTTTCCTTGCCTCTTCTTTCGAATTATAATATCCATTCTGTGGACTTCTTGGATTTGTATACTCCAATTTACCTTCCTCATCATAGTATTCCTCATATAATCCAAACACTGTTAACTTTGCAGGGGTCTTAACCAATTTTTCATGCAGATTTTCCAACATATTCAATTCAACACTGTCATCTGCATCTACAAACCACAAGTACTGCCCCTTTGCACATCTAATTCCTTTATTCCTCGCTGAACTTACCCCTTGATTTTCTTCTAATGAAAAAATCTGTATACGGCTATCTTTTTTCTTATACTCTTCTAATATTTTAAGTGTATTGTCAGAAGAGCAATCGTTAATTATCAAGCACTCCCAATCTGTAAATGTCTGTGCACAAATACTATTTATTGCTTCCCTTATATATTTTTCAGCATTATATACCGGCATAACAATACTAAAGAATGGTAATTTATATTTCTTTTCCATTTCCTAACGAAGTCCTCTCTTTCACAGTTTCAAATTACTGAAATGTTGCCTGATTTCGATAATTCAATGCGATATACGTCTTTCCACGATTTATTTTCATACCCATCCCCTATTACCATCTACTAATCTTCAATCATTTTTCTGTCAATCTTTCAATTAATTCTGTAATTTTCTGATATGATTTCGGTCTGTCGAACTGCTCCTCTGCGATCTCGCGAGCTTTTTGTCCCATTGCAAGCCTTTTTTCCTCATCTTTATATAAATCTTCAATTGCATCTGCAAGTATAGTAACGTCCTCTGGCATAATATTTATTCCAAATCCATCTTTATCTACCTTTGCTCTAAATTCCGGACTCATACAAGTATTAATCATAACTTTTCCAGCCGCCAGATAATCTCCTATTTTTGTCACAATGCTCTGCGGTGCTTTCTTTACAAATGAATTCACAAGAATATCCGATTTTTTTAAATATGCTGCCATCTTTCCATATGGTGCATATCCTACGAATTCCACATTTTCTATCTTTCTGGATTTCGCTAATTCTTCTAATTCTTCTTTCATTGGTCCTCCACCAAGAATCTTAATCTTGATGTTAGGATACTCTCTTTTTTTCAGTTCTTCACCTGCAAGCACCATCGTTCTAATATCATAACTTGTACCTATTGTTCCCGCATAAGATACCCAGAACTCTTCCTCTTGTTTTGTTGCCTGATCCCAGTTATCTTTTGCTCCCTGGTCAAATTCTTTAATTTCATTTCCAACATAAACTGTAATTCTAGGTACATCTCGTTTTTGATTCTTAAATGGTCTGTCTCTATACTCATCTGAAGTGCCAACAACTCCGGATACCATAGAATATACTTTTTCCGCATCTCGCTGCAATGGATAGAATAACGCTGAACTTATAATTGGAACATCTAAAACCATTCTCATTGCTTCTGGCCAGAGATCATTAACATCTGCTACAAATGGAATATTATTCGCCACCCCATATTCTGCGATTACCCTTGCCACATCATTCGGCGGAATCTCTGCATATAAAAGATCATAATCTTTTCCATCCTCTGGTTTATTCTCCAACATCTTCTTTAAATTTTTTGCTGCAATTTTATGGCTTTTTACTCTTGCAAGATCTACATTTTTCTTATATCCCGGTTCATATATAAATCGAAGTCCAAAAGGATATTCCCCTGCATCAATATCTTTTTGTATCTTCGCTAAATCACGCTGAGCTTTTTCCCAATGTTGAAAGGTTGTTGTAATCAAGTCCACTTGATATCCCGCTTTTGTCAGGAATTCAGCCAAATATCCAAATCTTGTATATCCCTTTTCTCCTTTCAGTTTTACCCCCATCGTGATAACTGCAATTTTTTTCATTTTACTTTATTACCTCCAACACGGTTTTTATCATAATTTTTATATCTCCTACGACTCCTGCTTTTTTTAAATAATCCAAATTATAACGCATTTTCCTTGGTAAAATATGTTTTATATAAGCCTCATCTGTACTCTCGCCTTGTTCGATATATTTGGCAATCAATTCATCTTCCTCTTTAAATTTAATGCTTGCCAAAGAAGTTACCCCTGCCGGCAATAACAATGTTGCACACATTTCATTTGTGTACTGATCCACATATTTTTTTACCTCTGGCCGAGTCCCCACAAAACTCATGTCACCAACTACAATATTTAAAACCTGCGGAAGTTCATCCAAACGCAAATGTCTTAACTTACTTCCAACTTTTGTAATTCTGCCATCGGATTTTCCTGTTACAAGTGGTCCTTTTTTATCAGCATCTACAATCATTGTCCGAAATTTAAAAATACGAAAACTTCTTCCATTTGTTGTAATTCTTTCCTGCCGAAAGAATATCGGTCCCCCATCTTCCAATTTAATTGCTATTGCAATAATGAGCATAATTGGAGACAGTACTACTGTCAACACAAGTGAACCGCACAAATCCATTATTCGTTTTCTTTTCAAAGCCCCTTGTTTTTTTGCAAGTATTTCATAATATGGTCTCACCTCTTCCGTTTGCAAAAAAAGCGGAAGATTTTCCCATTTTTTTATCATAGTTTCCCCCATCTTATCCCAACTGACCAATTGCTTCAAGATAAGTATCTATCACATACTCTTGTTGTACATCTGTAAGACATGTATGCAGTGGTAACGTAATTTCACATTCGAATTGATGATATGCATTTGGATAATCTGCAATATCAAATCCAAGCTTCTTATATGCACTGAGTAATGGTAATGGTTTATAATGCACATTTGTTGCCACGCCTTTTTCTGCCATATACGTAATAATACGATTACAATCCTCTCTGCTTTTACCCGGCAATCTGGTCAGATATAAATGTCCGCTCGATTTATCTTTATCTGTGAAATGTTCCAATACATCCACACCTTTTTCTTTTAACCTTGCATCGTATCGCTCAATCAATTCTTTTCTTCTTGTCAGGATTGTATCATAACGTCTCATCTGTGCCAGTCCAACTGCGGCTTGAATATCGGTCATATTGCATTTATATAATGGTGCCACAACATCATACTCCCATGCTCCTGCTTTTGTCTTTGCCAAAGCATCCTTGGACTGACCATGAAGTGATAATAACATATAATCTTTATATAATGCCTCCTCATCAATTCCAGCCCTTTTCACTGCATCCGACCAAGTCACAGCCCCGCCTTCTGCTGTTGTCAGATTTTTTACTGCATGAAATGAAAAGCTGGTAAAATCTGCAATCTGACCACATTTCTTATCATCTCTTTCAGCCCCAAATGCATGTGCTGCATCTGCCATTACCAAAATTCTTCCCAGTTTTTTCTGTCTTTCACTATTTGGTTTAAATAATGCTTTTTTTTCTTCTACAATTTGAAATATTTCTTCGTAATACGGATAAATAATTCCCGCAAGATCCACACATATAATTGCCTTTGTTTTCTCATTAATTGCTTCTCTTACTTTATTTGAATCCATCACATAACTTCCCGGTATTGTATCCACTAATACAGGAGTCGCTCCCACATGACAGATTACACTACAGGTTGCTGTATACGTATAAGCAGTTGTAATTACTTCATCGCCTGCCTGAATTCCCATTGCTCGTAATGTCATCTCCATACATGCTGTTGCTGATCCAAGTGCCGCTGCTTTTGTTGTTCCACTTCTTTCTGCAATTTTCTCTTCAAATTTTTTGGTCTTTGGCCCTGTTGTAATCCATCCACTTCTTAATGCTTCTGCAACCTCATTAATCTCTTCATCTGTAATATCCGGTGGTGAAAATAAAATATTCATACTTCTACCTCTTCTCATAATATCCTTTTTATTTTATTACTTTATCTGCATATTAAATCTAACCCATAATGCAATAAATGAACTTACATTAATAAATAAAATGTCTAATATCACCAACATTGCTCTATATACTATTGATAAATCCCATTTTTTTATCCAGTTTTTCATACTCTATTTTTTCTCAAATAAGGGAAGCCCTACATTAATACAAGACTTCCCACCCATTCCTTTCAGTTTCTTCTATTCTGTTGTAACAGCCCCATCTAATGTTTCTCCATTTTGTACTGCCTGAATTGCCGCTTTGATTCCGTCCACTGACTCCTGATTTGGCTGCATTACATACAATGGTGCTCCTGCATAAGAATAACACATCTGCTCATCCCCTGTTCCTTCAGCAGCCAACGACTTGATACTCCAGCTAGGAGCTTCCGCAAGCTGTGTCTTAATCAGCTCCTGAATTTGATCCATAGACATATTTGTATCCACATTTCCACTGACACTTGTAATAATTCCATTTGCTCCTGTCAGAATCGCAGGAGATACCATCTTCTTGATCATAGCAGTAATCACTGCCTGCTGATCTTTTCCTCTCTGGTTGTCTCCACCAGGTACATTCTGTCGTTCTCTTGAAAATGCCAATGCCTGCTGGCCATTGAAATGATTTGTTCCCTGTACTACATTCATTACAAGCTCCGAATCTTCGCTTGTTGTAAATTCATATTCAGAATCCACATCAACACCACCTAATGCATCAACAATATCAATCAGAGACGTAAAGTTTACTCTTGCATAAAAATCGAGATTCATTCCATATAACTGGTTCAGTGTTGCCATAGATGCATCCACACCATAGATTCCTGCATGTGTCAGCTTATCCTTTTGTCCACCACTAATGCCAGGTATCTCTACATAATAATCACGTGGTGTTGTAATCAAAAGGATCTGATGTGTTGTCGGATTCACTTCTGCTATAATATTTACATCGCTTCGGCTGTTTGTCTCAATTGCTCCGTACACGTCAATTCCACTAATGTAAACACTAAAACAAGTATTCTTTACTTCCACATCCTGACTTTTGTTTTCTACTTTGCTCTTAATATTGTAGCTATAAATGACTTTTGTATTACTTGTATATCCCTCAAAGGCCTCTTCAAGAATTCCTGTATACCCCTCATTGTAAACTATCGCATCTACAGTCCCATCATGAAGTGCCTGTGCCTGCTCTGCCAGACTGCTATATTCTGCAACCGCCACGCTTGTTCCAAGTTCCTTATTTATCGCATCGATTGTTTGTTGAATCTGCTCCCCATTCATCTGATACTGAACACCAAATGTATAATTTTGAGCATCCTCTAATGTCTCTGCCGGATCATCTGCCATAACAGCTACAACAATTTTATCCAGCTTATAATCACCACTTGTTACTTTACTTAAAGCAAGATTTGTTTTATACATAAAATAAGAAGCAAAAATAAGTAGAATGGTGATAAATACGCATAATACTTTTCCTATAATTCCTTTTTTACTTGAAAAAATCTGACTTGCCAGAATCATTCCACAAAAAACAAGCAACAATATACCTAATACTGCAAAATATTTTGCCGGTAACATATCTAATACTGCTAATACAATCATAAATACTATCGTCGCTGCCACCTGGATTCCCGATAATGCTAATCCAATTGTTTTACTTATATAATTATCTGGTCTTCTACTATATCTTTTTTTTCTCCTTTGACTACTCATGGATTTCCTCTTTCTCTATTAATTTATTTTTATATATAAATTTTTATTATTTTACCATGTTTTCCAATATTCGACAATATTCTGCACTGATTATTTCATTCATTTCGTTAATGTACTCCAAAAAAACAGGAGCTAAAAGATTACATTTTACATCTCTTCACTCCTGTTATGATTTCTTTTTGTTCTTTTATTTATTTCTGTCCATAGTAAGCATTCGCCCCATGCTTACGATAATAATGCTTATCCTGCAATTCCTGTGGAGCCGGCTGTACCTGCGGATTCAACATCTCTGTTCTGGCCGCCATCTTCGCAACCTCTTCCAATACAACCGCATTGTGTACAGCATCTTTTGCATTCTTGCCCCATGTAAATGTTCCATGATTTTTGCACAATACTGCCGGCATTGCCATATATTCTGTATCTTTAAAATGATCTACAATCAGAACTCCCGTATTCTTCTCGTAAGCTTCTTCAATTTCTTCCTTTGTCAAATTTCGAACACATGGGATTTCTCCATACATATAATCAGCATGTGTTGTTCCATAACAAGGAATTCCTCTTCCTGCCTGTGCCCAGCTTGTTGCCCATGGAGAATGTGTATGCACAATTCCCTTTACATCCGGCATTCCTTTATAAATTTCGATATGTGTAGCAGTATCTGAGGATGGATTGTATTTTCCTTCGATTTTATTTCCCTCCAGATCCATGATAACCATATCGTCAGGTGTCAGTTCATCATACTCCACTCCGCTTGGCTTGATTGCAAAATATCCTGTCTCCGGGTCTATCTCACTTACATTTCCCCATGTAAATGTAATCAATTTATACTTTGGCAAAAGCATATTGGCCTCATATACTCGTTTTTTCAGTTCTTCTAACATGTTATTACCGCCTTTCACAGATTATTAACTGGCTACATTGTATCACATAATCTGTCTTATGCACCCCATTTTCAGCATTTAGCCAAGATTGTCTATTAGAGGTTAAAAAATGTCCTTTTTAAACATTATTTATATCTCTTATCCAATATTCGTTCAATGGTATTTTACTGTCGGTAGTTTATGTCCGATATGCCCAATATATATTTTCCCTTCAGCCGGAATCGGATAAAAGAAGATTCTCCCAGCATAACTTCCCGTGTATCTTACGTGCCACGAAAACAATTCTATCTTCCCATCTGGCATTTCAAAAGTATGTTCTACTTCAAATTGTTTCAACGTAGCCCTCGATTCAGGCGTTGCTTTTGTCAAAACATTTTTATCAAACTTATCTCCCATTCCTTCTGCTGCCCTTTGCAATTCCAACAAACGTTTATACACTTGCCCCGCCTCTGAAACTCCTACATATTTCTTACATCCTTCAATTGCATTTTCACAAAACTCTAGATTCGGAAAGGCATATTCAGCACATTCTAAAATATCCTGTCCTGATATAATATCTGTGTATCTCCATTCATCTTTTACTTGCTCATAATATTTTTCAAAATTTGATATATTTTGGTCAAATGATACATTTGGAATGCTTACCTTATTTTCCTCTATTTCTCCATCTAAAGAAAGCTCTAAATACACTCCCTGTATTTCTGGTTTTTTCCAATATTCATCACTCAAAAAACTTACCATAACACCTTGTATTTCATACGCAATAAGACATCCTTTTGATGTATATTCTTTTTGACCAAACTCTGCTTTAAATTCACCATCAGTTTCCAATTCAAAATCGGATGAATTATATACAACTGACTTATTTAACAGTGCACCAAATCTTCTTTTTTCTTCTTTATCTACTGTTGGATCATTTCTCCATTTTTCTATCCGATATCCCTTTGCCAACTCAAAAGATTTATAATCTTGATCTAATAACACACTGTCATTTTGAATAATTCTCTTCACTTTAAAACATGTATTTAAAAAACTCTGCATAATCACTTTTCCGTCCTCTATTGTTTCGGTCGGAAATTTAGCAGACAGTTCATTCAATATCATCTGCATCGTATTTTTCCTTTAAAACAAGTCATCAATTGCTCTATCCCATTCATCAAAAAATCCTTCTGGCCAAAAACTAAGTCTTCCATCTTTATATAAAATTGGATTGTCTACAACCGGAACTGTTTTTGCTTCCATTTCTTTTTGTATTACTTTTCTTGTAAAATAATATAAACATATAATCTCCGGATTCACTTGCCCCTGTTTTGCAGCAATTCGAATTCCATTTAAAATATGATCACTATGTGTTTCTAAAATAATCTGAACACCGCCTTGTGCTGCTCTGGCAATTAATTCTCCCATTTTTCTTTGACCTTGAGGATGCAAATGTGCTTCGGGATTCTCTAAAATCAATAACTCTCCACGCTTTGCCTTCACCAAAGATAAAACAATCGGCAACACATAAGAAATTCCAAATCCTACATTTTGTGCCGTAAAATAATCTGCACCTGCCATGCCTTCCTGATGTACTGTAAGACCAATTCGATTGCTATGTCCATAATCCTCCATGCGAAAAGAAATTCCGGGTGTAATTTCTCCCATCCAACACTCCACCTGTCTTAAAAGACGAATGTTTTCTTCATTATCATATAATACACTCTCATTTTCTACATTTTCTAAACCATGTGTATAAAGGTAATGTACAGCATACTCGCCATGATTTCCCACCTGTTCATTTTCCCGAACTTCATAATAAGATTTTTCATAACTGCTCTGTGGACCCAGACGATCCGCAGCAATATAGTGAAACCCTTCTCCAAATAAATTTATCCCCGACATATCTTTTATAACACTGGATGAATTTAACTTCAGAAAATCGGCCTCTCCATTATAATCATAATCTAATGATAAGTTTCCATCATCACTCAATACCGAAATATTTATGCTGTTCTCTTTCGCATCTGTATATAAAATATCTTTCCCAATTCCTAAATTTGTATATTTTCCATTTAAATAAATGCCCTTTGCCAATACATTCTGTTCATATGCTTGTCTCATTAACAAAAACATCTGGATCACTGTAGATTTTCCCATACTATTAATTCCGGAAAACAAATTCAAATTAGAAAGCTCCAGTGAAATATGTTCAAAACATTTAAAATTTGATGCTTCAATTTTCCGTACCATATAAAACTTCCCCCATCATTATTCGCACATAATCAAATCTCGCCAAAAATGATTTCTTATCACTTGCTTTAATTGCTTGTAAAAATCCATCACTATAACATAATCTCATAAAATATTCATATACCTTGTCACTACTTCTTGCTAATTCATCTAATTCTGAATCATTTAATAAGAATAAATTCTGGCACCATGCTTCATAAATTGCCTTATTAATTGGACGACGCATTCCATCTTTTCCTAATTTTCGAAATGCATATCTTCCCATTATATTTTCAGATGCGACCATGACTCTCTTAAACTGCTTTTCTATCTCTACTTTATCTACACATTCTTTTGAATTCAAATATTCCATTGCTCCATTCAGATAATTATCTGGATTTCCTTCATATTTATTAATACCATAATAGCAAACTGCTACAAAACGAAGTACAAATTCCCTATCCATCATACGATTTATACTTATACTATTTGTTGTTGCAGATTTAAACTCTGGAAACTCGGCAAATTCTTTACATAATTGTGTCGCATTTCCCTGATATAACGCATGGCGAATTTCCTGTGGCTTTAATTCCAAACCACCGGTATTAATTCGCTTGAAAATATTATATTTCACATTTGATGGAGTTCCTTCTTTTACTATATAAGCAACAATCTCTGTCTCACTAATTCTTCTGACGAATGGGCGTGGAAGCTCTTTGTATTTTGTACCTTCCAGTTCTTTAAAAAATTCTAATCCTGTAAGACTTAGTGTTCCATCCACTATAAATTCCTTTAATGCAGTAATTCTCTGCAATCCATCAATAATCAGCCAATTTCCTGTATTTCCTCCATCAAAATAAAATGCTGGAATGGGAATACGAAGAAGTAATGATTCTATCAACTGACTTTTCTGCACATTCGTCCATAAGCCACTTTTACGTTGAAAATCTGTGTTCATATTAATTTCATTATATTCTAATCGTTGAATGATATTTGACAGTGCCATTGTCTTCATGCCTATATCAATTTTACTTGGATCGAATGGGCGTATTTCTGAAATCAGCTCATCTGGCTCTTCTTCCTCTATTTCATTTTCACTTTCTATTGTTTCTATCTCATGTTGCTCTAAATAATCCAGTATTTCGTTATACGTACTTCTTTCCTGCTTTTCATAGGGAATTCCAACAAAATAGTTGTCTATTAACATAGAGCTAAGTTTACCGCCTTGTCTTTTCCCCATCTGCACCAATAAATCCAAATCCTTCTTTTCCCTTTCATCCAACATGCATAATCTCCTCAAATCACGTATATAATTATCTTAAAATGTGTTATTTTGATTATACTGTATCTAAGGATTTTTGTAAAATGAAACCAGAATATGCAATTAAAATTTCTCTTTCAAAACATGTACATGACAATCCAAGTGCTCCTTATTATTGGAGTTTGACAAAATATGACGATGCCTGGCATCAAGTCGCTTTTGGATGGGCGGACTCTCCTCAGGCATCTTTTTCTGCTGCTTTAAAATATTATTATTCTATAAATTCTACTCTATAACCCCCTCTCTATCTCCTATCCATCACTTTACAATACACCACTGCCACCGTTGTTGCCACAATCGCCGCCCCAACAATTCCTGCCGGATTCGTACTCCCATACTGGTTTCGATAGGCGATTACATTTACCGGAATCAACGGTAAAGATGAGATATTCATAATCAGAAAGATACACATTTCATCCGATGCCACACCTCTTTTCTGTGCCATCCTGCCGCTTATAATCTTCCCGGTTCTTCTATCCTCTTCCAGCTACTCTAGTTCTTCCATTGCCTGAAGTCCCGCCAGTGTCGCAGCCCCCCAAGTCCCAGAATATTTGCAATAAAATTCACCGTAATATATTCATTTGCCTTATGCTGCGCCGAAATTCTTGGAAATAAAAAATAAATCAGCGGACGCATTTTTTCAGATACTTTTTCGATAATTCCAGCCTGGGTCGCAATCTCCATCATCGTGATACATAAAGTTACCGCCGCATTCGCCGAATCAAGTGCTGCATTCGTAATGTCCGGCATCTTACCGTTAAACGCTCCGTATATAATTCCGATGACAATCATCCCCGCCCACAGTTGATTCATGCCTGCACCCTCTTTCCAATATCTCACAATTGTCTGTCACCACGCTCTGACTCCATATAACAAAGTACTACATTAATCCTCTGATATATTCCTTCCAATATATTTTTCCAATACTTTAAATGGTGCCGGTCCAACATCCAGCACAGCTTTATGAAATTCTTTCTGTGATGCCTGACTTCCGTATTCTTTCACCCAGTCTTTTTTTAATTCCAAAAATTCCACATAACCCACATAATATTTCAAATAATTTCCCGGGCTTCCTAATATCAGATCATAAATTCGATTTATATTATCCTCATCGCCAATTCCATATTTTTTATAAAATGCAATTGCATCTTCCCTGCTCCATCCATCATAATGTATTCCGATATCTGCCAGAGTATAAAGCCCTAATACGATTGAACTATTTTTCTGCAACAACGTTGCCTGATCCTTTGTCAGCGGTGCAAGATAATAACTGCACATTTCCGCATAAGTTGCCCATCCTTCTACATATCCTCCAAAATTTAAAATTGTACGGATAGGATCAGGATTTGTATTTGCAAAATAAACTGTCTGATATAAATGTCCCGGATATCCTTCGTGTGCCAATGTCGTAAACAAAGCCATTGTATTGCCTATCTGTGCTTCATTTACATAAATAACATTTTCATTGTACGCATCAATTGCAGGTATCATATAAAATGCCGGACTTAAGTGCTCCTGCATTGCTTTCGGAACATATTTAACCTCATAAGTTGTATCCGGAAGTTCTGGAAAACTAGTTGTTATTTTCGTCTGTAAATCCTGCAAGATAGAAGTCGGATTCTGTGGAATAGACGCATTGACTTCTTTTTCAGAAATCTTCATCACCCGCTCCATTGCCTCTAAGTCTTCCGTCATTTGCCGCCTCGTCATATCCCGGATTTCCTCGACTGAACGCGTTGAACCGGTTGAATCCTCAACTACCTGTTCATAGTAGTCTTTTCCCTTTGGTAAATAACACAAGCCCTGCTCATTTTTTCCACTTCCTTTTAATTTTTCTATCGTACAAATCAGATTGTCATATGCCGGAAGTACATATTCCTTCATCATTCTTGCATTTTTCTGTATGTAGTCACTCTTTTGTTTATCCGAAAGAGAAGTTACTGTACAAACCCGCTCTGCAAATGTAGAATACAAATAATTATTTTCTCCCATATCTCGAAATGCCTTACACTGCTCGATTACCTGCTCTGCCATTTTATCCGACATAAATAAGCCAGCCTTTGATTTTTTCTGCTCGAATTTTAACAAAGACGCAAAATACTCTGGTGTTGTTTTCATCAACTGTAAATATGTATCCACATCAGACTGCTCATAAAACGGATATTCCGATAAAATAACCGGCAACTGTGTCTGCACGCCACTGACCAATCCCATAGGCTCGTCATACAAAATATACTCCGCATCACGCTCGGTCATATTTAAATAGCATTTCAAAACATCATAAGTTAAAGAGTTTTCAACAGAAAGCTTGTTGTAATCAAAAGTTTTCAACACTTCTTCTAAGTTTTCCACCGCTGCAAGTAGATTTTTATTATCTGTCGGAAATGTCCCAAAAGTCACTTCATTTTCCCGAATATCATACTCTTTCGGATTTTTCAATGTGTAATGTAAACTTATCGTATTTGACGACAATTCCTGGCAAAACAGCTGCTTCGTAAATTGACGGAATTGTCGATTCTGCCCTGCCGAAGTCTCAGATTGACAGCCGGATAGTAACAGGATTCCTATTGTGCCGGCGATTACTGAAAATGCTCTTATTTTTTGAGTTGTTATATAATTAACGTTCTTTTTTCCTTTCTCTATTTTATTTTCTTGTATTCCCTTAAAAAAAGACATAAAAACACCGCAGACTATAGAGTTATTTTTATCTTATGGATTGGATAAGCCCTATATTCTACGGTATTTGAATTTATTTTATTGTTATCAAAATCGGATTGATTGCTTCCAATTCCATGTCCTGCGCTAAAAACATCTTGCCTCTTAATTTAACAACTTCATCGCTTCTTTCCAGCATGTGCGTCCTGCTGCCAGAATCGAACTTGGCTGTTCCAAAGAAATCAAACCACCTTCTGCCGTAGATATAAATCCGCCTGCTTCCATTACGATCAACGATGCCGCCGCATAATCCCACGGCTGCAACATTAATTCCACATATACTCCGTTTGCTCCCGAAGCAACCCTGCAAATATCAAGTGCCGCTGAACCACCTTCTCGGATTCCAAGACTGTTTAAGTACAATTTCTTTGCATAATCAAATATTCTGTCTGTGTCCTCGGTCTGATAACGAGCACAACCGAAGGCTGCAAGATTCTCTGAGAGTCCTTTATCTGAACTGTGGATTTCCTTACCGTTGAGTTTTGCTCCCTCTCCCTTTATCGCAGTATACATTTCTCTTGTATATGGATTGTATACACAACCAAACTGCATCTTTCCATGGTATGCCAGCCCTACCGAAATACAGCTATGCTTATAGTCAAAAATAAAATTAGTTGTCCCGTCTATCGGATCAATAATAAAACAATATCCTTCACCCAATTCTTGTTGAATTCCATCTTCTTCCGCCAGGAAATTTGCTTCTGGAAGAATAATTCTTAAATTACGGATCAAATAAGACTGTACATCTTTATCATGCTTTGTCACAAAATTAGATATTCCGGCTTTATCATATATCGTCAATTCTTCTTCATGTGCCTGTAAAATCATCTCCCCTGCAAGTGTCACAATATTTATAATCTCATCGTATAACATCGTTATCTCTTTCCCTTCGTTCATTCTTTTGTATCTCTTGATTTACCTATTTTCTATAAGCGGTGACTTGGTTAATCAAATTTTCATTTTTTATATAGACTCCATAATTGTCTTCCTTACATGATTGTAGTAGAATAAAGCTATCAAATGCAAGTGTTTTTACTCATTTTCTATATTACTGCAGGTCGAAATTTATATGTAGTAATAAATTTATTTTAACTGGGGAGGTAATCCTTATGGCAAGTATTACTCTAAAAAATTTAAATAAAATATATCCGAATGGTTTTGTGTCCGTCAAAGATGTTTCTCTTAAAATTGAAGATGGCGAATTTGTAACATTTCATGGTCCAAGCGGATGCGGAAAATCTACCATCTTACGAATGATTGGAGGTCTGGAAGATACTTCTTCCGGTCAAATCTATCTCGGTGATGAATTATTAAATGACATTTTGCCTAGAGATCGTAAACTTGCAATGGCATTCCAAAATTATCGTCTTTACGGCTACTTAAGTGCTTATGAAAATATTGCACTTGGCTTAAAACTTCGTAATATGCCTCGCAATGTCATTGACACACGCGTAAAAACCGCTGTGAAATTTTTTGATATTGAGGATGTTTTAAATAAAAAAGTAACAGAATTGACAGATGCTCAAAAGCAGAAGATAGCACTTTGCCGTGCCACTGTCTGCCATCCAAAAGTTTTACTTGTAGATGAAGATTTCGCTCACGGCAGCGACGAACTTCGTGCTGATATGCTACAGGATATTCAAAGAATCAATAAAGAACTAAATCTGACCGTGCTTTACGTCACCAACAACTATGAAGAGGCAACAAGCCTCGATGGAAAACTTATATTGATGAAAGATGGACAGATTATCAATCAGTAGACCAAAGAGACCATTGGGGACGGAGTTTTCCGGCTTTTTTTGTAGAAAAAAGCCGGAAAACTCCGTCCCCAATGGTCTTTAACAATCATCTTGTCAACTAATTGATGTTCTCACCATTGGTTGAAATAACTTCTTTATACCACTCGAAAGAATCTTTCTTTCTTCTGGACAAGTCTCCTGTTCCATCGTTATGTTTAT